>Ga0315298_1001624_pt1 | contig 40530 bp, 52 predicted proteins | sample WHS_1_MG_FD_203077 | JGI IMG/M metagenome (GOLD analysis project Ga0315298, IMG submission 203077) | Extremophilic microbial mat communities from Washburn Hot Springs, YNP, Wyoming, USA - WHS_1_MG | ecosystem: Environmental > Aquatic > Thermal springs > Hot (42-90C) | place: USA: Wyoming... | reverse complement strand
CAAATTACGAAGAATCCTAAACCACCTAAAACAGCAGTTTTTCTACCTTCCCATCCTTTTGTAAGACGAGCATGTAAATAAGTTGCAAAAACTAACCAAGTTATTAAGGCCCATGTCTCTTTTGGATCCCAACTCCAATAAGAACCCCATGCTTCATTTGCCCAAACACCACCTGAAATAATACCAATAGTTAAAAATGGAAAACCTAATCCAATAATCCGATAACTCCAATTGTCTAAACTTTGTAATAATTTTAACTTTCCTAATTCCGAAATTTCATTGGAAGACGAAATTACTTTTGTTTCGTAGTAGTCCAACATTACATTGTATAGTGGTAGTGAAGAATTATCAACTACTTTCAAATCAATATCTTCATAACGAGAGATAACTAAAAATAAAATACACAATAGAGAGCCGATAATTAAAGTAGCATAACTTAATAACATCATACTTACATGCATCATTAACCAATTAGATTGCAAAGCGGGAACCAGTGGGCTCGATTTTTGCATATCAGGTGAAAGTGTTAAATTCGCAAATCCATTAATCAATAACGTAATTGGAATTAAAATAGATCCAATTAATCGACTTTTTGTTTTAGTTTCTATATATAAATAAAGCGTTAAAAGTGTCCAGGTTAAAAAAAGTAATGATTCGTACAAATTACTTAATGGAAAATAACCAGCTACAATCCATCGTGAACAAAGAATAAAGAAAAGTAACATACTCGCTACTATTACACTTGTCCGACCAATGGTCGATAAAAATCGTTTTTCCTGAAAGAAAAATAGATTAATCCAATAAATTACCATTGCCAATAGTAGAACCCCAAAAACGATATTTGATAAAAAATTTTGAATTTCATTCCAATCCATGAAATTTCTCCAATAAACAATTTCTATATAAATTATGTTATAATATAAGTATTGTACTAAAAAATCATTGGATGCGAAACTATTCTGAAATTTTTTCTCTTACAATAAACCTTTGGATAATTTTGAAAATTTCAATTGACATGAAAATCTATCTACAAGTATTATAGTTTTAATTTAAATAAGATCATATTATTATGTCAATATTACGAAAATATGAAATAATGATTCTGTTAACTGAAGAATTTAATGATAGTGAATTAAAAACATGGGTATTTAATTATGCCAAAAATTTACGAAAATTTAACGTATGTGATATCGCAGTAATTTCTCGTGGGAAACATAATTTATCATATCCAATTAATAGTCGAACGAAAGGCAATTACATTCAACTAAATTTCTCGAGTATGCCGAAGTATATTCATAATTTTTCAAATATTTTGAAAATGGATTCCAACGTTGTACGATTCCTTGTTTTTAATAAACACTAATTAATAATTGAGTCATTCTAAAAATTTCTGATTAGATGACTCAAACTTAGAAAAAATTTTGCAACTCCGGACAAAATATGATAGAATCAAATTGGAATCAATCCTCAGTAGCTCAGTGGTAGAGCAATCGGCTGTTAACCGATTGGCCGTAGGTTCAAGTCCTACCTGGGGAGTACAGTTAAGAAAAAACATATATGGAAACAAATATCGATAAACTTACCATTGGTACAAAACATTTTAACTCACGCTTAATGCTAGGAACTGGAAAATATAGAACATCTAAAGACACAATCGAAAGTATTGATTCAAGTGAATGCGAAATTATTACAGTGGCCATTCGACGTCTTCCCACCAATTTAAAAAATGATAGTTCTAGTTTTCTAAGTACTTTAGACTGGAATAAATTATGGTTATTACCTAATACAGCAGGTTGTCAAACAGCTGAAGAAGCTATTCGTATGGCTTTTTTAGGACATGAATTAGCTTGTCAAATTGGTCAAGAAGATAATTTTTTTGTCAAACTTGAAGTTATATCTGATCCCAAATATTTATTACCAGACCCAATTGGTACACTGAAAGCTGCCGAATTTTTAGTAAAAAAAGGATTTACAGTCTTACCTTATATAAATGCCGATCCGATGTTGGCTTTGCATTTAGAAGATTTAGGTTGTGCAACTGTCATGCCTTTAGGTTCACCCATTGGATCTGGTCAAGGACTTAATAATTTAGCAAATATTAAAATTATTATTGAAAATGCAAATGTACCAGTTATTGTAGATGCAGGAATTGGAGCTCCGAGTGAAGCTACAGCCGCTATGGAATTGGGAGCAGATGGAATTTTGTTAAATACTGCAGTAGCACAATCCAAACATCCGGCTCAAATGGCATTAGCTATGAATCTAGCTGTTCAATCTGGTCGATTAGCTTATTTAGCTGGTCGAATGGAAAAAAAATATTATGCCACAGCAAGTTCTCCGTTTCAACAAATAAGTAAACTATAGATAATTCAAAACAATGTAAAATAGGTATGACAATTTATGTTATAAATTTAAATTTCATATACAATACTATATTACAATAATATAATATTAAGAATATTATTTTATAAACTTAAATATTTATATAGAAAGGATTTTCATTTATGGATACTCGTTTATTTGTAATTGCTGTACCATTATTAATTGCAGCATCATGGGCATTATACAATATTGGACGTTTAGCTATTCAACAAGTTCAACGTTTATCACGTTAATCTCTAGACTGTAAAATTAATTCACAAAATTTTATAAATAAGTCTAAATTTCTTAAAGTACTCAACAATTTACGATAATAAATACTAAAATTATAAAAGATTATGTCTCATACAGTTAAAATTTATGATACATGCATTGGTTGTACTCAATGTGTAAGAGCGTGCCCAACAGATGTACTAGAAATGGTACCATGGGATGGTTGTAAAGCAGGTCAAATTGCTTCATCTCCTCGTGTAGAAGATTGTGTTGGTTGTAAACGATGTGAAACTGCTTGTCCTACGGATTTTTTAAGTGTACGTGTTTATTTAGGTGCAGAAACTACTCGTAGTTTAGGTTTAGCATATTAAACTTCTAAAAGTTCTCATCTTCGTTTTAAAAAAACAATATGAGAACTTTTAGAAGTTTAATTTTTACGCCCACAAAAATTTTGAAACAATCAAAAGCTAATAAGAATTTGACTTTTGAATAAATTTTTTATATTATAGTCTAAAACTTATCTGTAGAGATTACAAAATGGCTGTCCCTAAGAAACGAACATCAAAATCAAAAAAGAATGCTCGCAAAGCAAATTGGAAAAGAAAAAGCTATAAAGCTGGTCAACGATCTTTATCATTAGCCAAATCAATGTTACGTGGTAAAACAACAAGTTTTGTATATAGTATGTATGTAGAAGAAAATGAATAAATCTTTAAAAACTGTTTAAAGATTTATTCTAAACTATGAATGAAGATCCCATTGAAAACTTTGCAGGTGTGGCGGAATTGGTAGACGCGCTAGGTTTAGGTTCTAGTAACTTTGGTTGTGAGAGTTCGAGTCTCTCCACCTGCACTCTCTAATCATTGAATAATCGTTATTAATTTATAATTTTATTGACTCTTAATACTAAATGCTTCCTTTTACTCTTCAACAACTTCGAATTTTAAAAGCAATTGCAACGGAAAAAAATTTTACGAGAGCAGCATCTGTGTTATATATTTCTCAACCAGCTTTAAGTAAACAGATTAAAATCTTGGAAACAAATTTGGATACTTTATTAATTAATCGAGAACGAAATAAATTATCCTTAACAGAAAATGGACAAGTTCTTCTACAATATTCGGAACGAATCCTTGCTCTTTGTGAAGAAAGTTGTCGAGCGTTAATGGATTTAAAAAATGGTGAACGAGGAAATTTAACAGTTGGTGCTAGTCAAACCATTGGAACCTATTTAATGCCTCGAATTCTAGCTCTCTTTGCTCAAAATTATCCTCAAATTAATTTAAAAGTTCAAGTAAATTCTAGTCGTATCATTGCTAAAAATATTATTGATCGGGAGATTGATATTGCCGTTGTTGGAGGTGAAATTTCTGATAATTTAAAACGAAATCTTACCATTCAACCATTTGTCTATGATGAACTTAGTTTAATTCTTTCAAAATCTCATCCTTTCGCCAAGAAAAAAAAAATCCAAAAAGAAGATTTATATTGTCTTGATTTTATAACTTTAAATTCAAATTCAACCATTAAAAAATTTATTGATAATACATTGATCCAAAATCAAATTGAGACGAATCAACTAAAAACGATTTTACAATTAAATTCCATTGAAGGAATTAAAACCGCTGTCAGTTTAGGATTAGGAGCCGCATTTGTTTCATCCTCGGCAATTGAAAAAGAAATTCAGTTACAAACAATTGAAATCATTCAAATTGAAAATATTATAATTAATCGAAAATTATCTATCATTAGTAATCCTGAATGTTATAAATCCAAAGCCTTTGAATTTTTTTATATGGAGTTAAATCGTTTAAAAACAAAAATGGAAGGTTGATCGAGAAGTTTAAAAAAGTTGACGGTTTCAAAAAACTTTTAGTATGATAGGTGTAAATAAACATAAATTAATTTATATTATGAAATATGCAATTGTCGAAATAAGTGGGAGACAATTTTGGATTGAAACAGGAAAATACTATGATTTTAATAGAATTCCAACGGAGTTAGGAAAACAAATCACATTTAATCGTGTTTTATTATTAAATGACGATGGAACTCTATTCATTGGAAAACCTTATTTAGAAAGTGTCAAAATTAAAGGAAAAATTTTGGAACATTTACGAGGTAAAAAAACACTAGTTTATAAAATGCGTCCCAAGAAAAAAACTCGCAAAAAACAAGGTCATCGACAAGAATTAACACGGGTTTTAATTGAAGATATTGTTATTAATTAAATATTCAAGTACTAGGAGTTAACTTATATGGCACATAAAAAAGGTGCAGGAAGCACAAAGAATGGTCGTGATTCAAATGCAAAAAGATTAGGAGTAAAAAGGTTTGGTGGAGAAAAAGTTCGTGCAGGAAATATATTAATTCGTCAACGAGGTATGAACTTCAAGCCGGGCGCAAATGTCGGATGTGGAAAAGACTTTACTTTATTTGCTTTAGTTGATGGAACTATTAACTTTGATTATCAAGAAGGAAAGCAAAAACGCGTAAATGTAATCGTATAAAAACTATTATAAAAATTTTTAGATGCGACAAAACCTATTTCCAACGAATTCCTTTCGAAATAAATATCAAACATTAATTAATGAAATAAATCTTCTTGAAGATAGTTTTAAATCTTTAAGTGATAGTGAATTAAGAGCTAAAAACTTTAAATTAAAACAACAATATCAAGAAACAAAAGATTTAAACCCATTAATTGCAGAATCCTTTGCGTTAACACGTGAAGCCAGTTTACGGACGCTTGGCCTTAGACATTTTGATGTTCAATTAATTGGTGGTCTTGTCTTAAATAATCAAAAAATTGCGGAAATGAAAACGGGCGAAGGAAAAACCTTAGTTGCAACTTTATCCGCTTGTCTCAATGCTTTAACTGATAAAGGAGTTCATATTGTAACAGTCAATGATTATTTAGCAAGTCGAGATCAAGTCTCGATGGGACAAATTTATCGATTTCTAGGATTTGATACTGGATTAATCCAAAATGATATGACATCCTCAGAACGACGAAAGAACTATAATACAGATATTACCTACGTAACCAATTATGAATTAACGTTTGATTACTTACGTGATAATATGGCGTTAAATTTAAGTGATGTTGTATTACGACCGTTTAATTATTGTATTATTGATGAAGTCGATTCTATTTTAATTGATGAAGCTCAAACTCCATTAATTATTTCCAATAATATTGAAGCTCCAGTTGATAAATATATCATTGCATCCGAGATTACCAATTATCTTGAACAAAATATTCATTATAAAGTTGATGAAAAAAATAAAAATGTCATTTTGACAGATCAAGGTAGTAAACAAATTGAACAAATATTGCGAATTCAAGATTTATATGATCTTCGTGATCCGTGGATTCCTTACGTTCTCAATGCAATTAAAGCAAATGCATTATTTTTTAATAATGTTCATTATATTGTTCAAAATAATCGGATTGTGATTGTCGATGAATTTACTGGTCGAATTATGCCCGATCGTCGGTGGGGCGATGGATTACATCAAGCGATTGAAGCAAAAGAAAAACTTCCAATTCGACAAAAAACTGAAACTGTAGCATCAATAACCTATCAAAATTTCTTCTTATTATATCCGAAGTTATCTGGAATGACCGGAACCGGGAAAACAGCAGAAATTGAATTTGAAAAAATTTACAATTTAGCCGTTGAAGAAGTTCCCACAGCACGTCCAACATTGCGACAGGATCTTCCGGACTTAGTCTATAAAGATCAATTTTCAAAATGGAGTGCTATTGCGGCAACTTGTAATCAACTTTCTTCAGCTGGGCAACCGATTTTAATTGGAACTACAACTGTGGAAAAATCGGAGATGCTGGCTCAGTTATTAAATGAATATAAATTATCTTATCAACTCTTAAATGCGAAGCCTGAAAATGTTCGTCGTGAATCTGAAATTGTTGCTCAAGCTGGTAAAAAAGGTGCTATTACAATTGCTACGAATATGGCAGGTCGAGGAACAGATATTATTTTAGGTGGAAATATTACGTTCAAGGTTCAAAAAGAATTATATGATATTTTAACGATCGCAAGAAATTATACATTTTCCAAAAAAAGTAATCTTCTTCAATTGCCGCTCAAAAACGAATTTATTGGTAGTTCTCAAAAATTTTTAAGTGTCTTAGTTTCGTTATTATCAGATTCAAAATTCTTAGAACTTTCGGATATTGATATTCTACGAATTTTAAGAGAGAATGATAAAGTTTCCATTCCGATAGATTCTGTTATGTGTTCGATTAAGTTTTTAATTGATGAGCTGATTCGCTATCATGCCAAACATCAAGAACAAGAGAATAAAATTGTTAAAAATTTAGGTGGATTATACATTATTGGAACAGAACGAAATGATTCTCGACGAGTTGATAATCAATTACGAGGCCGCTGTGGTCGTCAAGGTGATCCCGGAACTTCAAGATTCTTTTTAAGTTTAGATGATAATTTATTACGTTTATTTGGTGGACCAAAAATTCAAGATTTTATGCAAACTCAAATGATGGATGATTCACCTTTAGAATCTAGCTTTTTGACAAAAAGTCTTGATTCTGCTCAAAAACAAGTAGAGGAACGTGCTTATCAGCAACGAAAAAATTTATTTGAATACGATGATATTTTAAATAAACAACGAAACATTGTATATTTTGAGCGTCGTCAAATCTTGAATAGTGCTTCCACTCAAAAAAATATTTTAGCTTATGGTGAGCAGATTATTACCGAGTTGTTATTAGAATTAAAGAACGAAAATTTTTCCAACACCGAACTTTTACTAATTTTTGAAAACTTATTTGGAAAAAAGTTCTCTTTACTATTAAGTAAAACTTCAAAATCTCTTATTACAGAGTTTAGTGTAATGGAATTAAAACTTTATTTATTTAATGAATTTTGGTTAACCTATCAATCCAAAATAAATGAATTAGCAGTTTATGGAGATAGCATTTGTCAAAATTTAGAACGTAGTATTATTTTGATCAATATTGATCGAATTTGGCGTGAACACTTACAAAAAATGACATTGTTACGAGAAGCTGTTGGATGGCGAGGATATGGGCAAAGAAATCCATTATATGAATATAAACAAGATTCATTCTACTTGTTTAAAAGTTGGAAACAAATTTTACGACACTTAGTTATCTATGATCTTTTACGATCATCTATCTTATAAAAAAAATTTATTATTACTGGAATTTTCATATGTCAAAAAAAACACTTTCAAATAAAAGCCGATATTCTGTTTTAAAATTGTCAGGCTTTCGAACACGAATGTCAACAGCCCAAGGACGTAAAACAATTCGTAATCGTCGAAAAAAAGGTCGAAAAATCTTAGCGATTCGCCGATAAATAAAATTATTAGAATTTTAAAATACTAAGATTCTTTCAAAGGTATAAAGCTTTCTCAGAGACTAAAAATTCAACAAATGTTTCAATTCCTATAAATTTTACGAATTGAAATATTTGTTGAGTAGATCCACTTTGTATAATTCAATTATTCAACTAATAAATAATTTTTTATTTAAAACTAATATAATAATAATTTAATAAACCAATTTTTTGAAGAACTATCCTATGAAATTTACAAGTGAATTAGCTCTTTTTTTAAAAGCTCGCTATCCGATCATTTACATTAATACAATTGAAGAAGATCGAGTAGAATATGTAATTCGAAAAAATGTAAAAATGAATTTGAATCGAAGTATTTATAGCTGGGATTTTATTGATGGATATACCAATAATCCAAATAATCAAGGTTTTGGAAAACGAAATCCATTACAAGCGTTAGAATTAGTGGAACGATTAAATGCTGAAACACCAGCATTATTTTTGTTAAAAGACTTTAATCGCTTTTTAAATGATTTATCAATTTCACGGAAACTTCGTAATATTAGTCGAATTTTAAAATTACAACCAAAAACGATTATTATCATTGGTTCAGACCTAACTATCCCTAAAGAATTACAAGAACTCATTACTGTTTTACAATTTCAATTACCTTTAGAAGATGAAATTAGTCAAGAATTAACTCGTTTAATTGATTCTTTAAATATTCAAGTGGAGTCCGAATTATTTGAAAGTTTAACGCGAGCTTGTCAAGGATTATCCTTAGAACGAATTCGACGAGTATTGTCAAAAATTATTGCAACCTATAAAACAATTGATGAAAATAGTATCTCGATTTTATTAAGCGAAAAAAAGCAAATTATTAGTCAAACGGAAATTTTGGAATATTGTTCTGTTAATGAGAAAATTTCAAATTTAGGAGGATTAAATAATCTCAAAGATTGGTTAAACAAGCGTAAAACAGCTTTTAGTATTCAGGCATCAAACTACGGATTACCAACTCCTCGTGGATTGTTGTTAATTGGAATTCAAGGAACAGGAAAATCATTAACAGCAAAAGCAATCGCCAATGATTGGCAATTACCTTTATTAAAATTAGATGTTGGAAAGTTATTTGGTGGAATTGTTGGAGAATCTGAATCACGATTACGACAAATGATTAATGTCGCTGAAACCATCTCACCTTGTATATTATGGATTGATGAAATCGATAAGGCATTTACAAATACCGATAGTAAAGGAGATAGTGGAACAAGTAATCGAGTTCTAGCAACTTTTATTAGTTGGTTATCGGAAAAAACAAAACCTGTCTTTGTTATATCAACCGCTAATAATATTGAATTATTACCACTTGAAATTATTCGAAAAGGAAGATTTGACGAGATCTTTTTTTTAGATTTACCGCAAATTAAAGAACGTGAAGAAATTTTTAAAATTCATCTTCAAGAATTTCGACCCGAAAATTGGGAATCCTTCGACTATAAAAAATTAGCTCAACTATCCGAATCATTTTCCGGTTCGGAAATTCGACAAAGTATTATTGAAGGAATGTATTTGGCATTCTATGAAAAACGTGAAGTTATCACGGAAGATATTTGTTTTGCCTTAAAGGAATTAATTCCATTAGCACATTTAGAAAGTAATCAAATGCTAGCACTTCAAAATTGGGCGTCTTCAGGTCAAATTCGTTTAGCCTCTTCGAAAAAGATCTCTATTTAAATTAGAAGTTATTATTATTCTTAAAAGATTCATGAAACAAAAAGTTTTTCGAACATTAGCCGATCTACGGTTTTCGATTTTTATTTTATTATTAATTAGTTGCTGCAGTATTATCGGAACTGTTATTGAACAAGATCAATCAATTGAAATTTATAAATTGAATTATCCTTTGACAAAGCCAATTTTTGGATTTCTGTCTTGGGACTTAATTTTGAGACTTGGATTAGACCATGTTTATAAAACGTGGTGGTTTCTGGGACTTATCTTTTTATTTGGTTGTAGCTTAACCTTTTGTAGTTTTTTACAACAGTTACCTTCATTAAAAATTGCCCGACGATGTCAATTTTTTCGAACAACCAATCCATTTTACCGGTTAAAAATTTCGACAATTTTAAATCAATTCTCATTTACTAAAATTCTTAATAGGATCAAAAGGCAACAGTATTCAATGTTTCATCAAAAAAATATGGTTTACTGTTACAAAGGTTTAATTGGACGAATTGCACCGATTATTGTTCATTTTAGTATGATTCTAATTTTAGTTGGAACAATAGTAGGTTCATTATTCGGCTTTAAAGCCCAAGAAATCGTTCCCAAAACGGAAAATTTTCATATACAAAATATTTTGGCAACAGGTCCTGCCACAAGTATCTCTCAATCGTCGGCTCGAATTAACGATTTCTGGATTACATATACTCCAACTAAGACAATATCACAATTTTATTCCGATATTTCTATTTTAGATTCTCAAGGGAATGAAACTAATAGAAAAACAATTTCTGTCAATTATCCGTTAATTCAAAAAGGTGTTTATTATTATCAAACCGATTGGAATTTGATTGGATTACGAATTGAAAATTCAAAACATCAAATAGTCGAGTATCCTTTACTCAACATTTTCGGAAATTCCGATAAAACTTGGTTAACTTGGATTTCTAATCCAAAAACACCTCAAGACGGGGTGATCGCAATTATTGACAATTTAGAGGGATATTGTTCAATTTATACTCCAACAGGTAAGTTCTTCGGTAATCTGGAAGTAAATGAAACGAATACATTTCTTCAACCACTTACCTTGTTTGAAATTATAAGTTCGACCGGGTTACAAATTAAGACGGATCCAGGAATTCCGTTAATTTATTCTGGATTTTTCTTTTTAATGATTAGCACACTCATTAGCTATATTACTTATTCACAAGTTTGGTTAATTCAGCGAAATAATAAATTATTTATTGGGGGTACTACAAATCGAGCAGTCTTTGAATTTGAATTAGAATTTTTTAAATTTTTAAATTAAAAAGTGATGAAACTATTCTTATCGTTTTATAATTGTAACTAACAAGTTTAATACTTGGGAAGAATTATAATAATAAAACTTTTTTATGACAGCAACTTTAGAAAGACGTGAAAGCGTTTCTGTATGGGAACGTTTCTCTGCATGGATTACTAGTACTGAAAACCGTTTATACATCGGTTGGTTTGGTTGTTTAATGTTCCCTACATTATTAACAGCTACTTCTTGTTACATCATTGCGTTCATCGCAGCTCCTCCAGTTGATATCGATGGTATCCGTGAGCCAGTAGCAGGTTCTTTATTATACGGTAACAACATCATCTCTGGTGCAGTTATCCCTAGTTCTAACGCTATCGGTATGCACTTCTACCCAATCTGGGAAGCAGCTTCAATCGATGAATGGTTATACAACGGTGGTCCTTACCAATTAATCGTATTACACTTCTTATTAGGTGTAGCATCTTACATGGGTCGTGAATGGGAATTATCATACCGTTTAGGTATGCGTCCTTGGATCTTCGTAGCATTCTCTGCTCCAGTTGCAGCAGCTTCTGCTGTATTCTTAGTGTACCCAATCGGTCAAGGTTCATTCTCTGATGGTATGCCATTAGGTATTTCTGGTACTTTCAACTTCATGTTAGTATTCCAAGCTGAGCACAACATCTTAATGCACCCATTCCACATGGCTGGTGTTGCTGGTGTATTCGGTGGTTCTTTATTCGCAGCTATGCACGGTTCATTAGTAACTTCTTCTTTAATTCGTGAAACAACTGAAAACGAATCTACTAACTACGGTTACAAATTCGGTCAAGAAGAAGAAACTTACAACATCGTTGCAGCACACGGTTACTTCGGTCGTTTAATCTTCCAATACGCTTCATTTAATAACTCTCGTGCTTTACACTTCTTCTTAGCTTTATGGCCAGTTGTAGGTATATGGTTAACTTCTATGGGTATTAGCACAATGGCGTTCAACTTAAACGGTTTTAACTTCAACCAATCAGTTGTTGATTCTCAAGGTCGTGTTATTAACACATGGGCTGACATCATCAACCGTGCTGATTTAGGTATGGAAGTAATGCACGAACGTAACGCTCACAACTTCCCATTAGATTTAGCTTCAGGTGAAGTATTACCAGTTGCTTTAACAGCTCCAGCTGTTAACGGTTAATTTGCTAATTTCTGAGATTTCTAAACCTTAAAAAAGGTTTAGAAATTATTATTTTATTTTTCATTCTCATTTTCATTATTAAGTCATATTTATTATCAACTTCATTTTAAGTGAAATAATGAGAAGAAGAAAAATTGTCATTCCAAAAATAACAAAGATTAGTGGACGAGAATAAAATACAAGTTATAAAATTTTGAAAAAGAACTAAAATCATATTAGTTTCAATTGTTTGCCCTAAATTAATAGTTTTCGGGTGAATAATTACTAAACTATTTCTAAACTTTTGTCTCTAATCTTAGAAATATGTAAGGATTTAATTAAATGTTTTCAGACTGAGTCTAAAGAGGAATAATCAATAAAAAATGCTTGGATATTAATTTTTAATTCTTTGAATAATGAATTAAATTCCCTGACAGAGAAGAAACGCAGTTTAATTAACTATTCAGTAAATTCGTCGTCAGATATAGTAGAATTTATAAAATCTAAGCATAAATTTAAATTCAAATCTTTGTATTTCCAAAGAAAAAAATTCAAGAAATAATTAATATAGTATTTGCTTAATTTGATAAATTGAGGATATTATTTAGAAAACAAACTAGATCGTTCTATTAGTTTTTTTAACTAACCTAGAAATTCTTTTTGACCTAACCGTTAGTTCATAGTGAATCTATTTTTATTTAAATATGTAGAATTAAAACCGGTAAATCTAAAGTTCATCCTTTACAATTTCGTCACTTTATGGATATTTTTTATAAGATTATATAATTAAATGTGCGGCGTCCCAAAATGAATGAGCGCCGCAATTAAAAGTAAAATTAGTTCATGAATTCGTTTTGTTTTTCTTTTCAAAATTAACTTTTTTCAGACCAACGTTCTAAAATTAAAGTATTAGACCCATCTGAATTATGTTGATATTTAACCGGTTGGAAACCAATTTTTTGACCTTCACCAATTACGACTTCACCCGCATATTGTTGAGCAATTTGATCTGTAAAGTTTTCAACTGGATACGACTGTTCCCAAAAATTTAAATCGGCAACTAGGTCATATTCTTGGCCATTCCAACAAAAACTAATATCATATCCATTCGACTGAGGGATAACTAGATTCATATGAGACGATGTTGAATTCGGAACGATTGCTTCCTCTTGTTTATAGACAATATTTAATCGATTTAGTGCTTTTTCTAAATACAATAAATTTTGAAAACGAGTCTTTATATGTGTGAAATGTGACATAAAAATTGATTAATAAATAAACTTACTTGAAATTATAATACTTTTAAACCTATTATTACCGCATATAGTTAAACTTTTAATTTTAAACGATATCTGCTTTCTTTAATAATTGAAAGACTGTTCTTGTTGGCTTGACACCAAATTCTAACCATTTTTGAATTTTTTCGGAATCGAATTTATAGTTTTTAGAAATTGGATCATAATAACCCACTTCTTCAATAGGCCGTCCATCACGTCTTGTTGTATTTTCCATAATTACTAACCGATAAGATGGAGAGCGTTTTCTCCCAATACGTTTTAATCGTAATTTTAACATAAATATATATTCTTTAGAAATGAATGATTGATTGAATTGAAAATTAAGTAATCTTTGACATTTGTCTCTAACGACGAGAATAGTGCTCAATGACTAATAATTCATCAAGTTGTAATGGAATATCTTCTCGATTACAATAATCTAAAACTATTGCTTGTAAGGATGTAGGATCAAATTTTAAATTTGAAGGGATATCACTTCGTGGATTATTTTTTAAGTTCGTACTAATTAAATTTTTAGAAATGCTTTTTTCTTTAACGCTGATAGTATCTTTTAGACGACATTGAAAACTTGGAATATTAATACTTTTATTATTCACCGTAATATGGCCATGATTTACTAATTGGCGAGCTTGGCCAATACTACTAGCAAATCCTAAAGTAAAACAAAGAGTATCTAACCGCATTTCTAATAATTGAAGTAAAATTAGACCAGTAACCCCTTTCCGTCTACGCGCTTCTTTAACATACCGAAACAATTGGCTTTCCGTTAAGCCATAATTAAATTTTAGTTTTTGTTTTTCTTCTAAACGAACACCATATTCGGTTAATTTTTTACTCATATCTTGAGAATTACCATCTTTCCCCGGACGATTTAACTTTTTTGATTTTTTTGTTGTTAAACCTGGTAATAATCCTAATCGTCGACTAATTTTTAATTTAGGTCCTCGATAACGTGACATAAAATTAGATTTACTGTATAAATAATTTTTTAGAAATACTTAAGATAGAAAAATATCAACAAGGGCGAGTGACCGGAATTGAACCGGCGAATGGTGGAACCACAACCCACTGCCTTAACCACTTGGCCACACCCGCCATATTGTCTTACTATAATATTTTATCAGTTTCTAGCCTTAGACGTCTAGGTTATTTTTAAAAAATTTAAAACGTATGATAAACATTCAAAACTTTTTTCTCAATGGTCAATCCTATTATATTCAAGGCAACATTACGCTTTTGGATCTTATTCATTATTTTAATTTTAATGATTCCTTATTAGTATTAGAGTATAATAATTTAATCTGTGATAAAAAAAACTGGAATCAGATCTTAATCAAAGATAAAGATAAAATTGAGATTGTAACAATTGTCGGAGGAGGATAATTCTATAATTTTTATAGAATTATCAATTCCAAAATAATTAGATGCGAATTATTGCATCTAATTTTTGAGTTAAAACATTGGTTAAATTTTTTACAATGGTTTCAATTTGTTCTGTTTGTAAGGTTTCTAAATCGGATTGAAATACAAGTTGTAAGCATAAACTTGTCTGATGTTGTGGAATAGATTTACCACGATATTCATCTAAAAGATTTACCTCTTTTAAAAATTGACTTCCATTAAAATATAATAATTCTTGAATCTTATGGAACGGGATTGTATCTTTTATCATAAAAGATAAATCTTTCATAATTTTAGGATAAGATGAATAGTCATGATACACTGCCAATTTATTTTGTTGAATTGTATGTTTTACAATATCAAATTGAAATTCAAATAAATAAGTATCAGGTGAAATATTTAGTTTATTTGCTAAAATTGGAGATATCTGTCCAAAGATTCCTATTTTTTTACCATCGGTTAAAAACAGTTCTGCAGTACAATATAAATGTAATAAATTTCGTTCAGTGATGGGTTTATAAGATTTCCAATAAGTAATAATATTTAATTTTTGAAATACCTGTTCGATTTTTCCTTTTGCTTCAAACCAACTTAATGACTGAAACGATTTTGACCAATTTGCTTTTGTTTTGATTCCCCCCAAAATTCCTGCAACTACTTCTGTTTCACGAACAATCGAAGAAGAATCTGTCAAAAAGATATGTCCGTATTCAAATCCTTCAATAATGGAATTTCCTTTTTTGAAATTTTCTTCCACTGTTTTTACCAGATTTGGTAATAAACTTGACCGTAAATTTGCATACTCTTTGACTAAAGGATTCACTAACGAAATCTCGTTAGTGATGTAAGTTTCATTTGGAACCAATGAATATTGAATTAATTCATTTAGACCTAAATTTATAAGACAAGTCGTAAGTTTTTTACGGATTTGATAATTAAAATCTTCTTTTCCAATCATTTTAATTTTCGGTAATCGTGTTAAAAATTTATTAAAACCATAAATCCGACCAATTTCTTCAATAACATCAATCTCACGAACAATGTCATCGTTTCGTAGGGATGGAATAACAATATCCCACTTGAACTCATTAGGATAATAAGTGACTTGAAATTGTAGTCGTTTTAACGCGTCGGTAATACTTTGAGGAGAAATATAACTATATTGATTCTCATTCGTCTTTTGAATGGGTCCTAATACTTGTTTTACTTTTGTATAATTAAGCTCTATTCGTTTCTCTAAATCTTTCATTGGTTTTGCAACCGTATGAAGTTTACAAGTTAATTTAGAGTTATTAATTCGTAATAATGAAACAAAACGATAAATCGATTCTAAGAGTGTAGTTGGTTTCAATGTTTTTTCATAGCGAGAAGATCGATCAGTTCGTAGTCCTAATCGTCTTGATTCTTGTCGAATGTGGGCTGCATTAAAAATACTGGCTTCTACAAATAATCTATTAGTCGCTGAGGAATAATTACTATCTTTACTTGCAATAATTCCAGCTACACTAATAGGTATATCATTTGCTCGAAGTACTAAATTTGACTCGTCTAGTAAATAATCTGTTTCATTTCTTGCCGAAAATTTTATAGATTTTTGTACTGATGTTAAAGATAATTGAATTTGAGAATTATTTCGTTGGGAGTAATTTTGATTCAAATCATAAAATTCAAGAGGATAACCTGTTTCCACAAGAATATAATTTTGAAAATCTATTAAATTATTTGTAATGGAAAATCCAGAGGCTAATAGTTTCTGTTGAAGCCATTTCGGAGACTGGAAATCATTTAGATTTTCAATTGTCAGACAAATAAATCCCGAGCAAGCTCTTTGACTAGCTGATGTTGATCGAATCGTTTCTAATGCTTGAGACCAAGGACAAATCTTTGTCGAATATCTTAATCGTTTCGGGACATCATTCAATAAAGCTGTAATTTCTAAAGACAAACCTTGAATCGATAAACTGTCTGATCGGTTGGCAGTGGCAGAAATTTCTAAAGCGGTTGTCTTTCTATTTTCTAGTTCCACTTCCAATGTTTCTTCTACTTCAAATCCACCTAGTGTTAACCGAGTAGTTAAATCCTCTAAATCGATTGTCTCAAGATTTACTAATTCGTTAACCCATTCTAATGATATTTGCATTTTTAACTTTTTTTAATACTTTTACTTAATTAACTAGCTTTTGTAAATACTAGACCATTTGTAGTACCATATCGTTCCATAAATCGCATAAATCGATCCCAAGCTTTCGGACTTTTCATAATATAAATCGATTTAATTGTTTCTGGCTTTCCACTAATAAAATGAGCAGTTACGTCCCGAGTTTCTAGAATTCCTTCTTCATCAATTAAGTACATTCCAGTAATTTCACCTTGTTTTGCCGTACTTTTATCGAGAATATTTGGATTCTTGAAACGAAACGTTGCGGTTCCCGTACTCCCATCTCGGGATCGGGTTAAACGAACATCTGGTAAAACTGGCTCATCTAACCCTTTTATAAATTGAATTTTAGCTTCCATAATTGTATCTTTATTTTAGATAAATAATCTAGAATAAGTATCTTCATTATGCTCATTCTAGAATTTTAAAACAACTTTTTTGGTTTTGAATTTTTGAGACAAAACGGAAAAAACTGGGGTGGCAGGATTTGAACCTACGAATGGCGGAGTCAAAGTCCGCAGCCTTACCACTTGGCGACACCCCACAATCTTATTTGGAATAAATTAATAAGATTCAATCATGAGAATCAAAGTATTGGGCAAGAAGGGATTCGAACCCCTGACACCGTAGTTCGTAGCCACGTGCTCTAGTCCACTGAGCTACAAGCCCAAAACATGATTTTAACTTTCTATTATACTGGAAAAGTAATCCATTCGTAAAGTGAAAAAAATGAAAAGAGTTGCACCTGAAACTTGTAAAATGAGGATAAATTAGTTTAAAGTACTTATTTAAATATTTTTAATACAATTACGAAAAACATGGCAAAAAAAATTTTATATCAAGATAACGCTCGTCGTGCTTTAGAGCGTGGAATGGAAATTATGGTAGAAGCGGTTTCGGTTACATTAGGACCCAAAGGTCGAAATGTAGTATTAGAAAAAGCATATGGGTCTCCTCAAATTGTAAATGATGGAGTTACAATTGCGAAAGAAATTAATTTAACAGATCATATCGAAAATACAGGTGTTTCATTAATTCGTCAAGCTGCTTCCAAGACAAATGACGTTGCTGGTGATGGAACTACGACGGCAACTGTTTTAGCATATGCTATGGTTAAAGAAGGTTTAAAAAATGTTGCTGCTGGAGCCAATCCAATTTCTATTAAATTAGGAATGGAAAAGGCAACTCAATATCTTGTCACACAAATTAATGAGTTTGCTCAACCAGTAGAAGATATTCAAGCGATTCAACATGTAGCGTCAATTTCTGCAGGGAATGATGATGTAATTGGTTCATTAATTGCCGATGCATTAGCGAAAGTTGGAAAAGAAGGAGTTATTTCATTAGAAGAAGGAAAAGGAATTGTTACTGAATTAGAAATTACCGAAGGGATGAAATTAGAAAAAGGATTTATTTCTCCTTATTTCATTACCAATACCGATAAAATGGAAGTTTCCTATGATAATCCTTATATTTTAATAACGGATAAACGAATTACACTAGTTCAACAAGATCTATTACCGATTTTAGAACAAATTACAAAAACCAAAAGGCCACTTCTTATTATTGCTGAAGATGTTGAGAAAGAAGCATTAGCAACATTGATTTTAAATAAATTACGTGGAATTGTGAATGTTGTCGCGATTCGTGCTCCAGGATTTGGTGAATTACGAAAACAAATGTTAGCTGATATTGCGATTTTAACTGGTGGAACTGTTATTACCCAAGATGCGGGATTAAGTTTAGATACAATTCAGTTAAATTTATTAGGTCAAGCTCGACGAATTATTGTTACAAAAGATACAACAACGATTGTTGCCGATGGTCAAACTTTAGAAGATATTAAAGTTCGTTGCGAACAATTACGAAAACAAGCCAATATGTCTGATACTGCTTATGAAAAAGAAAAATTACAAGATCGAATTGCAAAATTATCAGGCGGAATTGCAGTTATTAAAGTTGGTGCGGTAACCGAAACAGAAATGAAAGATAAAAAATTACGGTTAGAAGATGCCATTAATGCCACACGAGCTGCGGTGGAGGAAGGAATTGTACCAGGCGGCGGAGCAACGTTAACTCATTTATCTGAAAATTTAGTAACTTGGTCAAAAAATAATTTAAAAGAAGATGAGTTTATTGGAGCCATGATTATTTCTCGAGCTATTCTAGCACCCTTAAAACGAATTGCCGAAAACGCTGGTATTAATGGTCCTGTAATTATTGAACAAGTTCAACAACAAGAGTTTGAAATTGGTTATAATGCTGCTAAAAATACTTTTGGAAATATGTATGAAGAAGGAATTGTTGATCCTGCTAAAGTAACTCGTTCTGGCTTACAAAATGCAACATCTATTGCAAGTATGATTTTAACAACAGAGTGTATTATTGTGGATGATAATTTCACTATCAACGAGTATTAATTTATTAATATTCGTTGACAGTTGAAACGGAATGATTATAAATCATTCAAGTTTGACATCGGATCCGAATTTGGTTCGGAATCAGTTTTTGCTGCTACCATTTCTTTCATTGCTGTTTTTAACTCTTCTAAGGAAGATTTTAAACTATTGCTTTGATCATTTTGACTTGCTTGTCGAATTTTTTCAATTAATTTTGAAATATTTTCTTGTTTTTCTTGACCAATTGTATCTTTCAATAACGATAATTCTTTTTCAGCTTCAAAACATAAAGTTTCTGCTTGATTTTTTAAATCAATAGTTTCTCGTTTTTCTTTATCTGCTGCTGCATATTTTTCAGCATCCGCTAACATGCTTTCAACTTCATTTTCATTTAAAGTCGAAGCACCTTGAATCGTTACGGATTGTTCCACGCCAGTTTCTTTTTCTTTTGCTTTTACTGATAAAATTCCATCGACATCAATATCAAAAGTAACTTCAATTTGTGGAACCCCGCGATTTGCTGCTGGAATTCCATCTAATCGGAAATTTCCTAGACTTTTATTTCCATTTACAAGTTCTCGTTCTCCTTGTAAAATATGAATTTCCACATTTGTTTGATTATCCACAGCTGTTGAGAACATTTCAGATTTTTTCACTGGAATTGTGGTATTTCGAGCAATAATTTTTGTCATAACACCCCCTAATGTTTCCACACCTAAAGATAATGGAGTGACGTCTAATAATAAAATATCTTTAATTTCACCCGCTAAGATACCTGCTTGAATAGCTGCACCAATTGCTACAACTTCATCTGGATTTACCGATTGATTTGGTTTTTTACCTGTTAATGATTCCACTAATGCTTGAATAGCAGGAATTCGTGTAGACCCACCAACTAATACTACTTCATTAATATCTGATTTATCTAATCGTGCATCTGTTAATGCTTTTTCTACTGGAATTCGACAACGAGCAATTAACTTTTCACATAGTTTTTCAAATCTTTCTCTAGTTAATTCTTTATCAATATGTTTTGGTCCAGTTTGATCGGCTGTAATAAATGGTAAGGAAATATTAGTTTTATCAACTGTTGATAATTCCATTTTAGCTTTTTCAGCTGCTTCCGTTAAGCGTTGTAAAGCTTGAATATCTGTTGATAAATCAATCCCCTCTAGCTCTTTAAAATCATTCATTAACCATGTTACTAAAACTTTATCAAAGTCATCTCCACCTAAATTAGTATCCCCCGCAGTTGCTAAAACTTCAAAAATTCCATCTCCAACTTCTAAAATGGAAACATCAAAGGTTCCACCCCCTAAATCAAAAACAAGAATTGTTTCGTTTTGTTTTTTATCTAAACCATAAGCCAATGATGCTGCTGTTGGTTCATTAATAATTCGTAAAACTTCTACACCTGCAATTTTACCGGCATCCATAGTTGCTTGTCTTTGCGAGTCATTAAAATATGCGGGAACTGTGATAACCGCTTGGGTTACATCTTGACTTAAATAAGTTTTGGCATCATTAATTAATTTTCGTAATACTTGAGCTGAAATTTCTTCTGGGCTAAATTCTTTATCTAATGCAGGACATTTAATTTTAATGTTGTCATTTGAATCTTTAGTTACTTTATAAGGTAACTGTTTTGCTTCCGCAGAAATTTCACTTTCTTTTGAGCCAATAAACCGTTTCACAGAAAAGAATGTATTTTCTGGATTAATCACAGCTTGTCGTTTTGCAATTTGTCCTACTAATAACTCTTGTTTTTTTGTATATGCAACAATCGAAGGAGTTGTTCGCAATCCTTCGGCATTAATAATTACACTTGGTTGTCCACCTTCGATAGCTGCTACTACCGAATTTGTCGTACCTAAATCAATTCCTACAACTTTTGTCATATGTTTAATATATTATTCGTAATTCTTAGTTTTACTATTTATTATAAAGTAGTTGTTAGATATTTCTTTAACCATAATATCCGTAACAATTTATTCTATTTACATAACAATTTACATATACTCTATGTAGACAAAATAAATTGGATAACTTATACTATCGAATAGGATTTACTAATTTTCATTAGTTTATCAAATTCTTTAACTTTTCAACCCTATTGTTAATTCGTTATAAGAAACATTTGGAGGACTACCGTGAATGTAGGTTTATTAGGAAATAAAATTGGTATGACACAAATTTTTGATGAAGCTGGGAATATTATTCCAGTTACCATTTTAAAAGTTGGTCCATGTGTCGTAACACAAGTTAAAACAGAAGCAAAAGATGGTTATAATTCTATTCAAGTTGGTTACAGTAATGTTTCGAGTAAACGACTAACTCAACCTGAATTAGGTCATTTACAAAAATCAAATATTCAGCCTTTAAAATATTTAAGAGAATTTCGAATTCCAGGAGATCATAGTTTTGAAGTTGGACAAACATTAACTGTCGATTTATTGTCTTCGGGCCAACTCGTAAATATTCAAGGAAAAACAATTGGAAAAGGATTTACTGGATTGCAAAAACGTCATAATTTTGCTCGTGGCCCAATGACACATGGTTCTAAAAATCATCGCGCACCAGGTTCAATTGGTATGGGTACAACACCAGGTCGTGTGTTACCAGGTAAAAAAATGGCGGGTCAATTAGGAAACAAAACTACAACGATTAAAAAATTGAAAGTTATTCAATTCAATTTAGAAGAAAATATTTTAGTCGTAAAAGGTTCTGTTCCAGGAAAACCTGGAAATTTATTAAGTATTTTTCCTTCCAATTCATAACGATTAAAGTCAAACCTTAGTATTAGTAAAATCAAGTATGACCGTTCAAAAATTTATAAAATATACTCCATTAGATCTAACAGGAAAACCTTTAGAGGGTACTCAAGAATTACAATTAAATGTTTTGGAAAAATCTGGTAATTATTTATTACATAAAGATCTTTTAAGACATTCTAATGCGCAACGTCAAGGAACGGTTTCTACAAAAACTCGAAGTGAAGTTCGAGGTGGGGGTCGTAAACCATGGCGTCAAAAAGGAACAGGCCGCGCACGAGCTGGGTCTAATCGTTCACCGTTATGGAAAGGTGGTGGTGTCATTTTTGGTCCAAAACCAAAAACAGTTTCTATTAAGTTAAATAAAAAAGAGCGTCGACTAGCATTACAAACGTTATTGTATAACAAAAAAAATACTATTTCCGTAATTGAAAATTTAGAGAATGGAGTAACAGATTCGAAAACGAAAAGTTTCTTAGAAATTTGTACAAATTGTTCTGTAAATTTAAACCAAAAAGTATTAGTAATAGTTGCCCAAAAAACACCTTCCTTAAAATTAGCAACTCAAAACATTCAAAATATAGAATTAGTGTTAGCCTCAAATTTAAATACATTTAGTTTACTAAATGCAAAACAAATTTTGTTAACACCATTAGCCGTAAATACTATAAAGGAGATTTATTGTGATTAACGCTTCCGATTCTAATGCACAAATTATAAAATATCCTATTATTACAGATAAAGCTACAAGACTTTTAGAAAACAATCAATATAGTTTTATCGTGGATCGTTACTCAGATAAAATTACAATTAAAGCTGCAATTGAATATTTATTTAATGTGAAAGTGATAAAAGTGAATACCTGTCGTCTTCCTCGGAAGAAAAAACGTGTTGGGAAATTCATTGGTTGGAAACCACAATATAAAAAAGCAATTGTAAGTTTAAAAGAAGGTGACGTAATAAACTTATTTACTGAAAATTAATAATTAAAAACTACTAACGTTTATGAGTATTCGTCTTTATAAATCATATACACCAGGAACGCGAAATCGAGCACTTTCTGCGTTTACTGAAATTACAAAGTCAAAACCTGAAAAAAGTTTAATTCAAAAGAATCATCGTAACAAAGGGCGAAATAATCGTGGTGTTATTACCATTCGTCATCGAGGAGGTGGACACAAAAGACGCTATCGTTTGATCGACTTTAAACGTAATAAATACGGTATTGACGGAACGGTAGCAGCAATTGAATATGATCCCAACCGAAATGCACGAATTGCACTAATTCATTATACGGATGGGGAAAAACGCTATATTTTACATTGTAAAAATTTACAAGTTGGAGATAAGATTATATCGGGGGTCGAAGCACCATTTCAAATTGGAAATACATTACCATTAATGAATATTCCATTAGGAACGACAATTCATAATATTGAATTAGTTCCAAATCGAAGCGGTCAACTAGTTCGAGCAGCTGGAACGTCGGCAAAAATATTAGCCAAAGAAGGTGATTATGTAACCTTACGTTTACCATCTAAAGAAATTCGTTTAATTCGAAAAGAATGTTTTGCCACTATTGGTGAAGTAAGTAATAATGATGTGTTTTTAGTTCAAAGTGGAAAAGCTGGTAGAACAAGATGGTTAGGAAAACGTCCAACGGTTCGTGGTTCAGTTATGAATCCTTGTGATCACCCACATGGAGGAGGAGAAGGTCGAGCACCGATTGGTCGAACTCGTCCATTAACACCATGGGGTAAACCAGCTTTAGGTATCAAAACACGTAACCGAAAAAAATTAAGTGATGCGTATATTCTTCGTCGACGTATCTAATTAATTATCTTATACATATTTAATATTATTTTCCAATGACAAGATCATTAAAAAAAAGTCCATTTGTTGCCTATCATTTATTAAAGAAAATTACAAAGATGAATAAAGCAGGCAAAAAAGATACAATTACAACTTGGTCACGCTCTTCGACTATTTTACCAAGTATGGTCGGATTTACTATCGCGATTTATAATGGGAAACAACACGTTCCAATTTTTATTTCGGATCAATATGTAGGACATAAATTAGGTGAGTTTGTATCTACACGAAATTTTAAAACTCATATTAAAGCCGATAGAAAAGGTAAACGTTAACTACTAATATCTAATGAATCGAATTTTATACGAAATTCGATGTAAGTGTAAGGAAGAAATTTCGGTTACTAAAAAACGAAAATCAACTAATCGAAGCGAAGGGAAACCTTTGGTATATCCGAATCCAAATGAGCTTACATCGAAAACCTTCCAAATAAAATACGACAAGGAATTATCTTTGATTGCCAAGTTTTTATTGAATAGTTTTCAAAATAAATATTTTTATTATGCAATTGATGATATTTTATATTTATTAAACTCTAATCCAAGTGAACGAGATAATATCTTAGCACTGTTATATTCACCCGTTCTTTCATTGCAAAATAATTTTTCGATTAATTTTTTTGATATTTGGATTCAAGAAATTTATATTGTGGAGGTTCCTAAGATCAATAAATTTTTAAAGACAACGGATTCCAAATTTGAATCCTTTCATTTGATAACTATCAAGCTTTTATACCGAACAAAAATTCCAATGAAACAACAAGAATCATTATGGTAATTTTCACATAGGCTCTAGTTTAAAAATCAAAAATTATTCTTTCTTACTTGAAGTATATATATTAAACAAAATGACATATGACAAACTCGCAATCCGTTAAAGCAGTCGCGAAATATATTCGAATGTCTCCTCACAAAATCCGAAGAGTGATTGATCAAATTCGAGGTCGCTCCTATCAAGAGGCATTAATGATTTTAGAATTTTTACCCTATCAAGCTGGTGGGCCAATTTGGCAAGTCGTTCATTCCGCGGCAGCAAATGCCAAACATAACTATGGATTTGATAAAAAAAAATTAGTTATTGATGAAATATTTGCAGATGAAGGACCAAAATTAAAACGAATTCGGCCGCGTGCACAAGGGCGAGCATATAAAATTTTAAAACCAACATGTCATATTACTGTAATTATGACAGAAATTAATTAATTTATGATTTTCAATTAAAAGGACTAATTCTATGGGGCAAAAAACACATCCTTTAGGATTTCGATTAGGTATTACACAAGATCACAAGTCAACGTGGTACGCTAATTTTAATCAGTATGCAAATATAGTAGAAGAAGATGATAAAATACGAACATATCTAAAGAGTGTTGCAAAACCAAATAATATTTCCAATGTCATTATTGATCGTAATAGTTTAAATGATCAAATTCAACTAAATATTGAAACCGGAAAACCTGGAATTTTAGTTGGTGAATTAGGATCAGGATTAGAAAATTTACTAAGCAATCTAAAAAAGATCTTACCTTCAAACCGTCAAATTACGGTTAAAGTGTTAGAAGTTCCAAACGTTGATCTAGATGCAAATCTTCTTGCCGATTTAGTAGCGGAACAATTAGAAAAACGAATCGCATTTCGACGTGCTATTCGTGAAGCTTTACAACGTGCTCAAAAACAAAACGTGAAAGGTATTAAAATTCAAGTTTCAGGCCGTTTAAATGGTGCTGAAATTGCACGAAGTGAATGGATCCGTGAAGGACGTGTACCACTACAAACATTACGAGCAGATATTGATTATGCTACAGCCGAAGCTAATACTATTTATGGAGTGTTAGGAATTAAAGTTTGGTTATTTAGAAATGAAATTTTATCTAAATAGCAAATTACAAATTAAGAAACGTTATATTTTTATTAAATAAATTTGTTATGTTAAGTCCAAAAAGAACAAAATATAGAAAATATCATCGAGGACGTATGCGTGGGACAGCAACCCGTGGAAATGAACTTTGCTTTGGTAACTTTGGGTTACAAGCGCTAGAACCTAATTGGATTACCTCACGTCAAATTGAAGCCGCTCGTCGTACGATTACACGATATACAAAACGGGGTGCAAAACTATGGATTCGCATCTTCCCAGACAAAACGGTGACAGCCCGAGCTGCAGAATCTCGAATGGGATCTGGTAAAGGTGCAGTCGATTATTGGGTAGCTGTTGTAAAACCAGGAACAATTATTTTTGAGGTTAGTTCTGTACCAGAAGAAGTTGCCAAAGCAGCATTACGCTTAGCAGCTTATAAATTACCATTGAAAACAAAATTTATTAATAAAGATATTAGCATATAAAAGATGAGTCTACCTCAATTTACTGATATTATTTCACTTTCAAATTCAGAGATCTCTGAAGCAATTATTGAAACTGAAAATGAGTTATTTAATTTACGTTTTAAAAAAGCTACACGTCAAAATTTTAAGTCGCATGAGATTAAATCTACTAAACGTCGTTTAGCTCAATTAAAAACACTTTTAACTTTACGCCTAGAAAGTTTAGAAGAAAAAGAAAATATTAATACGTAATTTAATTATCAATGTAAGGAGTTTGAAATGCCAGTTAAGCAACAAGTTGGTATAGTTATTAGTAATAAAATGCAAAAAACGATTGTTGTCAAAATTGAGAACCGATACCAACACCCAATTTATGCCAAAACGTTGGTAAAAACGAAAAAATATTTAGCTCATGATGAGCAAGAAAAATGTCAAATTGGTGATAAAGTATTAGTTCAAGAATGTCGACCATTAAGTAAAAAAAAACGTTGGAAGTTAATTGAAATTCTTTCAAAATCATCGTTAATAAGTTAACTATTATTTTATGATTTATCCTCAAACAATTTTAACAGTAGCTGATAATACTGGTGCTAAAAAAGTAATGTGTATTCGAGTATTAGGTGGTAATAAAAAATATGCCACAATTGGCGACACAATTATTGCAGTTGTCAAAGAATCTATTCCTAATATGCCAGTGAAACGGTCGGATGTAGTGAAAGCCATTGTTGTCAGAACGAAAAAAACGATTCGTCGACGAGACGGAATGTATATTCGATTTGATGATAATGCAGCGGTCATTGTGAATGCCGATAATAACCCACGTGGAACTCGTGTATTTGGTCCTGTCGCACGTGAGATTCGAGATAAGAATTTTTCAAAAATCGTATCCTTAGCACCGGAGGTTTTATAAAATGCCAAAACAACAAAAAGTTCATGTCAAAGTAGGTGATAAAGTAGTCGTTATTTCTGGGTTTCATAAGAATGAAATGGGAGAAATTTTAAAGGTTAATAAAACAACAGGAAAAATCATTGTTCAAGGAATTAACTTTAAGTTTAAACATGTGAAACCAAATGCTGTCAATGAAATCGGTGAAATTAAACAGATCGAAGCACCTATTCATCATTCAAATGTTAAATTAAATTTAAAAGATTAATATGCTAAATCAACATTCATTGGAAGAAATTGCGGATATTCATAATTTACTTGGAAATATCAAACAAGAATATGAACAAGGAATTAAACCGATTTTAATGAAGAATACTCCGTCAAGATTTCAAAATCCTCATACTGTTCCCAAGTTAAAAAAGATTCAAATTAATCGTGGATTAGGATTAGCTGCTCAAAATACAAATATTTTGAAAAAAAATATTGAAGAATTTGAAAGCATTACAGGTCAGAAGCCAGTCATTAGTCGATCTAAAAAGGCAATTGCTGGATTTAAAATTCGTGAAAATATGGAGTTAGGATTAAATGTAACCTTACGTGGCGAAAAAATGTACGCGTTTTTAACAAAATTACTATTTTTTACATTCGCTCAAATTCGTGATTTCCGAGGCTTATCGTTACGAAGCTTTGATAAAGCAGGAAATTATACGTTTGGATTAAAAGAACAATTAATTTTTCCGGAAATCGATTATGATGACGTGGATCGAACAGAAGGTATTACAATTACTATTGTTTTAGAACAATCTTCTCCTAAATATCAATCCAAATCGATTGATAAAATTTTAAATGGTATGATTTTATTTAAATTTTTACGATTCCCATTAAATGACTGTGGATATTATGAAAAATACTCATCTTTTTCGGAAGTAAATCAAGTTTGGGATCGAAAACGACATTTAAAACGGAAACGTTGGTCACAAGAATAAATAATTATGAATCAATTTTAATAAGGAGATAACTGTGGTAACTGATACTATTTCAGATATGTTAACACGCATTCGCAATGCAACAATGGTCAAACATCAAATTGTTCAAATTCCAGTTACAAAAATGTCCGTAGCAATTACGACTATTTTAAAAGAAGAAGGATTTATTGAAGATTTTGAACGCTATCAAGAAAATAAACGCGAGTACTTATTACTTTCCTTAAAATATACAGGGAAATCAAGAACAGCGGTTATAAGTAAACTTAAACGAATTAGTAAACCTGGGTTACAAGTTTATAAGAGTTCCAGAGACCTACCAAAAGTTTTAGATGATTTAGGAATTGCTATTATGTCTACTTCAAAAGGCGTTATGACAAATGGAAAAGCTAAAGAATTAGGTATTGGTGGCGAAGTATTATGTTATATTTGGTAGATTAAGGAGTTTTAAAAATGTCACGCATAGGAAAATTACCAATCACTATCCCAGATACAGTTACAGTGAACTATAAAGATTCTCAGATTACGGTTCAAGGAAAATTTGGAAGTTTAGAACTAACTATTCCTGAAATTATTGGAATTCAACAAGAGACAAATCTTTTAAAAGTTAGTCTCAAAAATGAAGCGCAAAATCTTCGTTCGTTACATGGCCTATATCGTACGTTAATTAATAACATGGTAATTGGTGTTTCAGAACAATTCCAATTAACGTTAATTTTAAAAGGTGTTGGATATCGAGCTGTAGTCCAAGGTAAGGAGATTACCCTAAATTTAGGCTATAGTCATCCAGTAAAGATGGAAATTCCAGAAGGTATTTCAGTAGAAGTTGTTCAAAATACAACGATCCAATTAAAATCCTGTGATAAAGAAAAATTAGGTTTATTTGCTTCCAATATTCGAGCTTGGCGTCGTCCAGAACCTTATAAAGGGAAAGGCATACTATATAAAGATGAACAACTTATTCGAAAAGCTGGAAAAGCTGGAAAATAAAAGAATGGCTGTTTTCATTCTTTAGTTGTATCTGGAATTTCATCCTTTTCTATTTTTAAACAATTAACCATTACAGTTATGAAATTATCAAAACGAACGTTATTCAAATTAAAAAATAAAAATAAGAAATTAAAACCTAATAAGTATAAAAAATTAAAGCGTGAAGCCTTACGTGGAAATGTGAAAGGAACTATGGAACGTCCAAGATTGTCTGTTTATCGTTCGAATGAACACATTTATGCTCAAATTATTGATGATACTAATTCGAAAACCTTACTTGCTTGTTCGACACTAGATCGATCAATTAAACTGAGTTTATCAAATGGTCGGACCTGTGATGCATCTCGACTTATGGGAGAAAAATTAGCAGAGTTAAGTTTAAAGAAAAATGTTACAAAAATCGTTTTTGATCGTGGTCCTTATCTATACCATGGTCGTATTAAAGCCTTAGCTGATGGAGCTAGAACAGGTGGTTTACAATTTTAAATGAAAATTTGTAAAAAATCAAACACAAATTAAATATAATTTTATGAGTAGTGATTTAAAAAAAATAAATAAAAAAAATTCTCGACGTACAAATGCTAGTGTTCAAGAACCCAAATTTGTCGAACGATTAATTAAAATTAGTCGAGTTTCCAAAGTAACAAAAGGTGGTAAAAAATTAAGCTTTCGAGCAATTGTTGTAGTTGGAGATGAAAATGGCAAGGTGGGGGTAGGTGTTGCAAAAGCAGATGACGTTGTAAATGCGTTTAAAAAAGCAAAGACGGATGGTCGGAAAAATTTAATTGCATTCCCACTTACAAAATCATTAACTATTCCACATCATGTTGTTGGAAATTTTGGAGCTTGTAAAGTGATTATGCGACCTTCGATTGAAGGTTCCGGGGTAATTGCTGGAGGAGCAGTTCGAATCGTATTAGAGGTTGCAGGTGTTAAAAACGTTATTGCCAAACAACTTGGATCGAACAATCTATTAAACAACGCGCGTGCTTCAGTTTGTGCTCTTAATAATTTAACAACTCAATCTCAAGTAGCAAAAAAACGTAATTTAAGTTTAGATTAGAAAAATCATTTATACACAAATAAAACAATGAAGATTAATAAACAAATTAAAGATATTTTATTAAATAACTTGTTGTTTAGTTTGGGAATTTTATTATTAATTCGAATTGGAACCTTTCTTCCGGTTCCTGGAATCAATCATAATGATTTAGCATTCTATATTGAAAGACACTCCGTTGCGAAAAATTTAATTAGTACATTTTCAGGAGCTAATACATTTGTTATTGGAGTCTTTACGTTAAATATTTTTCCATACATTAATGCAACTATTTTTGTTCAATTACTGCTAGGTTTTTCTCCGAAACTGGCAAAATTACAAAAAGAAGGAGATTTATCAGGCCGTCGTTCTATCACTCGCTTAACTCGCGTTATAACTCTTATTTGGGCAATTATTCAAAGTATTGGTGTTGCTCTGTACTTGCGGCAAGTTTTATTTGATTGGAATTTAATGTTAGTGGCAGAAATAATTCTCTGGCTAACAACTGGAGCAATGATTGTATTATGGTTAAGTGAATTAATTACTGATTATGGGTTAGGAAATGGTACATCATTATTAGTTTATACTAATATCGTTTCAAATTTACCAAACCTTTTTCAAAAACTAGTTTTTGAAAATAGTGAAAATGTTACGCTGGTTTCAATTTTAGGAATCAGTATATTAATTTTTAGTTCTTTATATGGAATTGTTTTCTTACAAACAGGAATTCGAAAAATTCCATTGATTTCATCGAAACAATTAAATCAATCATCGAATCAAGATGGAATTAATGCCTATTTACCATTACGGTTAAATCAAGCAGGTGTAATGCCTATTATTTTAACAACTGCTTTTTTAGTACTTCCAAATTATGTGGTTAATTATTTTAGTAACTTAAATCAATTTGAATGGTTAAACTCTTTAAGCTCTTTGAAATTTTTATATTGGATCGGTTATTTTGTTCTAATTTTGATATTTAGTTCTTTCTATTCCTCTATTGTTTTAAAACCAAAGGATATTTCGGATCAACTTCAAAAAATGGCCGTTACAATTCCAGGAATACGACCAGGTTTACAAACTACATTTTATTTAAAACGAGTAATAAAACGAATAACGATACTGGGAGCTATCTTATTAGCGCTTATCGTAGTGGTGCCAAATTTTATTGAATCTACATTAAATTTTACAGGTCTGAGTAATTTAAGTACAACTTCCTTATTAATTTTAGCCGGTGTAGTTTTAGATTTAATTCGTGAAATCGATAATATTTATTACTCGAATGTTTATAATAATCAATATTCATAAATTCAAAATTATTAGTTCAATTAACAAACAAGAAATATGAAAGTTCGTCCTTCAGTAAAGAAAATGTGTGATAAATGTCGTTTAATTAAAAGACATGGAAAAGTTATGGTTGTTTGTTCAAATCCAAAACATAAACAACGTCAAGGATAATATATTTTAAAGGAGTTTAAACATGGTAAGATTAGTTGGTGTTGATTTGCCAAGAAATAAAAAAATTGCATATGCTCTTACTTATATTCATGGAATTGGTCTTACAACTGCGAAGAAAATTATTGAAACAGCAGAGATTCATTCCGATGTACGAGTTTACGATCTAACAATAGAACAAACAGCAGTTTTACGTCAAACGATTGAAGGGAGTGATCTCAAATTAGAAGGAGATTTACGACGATTTAATGGTTTAAACATTAAACGATTAAATGATATCAATTGTCATAGAGGAAAAAGACATCGAAATAGTTTACCTGTTCGAGGTCAACGGACTCGAACAAATGCTCGCAGTAGACGTGGAGCTAAAAAAACAGTTACTGGTAAGAAAAAATAACTTTATTTGTACTAAAAATTATTGGAAATTTTTTATATGGCACAAACAAATAGAAAATCAACTACGAAAAAAGATAAAAGTAGTTTTGCAAGTGGTGTTGTTCATATTCAATCCACATTTAATAATACAATCGTAACCATTACAAACTTAACTGGTGATACTATATCATGGGCATCTGCGGGAAGTTCTGGTTTTAAAGGTGCTCGTAAAAGTACACCTTTTGCCGCTCAAACAGCCGCGGAAAAAGCAGCCTTAATTGCCTTAAGTACTGGCATGAAAAATGTTGAAATTTTAGTAAAAGGACAAGGTTCTGGTCGTGAAACAGCAATTCGAGCAATTGAAGGTGCCGGATTTGAAATTATGTCAATTCAAGATATAACATCTGTTCCACATAATGGATGTCGACCACCGAAACGTCGTCGAGTTTAATTCTAGTACATAAAACTATGAATAACCTTTCTATTAAATGTTTGAATTCTGAAACAATTGAATCTGGCGCTTGTCATGGTCAGTTTCTGATTCACTCATTACGACCTGGACAAGGTATTACAATTGGAAATCAATTACGAAGAGTACTGCTAAATGATTTAGGGGGAGTTGCAATTTCAGCAATTCGAATCGCAGGCATTAGTCATGAATTTTCAACGATTCCAGGAGTTCGAGAAGATATATTAGAAATTTTATTAAATTTAAAAGAAATTGTCTTAAAAAGTAAAACAGAAACGTCTCAATTTGGTCGTTTAAAAATTCAAGGACCGGCTGTTGTTACAGCGGACTTAATTCAATTACCCCCCACGATTGAAATTGTAAACCCACAACAATATATTATGACTATTTCAACTTCCAATATTCTGGAAATTGAATTTCAGTTGGAATATGGAACGGGTTATAAATTAGCATCTCAAACTTTTTTAGAAGAAAATGAAAATTATTTGCAATTAGATGCTATTTTCATGCCAATTCAGAAGGTTGACTTTAAAATTGAAAATGTCTATGACACTGCAAATAATATAACTGAACGACTATTCTTAGATGTTTGGACAAATGGTAGTATTTCTCCAAATGAGGCTATTAAATCAGCGGCTCAAAGTACCATTGATTTATTTACAGCCTTGATTGAAAATAAAAATACCGATCCCGAAAAAGAAGTATCATCCGAAACATCTTCTATAAGCATTGAGCCGTATACAAATATTGCAATTGAAGAATTACAATTATCGGTACGAGCTTATAATTGCTTGAAAAAAGCCCAAATTAATACCGTTGGTGATTTGTTACAATATTCCCCAGAACGATTACAAGAACTTAAAAACTTTGGTCGAAAATCAGCTGATGAAGTTTTTTCGACATTAAAAAATAAATTAGGTATTATTTTAAAATAACGAACTTATTCTTTTATTTCCAATCAAAATAATTATGAATTCATTAAATAAAACATTTTTACCAATTCAAACTTACAAAAATCGTAATTGGTATATTATTGATTGTAAAGGTCAAACCTTAGGTAGACTTGCAACAATTATTACAAGTTTATTGAAAGGAAAAGTAAAATCTCAATATCATCCTTCTGTTGATACAGGAGACTATGTTATTTTGGTCAATGCGGATTCCATTATTGTTAATCAAACAAGTAAACACTATCTTGTTTATAATCCCGGTAGACCCGGTCATTCTTTAAAAATTAAAAATGTTTCTGATTGCCTTCCACAATTGACAATTGAACGAGCTATCAAACGAATGTTAGCAAAAACCGAAGCAAAACGATTAATGAGACGTTTACGAATTTATAACGATCAAAATCATCAACATCAAGCACAAAATCCTATTAAAATTGATATCTCGAATTTATACTCAAGTATTCAATAGAAATTTTCAAACATTGACTTAGTTATAATTATGACCGAATTAATTTATCAAAAAACGAATATTGGACTTGGAAAACGAAAACAAGCTGTTGCCCGTGTCTTTATTGTTCCAGGAGACGGAAATATAATCATCAATAAAGTTTCTGGAACAAATTATTTACAATATAATGACACTTATTTAAATAGTGTTTGGGCTCCACTAAAAGCATTAAATTTAGAAAAACAATTCGATATTATAGCAGTTGTAAAAGGTGGAGGTCTTACAGGTCAAGCTCAAGCCATTCGACTAGGAGTTGCGAGACAATTATGTCAAATGGATAATCAACATCGAATTGTCTTAAAACCGTTTGGATTTTTAACGCGGGATTCTAGAATTAAAGAGCGTAAAAAATATGGTTTACGAAAAGCTCGAAAAGCGCCACAATACTCAAAACGTTAATCTTTATAATTATTAAAAAATATGCCAAAATCAGATATACATCCTATATGGTCGAAAGAAACCCTAATTTTATGTGATGGAAAACCACTTTGTATAACAAGTTCTACAAAAAAAGAACTACAAGTGGATATGTGGTTAGCAAATCATCCATTTTACACGAAATCCCAAGTTGTAATCGATAGTGAAGGTCGAGTAGAACGGTTCATGAAAAAATATGGATTAAATGTAACAGATCAATAATTAACAATACTTAAAATTTTATGCCAACTATACAACAATTAGTTCGTTCAAGACGGATTCAAATTAAAAAAAAAACAAAGTCACCCGCACTTTTAAATTGTCCACAACGTCGGGGTGTTTGTACGAGAGTTTATACAACGACGCCAAAAAAACCGAATTCGGCAATTCGAAAAGTTGCCCGTGTCAGACTAACATCTGGATTTGAAGTAACGGCCTATATTCCAGGAATTGGTCATAATTTACAAGAGCATTCTGTTGTTTTAATTCGTGGAGGTCGAGTAAAAGATTTACCAGGGGTTCGATATCATATTATCCGTGGAGCTTTAGATACGGGTGGTGTCAAAGATCGAACTCAAGGTAGATCAAAATATGGTGTGAAAAGACCCAAATCGTAATATGCATTTACTAGGTAGTTAGATACCACTAATATAAACTCATTAGAAATACATTATGTCACGTAGAAATATTTCCAAAAAACGTTTTCCAGAAACTGATTCTATTTATAACAGTTATTTAGTTAGTTTACTTATTTCACGAATTCTGAAATCAGGTAAAAAAACTATCGCGAAAAATATTGTATATGAAGCGTTCGAGATTATTAAACAAAAAACAAACGAAGATCCATTAAAAGTTTTTGAAACAGCCATTCGAAAAGCAAGTCCAATTGTGGAAGTAAAAGCTCGAAGAATTGGAGGTTCTACTTATCAAGTTCCAATTGAAGTTAGTGGGTTTCGAGCAACAAATTTATCTTTACGCTGGATTCTTCAATATTCAAAGCAACGTATAGGAAGAAGTATGTCAATTAAATTAGCGAATGAAATTATTGACACAGCTAATGAAATAGGCAATACTATTAAGAAAAAGGAAGAAACACATAAAATGGCGGAAGCAAATAAAGCTTTTGCACATTTTAGATATTAATTTTTCATAAAATCTCTAAATATTCTCGCTAAAAGCTTATTACTTAATTATAATTTTTAAAATTTAAAAGGATTTTTAAAATGGCGCGTGAAAAGTTTGAACGTACAAAACCCCATGTAAATATTGGTACTATTGGTCACGTAGACCATGGAAAAACAACTTTAACAGCTGCAATTACGGCTACATTAGCTTTAGAAACAGGTGGTGCTGTAAAAGCGTATGCGGATATTGATGGTGCTCCAGAAGAACGTGCACGTGGTATTACCATTAATACAACGCACGTAGAATATGAAACACTTAACCGTCACTATGCTCACGTAGATTGTCCAGGTCACGCGGATTATGTAAAGAATATGATTACAGGTGCTGCACAAATGGACGGAGCAATTTTAGTCGTGTCAGCTGCAGATGGTCCAATGCCTCAAACTCGGGAACACATTTTATTATCAAAACAAGTAGGTGTTCCAGATATTGTTGTATTTTTAAATAAACAAGATCAAGTAGATGATGATGAATTACTAGAATTAGTAGAATTAGAAGTTCGTGAATTACTATCAGCTTATGATTTCCCAGGGGATGATATTCCAATTTGTCCAGGATCAGCTTTACAAGCTATTGAAGCAATTTCTTCAAATCCTGATCTAAAACGTGGTGATAATCCATGGGTAGATAAAATCTTTGCATTAATGGATGCTGTAGATGCGTATATTCCAACACCAGAACGTGACACTGAAAAAACATTCTTAATGGCAATTGAAGATGTTTTCTCAATTACAGGTCGTGGTACTGTGGCAACAGGTCGGATTGAACGTGGAATTGTTAAAGTAGGAGATAACGTTGAAATAGTTGGTATTGGTGAAACTCAAACAACAATTATTACAGGTATTGAAATGTTCCAAAAAACATTAGAGGAAGGTTTCGCTGGTGATAATGTAGGTATTTTATTACGTGGTGTGACACGTGAAAATATTGAGCGTGGAATGGTATTAGCAAAGCCTGGTACAATTACACCACATACAAACTTTGAATCAGAAGTATATGTTTTAACAAGTGATGAAGGTGGTCGTCGTACACCATTCTTCACTGGTTACCGTCCTCAATTTTATGTTCGAACAACAGACGTAACAGGTGCTATCACTGCATTTACAGCAGATGACGGTTCAAGTGTTGAAATGGTAATGCCGGGTGATCGTATTAAAATGACTGCTGAATTAATTTACCCTGTTGCAATTGAAGAAGGTATGCGATTCGCAATTCGTGAAGGTGGCCGTACAATTGGAGCAGGTGTAGTTTCTAAAATTGTTAAATAATTAAAAATTTTTATGGAAATAAAAACGAATGCTAAAATTCGTGTTCGATTAGAATCGTTTCATCACGAACTTTTAGTTGCTTCATGTCAAAAAATAGTCGATATGTTAAGTACTGTATCGTCACATTCTATTGGTTTGGTAACTCTACCAACATCGAAAAGAATTTATTGCGTATTACGCTCACCTCATGTTGACAAAGATTCACGAGAGCATTTTGAAGTTCGAGTTCATAAACGAGTTTTAGAAATTTACTATGATCCAGAAGTACCAATTTTTGATTTGTTAACGGAAATTGATTTAGCTCCAGGAATCTTCTATCGAATTTGTTTATCGTAACGTTTTAAGTTATTTGATAAAATTATGAAATTGGAAATAGATAACCTATAAATTATCTATTTCCAATTTTAAAATTTAAAAACTATGATAATATTAGAGTCAGGTTGTAGTTGGCGGTATGGCCAAGTGGTAAGGCAGTGGATTGCAAATCCTCTATCCCCAGTTCGAATCTGGGTGCCGCCTTAGTCGTTATAACTATACTATTGCCTTTTGGTTTGATATTTAGTAATATAATCATATTAAGCTGGGGAATGTGGTGGAATTGGTAGACACGACGGACTTAAAATCCGTTGCCTAGTGATAGGCGTGAGGGTTCAAGTCCCTCCGTTCCCACTTTTAGTTTATAAATTTTTTATCCATAAAAAGAATCCCTAAATTATTTTGAAATTTATGTATAATAAAGAATAAAGTGAATAGATTTTATAAAAAAAACGAAACGTGATTTCAAAAGTTTTATATGTTTGAAAAATTTACGGAAGGGGCCATTAAGGTCATTATGTTGTCTCAAGAAGAAGCTAGAAGAATGGGACATAATTTTGTCGGAACTGAACAATTATTATTAGGTGTTATTGGACAACGACATGGAATTGGTGCACGAGCCTTAAAAAAACTAAAAGTAACGTTAAAAAAAGCTCGTAAAGAAATTGAATTATATATTGGTAGAGGAACAGGCTTTGTTGCTTCTGAAATTCCATTTACTCCAAGAGCAAAACGAGTTTTGGAAATGGCAGTCCACGAAGGAAAAGATTTAGGTCAAAACTTTGTTGGAACCGAACATATTCTACTAGCTCTTATTGCCGAATCAGATGGGGTTGCAATGAGAACTTTAGATAAATTAAATGTGGATATTCAAAAATTACGAAATTTAATTTTAACTTATATTGAAGAAACACAAGAAGAAATATTACGTCCATTAACACAAGCGGAAAAATTCTTATTAGAACGTGAGAAAAAAGGTAGTCCAACACCAACTTTAGATGAATATGCGGAAAATATTACAAAAGAAGCGATTGATGGAAATCTAGATCCAGTAATTGGTCGTGAAAAAGAAATTGATGACGTTATTGCAGTACTAGCCCGTCGAACAAAAAATAATCCAGTTTTAATTGGAGAACCTGGAGTCGGCAAAACAGCCGTTGCAGAAGGATTAGCACAATTAATTTTAACGGAAAAAGTTCCTGATTTCTTAGATGGCAGTTTGATTATGGCCTTAGATTTAGGTTCGATTTTAGCGGGTACAAAATATCGTGGTGAATTCGAAGAACGATTAAAACGCATTGTGGAAGAAGCTCAAAACGATTCAGCTGTAATTATTGTGATTGATGAGATTCATACATTAGTAGGTGCTGGTGCAGCTGAAGGTGCAGTAGATGCTGCGAATATCTTAAAGCCCGCTTTAGCGCGCGGAAAGTTCCGTTGTATTGGAGCAACTACAAATGATGAGTATCGAAAATATATTGAACGTGATCCAGCCTTAGAACGTCGTTTCCAACCTGTTCATGTGGAAGAACCAAGTGTTGGTACAACCATTGAAATTCTGAGAGGATTACGATCGAAGTTTGAGCAACACCATACATTAAGCTATCATGATAAAGCTTTAGAACAAGCTGCAATTCTTTCTGATAAATATGTTGCAGATCGGTACTTACCAGATAAAGCAATAGATGTATTAGATGAAGCAGGTGCACGAGTACGCTTAGAGAATCGACGTTTACCCTTAGGCCTACGTAGTTTAATGCATGAATTACAAGAAACTATTAAAGATAAAGAAGAATGTATTAAAGAGCATGATTTTGAAGCTGCAAAACAGTTATTAGATCATGAAATGGAAGTGCGTACGCATATTCGTATTATGAAACAATCTGCTTTAACAAATGAAGCTCGCGGATTTAGTCGTCGTGATGTTGATATGGTAACCGAAACTGATGTATCCGATGTAATTTCAAATTGGACTGGAATTCCAGTTACAAAAATTACTGGTTCCGAATCAGAACGTTTATTAAAAATGGAAGATACCATTCATGAACGAATTATTGGTCAAAAACATGCCGTTGTTGCAGTTTCGAAAGCGATTCGTCGTGCACGTGTAGGATTACGAAATCCAAATCGTCCAATTGCAAGCTTTATTTTTGCAGGCCCAACTGGGGTTGGAAAAACGGAGTTAACAAAAGCATTATCTGACTATATGTTTAGTAGTGAAGACAGCATGATTCGATTAGATATGTCAGAATACATGGAAAAACATACGGTAGCAAAATTAATTGGTTCGCCTCCAGGATATGTTGGTTATAATGAAGGTGGTCAATTAACAGAAGCCGTTCGTTCTAAACCGTATTCAGTTGTTTTACTTGATGAGGTTGAAAAAGCTCATCCAGATGTCTTTAATTTACTACTGCAAATTTTAGATGATGGTCGATTAACTGATTCGAAAGGTCGTCTAATTGATTTTACAAATACGTTAATTATCATGACTACGAATTTAGGTTCTAAAATTATCGAACGTGAGAGTGGAATTAAATCTAAATCGGATCAAGGGGACCGTGGTTTCAAAATTACTCCAGACGCTGTGCTTGGGTGGGAACCTGTTCCAGAACCGATTAAAGATCCACAACTTTTTGAGCGTGTCTCTAAACTTGTTAATGATGAATTAAAAAACTTTTTCCGTCCAGAATTTTTAAATCGTATTGATGAAATTATTGTATTTAATCATTTGACACGAATTGATATTTGGGAAATTTGTGAATTACAAATTAAATCTGTTCAAAAAAGATTAAAAGAAAAAGGAATTAATTTAATTGTTGATTTAGCTGTTCAAGCATTTTTAACAGATGAAGGTTATGATCCAGTTTATGGAGCTCGTCCATTACGTCGAGCGATAATGAAATATTTAGAGGATACATTAGCGGAACAATGTTTATCGAAAACATTATATCCAAATACAAAAATTATTGTAACTCGTAAAAAAGTCGAAGGAACACTACTAACTTATACTAATGAATTGGAAGTTGAAATTGATTTCAGTGATGTAGATCCAAATTTATTAGAAACTGCATCTTCAAGTGATGAAGTTCCAGTTTCAGCTCTTGTTGGATCAGGTACGGGTGAGTCTACAGATTTAACTCCAGATTCTTCAGGATCAAATTCTGATAAATCGAAATCAAACCCAACAATCGCAGGTAAAGCGTCAAGATTTTTTAAAAAATAATAAGAACCAAATTTAAAATTGAATCTAAGTAAATTAATCCCCTAAAAACATTCTTTATTTTTAGGGGATTAAGTACTTTTTTATCGGTTTTATCAATAGTGCTAATTCATTTTTGTAGTCTATTTA
>Ga0315298_1001623_pt1 | contig 40536 bp, 42 predicted proteins | sample WHS_1_MG_FD_203077 | JGI IMG/M metagenome (GOLD analysis project Ga0315298, IMG submission 203077) | Extremophilic microbial mat communities from Washburn Hot Springs, YNP, Wyoming, USA - WHS_1_MG | ecosystem: Environmental > Aquatic > Thermal springs > Hot (42-90C) | place: USA: Wyoming... | reverse complement strand
GCAGACGTAAAATCTCGCGTATCTTCCGCATCGACAATCTCTCTCCAGGCATCTCGAACCCTTGCTCCTCGGCAAAAGATCAAGACTACCTTCAGTTGAAGACTGTCAGCAGAGACCCATCAGCACCCCACCGATCCCGATGATCGCGATCACCGGAATGGATGATCGCAATCAAACGGAATCCATGATCGCGATCAAACGGAACGCGCAGACATCGGTACGGCGCTTGATTTCGCCATTGAGACGCTCGATGGGATTCGTTGAGTGAATTTTGGTGCGGTGTTCCTTGCGGAGAACCCCCTACATGCCAGCACATTTTCCTCGATTTCATCCATCACATGGCGGCGCTCTGACCCTCATGAGCATCCGAGATCACCAGATTGCCGCCACTCAGACCGTGCCGGACGAGGCTGCGGAGGAATTCGGCCAATCGCCCTCCAAGGGTCGCTTCACGCCCGGCGAATGCCAAAACTACCCGTTCGCCGCAGGATAGGATGCAATATAATCGGAAAAGGCCCTGGCTATCCTGACCCAACAGCATCGAGCCGTCCTGTCGCGCGCATGTAATCCGAAACGGGACGACGTGCCTGTAGTGGTTTATGCCATCGTAAACTTGGCCCCGACATCGGTTGAAATAACAGGGGCACCGGAGCGATAATTCCGCGCGAACTCTTGCAGGGCGGCGGCCAGGTCTGCCACCACGAGGGTCCAATCGAGGTCGCGCTGCTGCCGGAAGATCCGCATCGTGGGATACCAGGGCGTGTCGACTTGACGATGTCCCCACCGCCAGCATCCGTCGAAACGCGAGATCATCCAGACCGTTTTACCCATCGCTCCGGCCAGATGCGCGACGGCGGTATCGACTGTGATGACCAGATCGAGCCGTGCCACGATCGCCGCGGTATCCATGAAATCTTTCGATTCCTCCATCGGATCGAACAGGCCCTGCCAATCCGGCCAGATCTCAGGGTCCTTCTGCAGACTCACGAATCGCACGCCATCCACCTCCGCGAGGGCGGCGAGCGCGGTTACCGGCAATGATCGCCGCCGGTCGATCAGCATCGACTCGACATCATCACGATGGCTCCCGCCCGCCCAGACCACGCCGACCAGCGGGCGCGGCTCCTGCGCACGAGCGCCGACCCATTGCGTGAACCCTGTTGGAGCTTCGTGTCGAGGGGCTGTAATGTAAGGAACCGCCGCGGGTATCGTATTCCACCGCGTTCCGAAACACCAGGGCAGGCTCATGAGCGGGCAGTGCAGATCGAAATCCATGTCCAGCTCACGTGCCACTCCCTCCAGCGCAATCACCTCGACACTGCCCCCTGGCATCGGCATCGCCGCTGCCAGGCGCACGAGTGTCGGAGGCACCGCGAGCACCACGTGCGCGCCAAGCGCGGCAACCAGGGGAACATAGCGCATGAACTGAATCGTATCGCCCAGCCCCTGCTCGGCATAAAGCAGAATCGTGCGACCGGCGATGGGCTCGCCGCGCCACGCCGCCCCCCGATCCGGCAGGCTTCGCAGCGCCCGTGTTCGCTTCAACCGCCACTCGTATTCCGCCCAGCCCCGTTCGAAATCACCTGCCGCCAGCAGGCACAACGCCCGGTTATGCCTATAATCCGGGATCTCCGGTGCCACCGCATAAGCCCGCTCGTGCAACAATAGCGCCGCCTCGATGGCTCCTGCCCCGTGCAGCGCATTCGCAAGGCTGCTCAGCAACCCGGCGTGACCCGGTGCCAGAGCGAGCGCCCGCCCGTACAACTCGATTGCGGCTTCGAAACCACCGGCATCGAAATGCAGCCCGGCCAGACAGGCCAGTGCATCGATATTCTCCGGCATCAGATGCACTGCGGTCACGGCCATCTGCGTCGCATGATCCAGCACCCCCAACCCGCGCAGAGCGCCGGCCAGATTGACATAGGCCGCACCGAAATCCGGTGCCTGGCGCACGCACGCGACATATGCCTGTACCGCCTCGATCAGGCGATCCGATTGCATCAGAGCGGTTCCCAGCGCGAACCGGGCATCGACATCACCTGGTACCAGCGCAAGATAGCGCTGAAATGCCGCGATCGCCGCTTCATCCTGACCCGTGGCGCGTAAGGCGTTGGCCCAGTTGCGCAGCGCGCCCGGGTGCATGGGTGACAGCGCGACGCAATCCCCAAACGCCGCCGCCGCCGCCAGATCATCGCCGGAGCCAGCATACGCGTTGCCTTGATCGAACAGAATTTCAGCCGTTGAAACCGACATCTGACCCTCTTGCCGTCCAACGTCACTATCGCCGGAAAATGTTAAGATCCGGTCAAGATTTCTGCACCCAGCCCCGTTCCGTCTGCTGCCAGTAGGTCAGGCCATGCCCCGCCACCTTTGCCGCCGCCCAGCGCGCCCGCGCCCCAATGACCGCCGCCTGATCATTGCCGTCGAACAGGTCGAACACCCGATCGAACCGGTCGAAACCGGATACGATTGTCTCATCGGCGCCCCCCACCAGAAACAGAAACCGGGCACCGTTCGGCACATCATCGCCATCGGTGAGCCAGATCGGCTGGTCCGCACCGAAGCCCATGGCCGCCGTGCCATGAGGCAACCAGTCCGGTGACGCGGCTCGCCACAAAGCATCATCGAGAGTCGCGATCGATGCCGGATCGGCCCCGCGCACGACCGCTCGCGCGCCGGACCCGAGCGTGCGCCCCAGCAACGGCGCGATGGCTTCGGCCACCCCGGTCCGGGTCAGATGATAGAACCCGATCGCCGCCATCGCCTCATTCGATCACGATACGGGGCCCGGCGGTCCGAACCCCACCCATCTGCGCGGTCACGGCATCGGCCACTGCCGCGAACGCCTGCCCGGCCTCGCTCTGCGGTGCGCTCACGGCGATCGGCGTGCCTTCGTCCGAGGTCGCGCGGATCGCCGGCAGGAGCGGCACTTCGCCGAGAAACGGCACACCGATCCGCGCCGCTTCGGCCCGCGCCCCGCCATGGCCGAAAATCTCGGTACGGGTACCGCAATTGGGGCAGCAGAAGAAGCTCATGTTCTCGACGATGCCCAGCACCGGAACCCGGACCTGCTGGAACATCGAAACCCCGCGCCGCGCATCGAGCAGGGCGATATCCTGCGGGGTCGAGACCACCACCGCCCCGGTCAGTTTCAGTCGCTGCGCCAGAGTCAGTTGGATATCCCCGGTTCCCGGCGGCAGATCGATCACCATGACATCGAGCGCCGGCCATTCCACCCCGGTCATCAACTGCATCAGGGCGTTGAGAACCATCGGGCCACGCCAGACCATCGCGGTTTCCTCGGCGACGACGTGGCCGATCGAAATCGCCTTGAGGCCCCAGGCATCGATCGGCACCAGCTTGTTGCCGAGCAGTTCCGGTTTGCCCCTGGTCCCGAGCATTCGCGGCAGCGAGGGTCCGTAGATATCGGCATCCAGCAGCCCGACGCTCATGCCCTTGGCGGCCAGCGAGACCGCGAGATTGACCGCAACCGTGGATTTGCCGACGCCGCCCTTGCCCGACGCCACGGCAATGATCGATTTCACCTGGGTCAGCAGCGCGGGCGGGGGGGACGCAGCCGCGCCGTGCTGGTGGCCACCGGCGCCAGGTGCGCGCGGTGCGGTGAACATCACCGTTGCGTTCCGCACGCCCTTCAGCGCGGCCAGATGCTGCTCCAGCCGCAGCCGCAACGGTTCCAGCCGTTCCGCCGCCGTTTTCGCGACCCCGAGCGCCACCTGCACCATGCCGTCGCGCACCGCGACGCTGTCGATCATCGACTCCGGCAGAGCCGCGTCGTCCTGGGTACGAAATGCGGCTAAAGCCGCCCGAACCGCCGCCTCATCGATCATTTCCGGAACATCCTCATTTGTTCAGTCGCTTGCGCGTGCCGGTTCTAAACCGGAACTGCGCGCGCGGAAACCTGCCGCCGTTCACGCAGATTTGGTGACGCGCCCCTTCCGATCCGCCCTGCCGCGCCGCACATTCCGCCCGCCATGCCTGTATGCCCGCATCTGCCGGTCGCCCTCACCCGCAAGATCGCCATCCTCCGACGTGATCAGGCGTTTCGCGCCGATTGGCGGGTCATTCGCGCCCGCTTCCACACCGGCGCTGATCCGGATTTCATCGCGGTCGATGTCGCGCGGCAGCGTCTCTATCTGTTCCGCAACGGCCATCGTGCCGACGCCTGGACGATATCGACCTCTCTGCGCGGGCTCGGGGAGCGGATGAATTCCTACCGCACGCCGATCGGGGCCTTTCGCATCGCACGGAAAATCGGTACCGGACTGCGCCCGGACGCGGTCCTCCGCTACCAGGCGGCGACAGGGGCAACCGCCCGTCCGGTATATGCGACGGACGACCCCGCCGCGAGCAAGCTCATTCTGGCCCGCGTTCTCTGGCTCGAAGGTCTGCAACCGGGCTGGAATGAGGGCGGTTCGGTCGATACCTACACGCGCCATATCTATATTCACGGCACGGCGAATATCGGCATGCTCGGTCACCCCGCCTCGTACGGATGTGTACAGATGGCACCGCGCGCGGTCATTGCGCTGTACCGCTCGGTCCCGTTGGGTACACCGGTTCTGATCACGCCCGGCACCGGCAGCCTTCGCGACATTCCGGGCCTGCCGAACCCGACAGCTCGCGACCAGACCCGCGTGAGCGCGGCGGAGACGCTTCGCCCGCCTCAATCGACCGGCGCGCGGATCATGGCCTCCCGCAACGCTGCCGGTTCGCTCACCGGAAGCCCGCAAACATTGTCGCGGCATACGAAGGCGGCGGGTGCATCCCCGCCTTTGCCATACGCCGGATGGGCCTCCGGCAGCGCGGCACTCATCCCGACCGGCAGCACCACCACCGCTGGATCGAACCCGCCCAGCGCCGCGCGATGCAGGGCGGCGAACCGGGGGTCGAGCGGATCGCCGGTGATGACCACGCTGGTCGCTCCGTCGAGCAACGCGGCCGCGCCGAGGAATGTGGGATAGGCGGGTAGATTGCGTCGCTCCCCCGCATGAGCGTTTATGAGACGCTGCGCCGCATCACGATATTTCGGCGTTCCGGTCAGATGATACAGACGCGCATAGATTTCGGCCATCAACCCGGCTGCCGCCGGCACCGCGTTGTCCATTGCCGCGCGGGGTCGCATTCCGCCGGGTAGATCTCTCGCATCATCGGCAGCGGCATAGAGGCCGCCGGTCCCGTCACCGAAATGCACCGCGGTCGATGCGGCAAGTCGCTCGCTCCGATCCAGATAGGTCTGGATGCCAGTCGCTTCGTACAACGCGATCATCGCCCGCAGCATCGCGGCCTGATCATCCAGCAGACCTGCCGCCGAAACGGCGCCGCGCCGGTAGGCATGATCGAACCGGCCATCGGGTCGTCCGAGCAGGGCGGTGACCGCCTCGAACGCCGCGATCGCGAGATCCAGCCAGTCGGGCCGCTCGAAGACAGCGCTTGCCCGCACCAGAGCGGCGATCGTCAGCCCGTTCCAATCGGCCAGGATCTTGTCATCCCAGCCGGGCCGCACCCGCTGCGCCCGGACTTCGAACAGACGGGCGCGCAAAGCGGCCAGATCACGCTCCTCATCCTCGCGCTCGGGGTGGGTTGCGCGGGTCAGGATGATCCGCTCTTCCCAGTTTCCTGCCGCCGGACAGGGGTAATGGGCCTCGAACCGGCCGAAATCATCGCCCAGCACCGCCATGATTTCGTCGCGGGTCCAGACATAGAACTTCCCTTCAACGCCTTCGGAATCCGCATCTTCCGATGCGGCGAACGCCATATTTCCGTCGGGTGCCGGATCATGCTTCGCCCTCATATCGCGAACCAGCCAGCCAACGGTCTCAGCCGCCCGGGCTTCCAGGAGCAGGTCGGGTTCCGCCGCGTGGGCGAAGGCCAGCAATTCCAGGATCTGGGCGTTGTCGTAGAGCATCTTTTCGAAATGCGGCACGAGCCAGGCGGCATCGGTCGAATACCTCGCGAATCCGCCCCCCAGATGATCGTAAATGCCGCCCTGCGCCATCCGCGCCAACATCAGCGCAACCGCCGCTCCTGCCTCGTGCCGCCCGGTCCGCGCGTATTCGCCCCACAGGAAACGGAAGATCGGCGGATTGGGAAATTTCGGTGCGCCGCGCAGGCCACCATCGTCCCAATCGACCATTCCGATGAAGCGCTCGGCGACCGTGTCGAGATCGCCCGGGACCAACTGACCCGGAGCTCCCGGTTCGGAATGGGCCATCACCCGGCGCATCAGTGTCGCGCCGCTCACCAGCAGCTTCTCCCGTTCGTTCGCCCACGCTTCGGCCACCCCGGTCAGCACCTGCCGGAATGACGGTCGGCCCCAGCGCGGCTCCGGGGGAAAATACGTGCCGCCGAAAATTGGAGCGCCATCGGGCGTCAGGATCATGGTGAGCGGCCAGCCGCCCTGCTCGCCCATCGCCTGGAGGGTGCTCATGTAGATACTGTCGAGGTCCGGGCGCTCTTCGCGATCGATCTTGATACTGACATAACGCGCGTTCATCAGTGCGGCGGTTTCCGCATCCTCGAAACTCTCATGCGCCATGACATGACACCAGTGACACGCGGCATACCCGATCGAAAGCAGGATCGGCTTGTCGGCCAGCCGGGCCATTTCCAGCGTCTCGGGACGCCAGATATGCCAATGCACCGGATTGTCGGCGTGCTGAAGCAGATAGGGCGAGGTCGCGGTGGCGAGCGTATTGCTGGTCATGGGGAAAAGGGGTTCCTGGTGCCGGGTTCCCCCGTTAGATAGCAGCCGCCAGTAAAAGTGCGAGAGCAACATGACCGATCAGCCCGAACCACCGCCCTATTTCACGCATCATGTCTTCATCTGCGGCAATCACCGTCCTCCGGGCCATCCCCGCGGGTCATGTGGCGAGAAGGGATCGGAAAAGCTCCGCGATTACATGAAGGCGCGCGCCAAGGAACTCGGCCTGACCGGCGTGAGGATCAATGCGGCGGGTTGCCTCGATCGATGCGAACATGGACCCACGATGGTAATCTACCCACGGGGGACGTGGTACCGGATTGCTGATACGGCGGCGGTCGATCGGGTCTTGATCGAGGATATCCGCGACGGACAACCGGTTCCCGAGTTGATGCTGCCCGCCGAGGTCGCTCCGGCCAAATGACCGCGGCGATCTTTGCCAATGCCACCGGAATCGGCGGCGCGATCGCGGTGTTCCGGATGAGCGGGTCGGATATTGCCCGGATCATGTGCACCCTGACAGGCGGAATGCCCGCTCCGCGCCGGGCCAGTCTGCGCCGCCTGCGCGATGGGTCGGGAACCACCATCGATCACGGGCTGGTCCTCTGGTTTCCCGGCCCTGCGAGCGTGACCGGCGAGGATTATGCGGAGTGCCACCTCCATGGCGGGCGGGCTGTCGCGGCGGCTTTGACCAAGGCGCTGATCGCACTGGGCGCGCGCCCTGCGGAGCCGGGGGAGTTCTCGCGACGGGCGTTCGGCAACGGCAAGCTCGACCTGTTGCAGGCGGAGGGCATTGCCGACCTGATCGCGGCGGAAACCGAATCACAGCGCCGCCTTGCGCTCGATCAGGCCGACGGGGCGATGAGCGCATCGATCGCGGCCTGGCGCAACGAGTTGATCGGGCTGATGGCCCGTCAGGCCGCGCTGATCGACTTTGCCGATGAGGATCTGCCGCCGGAAGTCGAACGCGCCATGCTGCGGGACGTGGCATGCCTGCATCACGATATCACAAACGCGATTGCGGGCGGGCGGGCGGCGGAGCGGATTCGCGAGGGGATCGAGATCGTGGTGCTTGGCGCGCCGAATGCGGGCAAATCCACGCTGGTCAATGCGCTGGCCGGTGAGGATGTTGCCATCGTGTCCGAGATCGCGGGTACGACGCGCGATGTGATCGGCGTGCGGCTCGACCTTGGCGGGGTGCCGGTCCGGCTGGTCGATACCGCAGGCGTGCGGCTGGCGCGCGATGAGATCGAAGCCGAGGGCGTGAGGCGCGCCGAGGCGGCGGCGTCGCGTGCGGATATTGTCCTGCTCTGCGCTGCATCCCCCGATTTTGCTGCGCCTTCGGTGCCGGACAACCGGTGCGTTCTGCATGTGGCGACCAAGGCCGACCTCGGCGGTGCCATCCCCGCCGGCAGCCTGCCGGTCAGCGCACGCACGGGTGCCGGGCTCCCTGCCCTGATTGCGGCCGTGACGGGAGAAGTAGCGGCGCTGGTCGCGCGTGGTGCAGGTCCGTCCCTGCCTCGCCCCCGGCAGATCGCCTGCCTGCGCGACATGGCGGCGGCGCTGGAACGCGCGATCGGTGTTGCCGAACCCGAGTTGCGCGCGGCGGATTTTCAGGAGGCAGCCAATGCGCTGGCGCGACTGACCGGCGTCATCGGGGTCGAGGATGTGCTGGATCAGGTGTTTTCCAGCTTCTGCATCGGCAAATGATGCTATAGGGGCCGCCATGAGGATGAGCAGTTCAGATTTCGATGTCGTCGTGATCGGCGGCGGACATGCCGGTTGCGAGGCAGCGGCGGCATCGGCGCGGACCGGCGCACGAACGCTGCTGTTGACCCAGCGGCTCGAACGGATTGGCGAAATGTCGTGCAACCCGGCGATCGGGGGCATCGGCAAAGGTCATCTCGTCCGCGAGATCGACGCGTTGGACGGCATTATGGGACGGGCGGCGGATGCGGCGTGCATTCACTTCAAGATGCTCAACCGCAGCAAGGGACCGGCGGTATGGGGGCCGCGAGCCCAGGCTGACCGGGGCCTGTATCGCCGCACTGTGCAGGATTTGCTGCGCGCTCAGTACAATCTGACCCTGGCGGAAGGTGAAGCGGCGGATTTCGACATCGATGCGGCGGGCGCGGTCGCCGGGGTGATCACCGCTGATGGTACACGGATCGGCTGCCGCGCTGCCGTGTTGACGACCGGCACGTTTCTGCGCGGCGTGCTGCATTTCGGTGAGCGGACCGAAGCCGGAGGTCGCGCGGGGGATGAACCGTCGAACGCCTTGGCGATCCGTCTGCGCGCACTCGGGCTACCGCTCGGTCGGCTCAAGACCGGCACACCGGCGCGGATTGCAAAAGCCTCGATCGACTGGGACGCTCTCCCGGAGGATCGTGGCGAGGCTGACCCGGTGCCGTTCAGCCTGCTGACTACGCGCATCGCCAACCGGCAGATTTCGTGCCGCGTGAGCGAGACGAATGCGGCGACGCACGAGATCATCGTCGCCAACCTGCATCGCTCGGCAGTATATGGTGGCCGGATCGAGGGCGTCGGACCTCGCTATTGCCCCTCAATCGAGGACAAGGTGGTCCGGTTCGCCGACAAGCCGCGCCATCAAGTTTTCCTTGAGCCGGAGGGGTTGGAAGATGAAACGATCTACCCGAACGGCATTTCGACCAGCCTGCCCGAGGACGTGCAGCGCGATTTCATCCGCACCATGCCGGGACTGAGCCGGGCGATCCTGCTGAAGCCGGGCTATGCGGTGGAGTACGACTATGTCGATCCCCGCGCGCTCGGCCATGATCTGGCATTGCGGGCGATCCCTGGGCTTTATCTCGCCGGACAGATCAACGGCACGACCGGCTATGAGGAGGCCGGGGCGCAGGGTTTGGTCGCGGGACTAAATGCCGCGCGCCGGTCGTCCGGGTGCGCTCCGGTATCGATCGGGCGGGATGAGGCGTATATCGGGGTCCTGATCGATGATCTGGTGACCCGGGGTGTCACCGAGCCGTATCGAATGTTCACCTCGCGCGCCGAGCATCGCCTGCGGCTGCGCGCTGACAACGCCGATATCCGGTTGACCGGCAAGGGGATCGCATGGGGATGCGTCGGGCCGGTTCGGGCCGCGACGTTCGCGGCCTTGACGGCGGAACTCGCGGGGGCTGCACCCGGCGGACGAGCGGCGGTTATTCGGGCAGCCGACCTGTTATACGCTGGCTACCTGTCTCGTCAGGATGGCGAGATCCGGGCGCGGGCGAAGGACGACGCGGTCCGGATTCCGGCGGATTTCGATTACCGCATGGTCGGAGGATTGTCGGCAGAGCTACTCAGCCGGCTCAACGTCGTGCGGCCGGAAACGCTGGGCGTCGCGGGGCGGTTGGAGGGGATGACCCCCGCCGCGATGGGCGCTATTTTCATGGCTCTCCGGAAAACAACCGCGATGGCGGCATGACCCGGATCGAGGAAAAAATCGGCGATGCGAGCAATGTTTCACGTGAAACAAAGGACGCATTTCGGACCTATTCGGCGGCGATCAGGAGTTGGACCGGGCGGATCAATCTGATCGCCCGGAGCGACGCCACCGATGAGGCGATCTGGGAGCGCCATATCGCGGATTCATTGCAGATTCTGCCGTTGATTCCTGACGGTGTCGATCGGGCGGTCGATCTTGGGTCCGGTGCTGGATTACCCGGGCTGGTCGTGGCGATCGAGCGGCGGGATATCGCGGTCACGATGATCGAATCCGATCGGCGCAAGGCCGCGTTTCTGCAAACGATGGTGGCGACCTTGGGCTTGCGGGCGAGCGTGCGGGCAGAGCGGATCGAACAGGTCAAGATAGTACCGGTACCGCTGGTGACCGCGAGGGCATTGGCACCGTTGCCAAAACTGCTCGACTACGCCGTCAATTTCCTTTCGCCCGACGGGGTCTGTCTTTTCCTCAAGGGACAGTCGGTTGACGCGGAATTGGCGGAGGCCGCAGCCCAATGGCGCATGAGGGTGGAGCGGTTTCCCAGCCGCACCGCGCCCGGGTCATTTATCCTGCGGATCAGCGAGTTGCAGCGTGCCGCCTAAGATCATCGCGATCGCTAATCAAAAGGGCGGTGTCGGCAAGACGACCACGGCGATCAATCTCGCCACCGCTTTGGCCGCGACCGGAGAGCGCGTGCTGCTGATCGATATGGACCCGCAGGGCAATGCAAGCACCGGCTTTGGCCTCGCCGCCGATGAGCGGGGGATCGGCAGTTATGCGCTCCTGACCGGTGAGGCGCCGGCGGCCTCGCTGGTATTGCCGACCGAGGTGCCTGGCCTTTTAATGATTCCCGCAACCGAGGATCTGATCGGGGCGGATCTGGAATTTGCCGGAGTCGACCACAGGGAGCGGATGGTCGAGCGAGCCTTGGCCGAGACCGGGCTGGAGGGGCAGTTCGGGTATATTTTCATCGATTGTCCACCAGGCCTCGGTTTGCTGACGTTGAATGCTCTGGTTGCCGCATCGTCGGTACTGATTCCGCTGCAATGCGAGTTTTTTGCGCTCGAAGGCATCAGTCAGTTGATGCGGACGATCAATCTGGTGCGGCGTACGCTCAACCCGCGCCTCGCTCTCGAAGGGGTGGTGCTGACGATGTTGGATCGACGAAACAATCTTGGACAGGCGGTGGCCGACGACGTTCGCGCTTATTTCAAAAGCGATGTGTTCGACACCGCAATCCCGCGCAATGTCCGGGTCACCGAATCGCCGAGCCACGGCAAGCCGGTGTTACTCTACGATTATCGCTCCCCCGGCGCGCAGGCCTATGTCTCGCTCGCGGTGGAGTTTCTCCGGCGGCAGCGGCAAGGAGTGCGAGTATGAGTTTGAGGGAGCAACCGCGCCGCCTGGGCAAAGGCCTTGCCGCACTGATGGGCGGCGAAGGCATGGACCGCACCCTCACGCCAACGGAAGGGGTGCGCGATCTGGCGATCGCCTCGCTGCATCCCGGGCCGTTTCAGCCGCGCCAGGGGATGGATGAAGACGCCTTGGAGGAGCTGGCCGCGTCGCTCAAATCGCGCGGCGTGCTCCAACCTCTGCTGGTGCGGGCGCATCCTGAAAAGACCGGTCAGTACCAGATCATTGCAGGTGAGCGCCGCTGGCGGGCCGCGCAGCGGGCCGGGTTGCACGAAGTTCCCGTGCTGCTGCGGGATCTGTCGGATGCCGATGCCATGGCGGCCGGGCTGGTCGAGAACCTGCAGCGGCAGGATCTCGACCCGATCGAAGAAGCGCAGGGATATCAACGACTGCTTGCGGAATTCGGGATGATCCAGGAAGACCTCGCCGCCGCCGTGGCGAAATCCCGGCCTCACATCACCAACATGCTCCGGCTGCTCAATCTGCCCGAATCGGTGCAGACTGTGTTGCGCTCGGGCGATCTGACCACCGGCCATGCGCGCGCGTTGTTGCAGCACCCCGACCCGCAGGCGGCGGCGCGGGCGGTGATCGCCAACCGATTGACGGTTCGCCAGACCGAAGCGATGGTCGCAGCGGCACTGACCCCCAAGGCCAAGCCGGTCGAACCTGCCGATCGATCGAGTACCGCAACGAAGATGCTGGAGCGGGAGTTATGCGAGCTGCTGGGGTTGAAAGTACGGATTTCGTTCGACGGGAAAGGCGGCGTGGTCAGTATGTCCTATCAGAATCTCGAACAGCTGGATGGAATTCTGGCGCTCCTGCGGGGACATCAGTAGGGATCGTGTCGCCTGAAACTGACCATTGCTGCCGGTTGGCCGGGACCATCGCGATGGTTAACGCTTAGAGCGCCGTATGGAACCAGAATCATCCACGCGCCCGCACGGCGCGCGCCTCGCCCCGCAGGTCATAGCCGACCTCGCGGCTCTGGGTCGTCAGGTCGAGTTTCCCGCAGGGGCAGAGCTGTTCGGTCCCGGCACACCGTGCCTCAATTTTCCCGTGGTGCGGCGCGGGCAGGTAGCGGTGGTGCATCATGGCGCGCCGGGGCAGGAAATCCAGCTCTACCGATTATCGGTCGACGAGCCGTGCATCCTCAGCCTCGCGGCGATGCTTGGGAATTCACTTTATGGTGCAACCGCGACAACGATGGTGAAATCTTCAATTCTCATCGTCCCGGTCGATGTCCTGCGTCGGGAATTGTCGCGTAACGAGCCACTGCAGATGGGTCTTTATTACAACTTCGCCAATCGTCTGAACGAAGTGATGGCGCTGGTCAGCGCCGTGACGTTCGAGCCGCTGGGCAAGCGGGTGCTCGCCAGCCTGCTCCGCCATGCGACCGATGATGACGATATCGCCATGACGCATCAGGGACTGGCGCAGGAACTCGGATCGGCTCGCGAGGTGGTGAGCCGCCTGCTGTCGGGTTTCGCGGCCGATGGCCTCATCAGCATGCGGCGTGGTCATATCCGCCTGCTCGATCGGATGAAAATTTTCGCGCTGGTCGGTGAGCGCAGTCACTGACGGGCGCTCGGGCGCCGTCTAGGATGATGTCCGGTCACATCATTGACCGACTTCATTTTCCAGGAACGGATACGACGCGCCATGACACGAAATGCTGGCTTGATCGATCGGAGTTTGCGGGTCGCCCTTGGCCTCGCGCTCATCATCGCTGCTGCAACCCACACGATCGGGATCTGGGGATACATCGGCATCGTGCCGTTGCTCACCGGCTTCGTCGGGTATTGCCCGGCCTATCGCCTGCTCGGCCTGAGTACCTGCCCGGTCCGCCGGAGCTGAGCCAAAGGAGATCTGCGACGGGAATGGCCCGGCAGTCGGCCATTCCCGTTCTTTCTCCGGATCCCGAACAAATCAATCCGCAGGCGGCTCAGTGTCGTCCGCCCCAGCCGCCGCCGTGACCCCAGCCGCCACCCCAATCGTCGTGGTCACCGCCCCAACCCCTGCCCCAGCCACCACCCCAACCACCACCGAAAAACAGGCTGCCGGTCACGACTGGCGCGGGTGCGACATAGGCAGGTGCCGGATAGGCGGAGGCGGAGTAGGCATTGTAGCCGCCCCCGTATCCATAGCCATACGTGCTCGGATAGTAGACACAGCCGGAGAGCCCGATGGCGGCCGCGCCGGCCGCGATCAGAACCAGTCCCTTGCGCAGTATCGGTTTCATCTTATCACCTCGCTTGAACATCATGAATGATATGGGGACTCTCTTGTGGCAGGGATGAGGCGATTTGCCGCCTAAATTGTAACATGGCGCAACGCTTCGCCTTCATGCTGCCGCGATGCAGGCCATATTACGCCCCAGCCGGGTGCCAGAAACAAGCTCGATAGATCGGGAGATACGCTGATGCGCACATCATTTCGTTTCGCGCTGGCCTTGACTACCGCCGTGGCGACGATCCTCGCCGGGACCGGCACCGCATCGGCACAGGAAAGTCCAACAGCGCCGCCGGAGCGGGTCGGGCAGATCGCGCAGCTAAGGGGCGGGGTATCGTTCGATACATCAGGCGCGAGCGACTGGACCACGGCTGTGCTCAATTATCCCGTGACCGGGGGCGACGCCCTATACACCCAGCCCGGTGGCGAGGCGGCGATCGCGATCGATTGGAGCCGGATCAGCCTCAACCAGGCGACCGAGTTTCAGATAACCTCCATCGGCTCGCAGGTGGTGCAGGGCGCGCTGTCTCAGGGAGAAATCTATCTCGATGTGCGCGATCTGGCACCGGGGCAGAGCTACGCCATCACCACGGCGCGCGGCACCGTGATCATTTCCCAGAACGGGCGCTACGATATTCTCGCCGGCGATCAGTCAAGCCCGACCACGATAACCGTGATCGCCGGTGCCGCGCAATTGCAAGGGCGGGACGTGTCGCTCGATATCGCCACCGGGCAGACGGCGTCGCTGGAAGGAGCCGATCCGGTAACGGCAACTCTGGGGCCGGAACAGCGCGATCCGTTCGTCACCCGCCTGCTGGCGGTGCGCTATGCGCCACCGCCGTCCTATGTGCCGCAGGCGGTGAGCCAGATGACCGGAGGCTATCAGCTGGCACAATACGGCACCTGGTCCGAGACGCCACAGTATGGCGCGGTCTGGTATCCGCGCGTCGCCGCGAGCTGGGTGCCGTACCGCGACGGGCATTGGGCCTATGTCGCCCCCTGGGGCTGGACCTGGGTGGACAACGACCCGTGGGGATTCGCCCCGTTCCACTACGGGCGTTGGATCCATGAAGACGGGCGCTGGGGCTGGACCCCTGTCGCCTATCAGGAGCCGCCAACCTACCAGCCGGTCTATGCCCCGGCGCTGGTGAGCTTTTTCGATGTCGGGTCCGGGGTTTCGATCGGCGTCGGGGTGACGGCGGCGGCGTTCGCGGCGGGATCGATCGGATGGGTGCCGCTGGCGCCCGACGAGCCGTATCTGCCGTGGTATCACTGCCCGCCGCATTATGTTCGGCAGATCAATTATTACAACGTACGGGATCCGGGAAGATTTGCCGATATCCATGATAGGGCAATTATCGATCGTTACGGACCGGCCCGATTGATCAATCGGCATGGCGCGACCGTCATTCCGGCTGCGGCGATGCGCCGGGGCGATCCGGTGGGGCGGTTTGGGCGGCCCGCGCCCCGCACATGGCTGGCCGATGCTCGCCCGGTGCCACCGGCAGGTTTCCAGCCGGGGCGGCTGCGCGGGCCGGGCGGCGCACATCCACCAGGGCCCGGACCGATCGCGCAGCACGGCGGCCATTTCGACCCGCATGGCTTCGGCCGCTTGCCCGAGGCGCCAGGTCGGCTGGTGCATCGGGTTGCGGCTCCAGCCCCTCGCCCGGCTCCCTTCGCCGCCGCGCGCGGCCTGCCGGTCGGGCATCCGGGCCCGATCGATCACGCCACGATGCGCCCGCCGATGCATGTGATGCCTCACGGCGCACCTTCTCCCAACGGACGACCGGAGTTTCAAACACATCCCGTAGCGGCTGGACGCCCGATGACCCCCGCGATCACGGAACATCCCCGCATGCCGAACATGCCGAGTGTGCCGAACATGCCGCGACCGCCCGGCCCGCATCAGGGACCGGATCAGCATAAACTGCCGCAACAGAGGCCGTACACTCCGCCCTTTCATCCGGGACCGCAGCAACGCCCGCAGCTTCATGCCCCCCAGTTCCGCTCGCCGGAAGCCAGGCCCCCTGAAGCCGGACCGCACACCGTGCGACGCCCGACGATGCCACCCCAAGCCGGGAGTCCCCAAGCCGGGCGTCCAATGTCGCCACCGCCTCGTCCGCAGGGCCGCCCGCAATTTCATCCTCAGCCTCGGGTTCAGCCACAGCAGTTCCATCCTCCATCGCGCCCCCAGCCGGAGCAGTTCCATCCACAGCCCCAGCAATTTCACCCTCAAGCGCGACCACAGCCGCAACAATTCCACCCGCGCCCGCAACCTCAGCAGTTTCACCCCCCGGCCCGTCCCCAACCTCATCCGCAGCCGCAGCCGCACCCGCCGGGCCGACCGAACAATCCCAACGATCATCACCCCTGAAGCGTTGCCGCGCCATTCTATCCGCCCCCGCAGGGGCGTGATACGAATGGGCGATGAGCGACCTTCCGCCTTCCGCAATCAACAAACCCAGCGCAGCCCGGCGCTGGCGGCGGATGGCGGAGAATGCGCTGCTCCTGCCGGTAGCGCTCGTGCTCGAAGTTCTCGACCGGGTGATCTGGGATGGAGCGAAAGCGCTTCTCAACCTGATTTCCCGGCTGACCCTAGTGGCGCGGTTGCGACGCTTTTTACAGACGCTGCCGCCGATCATCGTGGTGTTTCTATTCCTGATACCCGAGGCGATCGATCACCTCAGCGGGTTGTGGGCAACGGTGCTGTTCGTCAAGGGCCACTGGTTCGCCGCGACGATCGTGGCCGTGTTCATCAAGGGCTTCGCCATCCTGCTTGCCTTGTGGATCTATCAGGCGTGTGAAGCCAATCTTCTCTCGGTCGCCTGGTTCCGTACCACGCACGACACAGTGATCCGCATACGGGATTGGGTGCTCGAACGGACCCGGCCGATCCGCGAACGGCTTCATCTTGCCGCGCGTAACGGCGAACGCAGCCGGCTCGGTCGGCGATTGGCGGCGTGGCGGCAGCGGATCGGGCGAAGTTGGGTGCGATGATGAGTGGATCAAGAAACGGGAAGGAAAGGACTTCTTTTTTTGTAAAAAAAGAAGCAAAAAAACTTTTATTAGTTAAAACGACTCCCCAACAACCACTCCTGACCCAGATCAAAAAAGTTTTTTGCTTCTTTTTTACAAAAAAGAAGCCCTTCCCTATCTTACTCTTCCTCGCCATCCCCCGCCATCAACGCCCATGACCCGTCTCGCCCGCGCGCACCTGACCGCCGTCGATCCGGTACTGGGTGCCCTGATCAGGGAGGTCGGACGATGCAATCTGGTGCCGGATCGCACGCGCGAGCCTTATGCGGCGCTGATTTCGGCGGTGGCGCATCAGCAACTCCATGCGCGGGCGGCGGAAGCGATTCTGGGGCGCCTCGGGGGCGTGTGCGGCGCGGCGGTTCCCGCACCCGACACTCTATTGTCGCTGTCCGATGAGACGTTGCGCGGGTGTGGATTTTCCGGGTCGAAGATTCTGGCGCTGCGGGATGTGGCGCTGCGGACGCTCGATGGCACGGTGCCATCCCGCCGGGCGGCGGCGCGGATGAGCGATGCCGTATTGATCGAACGGCTGTCGGCCTTGCGGGGTATCGGGCGGTGGACGGTAGAGATGCTGCTGATTTTCACGCTGGGGCGGCCGGATGTGTTTCCGGTGGATGATTTCGGCGTGCGCGAGGGATATCGGCTGATCCATGGCTTGCCGATCCAGCCGAAACCCCGGGCATTCGCCGTAATCGGCGAGGCCTATGCGCCCTACCGGAGCACGGCTGCCTGGTATCTCTGGCGCGCGGCGGATCGGGCCAAGAAGATTCCCCTGCCGACGTGAGGCGACGCGATTGGCGTCTGGTCAATTTTTAAATATAAGGTGCGCCAGAATAAGCGGAGGAAACCGGAATGCATATGCTGATCATCGGCGCCGCGGGAATGCTCGGGCGCAAACTGGCCGCACGGGTCGCGGCAGATGGCGGGATCGAGGGACGGCCAATCAGCGCTCTCACATTGGTCGATGCGGTGCCTACGGTTGCGCCTGCAGGGTTTGCCGGAACGGTAGCGGTCGAAACCCTGGATCTTTCGGCACCGGCGGCGGCAGCGCGATGTGTCGCCGGGCGGCCCGACGTGATCATCCATCTGGCAGCGATCGTTTCGGGCGAGGCCGAGCGGGATTTCGAGACCGGGTATCGGATCAATCTCGATGGAACCCGGTTGCTGCTGGAAGCGATCAGGGCGGCGCATCTGGACTCGGGATATCGCCCCCGGCTGGTGTTTTCATCCTCGATCGCGGTGTTCGGTGCACCGTTTCCGGAGGTGATCGGCGATGAGTTCTTCACCACCCCGCTGACGAGCTACGGCACCCAGAAGGCGATCGGCGAACTGTTGCTGAGCGATTATTCGCGGCGCGGCTTCATCGACGGAATCGCGATCCGCCTGCCGACCATCTGTATCCGTCCGGGCACTCCGAATGCGGCGGCTTCGGGGTTTTTCTCCAATATCCTGCGTGAACCGCTGGTGGGGCGAGAGGCGGTGTTGCCGGTGTCGGAGGATGTCCGGCACTGGCACGCCAGCCCGCGCGCGGCGGTAAGGTTCATGATCCGGGCGGCGACGATGGATCTGACACCGCTGGGATGGCGGCGGACGCTCAGCCTGCCGGGACTTTCCGCAACGGTCGGCGAGCAGATCGCGGCGCTGCGGCGCGTGGCCGGAGATCGGGCCGTCGGTCTGATCCGGCGCGAGCCCGACGAGACGATTGCGCGGATCGTGGCGGGATGGCCGGCGAATTTCGCAGCCACGCGGGCCCGGGCGCTGGGCTTCGTCGCGGAGTCGAGTTTCGATGAGATCATCCGGGTCCATATCGAGGATGAACTCGGCGGCAATCTGGTCGCAGCCTGAGAATGGGGAGGGTCTTGGCGATGCGGACAGCGGTAGTCACCGGAGCCGGCAGCGGGGTCGGGCGAGCAGCGGCCCTGGCGCTCCTGGCCGAAGGATGGTTCGTGGTGCTGACCGGCCGGCGGCGCGAAGCGCTGGATGAGACGATCGGGTTGTCGGCGGCCGCCGATCGGGCGCTCGCGGTTACCGCCGATGTCGCCGATCCAGCCTCGGTGGCGGCGTTGTTCGCGCGCGTGAGCGAGGTTTGCGGACGCCTCGATCTGCTGTTCAACAACGCCGGGAACAACACCCCGAGCACGAATTTCGGCGACCTCACCTTCCAGCAGTGGACCCATGTGATCGACGTCAATCTGAACGGCGCCTTTCTATGCGCCAATGCAGCCTACCGGATGATGCGCGATCAGACCCCGCAGGGCGGCCGGATCATCAACAACGGTTCGATCTCGGCTCACACACCGCGACCCGGTTCGGCGCCCTATACCGCAACCAAGCACGCGATAACCGGCCTGACCAAGACCATCGCGTTGGATGGGCGGGTTCATAATATCGCGTGCGGGCAGATCGACATCGGCAACGCCGCAACCCCGATGACCCGGCGGATGACCACCGGCGTCCCGCAGGCCGATGGCAGCATCCGCGCCGAACCGACCATGGATGTCGAGGTCGTCGGACGGACCATCGTGTACATGGCCGGCCTGCCCGCGGATGCGAACGCAATGTTCCTCACCGTGATGGCGACATCGATGCCTTATGCGGGCCGGGGTTAGGGCCGGTCGGCAGAAGACGGCCGAATCAGGTTTTGTAGCGAGCCCCTCTCGATGACGATGGGATAACGACACTCGCGGTCGGTCGTGTGGAGACGGAAGTTTGCGTGCAGACGACGCTGCGAGAGGCGAACGACCACGGATACGCCTGCCTTTCGATCGCCAACTGCTCTAGCTGTAGCGCGCTGCTGTCGGGTCGGGATAGCTGATAGCCAGGATTTCGATACGTTCAGGTCCGCCCGGAGTCGCCACGGTAACTTCATCGCCCACGCGGGCACGCAGCAACGCGCGGGCAACCGGCGCGGCAATACTGACCGTTCCTTCGCTGAGGTTGGCTTCGTCAACGCCGACGATCCGGATGGTGAGTTCGCGGTCATCCTCCGTCGCATAGGTGACACGGGCACCAAAAAAGACACGGTCTCGCTGTGTCTGCATGGCAGGATCGACGATTTCAGCATTCGCAATCCGCGCGGCAAGGAACCCGAGCCGGCGGTCGATCTCACGAAGGCGGCGCTTGCCTTCCTTGTAATCGGCATTTTCGCTGCGGTCGCCATTGCTGGCGGCCCAGGAGACGATGGCGACGACACCATGGCGATCCGCTCGCAAGGTTGCGTATTCGGCTTCGATGCGGCGAAAGCCCTCCGGCGTCATATGAACCTTCGAGCCGGGGGCCACCGCGACCGGAGGTGCCGGCTCAGGCTTTGTCGTCATCCGAATCGCGCCACCATTTCACGGGCTCGGACTCCGCGTGCTCGACTGGCTCGACGCGCCTGGTTCGCCGGCGGCGGCTGGCGCGGGGTTCAACCGGTTGCGTCGGCTCAGAGCTGGCTTGTTCGATTTCAATTGCCTGGGCAGCCTCAACCGGAACGCCCACGTTGAGCGCCGGGGGTTCGACAGCCGCCGGCTCGGTCGTGATCGACCCGGCAGCAGGCGATTCGAAGCCGACGCCCAGAGCATCGCCATCATGATCTCGGCCATCATGATCTCGGCGCTCCTCGCGGGCGATGTCAGCATGGGCGAGGCGGGTCTGCAGTGTCTGGATCGTCGCCAGCGCTTCGTGCAGCGATTGTTCGGCGCGCAGGCGGGCGGCACGTTCACTGTCACGCTGGCGGGTCAGGTCAGCGATCGTCGCGGCATGGCGGGAGTCGGCCTCGGATTTGGGATGCAGAACAACCACCGGCACCTCGCCATCGCGCACGAACCGGCGCCGCGGCATGCCACCGGCCTGACCGTAATGGGACTGCCCCGCCTGGCTCTGGTTGTGACCCCCATGACCGTGATGTCCGGACGGATTGGCATTCTGACCGGTGTGAGGCTGCGCCTGGCTCGCGCCAGACTGATGGTTGGTGGTCGGAGTGACCGACAGGCCGAGCGACCGGCGAACGCGGGCTTCGGTTTCAGCGTCGGACAATTCTTGTTCGTCTGGATTATTCAACAAAGGTCTACCTCATGAAGGATCGGGACCCCTGCGCTCAGCGATTCAGGATGATCGGAACGGCGGACCATTGGTCCGGGCGCAAAATCGGTGATTATGACAGGGGAACTTTATGCAAAGGAATGCTGTGACTTCGAAAAACGATGGAGTGTTTGGATTTCCCAGGACCGCCTTCAGCCGTCTCGGAGCGCGACTTATGCGCCGAACCGTGATCATCGGCAAGGGCAGGTCACTGGTGCGACCGACGCCGATCTCGTGAGACGGCCTGGAGCGCCGACGGCCAACCAGCGCGTGAGCCGGAAAACTCGCCCGCTCCGAGCGCTCCTCAAGTTCTTTTTAATAATATGTTCTATAAATTGATCATCTACTTGCCCGGCGGTCTTTTTCATTGGCATGCTCGCAGAACGGTGATATCAATGTATCATATTGTAGCGATTTATTGCAGGTTATGATTTGATGCGACTGGAACCGGATATGGCGGCGGCGTTGCTCGCGAAAACCGCGCCTCCCTGGACAACGGCTGATCTGGTCTCCGTGCTGACGCCAATCTGGCGACGGGCCTTCGGACCCAAAGGGCATGCGCCTGATGCCCACGTGATGCGCATGTCGGTCGGCATCGGTCGCGTAACGCGGTTTCTCGATGGGGTCGAGGACGCCATCGGGGTGCGTGTCCCGGCGACGGCGTTGATGCGGTTGGGGACAATCGAGCGGCTGGCCGTCGCGATCGCGCGAAACGACTGGCCGCCGCCATCCGCGCCGATCCTGCTGCGGGACGGGGCGGGCAGCGAAGCCCTGTATGTCATTGCGGCGGGAACCGGGCTGGTCCTCGAATTATGCGATCTCGCCCAGGCGATCCCTTTTCCCGGCCCGATCTGGGCGCTGCAACTCCCGGGATTGGACGGGGAGACGACCCCGTTGGCGGATATTGGCGCCATGGCGGCGCATCACATCGCGGCCATCCGCGCCCAGCACAGCAGCGCACTGCCCGACGGCCCGGTCCATCTGATCGGCTATTCGTTCGGCGGGCTGGTCTGTGTGGAAATGGCGCGGCTGCTGGGCGACCGGATCGGCCTGCTCGGGCTGATCGACACGACCTGCTACGAAACCTACTGGCCGCGTACCGAGTGGCTGCGCGTGGCAGGACTGCGAACCCTGCGACGCATGGGCGAGCTGCGCGGCATGCGGCCAAGGCCAGCATTGCAGCATCTGGCCGGGCGAGGCCGGGCCATGGCCCGGCATATCGGACGGCGGTTCAAACCTAAAGCCGGGGACGCCGATTTCACCCGCTCGGTCTATTACGTCGATGGGCTCGACCCCCGCCTTCAGGCGGTGCGTAATGCCTCGATCATCGCGTTCGAACGGCACGATCCGGCCCCGATCGATGCGCCGGTCACCCTGTTCAAATCGCGCCTCGGCGACCGCCATGGCTGCGATCCGGCGCGACTCTGGCGGCGATTGGCCGGACGGCTGGATGTCGTCATGGTCGAGGGCACTCACATCACGATGCTGCGCAAGCCCCATGTCGAGGGGCTCGCCGCCGCAATCGGCGCGCGGCTGGGCAACCAGATCAGATGCCAGATCAGATGCCGGATCAGATGATGGTCTCCGCGGCTTCGAGCGATTTCGTCCTTGATTTACGGGTCATCAGCACGGCGCGCGGGCGGATGCTTTCGCGGTTGGATTTCTTGTGCTGGATCACGGTCCCGAAGGCGATGTGGCGGCACAAATACTGGGTCGGCTCCTCCCGATCGCCCGCCTCGCGGAACATTTCGGTGAACTGGACCCGGCCGAGCACCCCGGTGCCGTGCTGGGTGCGGGCATGGCTGCGCATGGCATCGAGGGCGGAACGCCTGACCCGCTTCTGGAATGAGGCGAGAACTTCGAGTTCCTGGTTGAAATAGCTCTGCCGCGCATCGGCCCAGCCATACGGGTCGCTCATCCATTCATAATGCGCGCCGACCGCAAGTCCGATCGGCAGGATACCGGCCTCGATCAACCGGGCAAATTCGATCTGTGACACCGTGGCGACCATCGGTGTCTGCTCGGCCGCCATGCCGGCGATAGCGATGGCCGTGCCGGTGGCGCTGTAGTCCATCGAGTTACGATCATCGGCTTCGGTGGACTGGCGGGTGGCGAGGCGAACCTCCACGATGGCATGGGCCCCCATCAGCGCCGCCTCGTGCTGCATCCGCGCGATCGCGGTGCGCCAGCCGTCGCGGTGGCCCTCGGTCCAAGAATAGCCGAAATGATACCAGCAATTGCCCGCAACCATACCGAGCGTGCGGATGCCGTGGGTCCGCAGCGTCAGCAGATCGCCGGGCGAGGCGGTCGAAACCCAGGGCAACAGCCCAACCGAAGTCTGGCGCAGACGGTGGGAGACGAATTCCGGCACCGCGTTATGGTGCAACGCGGACTGCCAGGCGGCGCTGCGGGCGTCCTGCCGCGCGATTTCGGCGGGGTCGGTCGGCGTGGTGCCGGCGGCAACGGCCCCCACCACGCCCTTGATCAGATCCTTGAACGACATGGCGGGGGTTCCTTATGACATCAGAAAATCGTGCAGGACCTGATGGGCTCCCTCGGCATCGGCGGAAAGCCGGCCGAGAGCCTCGTTCACCGCGGTCAGAAACTGCGCGATGGTCAGGGTTTCGCGCTTGAGAATCACGCCGCCCGTGCCATGCGCGCAGGTCGCGGTCAGGGTCCCGTGCTCCTGTTCGAGCACGTAGCGGGCAGCACCGGTGTCGATGCTGATGGTGTGGACATGGGCGGTCTTGCTGAACAGCCCGTCCTTTTTCCGCTCGACATGCACGAGGCCGGGCAGCGCCTGCTCCAGCCGGATCGCCAGCGCCTCGATGAAGGCAGGCTGGTCCGCCGCAGCACGGCGCATGAAAGCGGCATGCAGGTCGAAATCGTTGATCGCATCATCGCTCATGACCGGGCGGCACTCATGGCTTCGCGGGGTCGGCGGCAGAAGGCGCGGCGGCTGGTGCGCTCTGGCCCATCTCGGCGCGCAGCTTGGCCAGTTGATCGTCGATTTCCGAGGTATCGTGGAGTTTTTCGATCTCGTGTTCGCTCTGGCTGCGATGATCGAGCGGATCATGGATCGTGCCGTCATTCATCATCCGCTCCATCGCCTCGGCCTTGGCGGACATGGCGTGGGTCTTGTCGCGGGCGCGCTGAATAGTGTCCTCGACGCCACCGAGCCCCTTGCCGATCCCGGCAAGCTGCTGATCGACCTTGAGCTCCGCTTCAGCGGCGTGATGCTCGGCCTTGAGCGATTCCTTTTCGGTGCGGAACTCCTCGATCTTCTGTTCGAGCTTGTGCTCGTATTGCATGAGCTTCTCGGCCTGTTGTTTCACGTGCTCGCAGGAGGCCTGGATCGGGGCGAGCTTGTGGATTTCGGCTTCCTTGTCCGCAAGGGCCATCCGGGCGAGATCTTCGCGGCCGGCCTTCATCGCGATATGCGCGTCCGAATCATGCCGGTCGATCGCGGCTTGATGATCGGCCATCTGATGTTCCAGCGTGACCTGCTCGGCAATGACATCCGCGAGATGGGCCTTGGTCTCCTGCAGGCTGGTCATCATTTTCTGATAGGACAGGTCCATATCGGCGTCGGGATCATCCGCGGCGTCGAGGATCTTGTTGGCCTTGGCAGAGAGCAGCGTGGTGAAACGGGCCATGAGGCTCATGAGAAAACTCCCTTCGGGTTGATCAATCGTTCACGGGAAGGACGATCTGGGGGATCAGTTTTTCCGGCAGGATCGACTTGTCCTCGACCGGGGTGACAGCGGTGCCGACCGCGAAGAACTCGATGACGTGCGGCTGCCAGTTATGCGAGCCCTCGTGCAACTGCACACCGACCACGCCTTCGGCCTTGGCCTCATGGGCTTCGCGCTGCATCCGCTCCATCGCAAGCTCGCGGGCATCGTAGAGCGCTTGGGTGAATACCTCGATTTCCGCATTGCGCCCGACATTGCCGAGAGATTTCATCACACCCTGATGCGCCATGTGATAAACGCAGGAACCCATCACCATTTCGAGCGGCCGGTAGCCCGATTGGAGCAGCAGCCAGAGATCCTGGCCGGACAGATCGGAGGTGAACGGCTTGCCGGCAACGCCCTTGAACATCGGATGACCCGCGGAATGCGCGATGGCAGTCCCGATCGCCATGAACTCCAGAATGTCCTGGTCCCACTCCATCCGCTTCACCTCAAGGCGAACGCCGACCACGCCATCGGCATGCAGGGCGCTGGCCTCCTGCTCCATCCGCGCCATCGCGAGTTCCCGGGCGTGATACATCGCCTGCGAAAGCACGGTCATTTCCTGATTGCGGTTCCAGGACGTGTACTGAACCCCGACATGATAGATGCACGAACCAACGACGAGGCCGAGCGGTTCGAACCCGGCCTCGCGCACCATCAGGAACTCGTTGACCGAAAAATCCGAGGTGAACACGCCTTCGTGACTGCCCTCGGAGCGTAATCCGCGCAGGCGTTCGAGCGCCTGATGGGACAGTTGGGCGTCAGGGACCGTGGATGTGACCGACATGGGATGGTTCGCTCCGGATTTTGTGAGGTTCAACTGTCGAATTTGCAGCGTCTCGTGCGGGTCTTACGCCGATTTGCAGTGCTCGTTCGAATGATAATTGCAGGATCAGTCCGAAATGCCGTTCACGACTTCGTGGCTGACCGGGTCAGACGGGAATAGACATGAACGATCAGCGCGATCGCAATGATCACCAGCACGATCTTGATCATGAAAAAGCCAAGGGCGAGCATACTGGCGATGAAGCCGAACACGATCATCGCCGCCAGATAAAGCACGAACAGGATCAGAACGTCCTTGAGAATTCGAGACAAACGATCGATCCCTTCGTGGATGGCGGTTGACCGTTTCATTCAGGTGCACGGCGCGCGCCCGGTTCGCAATGCACGGTTTGGTGTGCGATACGTCTCGAACGGCGCCGATCGGCGGCACGACATTTCCAAGGAACTCGCCATGACCCGCGAAGAACTCACCGCCTGGGCGCTCGGCAATGGCTGGCAGATCATCGCCGGGCACCCGAGCCTGACCAAGCCGTCGGCGCCCAAGGAAGCCGTGGTGCGGATGGTGCTGAAGGCGACGGTGGTGAATATCGAGGCGAAAAAACCGGCCGGAAAATGGGAGAAGGTTTCGGGGGCAGCCTATGGCGCGGTCGAGCCCGACCCCGAAACCGGGTTGCCACGCGGCCTCGGTTTCACCAGTTTGCAGGGATTCCGCATGCTGATGGAGGATAACCGCAACAGGACCGTGTTCGCACGCTTCGGTGCCGGAGGTTGATGGCGCAACGCCCTCATGAGCCCGGCGTGAGCGGCAGCGAAGCCAAGACTTCGAACCGGTAAAGGAGAGTGCCATGCATCAAGGCGCGATAGGTGCCTGACAGGGAAGAGCCGAAATCACCGGCACCGAACGGGCAACTCGGCCCGGCGCGGGGCCTGCTGCTCGCGATCGTGCTCGGCCTCGTATTCTGGGCGCTCGTGGCGATCGCACTCTATATCTGGCTGACATGAACAGCGGAACACGCTGGCGGTCCACAGCACCAGTATGCCGATCCAGCAAGGAATGGTGGGCGCACAAGGATTCGAACCTTGGACCCGCTGATTAAGAGTCAGCTGCTCTACCAACTGAGCTATGCGCCCATCCCGGCAACCGGTCGATCCACCCGCTGCGTGCAAGGCCGTCTAGCAACATCGGGACCATCTGTGAAGCCCGCAGGTTGCTGCGCAGGGTCTTGATCAATCGGGCAATATGGCGAATTACACCATTTCAGGACGCGGCTGCGTCGCCCCATAGAGGACACAGGATCACGCATGGCAAAATCGTCACGGTTCGGAATGTCCGCCTGGATCGCCGCCGCAACGGTCGCGGTGGTCGCGGTCACGGTCGGCGCCAGCGCAGCCTATGGAACCGACGCCTATGTGCCGACGCCCGCACCAGCGCCGGGTTCCTATGCCGCGATGCCGAAGCCCGACACCACGGGAATGAACGCCCAGCAGGTCGCGCAGGTGCAGCGCGGCGAATACCTCACCACCGCCGCCGATTGCATGCCGTGCCACATGGCGCCGGGGGCGAAACCGTTCGCGGGCGGCCTGTCGTTCGAGACCCCGTTCGGCGTGCTCTATTCCCCGAATATCTCCTCCAGCAAGTCCGACGGCATCGGCAACTGGACCGACAAACAGTTCTGGAACGCCTTGCACAACGGCATCGCCCCGGGCTCATCCCTCGCGGTGTTCCCGCATTATCTCTACCCGGCGATGCCCTATACCTCCTACACCAAGCTCTCGAAGCCGGACGTTCTGGCGATCAAGGCCTATCTCGAAGCGATCCCGGCGGTGAACACGCCGAACGTCAAGAATGACATGAAGTTTCCGTTCAACATCCGCGCGATGCAGCTCGGCTGGCGGATCATGTTCTTCCGCGCCGGGCCGTTGCATATGAAGAAAACCTGGAGTCCGGCGGTGCGCAACGGCGCCTATATCGCCGAGGCGCTCGGCCATTGCAGCGAATGTCACTCCCCGCGCAACCTGCTCTTCGCCATCAAGTCGGGCCAGACCCTCGCCGGTGCGCCCATCCTCGGCGAGCCTTGGTACGCGCCCAATATCTCCGCTTCGAAACAATACGGCGTCGGCGACTGGAGCCAGAGCGAACTGGTGTCGTTCCTGCATGACGGCGGCAACATGCAGAAAGGTTCCGCCTACGGGCCGATGAAGGCGGTGGTCGATTACAGCCTCAGCCAGATCCCGAAATCGGACGTCAAGGATCTCGTCGCCTATCTGCAGACCGCGACGCCGCCGCGCGAAACCCCGATGAAAAAAGTCACCGTGCCGGCAAGCGAGCTGGCAGCGGGCAAGACGCTCTATGTCCAGAATTGCGCCGCCTGCCATCAGGCGGACGGCAAGGGTGTCGCCGACGTGTTCCCGAATCTGGCCGGCAACCAGTCGGTGTGGGACGGCCCGGCCAACAACACCATCGGCATCGTTCTCGGCGGCATGATCCCCTGGCACGCAAACGGCCCCGCAATGCCGGCATTCGGCGCGATCCTCGACGACCACCAGATCGCGCAGATCGCCAACTATGTCCGCACCGCCTGGGGCAATCCGGGTATGCCGGATGCCACCGCCGCCCAGGTCTACGGGTTCCGCAAATCCGCGCCGCCGCACAAGGTCGCCGTGGCCGATGGCGATTACCTCGATCCCTCGCCGATCGCCTCGGCGCAGGCGCGCAAGCTCGAATGCCCGTTGCGGACCGATCCGCTGATCGACCCGACCGCAGCCGACATGAAAATCATGCAGGGCGCGACCGCGAAGGATCTCGGCACCCGGACCGACAAGCTGATCGCGGCGGTGAAAAAATCGAACCCGCATCTGAGCGGCGCGCAAATGAAGCAGTTCCTGCTGACCACCTATTGCCCGGTCGTCGCGACAGATCCGTCGATCTCGGACAAAAAGACGGCGCTCAAGCAGTTCATGGCGCAATCGCAGGTGCAGACGATGGCAGCGCCCCCGGCAAAATCGGGCGGCTGACCTGAACCTGACGATCGAGACCTTGCAGGGTGCGGCGATCCTGCCGCACCTCGCCACTCTGGCCACGTTGCGGATGGAGGTGTTTCGGGCATGGCCCTACCTCTACGAAGGCGATCTCCGCTACGAGCAGGAGTATCTCGCCACCTACGCCGCGAGTGCCGGTGCCGCCGTGGTCGTCGCGCGCGAGGACGACACCATCGTCGGCGCATCCACCTGTCTGCCGCTGACGGATGAATCGGCTTCGATGCAAGGTTCGTTCCGCACTGCGGGGTTCGATCCCGCCCGTGTGTGCTATTTTGGGGAATCGGTCCTGCGTCCCGCCTTTCGCGGTCAGGGAACGGGCGTCGCATTCTTCGCCGCGCGCGAAGCCCATGCGCGGAGCCTGCCGGGCGTCACGATGGCCGCCTTCTGCGCGGTGATCCGGTCCGCCGACGATCCTCGCCGCCCCGCCGATGCCGGCACGCTGGAGCCGTTCTGGCATCATCGCGGGTTCGCCCCGCAGCCGGGCCTGATCTGCACAATGGCCTGGCGCGAGATCGGTGGGACACAGGAGGTGGAAAACCGGCTGCAAGTCTGGCTGAAATCGCTATAAGCGAGGCCATGATCACAGTCGCGCTATCGCCGTTCGCCATCCTCCGGCCCCACGGCTTCGATGATTTCATGGCGCGGATCGATGAGGTGATGGCCCAGGCCCGGGCGCAGGGCGCCGACCTCGTCGTCCTGCCGGAATACGCGAGCATGGTCCTCGCAGGAGCGTATTGCGATGTCCCGGATGTCGCAGCCGAGCTCGAAGCCGTGGTCAGCCGGGCCGACCAGCTGATCGCCGCATACCGCACACTGGCCCGCGCCCATGGGTTGATGCTTCTGGCGGGAACCGTGCCGATGCGCGGGGCCGATGGCCGGACCCGCAACCGCGCCCCGCTGATCGACGACCAGGGCCGGATCGGATTTCAGGACAAGAGCGTCATGACCCGCTTCGAGTCCGAACGCTGGGGCATCGTCCCGGGGCAACCGCCCTCTGTGTTCGAGACCGGGTGGGGTCGTCTCGGCATCTCGATCTGTTACGATTCCGAGTTCCCCGCGCTCACCCGCGCGCAAGTGCTGGCCGGGGCCGAGATCATCCTGATCCCCGCCTGCACCGATACGCAACACGGGTTCAACCGGGTGCGGCTTTCGGCACGGGCGCGGGCGCTGGAGAATCAGTGCTTCACCGCCGTCGCCCCCACCACCGGGATCGCGCCATGGTCGGCCACGCTCGATGAAAACCGGGGCCACGCCTGTGCATTTGGCCCGGTCGATCGCGGATTCGCCGATGACGGCGTCATCGGCTCCGGCGCGCCGGATGACCCCTCTCTGCTGCTGGTGCCGCTCGATCGGGCACGCCTCGCCACCTTGCGCAACGACCCCGCGGTACGCAACCGCGACGACTGGCCGGACCATCACCCCCCGGCACGCATCGTGACCCTGGCATGACGCGGATCTACCTCGTCGCCGGCGAAGCCAGCGGCGATGTGCTGGGCGCACGCCTGATCGAAGCGCTGCGGCGCCAGCGCGACGATCTCGAGTTCATCGGCATCGGCGGCGCGCGCATGGCCGAACAGGGGCTGGCATCCCTGTTCCCGATGCAGGATCTGGCAGTGATGGGGCTTGCGGAAATCCTGCCGCGCGTAATGAAGCTGCGTCAGCGGCTGGCCCAGGCCGTCGCCGATGTTTCTGCGCGCAAGCCGGATATTCTCATCACGATCGACAGTCCCGGCTTCACCCTGCGCCTGCTGCGCGCCGTGGCCCCGCTCGGCATCAGGCGCGTGCATTATGTCGCCCCGCAGGTCTGGGCCTGGCGGCAAGGGCGGGTGAAGCATTTCCCCGGCCTGTGGGATCGGCTGCTCTGCCTGCTCCCGTTCGAGCCGGCGTTTTTCCAACCGTTCGGCCTGAACCCGGTCTTCGTCGGTCATCCGGTCCTGCAATCCGGGGCCGATCGCGGGGATGCCCTCCGGTTTCGCACCGTCTTCGGCCTCGATGGCGGCGCACGGCCCCTGATCCTGATGCCCGGCAGCCGGCGCACCGAAACCGCGCGGTTGATGCCGGTCTTCCGCGAAACCGTCGCCTTGCTCACCGCGCGCCATCCGGCTCTGGTGCCAGTGCTCGCCGCCGCTCCGGCGATCGCCTCCGAACTGGGCGCGATGGCCGCAGGCTGGCCGATCCGCCCGATCATCGTGACCGATCCCGAAACCCGTTACGACGCCTTCGCCGCCGCCGCCGCCGCGCTGACCAAATCCGGCACCTCGACCCTCGAACTCGCGCTGGCAGGCGTCCCCATGGCAGTGACCTACCGGGTCAACCCGCTGAGCGCGCTGTTCGCCCGGCGGCTGATCAAGGTCCCGCATGTCGCCATGATCAACCTGCTGGCACGGAGCCCCCTCGTTCCGGAATTGCTCCAGCAGGAGTGCAATCCCGAACTCCTGGCCCGGACGATCGCCACCTTGCTCGACGTTCCCGCCGCAGCAGCGGAACAGCGCGCCGGATTCGCCGCCGCCCTCGCAACCCTTCAAGCCCCCGCCGGCGCGCTGCCGGCCGATGCGGCAGCGCGCGCAATCATCGAGACGCTGTCAGCCTGAAGCCGGGCTACCAGTTGTTGTCGGGATCGAAATCACCCTGCGAATCGCTGCCACCCGACAGATCGTTGTCGTCCCAGCCGGGAGCCCCGAGCAGTCCGTCGTCCCGATCGGCGGCAGGATCGACCGGAGCCGCGCTATCGACCCCAGGCGCGCTATCCACCCCGCGCTGACCCCGCTCCCCGCCCATGAGACCATCGATGACCCGCTCACCCGCCGCAACGCCGACGCCGAGCGCAAGGCCCGAGGCCAACGCACCGCCGATCCCCGACCCCATCGCGGTGCCAAACGGTGCCCCGCCCGCCGGGCCATAAGGCGGCTGCATACCCTGGCCCATCGGCGGTCCACCGGGTCCATAAGGGTTACCCATGCCGCGCATGGCCGTACGACGACGCATCCGCATGATGATGAACAGCACGATGAGCGCACCGATCACCAGTATCCACGGGCTGAAATGAAACCCGGAGGGCGCAACCCGCGTCCCGGAACCGGCAAGATGCGCCTTGAGCGCCGCCACCTTGTCAGGCTGGGCGAAAGGCAGCCCGGGAGCCAGCGCTTCCGCCTTGGCGAGCGCCGCCCGGGCTTCGGCACGTTGCCCCAGCGCATCCCGCGCTTCGGCGGTGAGGTACCAGGCCACCCCGCTATCCGGATGAGCGCGCACGATCGGTCGAAGGTCGGACAGGGCGGTCCGCGCATGACCGCCCGCGATCAGCGCCTGGATCTGCTGCGGCGTCGGTCCGGCAGCGTGCGCCCCTGACAGGCCGAGGCCGAACACCAGCGCCCCGATCAGGCCGACCCGGCGAACCAATGACCAAACCATGGAGAAAACTCCTTCTGCGATATCGCGCGACAGCATCCGCCGCTCACAAAGAGTTTATCCCAACCGGGCATGACTCGCCAGATCGCACTGCGTCGCCCTCAGGCGGTAACCGCGATTTCATCCGGCAGTTTCGCTCCCGTCATATACGCCACCGCATCCGACATGGTGTGCGATTTCGGATCGATGACGCAAAGCCGCCGCCCCAGCCGATGAATATGCACCCGGTCGGCCACCTCGAACACATGCGGCATGTTGTGGCTGATCAAAATGATCGGAATGCCGCGCGATCGGACATCGAGGATGAGTTCGAGCACCCGGCGCGATTCCTTCACCCCCAGCGCGGCGGTCGGTTCGTCGAGAATGATCACCTTCGACCCGAACGCGGCGGCGCGCGCAACCGCAACACCCTGCCGCTGCCCGCCCGACAGGGTCTCGACCGCCTGATTGATGTTCTGGATCGTCATCAGCCCGAGTTCGCTGAGCTTCTGGCGCGCGATCCGCTGCATCTCGGCATGATCGAGCTTGCGGAACACGCTGCCGAGAATCCCGGGCTTGCGTATCTCGCGCCCCATGAACATGTTATCCGCGATCGACAGTCCCGGCGACATCGCCAGCGTCTGATACACGGTCTCGATCCCCGCGGCCCGTGCCGCGATGGGCGATGCAAAGCGAATTGGCTTGCCCTCAAGCCGGATTTCGCCTTCATCGAGCTGCACCGCACCCGACAGCGCCTTGATCAGCGAGGATTTCCCCGCGCCGTTATCACCGATCACGGCAAGGATCTCGCCGGGATAAAGATCGAAATCGCAGTGATCGAGCGCGGTCACCCTGCCATAGCGCTTGACCAGATTACGTCCTGAAAGGATCGGTTCCATTACACGGCTGCCTTTCTGATCCATTGATCGACCGCGACGGCGACGATGATGAGCGCGCCGATCAGCAGATAGGTCCATTGCGGGTCGGTGCCGTACATGTTGAGCCCGAGGGTGAACACACCCACGATCATGGCCCCGAAAATCATGCCAATGATCGACCCCCGCCCCCCGAACAGCGAAATCCCGCCGATCACCACCGCCGTAATCGAATTGATATTCTCGAACTGACCCGAATTGGGCGAAATCGCTCCGATCCGCCCGATCAGCGCCCATCCGGCCACCGCGCAGATCAGCCCCGAAAGCGTGTAAACACTGATCAGCATGGCATTCACCCGAACACCAGCAAGCGCTGCAGCGGCCGGATCGTCCCCCACCGCATAAACATGCCGCCCCCAGGCGGTATGGCGCAGAACATAGGCAAACAGCAGCACCAGAGCGAGCATCAGGATCGCGCCATAAGTAAAGGTCGCCCCGTTACTGCCACCAATCTCGAACGTATTGCCAAGAAATTGCAGCAAAGGCGCGTGATTTTCGATCTGCTGCGCCCCGATCGTCTGATTGTTGGAATAAAGATAATTCGCCGCCAGCACGATCTGCCAGGTCCCGAGCGTGACAATGAACGGCGGCAGCTTCACCTTGGCCACCAGCACCCCGTTGATGGCCCCCACCCCCGCACCGAACGCAAACCCGCACAAAATCGCAACCGGTGCCGGCAACCCGTACACGAAAGCGCACTGCCCCATCAGCACGGACGACAGCACCATGATTGCCCCGACCGAAAGGTCGATCCCCGCGGTCAGAATCACCAGCGACTGCGCAATGCCGACAATGCCGGTAATCATCACCTGCTGCAGAATGAGCGTCAGCGCATAAGCCGAAAAAAACCGCGCCCCGACCGCAATGCCAAAGCCGATCAGCGAGGCCATGAGCACCAGCAAAGGCGCAAGCCACGGAATTTCATGCAGCAGATGCTGCAACCGTTCGAGCGGCGACTTCCGGTGGTCGAATTCGGCCACGGACTCCGCCGTTGCCGGCTTGATCGCAGCCTCGAACCCCTGCGGGCCCGGATTGATGGTGGACATGACTTCCCTTTCGAATTTTTGCGGGCGGGAGGCGAGGCAGGCAGACAAAGAAGGCTTCTTTTTTGTAAAAAAGAAGCAAAAAACTTTTATTGATCCGGGTCTCGGGTGGTTTCAGCGCCACAGTCCCAAAGAACAAAGTTTTTTTGCTTCTTTTTGTTCACAAAAGGAAGTCTAACTTTCCTGCCCGTCCTTCACTTACCCCAGCAGAGCTTCGCACCTTCCGCCGGATCGATCGACGGAACACCCGGCTCGGGATGGGCAGTGATCAGTTGCGTACCGGTATTGAAAAAATCCTTCCCGGCACTGGCTTGCGGCTTCACGCCATCCTTCGCCCATTTCACGATCGCCTTGATGCCGAGCGACGCCATCTTCAACGGATATTGCTGCGAATCCGCATCAATAATGCCTTCCTGCACGCCTTTGACGCCCGCACAGCTCCCATCGATTGCAACAATGGTCACGTGTCCGGCCTTGCCGACCGATTTCAGGGCCTGATAGGCACCGAATGCGGCGGGCTCGTTGATCGCGTAGACCAGATTGATATTCGGGTTGCGCGCGAGCAAGGTCTCCATGCCCTTCTGGCCACCCTCCTCCGAACCACCGGTCTCCGCATGACCGACAATCTGCTTGTCCGGCACATTGAACGTGTTCGGGTCTTTGATCGGCACGCCGAACCCGGCGAGGAAGCCATGATCCCGTTCGATATCCACCGTCGGATGAGTGATCGACAGATCGAGCATCGCGATCTTCGCGTCCTTCGCCTTCGCCCCCAGTTTCGCCTTCGCCCATTCGCCGATCAGCTTGCCCGCCTCGAAATTATCAGTGGCAAACGTCATGTCCGCCGCACTGGTCGGGCTCAGCGCAGTATCGAGCGCGATCACCAGCAGCCCCGCCTTGCGCGCCTTTTCCACAGTCGGAACGATGGCCTTGGTATCGGACGGCGTGATCAATATCCCCTTGGCCCCATCGGCAATGCAGGTCTCGATCGCATTGACCTGGGACTGATTGTCGCCATCATACTTGCCCGCATACGTCTTGAGATCGACCCCGAGCTTCTTCGCCTCCGCCAGCGCACCCTCGCGCATGGTCACGAAATACGGGTTGGAATCGGTCTTGGTAATCAAACACGCCCGGATCGGCGCAGCCTGAGCGGTGGCCACCCCGAACGCCCCCAGCACGCCGGCAAGGGCAAGCGAAAGAACGGTTCTGGTCGCAATGGTCTTGCGGATGGACATGGCTTTCTCCTGTTGATTTTGGTTGACTGGAAATCAAGTTAAGCAAGCGCTTCTTTTTTGTAAAAAAGAAGCAAAAAACTTTGTTTAATCCTGGTATCAGGTGGTTTCATCGCCACAGTCCCAGATAAAAAAGTTTTTTTGCTTCTTTTTGTTCACAAAAAGAAGTCTTCCCTCCTTCTGCTCTAATAACGTCCCCCTTTCGTCATGCAATCTCTCGCGCCCCGACCCCACAGCCGCAGGATTCGCGAAGCCGCAGTTCCACCGGCAACCGCACCAGCCGTGGTTTGATCCCCGGTACCGCCAGCCGTTCCAACAGCAACCGCACCGCCGTCACGCCAATGTCGCGGCACGGCTGCGCCACGGTGGTCAGATGCGGCTTGAACAGATCGGTCCAGGCGAAATCGTCGAAAGCGACCAGCGCAATATCATCCGGCACGCTCAACTTGTGGTCGGCGAGCGCCTGCATCGCACCCAGCGTCATCAGATTGTTCGACGCGAAAATCGCGGTGGGCGGGTTCGGCAAAGCGAGCAGAGCCGTCGTGGCGCGGCGCGCAGGTTCGGCACTGTAATCGCCGCAGGCGAGCAGGGCGGCATCGTAAGCAATCCCGGCATCGCGCAATCCGGCCCGATAGCCATTGATCCGCTCACGGGTCGAACTCAGACCGGGCAGCCCGGTGAGCATCCCGATCCGCCGGTGGCCGCACGCGGCGACGTGCCGCATCAGGCGGCGCGCGCCATCGGCATTGGCCACCACCACGGCATCGCATGAGGCACTGGCCACCCGGTCGATCTGCACGACCGGAATATTGTGGCGGCGCACCCGGTCGAGCACGGTGCTCCCCCCATCGGCGGATGGCGCCAGGATCAGCCCATCCACCCGCCGGCCGAGCAAGGCGTCGAGGCCTTCGATCTCGCGTTCGGCGGATTCGCTGATCCCCACCAGAATAACGGTATAGCCCTGCGCCCGCGCCGCCGCCTCGATCGCATCGACCACCGCGGTGAAATGCGGGTTGGTGATATCGCCGATCGCGATCCCGATCGTCCGGGTCTCGGCGCGCTTGAGCGACCGCGCCACCGAATTCGGCGTGTAGCCGGTGGTTTCGATCGCCTGCGCCACGCGGGCGCGGGTGGTCGCGGGCACCGCGCGGGTTCCATTCAGCACATGAGAAATGGTGGAAATCGAAACCCCGGCGAGGGCCGCCACATCGCGCATCGTCGCCGGGCCGCGATCGGCAGCGCGAATGACCGGCGCACCGCCGATCCGCTCGTCCGGCGGCACCGCGCTCACGCGATCCGATGCCTTCGAGGCCAGCTTGCGCCTGACCGTCATTCGTTTCCTCCTGCTCCGGATTTGCCCGGCTTCATTCTTCGCAAACGTATTCCGCAAACGATTGCGTTCCGTCTTTTATGACAGCCCGAATCGAATCACAAGAAGTTTTTTAACGAAAACGCAGCTACAGCCCGCAGGCCGCAAGGCGGATCACCTCAACCATTGCCCCCGCCGCAACCGCCGGCGCATCGGGCGCGCGCAGCACCACGGCATCGGCCCGCGCGAGGCGGCGCAGCATCGAACTGTCCTGCGGTCCGAACGGCGTCACCTCCCACAGCCCATCCTCCCCGCGCGCCAGCACCGCCCGCAAATGATCCGCCCGATGATCGTTAGCGGCGAGCGCAACCGTGCACCGCGCCGGCTCGCGCGGCGGCGCATCGCCGGCAAGGCCGCTCAGCCGCTCGATCGCCGGTTTGCCGAACAGCAGCGCGCAGATCATCGCCGAAACCGGATTGCCCGGCAGCCCCAGCACCGGCACGCCGCCCATCGATCCAAACATCAGCGGCTTGCCCGGGCGCATCGCGATCTTCCAGAAATCGAGCGCCAACCCCCGGTCGCTCAGCCCCTGCTGCACCAGATCATAGGTGCCGACACTCGCGCCCCCGGTGGTGAGCAACAAATCCGCCCGCGACGCCGCGTCCGCCGCCACTGCAATCGTCTCACGATCGTCGCGCGCGACCGGCAATATCACCGGCACCCCGCCGCAGGCGCGTACAAAGGCGGCCAGCGCGTGGGAATTCGAACTCACAATGCCTCCCGCCGGAATCGGCTCGCCCGGCATCGCAATCTCATCCCCGGTCGCAAGGATCGCAACCGTCGGGCGGCGATGCACGCTCAACCAGGGGTGGTTCGCCGCCGCCGCAAGCCCGACATCCCGCGCCGTCAACACCCGTCCCGCCGGCAGCAATTCGTCACCGACCGCGAAATCGAGCCCGGCCCCGCGCACATGCCGCCCCGGCAGTCCGGGTTCCTGCAAGGTCACAATCCCGTCCGCCTCGGTCGCATCCTCTTGGATCACGATGCAGTCGGCGCCTTCGGGAACCACGCTGCCGGTAAACAGCCGCACCGCCTCGCCCGGCCCCACCGCACCCCCGAACGGATGCCCGGCAGGTGCAATCCCGACCACCCGCAGCCTCGCACCCGCCACGGCATCATCCGCCCGCACCGCATATCCATCCATGGCCGAAACATCGCGCGGCGGCTGGGTCAGTCGCGAAATCACCGGCGCGGCCAACACCCGCCCGGCCGCCTCCCCCAGCGGCACGATCTCAGCCCCGGTCGGCTGCAGCAAAGCCAGTATCCGCCCCCGTGCATCCGCAACACTCAACATCCGCCCAACCCCCGTTGTCATGATCCCACAGCGTGCCCGCCGATCGCCGCTACCCCACCGTCACAGCGCACCCGATCAACCAGTGTCTGCCGATCACCGGCCCCTTCGGCAAGGGATGTGAGGCCGGTGCCATCCCTCGCCGCCGCATCGGGCGCAGCGCCCGGCAACAGACCGGCGATAACCGTAACGATTGCAAAGACCGGGTGTGAAGTGTTACCCATAGCCCCATGAAACCGTTTGCTTTTATCATCGGGTCATTGCTCATCCTGGCGCTTTCGGGCTGCGCCGACAGTACCACCGCCTATTACCACAAGCATCCGCACCGGCTGATGCGCGAAATCGTCACCTGCGAAAACAACGGCGGTGCCCTGGCGAACACCCCCCGCTGCCGCAAGGCCCTCGCCATCAACGCCCAGCTGTTCTGACCCGCCCTATTTCGCAGGACCGAGGCGCGCGATCAGCGAACTCGTATCCCACCGCCGCCCGCCCATCGCCTGCACATCGGCATAAAACTGATCGACCAGCGCGGTCACCGGCAAACGAGCCCCGGTTTCCTTCGCCTGTTCGAGGCAGATGCCCAGATCCTTGCGCATCCAGTCCACCGCGAACCCGAACTCGAATTCGCCCGCCACCATCGCCTTCCAGCGATTCTCCATCTGCCAGCTCTGCGCCGCCCCTTTGGAAATCGCCCCGATCACCGCCGCAGGGTCCAGCCCCGCCGCCTGCGCGAAAGCCAGCCCTTCAGCCAACCCCTGCACCACACCGGCAATACAGATCTGATTGACCATCTTGGCCAACTGCCCCGCCCCCGCCGGCCCGATATGGCTGATATTCGCCCCATAAGCCCCGATCACCGGCCTTGCGCGCTCGAAATCTGCCGCCCCCCCGCCGACCATCACCGTCAACCGTCCCGCCTCGGCCCCCGCCTGACCGCCGGATACCGGCGCATCGAGCACCCCGAACCGCCCGCCCGCCGCCGCCGCCAACTCCCGCGCGACAATCGCCGAAGCGGTGGTATGGTCCACAAACGACGCGCCATCCGCCATGCCCGCAAACGCGCCCTCCGCTCCAAGCGTGACCGCGCGCAGATCATCGTCATTCCCCACACAGGCAAACACGAACTCCTGCCCCGCCGCAGCCTCCCGCGGCGTCGCCGCCGCCCGTCCGCCATGGCGCGCCACCCAGCTCCCGGCCTTTGCTGCCGTGCGATTGTAAACCGTCACCTCATGCCCCGCCGCCGCGAGATGCTCCGCCATGGGAAAGCCCATCACGCCGAGACCGAGAAAAGCAACTTTTGCCATGCGAGTCCTTCAAAGCCGTAAAGAGTTGAAAAGAGGCTGCTTTTGAAAACAGCAAACACGTTTTTCTGCTTCCTTTTTTCCAACAAAGAAAGTCCTGCCATGCCCTTGCCACCCCCCGCCGATCATCCGACCCGATCGAACCAATCGTCGAAAATACTGGACAAGCCGGTTGACCCGCCATTTTGCCTGCGGCAACAGTATCGGGCCATGATGCTGACACAGACTGACGGCATGTGACCGCTGGGCGGGTGGTCCGTCCCTGCTTTCCTTATCTACTCCGGGCGTCTCATGGCCAGTTCCACCGTTCGCCGCGACTATCCGCAGCGTGTCCTCAACGGACTGAAGCGCCGGCTGAGCGCGGTCACGATCGACGCGCCGATGCATCTGCGCGCCCTGGTCCGCACGGACGAGCTGTGGCTGGCGGCGCTGGCCATCCTGGTCGGGATTCTCGGCGGAATCGCGGTCTTCCTGATGGATTTCTTCAGCCATCATTTCCATTTCTGGTTTTTCGCCCTGCCGCAGTTCGGCGAGGGCCTGTCCCAGCAGGGCCATATCGACCCGATCCGCGCGATGTTCGTGCCCATCCTCGGCGGTGCCCTGCTCGGCTCGATCACCTGGCTGCTCGCCAAATACCGTCCCGGCAATTTCATCGACCCGGTCGAAGCCAACGCCCTCTACGGCGGCAAGCTGTCATTGCGCGATTCGGTCATCGTCGCGGCACAGACCGTCCTGTCCAACGGCGTCGGCGGCTCGGTCGGCATGGAAGCGGGCTACGCCCAGTTCGGCAGCGGCCTCGCCTCCTGGGTCGGCCAGCAATTCCGCCTCCGCCGCAACGACCTGCGAATCCTGGTCGGCTGCGGTGCCGCCGCCGCGATCGGCGGCGCCTTCAACGCCCCGCTCTGCGGCGCGTTCTACGGCATCGAACTCGTCATCGGCACCTATTCGATGACCAGCCTGCCGCTGATCATCATCGCCTCCCTCACCGGCACCCTGGTCGCCGACATGCTGATGGATGGCGGGGTCAAGGCGCTCGACGTCGTGCTCCCCACCTTCGTCCCCGGTTACGCCTATCCGCTCGCAATCCTGCTCGGCGTCACCGCCGGCTTCGTCGGCATCGCGATCATGCGCGGCGTCACCACCATCGAGGCCGCTTTCCGCCGCGCCGGGGTGCCGATCTGGCTGCGCCCGATCCTCGGCGGCGTCGTCGTCGGCCTGCTCGGCAGCATCACCCCGAAAGTTCTCGCCTCGGGCAATTCCTCGCTGCACACCCAGCTCGCCGTGGTCTATCCCCTCCTGCTCGCGGTCACCCTTCTGGTGATGAAATCGACCGCCTCGGCCTTCTCGATCGGCTCGGGCTTCCGCGGCGGCCTGTTCTTCGCCGCCCTGTTCATGGGCTCGCTGCTCGGCCGCGCCTATGGCGATGTCGCGGTGATGCTGCCCTTCGCCCATGGCGTGCCGATCGGCTTCTACGCCGTGGTCGGCATGGCCG
>Ga0315298_1001622_pt1 | contig 40546 bp, 44 predicted proteins | sample WHS_1_MG_FD_203077 | JGI IMG/M metagenome (GOLD analysis project Ga0315298, IMG submission 203077) | Extremophilic microbial mat communities from Washburn Hot Springs, YNP, Wyoming, USA - WHS_1_MG | ecosystem: Environmental > Aquatic > Thermal springs > Hot (42-90C) | place: USA: Wyoming... | reverse complement strand
TAACACCAAGATCAAGATGTTGAAACGAATTTCTTATGGTCTGAGAAATGTGGATGTCTATTGGAGAAAGATGCTACTGGGGTTTGCACCATCTCGAAGCTATTTCCACACAATTTGACAAAGAGCCTTCAATTACTTGACATTCAGAAACGGGCAAATTTATAATGAGCCACATAAAGTAAAAGGTGAAACGGCTAAGACAATGCGCATAAACGTTGCTCAGCTATTAAAAGAACCAATAGGGTCTACTCGTAAATATCAAACAGAGGAAAGCCCTGACTTAAGTGAGGTCAACGCTATAAAAGGTAAGGTGGCGCTGATACGGACTCATCGGGGCCTAATTGTCAGAGGCGAAATGATAGCCACTGTTGTCAGCATGTGCAGTCGCTGTCTTAAGCCCATCACCTACCAAGTAAGCTACGACTTTGAAGAAGAGGCCTTTCCTACGATAGACGTGTTCACAGGACTGCCACTGCCCACCGAACCTGAAAGCCTAACCATAGATAACAGCCACACACTTGACCTGACTGATATGCTTATCCAGTACGCTCTGCTCACCATGCCAATCAAACCGCTATGTCGCCCGGACTGTGCCGGAATCTGTCCACAATGTGGTACCGATCTTAACTATTCCACATGCCCGTGCTCTGCTAGACCCGTTGATGAACGGTGGCGGAAACTGATGAACCTGAAAAACGAGAGAGGAATCTAAAATGCCAGTACCAAAAAGAAAATATCCAAAATCCAGACAGGGCAAGAGGCGCAGCCATTTAGCGCTGAGTATTCCTCCGTTGGTCAACTGTCCACAGTGCCACACACCTAAACTGTCCCATCATGTGTGTCCAACATGTGGTACGTATGAAGGGAGAGAAATACTTAAAATAGAGCACAAAGGAAAATCGGCAGCCTAGCTAGCCCCGAACACCATACATGTAACATACAAGAGTTTTAGGGCCAAAATGGTGGTATGCAGGCACAAGGAGCAAGGAGGAAGAAATGGTTGAACAGATAAAGACCGCATATGTATTCCCAGGGCAGGAGTCACACGCTGTGGGCATGGGACTCGACCTTTATGTCCACTACGCTTCAGCAAGAGAGGTCTTCGATGAGGTCGATAGGACACTGGGTTTCTCTCTGTCCCGGCTGTGCTTCGAAGGACCAGCTGAGGACTTGCGCCAGACTATAAATGCCCAGCCAGCGGTTCTGACCACAAGTATTGCCTGCCTCCGAGCAGCACAGGAAGCTACCAACAATAGCATTCCACAGCCCACCTTCGTAGCAGGGCATGATATGGGTATTTACACTGCCTTGGTGGCTTGCAACGCCTTAAGCCTGTCAGACGCAGTGCGGCTAATACGAGAACGAGGCCGATTGATGAACGAAGCAGGACAAAGGACGCCTGGCGGTATGATAGCAATGAGTGGTCTGGATATAGAGACCTTCGAGAACATCTGTTTCTCCACAGGTGCTCAAATCGCCTTCATCGACGCTCCTGACCAGGTGGCTATCAGCGGGACAGAAGAAAGCCTGACGAAAGCCAGAAGACTGGCCCAAATAAAAGGAGCACGCCGCATAGTGCCTTTGAAAGTAAGCGGCCCGTTCTATTCCTCACTGATGGAACCGGCTCTGGAAAGGATGAGAAACGTCATTGCGGAGTACAAATTTAACAAACCATCGGTTCCCATCATAGCCAATGTGACTGCCCAACCTCTTATGGATCTTGAAGCCATCAAGGAGGAACTCGTAAGCCAGATTGTCCGCCCAGTACAGTGGCAGCAAGCTGTGGAAAATATGATCGCTCGCGGTGTTACCACTTTCTTTGAATTTGGTCCTGGAGATACACTTACCAGACTAATCAAGAGGATCAGCCCAGGTGCACAGGCATTTGCAATCAATAACGTCCAAACGATCAGTGAAATAACCAAGTGGCGTAAAGGGTAATTAAAAAGGTAATCAGAGATAATTCACAATTAGAACAAATTTTAACAACTTGATACCTGTACTGGGGAATTTTTCAGGGCGCAGCGGAGCCAGCAGCATTGATGATTGCAACATGTTAAGCTTCTTACTCTGCTGTAGCAGTCGCTAAGAGACGATGCCTTCACGAGCAGCCCCTACCAACAGAAATGCAGCCGTCTGCAGCCACTGCAAAAGGACTTCCACTCAAATATCAAGCTCACTCAATCTGTGTCTCGACTGTATCCGCAATGAATTTGAAAACGTAAGAGCCTTCATCCTTGAGGCACATCGACAATCACGACTCCCTTATAACCTGCCACCAGAACCACCAAGGTCCGATCGGGGACATACCTGCAGCCTCTGCATAAATGAATGCCGCTTAACCGATGGGCAGAGAAGCTACTGCGGTTTGAGAGCTTACGGAAAAAACAGATTCATCGGTGTATCGCCACGCGTTGGTAACCTGAGCTGGTACTATGACCCGCTTCCCACCAACTGCGTTGCCGATTGGGTATGTCCAGGAGGCACCGGGGTCGGATATCCGAAATTTGCCTACAGCGCTGGGCCTGAATATGGCTACAAAAACCTGGCCGTCTTCTATCATGGTTGCTCCTTCGACTGCCTTTTCTGCCAGAACTGGCATCACCGTTTGATGACCACCAAAAACATTCAGGTCAGCCCCGAGGACCTTGTAGCTGCAGTCGATGACCGTACCGCCTGTATCTGCTACTTCGGCGGGGACCCTACACCACAATTACCGCACGCACTACTCACCGCCAAACTAGCTCGAAATGTAAACAAGGATCGCATCCTCCGCATCTGCTGGGAGACCAATGGTTCTATGCATCCAACATGGCTTGAGAAGGCCATCGTAATTTCACTGGAGTCTGGCGGCTGCATAAAATTCGATCTTAAATCGTGGAGTGAAAGCGTGCATATCGCACTTTGTGGTGTGAGCAACAAGAGGACACTGGAAAACTTCGCTATCGCAGCTGAATATATCAAGCAGAGACCGGTTCCGCCACTGCTTGTTGCAAGTACTTTACTGGTTCCTGGGTATATCGACGAACTAGAAATCGGCAGCATCGCTAAGTTCATTGCCTCCCTAAACCCAGATATCCCTTACACACTTCTTGCTTTCCACCCCGATTTCCTGATGAGCGACCTACCAACTACCTCGCAGGAATTAGCTAGCCAGTGCCTAAAAGCAGCGGCGAGCGCTGGATTACGGCGCGTTCGCATAGGTAATGTACATTTACTGCAAAGCAGGTGAAGTCTTGACTAACCCGAGACGCAAAGCCAGAATAGTCGCTTTACAAGCCCTTTACGAAGCAGACTCCTCAAGACACCGGCCAAAAGAGGTCATTGCTCGGTTACTCGAGAAAAAACCGCTTCCAGAGGAGCTTGCTACGTTTGCCCTCAGCCTTGTTGATGGGGTTGTTCAGAACAGAAAACGCATCGACGAAATCATAAAGCAATTCGCCCCGGCATTTCCCATAGACCAGATAGCCGTGATCGATAGAAACCTTCTTCGCCTTGCTATTTTTGAAGTTTTGTTTGATAATAAAGTTCCAGTTAAGGCAGCCATCAATGAAGCTGTCGAACTGGCAAAGACATTCGGCAGCAGTAGCTCGCCAAAGTTTGTTAATGGCGTCCTGGGGGCAGTAGTAGCTCATTATCTGAGCCAGGAATCAAGGAATTTAGGGAATACTCACGATGACATCCCTGCTGGAGAGGCTTAGGCAAATCATTGCCGAGCAACTGGGTGTGGATGAAGAATCCATCACGTTATCGTCTTCTTTCGTCGATGATCTAAATGTAGAGCCATCTGACCTAGCAGAACTCATCACCGCCGTTGAACAGGAGTTCAGCACACCCAAACGAAAACTCCAAATACACGACGATGACATCAAGAGAATTGTTACGGTTCAGGACCTTATCGAATGCCTCCGCGACTACGGGATAGAAGGTTAGTCTAATCCAAACCCTCGGTTCTAGTACAGGACAGTTAATTGCTAACATCTTTACCTCCACCAAAGCATCTAAGCACCTCTTCAAGAACCTTATCCCAGTTGTCTCGTAACACCTTCGTATCTATCTTTATGTAGCTATCGCTTACTTTTAGCCCAAAAGAAGAAAGGCCTCTTCCGACTATTGCGCTTCCACAGTTTCTACCGGTACCACACTGGACGACGATATACCTACCCATTTTCAGAATCGAACTTATCCGAGCGTCGGTAGCAAGCTGCTTTATTTTTACCATGTACAGAAGGTTTCTTACTGGCTGGGGCATATTCCCAAACCTGTCAGTCAATTCTGCAGCTATATCCTCAGCCTCTCCCTCGGATCTGGCTTCCGCTAACCTGCGATAAAGGTTCAACCTAGTGCCGAGGTCAGGGACATAGTCCTCGGGAATGTATGCCGACAGTGGTAAATCGATGCGAGGAGTTTTCGGCTCCACTATCCCAGCAGCATCACCAACGGCACCCCCTCGCTTTAGCTCCTCCACCGCCTCAGCTAACATACGACAGTAAAGATCGAAACCAACTGCAGCCACATAGCCACTTTGTTCCACACCTAATAAATTGCCAGCCCCTCTTATCTCTAGGTCTCGCATCGCCACTGCAAACCCGGCACCGAGTTCCGTAGCTTCGGCAATTGTTTTCAAGCGCTTCCAGGCCTCCGGTGTCAACTGCTTGCCAGCTTCGTAAAAAAAATATGCGTAGGCATGATTACATCCACGTCCCACTCGACCTCTCAATTGATATAGCTGGGTTAGCCCAAGTAGGTCTGCTTGGTCAACGATCAAAGTGTTCACATTGGGCATATCGAGCCCCGACTCGATAATCGTCGTAACCACCAAGACATCAGCTTCCCGATTGAGAAAACGCGTCATTACTGTTTCCAGTTCGTCTTCAGGCATCCGCCCATGCGCCACCAGAATCCTGCTCTCGGGCACGAGATTCTTAAGATTACTAGCGACCGAATAGATATCGTGGATCCTGTTATGAACGTAAAATACCTGTCCACCCCGTTGCATCTCGCGTAAAATGGCTTTGCGCACAAGCCTTTCATCATATACTCCTACATAGGTACTCACTGGCAACCTTTCCTCAGGTGGAGTTTCGATGATACTCATGTCCTTGATTCCTGTTAGAGACATATGTAGCGTACGCGGGATGGGGGTAGCACTCAGAGTAAGCACATCTACTTCCTGCCGCAGTTTCTTAAAATGCTCCTTATGTACCACGCCGAATCGCTGTTCCTCATCTATGATCACAAGCCCAAGGTCTTTGAACACTACGTCTTTTTGCAACAAACGATGTGTGCCAATGCAGATGTCAACAGTACCTGCCGCTAGACCAGCGAGAACTCTAGCCTGCTCCCTGTCATCACAGAAGCGGCTTAGCATCGCCACATTTATAGGAAAAGCTTGCAATCTCTCGCGAAAGGTATTAAAGTGCTGCTGGGCAAGGACTGTGGTCGGAACCAGTACAGCCACCTGTTTGCCATCCATCACTGCTTTGAAGGCAGCCCGCAGTGCCACCTCCGTTTTACCGTAGCCCACATCACCACACACAAGCCGGTCCATGGGCTTCGGCTTCTCCATGTCGCTTTTAACCGCTCTTACGGCCGCAGCCTGGTCGGGAGTTTCAACATACGGGAACGACGCCTCCAGTTCTTGTTGCCAGATAGTATCACGCGAGAAAGCGAAGCCCGGTGTCAACTGTCTTCTGGCATAGAGCTCCAGGAGTTCGCGTGCCATATTGAGCATCGATTCTTTTATCCGGCGTCTTGTTCGTGACCATTCTTGAGTTCCCAACCTAGTCAACACCGGCTCCGCATCCCCAGCACCAATGTAACGACTGACCCGCTCAGCCTGCTCTACGGGTACATAAAGCTTATCGCCCGCAGCATACTCTAGAATCAGATATTCTCGCTCCACCTCATCAACAAGCATCCGCGCCAAGCCAAGGAATCTCCCGATGCCGTGTTCCACGTGCACCACATAGTCACCAGGGACAAGTTCTGAAACAAGCCAATGGTAGCGCACCGGACGTTTACCAAAATAACGCTGCTGCTTGGCAAAGCCGAATATCTCCCTGTCAGTTAGCAGTGTTAGTCTGTCTGCTAACCTCCAGCCTGAATGCAGCGAACCACGTATTAAAGTTACCGAACCGGGCGGCGGTGCCTTTACCAAGTTTGATACTACACTGGCCTCGATGCCTTCATCTTGCAGGAACTCTGCGAGTCGCTCCACTTGCTGGCTAACAAGAACCACTGCCGAGTGCGCCCTTAACTTCTTCAGGTCATCGGCTAGGTATTGCAGTTTACCTCCATATCCCGCTACCAGTGCTAAAGGCAAGAAATCGGCCACTGAGTTGTCACCACCACTGGCACCTCCGGCAGTCACGATTAACCGGTACTTAGCTCTGCATATCGCAGCACTTAGCTCATTCCACAAAGTGTCACCCGAAGATTCGCTTCTACCGCCTCTATCTGAGCCAGTCTCTCTGTGGGTCTGACTGTCTTCCCAGGTGTGTCCGGGTTGCATAACACAGCTACTATCGACAACCAGTAATCCAGTCTCGGCAAAATAGTCGAAAAGGCTACCTAGACGGGCCACATTTTCGCTCGCCGGCACTATGGTTACAGAAGCTACCTGTTCCACAGAACGTTGTGTTCTGGGGTCGAAGTATCTGATGCTTTCGATCTTGTTCCCGAACAGCTCTATTCTTACAGGAAACTCAGAATTCGGCGGGAATATATCTATAATTCCTCCCCTCCGGGCAACTGAGCCGGGCACTTCAACCAAGCTTTCTACTCGATACCCTACCGAAAGCCACCTTTCCAACAGGTTCTGCAAATCAACCGTTTTACCCTTCTCTAAAACACAGCAGGAGGAGGCGAAATCCTGTGGTGCTACAGTCTTACCAACTGCCGCTCGACAGGACGACACCACTAGTGGCAGGAAAGACTCGGCGGTACGCCAAGAGCCCAAAGAGTGGAGAACACGCAACCTTTCTGCCGCCCTCTGACAATCGATGCTGTACCCATCTTCATCGGCGTGCTCGACCTCAGGAAAGAAATACACCTGGTCCGGGCATGCGCACCAAAGCCTTAGCTCTTCATGTACTACTCTGGCATCATCTTCCCGAAGAGCTACAAACAGCACTGGACTGCCTAGCCTTTGGTGCAGGGCTGCAATGAGATAGGCCTTAGCTCCTTCAGGAACCGCCACCCATAGGCCATTGTTTCCCCCGGCCATCACTCTCTCCACCACACGTTTGTAGCCGGGCATATCTTCTAGCAGATGTAAGAGGACAGACAAACTCATTTCTACACCGCTTGTTTGACAAAGAGAAAGTTTGTTACATTCTACACCTAATATCCGAGTACTTCAGCAAAACAAAGAAAAGATGGAATAGGCCTGAGACAAACGAAGCGAGGTTGCCAAATGCAGCTCTTAGAGAGGCGCTCTGACCGTGATAGTTGTCCCCCTCCCCCTCTGGGACTCTATGCTCAAAGTGCCATTCAACAGCTGAATGCGCTCCTGCATACCTGCCAGCCCCATCCTGCCTTCCTTGAGCAGGTCCCCCACCATATCCGGCACATCAAAACCCCTGCCATTGTCCCTTACGGTCACTCTGGTCTCGCCTGTGTCGAACTCCACCACAACTTCAGTACTGGTAGCACCAGAATGTCTCCACACATTCCGCAATGCTTCTTGAACAATGCGAAAGAGTATCAGCTCCACCTCAGAAGGGAACCGGCGTACCGTGCCACATACCTTTACATTTATGTTGATTCCGGAGTGCTTTTCGATGTCCGCAGCCAGCCCTTCCAGCGCAGGGATCAAGCCGAGCGTATCCAGTGCTGGAGGACGAAGGTCTTGGCTCAACCGCCTTACATCCTGTATGATAGACTCGATCTGTTCCCGCAGGTTCTCCAGCAATATCTTTTTGTATTCGGATATCCCTCGGTCTCCAGCAACTATTTCGTCTATCCGGCGCGTAAGCACAACCAGAGCCTGTATGGTCTCATCGTGGAGCTCCCTTGCAATACGCTTCCTCTCCTCTTCCTGTGCCTTGGTAATCTGGCCCAAGTAGTAGCGCAGGCTTTCCTGCAATCTTTTTTCTCTGGTGACATCCCTGGCAACATGCTGAAAACCAACCGGTGTACCGTCTCTGGTAATTAGATTGGTGGTCAATTTCAATATCGCCTCGGTGCCTGTCTTGGTCACCAGCTTTTGCTCATACGGCTGAACTACCGGCTCGTTGTTAAGCAGTTTTTTTCGAATTTCTCTGGCTAGGCTGAGGCCCTCATCAGTTAAGAACGATTTGACATTCATGCGAAGCAAAGTATCCACATCGTAGCCAGTAAGCCTGGCAGCAGCAGCATTAGCCGAAATTATGTTGCCATCCATATCATGAACCCAGATAGCATCATGGGCGTTTTCGAAAATCTGCCGAAACCTTTCCTCAGAGGTTTGTAATCTCTCGATGAATTTCCTCTGCTCGTCATATAGGTTGGCATTCTCCACTGCCATGCCAATCTGCCCTCCGATAGCTACCAGCAACTCCACCTCCTCGGGGAGAAACTTCCGCTGCCGTCGCATCGCCACAGACAAAGTGCCCAAGACCTTGCCCTTCGACTTTATCGGCACTATAACCTGAGAATGTAGCCCTTCCCTTCTTACCGCCGACTTGGTTACCCTAGGATCCCTCGAGGCATCTCTTATCACAGCTGGCATTCCTGTAAGAGCCACCATACCATTCAGTCCTTCACCAACCTTCAACTTATCCACACCTGCTACAAATGCGCTAGAAACACCCCGATGAGCGCGGAGCCGAAGCTCCCGCGTCTCCTTATCCAACAAAAATATCATCACAGCGTCAACATCCATGACTTCGAGTATGCTGTTAATGCTACTTTCCAGAATTTCTTCCAGCTCCAACGACTGTGAGACCACATTAGAAATATAGTTTAGAGCCACCAGGCGGGCGCGCTGCTGGTATTCTTTTCTGAACCATCCCACACCGAGCGCCACCAAACAACCTACAAGGGCCACCGCTCCAACCTCCAGCAGAGCTCCAAACGCAGTTTCAGTATCAATGACAGCTGCGGGTAACATACAGATTACAGCCGCCAGGGCAACACCCAGGCCTTCCCAGCCCCTGAATAGAAAACTCGCCAAAATAATGGGTATAAGGTAAAGCACCCTTTCGAGCGTACGCGGGCTCAACCCAAGTTTCGCCAGAAAGTCAACCAAAGAGACGGGGTATATAACTGCCTGATAATGGACGACTGTTATCAACACAAACAGGATTGCTACCAGCCACAGAGCAGGATTGAGAAGGAAACTTCGCCACCAGTCCCTTTCAGGAAGAAACCTCTTCCATGCCCAGTTAAATAAAGAAAATAGGCGCCTTTCAGGAGACATCATTAAGGGTAACCCAGCCTTCTCTCAAGGCGTAGACCGCAGCCTCAGTGCGCGTGTTGACCTGCAGCTTGTTAAAGATATTAGCCAAATGCCCCTGCACCGTGCGTATGCTTAGGCACAACTCTTCCGCAATCTCCTTGTTGCTTAACCCCTTGGCCACCAGCTTCAAAACCTCCATCTCTCGGTCTGTCAACGGTTCCACAGGCTTTCGCTTTCCGCGTGTACCGAGCACCCCAACTAGCCGCTTCAAGACCTTCTTGGTAACCGCAGGATGCAGGACAGAGTCGCCGCTGTAGACCGCCCGTACTGCATTTACAATCTCACTGCCCCGCACGTTCTTTAGTAGATAGCCAGCAGCCCCTGCCTCAAGCAGACTGAATACGAATTGGTCGTCATCGTAAGCAGTCAGCACAAGGACTGCCACTTCGGGACACAGACTTTTTATCCGCCTTGTTGCCTCAATGCCGTCGACACCGGGCATAGCGATATCGACAATGGCAACATCAGGCTTCAATTCGCAAGCCAGCCTTGCCGCTTCTCCACCATCGCCTGCCTCGCCGACAACTTCAATGTCTGGCTCCTGTTCCAAGATGCGCCGTGTCCCCTCTCGGACAAAGGCATGGTCATCGGCAATTAAGACCCTTATTTTTCCCAAATGCCTGCCTCCCGCCCTCTATTATAGCAAACCATCGGCAAAACCACCGCCTGAACAACCTGCACTGCCTAGGCATAAATACCTACTGTCAGCGCCTATTCTGCAGGATTTTTATGCAGTCCAAAACAGGCATGGAGGCGCAAGCCACCCCGGCGCACCATTTGCTAATCTGTAGACGTGGGGGTAAGAGTCCGTTCCCGACCTGCCTGAAAACCGGCTAAACTTCACCCTTCCTTGAAACTCCCGCCTCTTACCCTCCCACAAAATAATATAGCTAGGTGCCAATAGGAGGTAGTTAAATGACAATAGCAATAGTCTCAATAGCTATAATTGCGCTGATCGTGGGCGTTGCCTTCTGGTTTTTGAACTTCACCGGCGTGTATCAGGTACTGCAAGTATCTAGAGAGCGCCAGCGAAGAGTCAGCCGACGCTAGCTAACCACAAGGGTAACTAACTGAAAGCGGTGCTTGTCCAGACCCATACTGCGAGCCCCCACGATATTTATGGTCGCCGGGGGCTCGCGTAGTGTGTAGTTTACTTTAGCGACATTGAGATTTATAATCATGCACAAAAAGAGGTAGAAATGGCAACAACAAAGGTTCACGGCGTCAATGACTTTATTCAGGAAATATCCGCCATGCCGGGCGGAGAGAAGATTAATCTATGTATCCAGTGTGGTACCTGCTCAGCGTCCTGCCCCAATGCCAACAAAATGGACTACACTCCACGTGAACTCATCGCTATGGCACGGGCTGGCATGCGCGATGAGGTCTTATCGAGCAATACCATGTGGCTTTGCCTTTCGTGTTATATGTGTACCGTCCGCTGCCCACGTGGAATTGTGCCCACATATATCATGCACGCCCTGGAGCACTTGTCAATGCGGCACTACCGCACCCATCCCCGTGTAGGCACTGCCAGACTCTACAGACTGTTCAGCGATACAGTGCATGCCTTCGGTATGATACCCCGCCTCGGATGTATGATGGCATATTTCCTGCAAACAAACCCGCTGAAAGCCTTAAGAATGATACGCCCGGCATTAAGTCTCCTGTTACACGGTCGTATGCCAATCAAAGCTACCAAGCTCAAGCCAGAGCCGATGAAGCAGCTTAAGGCAATCCTTGACAAAGCCGAGGCAATGGGAGGCCTATGATGAAGTACTACTCATATTTTCCCGGCTGTTGTATGCATGAAGAAACTCCCATGTATGACTCCTCTGCACGGGCTGTAGCCAAAGCTCTTGATGTGGAACTCATCGAGCTTGACGACTGGAATTGCTGTGGTTCTACACCATACACAGTGGTGGATGAACTGGCCGCATTCTGTTGCTGCGCCAGGAATCTGGCTCTTGCCGAAAAAAGGGGCTTCGACCTTGTAGCCGCCTGTAGCGATTGTTACCTCATCTTGAGCCGAACAAACCAGCATTTCCAGCAGTACCCCGAGATAAGGGCAAAGATAACCGAGGCGCTTGCAGCAGGTGGGCTCGAGTATCACGGCACAGTCCGGGTGCGCCATATCCTCGATGTTTTCGCCAACGATATCACCAGCGACGAGATTAAAGCCCGCATCAAGGTTGACCTGAGCAATCTGAAGGTAGCCCCTTACTACGGATGCCAGGTCATCCGCCCGGCACCGAGCTTCGATGACCTTGAAAACCCACAATCGCTTGACCGCCTGACAGAAAGCCTTGGGGCTAAAGTCGTCCCTTATCCACTGAAAGCTCGCTGTTGCGGTGGCTCGCTCATCTTGTCAGAAGACGAAATCGTTCTCGGGCTCATCCGCAAGCTTCTACAAAATGCACAGGAAAACGGTGCTGACCTGATAGTGACCGTCTGCCCGTTCTGCCAAGTGAATCTGGACGCATATCAAGGCGCTGTCAACAGGAGGTTCAAGACCAACTTCCATATTCCGGTGCTGTTTTTCACTCAATTGATGGGCATTGCCTTTGGTATTGACCATAAGACCTTAGGGCTGCACCACAACATCGTCTCTGCTGATAAAGTGTTGAAGACATTGGAAAAGTGTAAGGAGGAACACGCATTATGGAGCCGAAAGTAGGCGTTTACATCTGTCATTGTGGCGCTAACATTGCCAACACAGTAGATGTGGAAGCAGTAACTGAATTTGCCAAGACCATTCCTTTTGTAGCTGTAGCGCGCAATTACAAGTTCATGTGCTCAGACCCTGGACAGGAGCTGATAAAAAACGATATCAAAGAGCTTGGACTTAACCGAGTTGTGGTTGCCTCATGCTCACCCCGGTTACATGAGCAGACCTTCCGCAGAGCTGTCGCCGACGCCGGCCTGAACCCTTTCTTATTCGAAATGGCAAACATCAGGGAGCAGTGTTCATGGGTGCACGAAGATAAGACACAGGCTACCGAGAAAGCCAAAGCCCTGGTCAGTGCCGCCATTAAGCGCGTACTACATCACACACCTTTGGAAACCAAGGTGGTGCCGGTCAACCCAAACACGCTTGTAGTTGGGGCTGGCATAGCCGGAATACAGGCCGCACTGGAGATTGCCGATGCTGGCTACAAAGTTTACCTTGTAGAGAGAGAGCCATCGGTCGGCGGTCATATGGCACAGCTTGACAAGACCTTCCCCACATTAGACTGTAGTGCCTGAATACTGACCCCGAAGATGGCCCAGGTTGGGTCACACAAAAACATAGAGCTCCTGACCTACAGTGAAGTCATTGAGGTCTCAGGGTACGTAGGCAACTTCAAAGTCAAAGTGAGGAAAAAGCCGCGCTATGTTGACGAGACCAAGTGTACTGGCTGCGGCACCTGCCAAGAGAAGTGTCCGATAAAAGTTGATAACGAGTTTGATCTCGGGCTGGGTAAGAGAAAGGCAATTTACACTCCATTCCCTCAGGCAGTACCCAATATACCGGTCATCGACCGTGAGCACTGTACCTATTTCCTCAGAGGCAAATGCCGTGCCTGTGAGAGGTTCTGTGAGACCAAAGCCATCGACTTTGAGCAAACAGAACAGCTTCTGGAACTGGAAGTGGGTTGCATAATTCTCACCACAGGATTTGACTCCTTCGATCCCACACCGATGACACAGTTCGGCTACGGAAGATACGACAATGTTATCACCAGCCTCCAGTTCGAAAGGATGACCAATGCTTCAGGCCCAACCGGTGGCAAAATCGTACTCAAGGATGGAAGGGAACCCAAGAGCTTTGCCATCCTCCACTGCATTGGCAGCCGTGATATAAACTATCACGAGTATTGCTCCAGAGTCTGCTGCATGCATTCGCTAAAGTTCGCCCACATAATACGCGAAAAGATACCTGACGCCATTATTTATGACCTTTATATCGACCTCCGCTGCTTCGGCAAGGGCTACGAGGAATTTTACAATCGCCTTCAGGAAGAGGGAGTCAACTTCATCCGTGGCCGGGCCGGTGAAGTCACCAATATCGCCGAGACCGCCGAGGAGCAAGGAAAGCTCATCGTAGTCTGCGAGGATACGCTCATCTGTAGGCAGCGACGTCTCCCTGTGGATATGGTCATCTTAAGTGTCGCCCTCGAGCCCAGAGCAGATGCTGCAGAAACTGCTAAGCTGTTTTCTATAAGCCGCAGTCGCGATGGTTTCTTCCTGGAAAAGCACCCCAAACTTGACCCCGTGGCCACCACGACAGAAGGTATCCTTATCGCTGGCTGCTGTCAGGGCCCCAAAGATATACCAGATACCGTAGCCCAGGCTTCAGCAGCCGCCGCCAGGGCCATGGCTATTATAACCAAAGGCAGTGTTGAGATTGAGCCCACTACTGCTTTCATCGACGAAAGGCTGTGCTCTGGATGCAAAACCTGTATATCTTTGTGTCCCTATAACGCTATCTCCTTCGACGAAGGCAAGAAAGTCTCGACTATCAATGAGGCTATGTGTAAAGGCTGCGGTACCTGTGCTGCTGCCTGTCCCAGTGGTGCCATCACCGCCAGACATTTCACCACAGAACAAATCATGTCAGAACTTGAAGGAGTGTTAATATGAGCTTCGAACCTAGAATCGTAGGCTTCATGTGCAACTGGTGCGCCTATGCTGCCGCTGATCTTGCTGGCACATCTCGGAAGAAGTATCCTCCAAACGTTCGCATAGTCGGTGTCATGTGCAGCGGGCGCGTCGAACCTACCCTCATAGTCAAAGCATTCGAACTCGGCGCCGATGGTGTCCTTGTCTGTGGCTGACACCCCGGCGAATGCCATTACCTGGAGGGTAATGTAAAGGAAGCTCGGAGAATCCCACTCCTGAAGAAGTTGCTGGCTCAATTTGGCATCGAGCCGGAAAGGTTAAGGCTGGACTGGGTATCAGCATCCGAAGCTGATCGCTTCGCCACCATTATCGATGACATGACAAAACAGATAAAGGAGCTCGGCCCACTCAATCTTAAGCATAATACAAAATCGGCATAAGCCAGAAGCGAAGACTAACCTCGTTCTTCGTAGAAGGAGCCGCAAGTGACCTGGCTCTCCCTACGAGTTGCAAGCTGCACCCTTCTCGCTCGAAAGAACCCTTGCATCAGACCAGAACATGCTGTATAATCTTGACGGCTTTTTAATGGCCAGAAACAGCTCCAATGCAGAACAGAAAGGAAGGGTGACAAATGGAAATCGAGCTGCTAACACCATCTAAAGAGACCACCGATATTATCCTGGAAGAAGGCGGCGATGACTTAAAGTCGTGCTTTCAGTGCGGTCTCTGCACCGGGATATGCCCCTGGAACCGGGTCACCAGCTTCTCACTGCGCAAGCTCATTCACAAGGCGCAATTGGGCGTGGTGGACTTCGAAGACGATGAGGTATGGAGATGTGTCGCCTGCAATCTCTGTGTGGAAAGGTGCCCCCGGGATGTTCAAATGCCACTTCTTATGCGAGCCATCAGGCGGGTCATTATGGAGGTGGGTGCCGGTATCGTGCCACACTCACTGCGCATCTCCGAGAAGAACATCTCGGCCGTGGGCAACCCCTTGGGTGAACCGGCAGAGAAGCGCATGGACTGGGCTAAAGACCTGGGTGTTAAGACCTTCACCAAAGGTACCGAAATCCTTTATTTCCCCTGCTGCTACCAGGCTTATGACCCACCGACTAGAAGGGCCGCTATTGCCACGGTGAATATACTCAAAAAGGTGAAGGCTGATTTTGGCATACCGGACAACCGCGTTGTCTGCTGTGGCGAGAGCATTCGTAAAGCGGGCGCCGAAAGCTTATTCCGTAAACTTGCCGAGACCAACATAAAGATATTCAACGAGCTTGGCGTAAAGAAAATCCTGGTCACCTCGCCACACTGTTACCACACCTTCAAAGACGAATACCCCGAGTTCGGTGGCAACTACGAGGTCATCCATCTCTCCCAATACCTCGACCAGCTTGTCCAAGAAGGAAAATTAAAGTTCTCCAAGCCGCTGGTCAAAAAGGTAACCTATCATGATTCTTGTTGCCTTGGCAGGTATCAGAAAATATATGACGAAAACAGACGAGTTTTATCCAGCATCCCTGGCATCGAGTTCGAAGAAATGCGTGAGAACCGCGAATATTCTTTGTGCTGCGGTGGCTGTGCCGGAAGGTTATGGATGGAGACCAAGAAAGGAGAGAGGTTCTCCGAGCTGAGGCTCGAGCAAGCGGCTGAAGTAGGGGCTGAAATACTTGCTGTTAGTTGCCCCTACTGCATGGCAAACTTTAACGACGCCGTACTCACCACCGGCAAGAGCGAAACGCTCGAAATAAAAGACCTCTCCGAGCTGGTCGCGGAGGCCCTGTAATGAAGGCACAGCAAGGTAAAGGAGGAAGCACAATGGAAGCACCCAAAATCGGAGTTTATGTCTGTCACTGTGGCTCCAATATAGCTGGTACCGTCGATGTGCAGCAGGTAGTGGAGTTCGCCAAGAAGCTGGACTCCGTAGTAATCGCTCGAGAATACAAGTTCATGTGCTCCGATCCGGGGCAGAACATGATAAAAGAGGATATCAAGAACCTTAAGCTTAACCGGGTGGTGGTAGCCTCCTGCTCACCGCTGCTCCACGAGCCAACTTTTCGCCATGCCGTCCAAGAAGCAGGACTTAACCCCTATCTCTTCGAGATGGCAAATATTCGCGAGCACTGCTCCTGGACAACCGAAGACCATGAAAAGGCGACGGAAAAAGCCAAGGCACTAGTCAGCGCAGCCGTGAAACGTGTCCGTTACCATCAGCCGCTGGAAACAAAAGAGGTTCCGGTGAACCCGGCGACGCTCATCGTTGGCGGCGGCATCGCCGGTATTCAGGCTGCGCTGGAAATCGCCGATGCTGGACACAAAGTTTACTTGGTGGAAAAAGAGCCGAGCATCGGCGGACACATGATTCAGTTCGACAAGACTTTCCCCACTCTGGACTGTTCTGCGTGTATCCTCACCCCAAAAATGACCTCGGTTGGCTCTCATTCCAATATCGAACTCATGACTTACAGCCAGGTTGAAGATGTCTCTGGATTCATCGGGAATTTCAAGGTCAAAGTCCGTAAAAAAGCCCGCTACGTCGATGGGGAAAAGTGTAATGGCTGTGGGGTGTGCATGGAGAAATGCCCCTGGAAAGCACCCAGCGAATTCGACCTCGGGCTGGGAGAGCGTAAAGCCATATATACGCCGTTCCCGCAGGCAGTCCCCAATATCCCGGTGATAGACAAAGAACATTGCGTTTATTTCCTTAGAGGAAGGTGCCGTGCCTGCGAGAAATTCTGTGAACGGGGTGCCATAGACTTCGAACAGCAGGACAAGATTGTGGAAATCGAGGTCGGTAACATCATAATCGCCACCGGCTACGACCCGTTCGACCCCACGCCCATCGTCAAATACGGCTACGGGCGCTACCCCAATGTATACACTGCACTGGAGTTCGAAAGGTTATGCAACGCTGCCGGTCCCACAGGTGGCAAGATAGTGCTCAGGGATGGTTCTGAGCCGAAGAGCGTTGCCATCATCCACTGTGTTGGCAGCCGCGATGAAAACTACCACCGCTATTGCTCCAGAGTATGCTGCATGTACGCACTTAAGTATTCGCACCTTATCAAAGAGAAGACCGAAGCTGATGTCTACCAGATGTATATTGATATGCGCTGCTTCGGCAAGGGTTACGAGGAATTCTACGAGAGGCTATCCAAGGAGGGCGTCAAATTCATCCGCGGCAAGGTAGCTGAGGTCACCGACAGAGCGCTCACCAATGAAGAAAAAGGGAAACTAATCGTCTGTGGCGAGGATACCTTGCTGGGACAGGTCATTCGTGTCCCGGTAGATATGGTTATCCTCTGCATAGCGCTCGAACCGCGCTCCGATGCTAAGCAGGTAGCCCAGTTGTTCCGTATAAGCCAGGGGGCCGATGGCTTCTTCATCGAAAGGCATCCCAAGCTCGATCCGGTAGCCACCATGACCGACGGTATATTCATCGCTGGCTGCTGTCAGGGTCCAAAGGATATACCGGATACAGTGGCACAGGCTTCAGCCGCTGCCACCAGAGTGCTTAGCCTCATCAGCAAGGGGAAAGTTGAGCTTGAGGCTACTGTGGCGGTAATCGATGAGGACAAATGCTCCGGTTGCAGAGTATGCAACATCTTCTGCCCTTACAACGCCATCGAATTTATTGAGGACAAAGAGGTGTCAAGAATAAATGAGGCATTGTGCAAGGGCTGCGGCACCTGCGTTGCTGCCTGTCCCAGCGCAGCAATCACACAAAAGCATTTCACTACTGAACAGATAATGGCAGAAATCGAGGGGGTACTAGCATGAGCTTCGAACCAAAAATAGTCGGCTTTTGTTGTAACTGGTGCTCCTATCGGGGGGCTGACCTTGCTGGCACTGCAAGAATGAAGTGCTCACCCAATGTGCGCATCATCAGGGTAATGTGCAGTGGCCGTGTGGAGCCAACCTTTATTCTGAAAGCCTTCGAACTCGGGGCTGACGGTGTACTCGTTCTTGGCTGCCACCCCGGCGACTGCCATTACGTCGAAGGCAATTATAAGACGGCGCGCCGCATACCGCTGCTTAAGAAAATGCTGGCTCAAATGGGAATTGAAGAGGACCGTGTGCGACTGGACTGGGTATCGGCCTCAGAAGGTGACCGCTTCGTCGCAATCGTTGACGAGATGACCGAGAAGGTTAGAGCCCTAGGCCCCTTTAAGAAGAACTCCAAGGAGGCAAAATATGGCTAAACTCAAAGTAGCGCTCTACTGGGCAGCCAGTTGTGGTGGCTGCGAGATTGCTCAGCTTCAGATCGGGGATAAATTACTGAAGCTAGCTGAAGCCGCAGACATAGTTTTCTGGCCCGTGGCTATCGACGTCAAGTATAAAGACGTGGAGGCGATGCCCGATAAAAGCATAGATGTCTGCCTATTTAATGGCGCCATCAGGAATTCCGAGCAGGAACACATTGCCAAGATGCTGCGGGAAAAGTCCAAAGTAATGATTGCTTACGGTTCCTGTGCCTATGAGGGTGGTATCCCGGGCTTGGCCAACTTATTCAATAGGGAGCTGATATTCCACCGAGCCTATATCGAAACACCGTCCACCGACAATAAGGAAAAGGTGTTTCCTCAGACCAAATTCAAAGTACCTGAGGGTGAACTTACACTCCCCGAATTCTATGACACCGTCAAGACGCTGCGACAGACTGTAGATGTGGACTATATCGTCCCCGGATGCCCGCCGGAGGAGAAAACAACTTGGTTAGCTCTAGAAGCGCTCATTGAGGGAAAGCTGCCACCAAAAGGCACCGTAATAAGCCATAGCGTTAAGGCAGTATGCGACGAGTGCCCTCGGAAGAGGGATGTTAAGAAAGTGAAGAAGTTCTACCGGACATTCGAAATTATACCTGACCCCGAGATATGTCTTCTGGAACAGGGGCTCATCTGTGCTGGCGTTGCCACACGTGGTGGCTGCGGTGCACCCTGTCCCCAAGCCAACATGCCCTGCACCGGGTGCTACGGTCCAGTAGAAGGTGTGGTCGACCAAGGCGCTCACCTTCTGAGTGCAGTCGCCTCGGTAATTGATTCCAATGACCCCGATGAAATACAAAGGATCATAGACGATATCCGTGACCCGGCAGGCACTTTCTATCGCTACAGTCTACCCGATTCTCTGCTAAGGAGGGCTAGGATACAATGAAGAAAATCACTATAGACCCAATTACTCGTTTGGAAGGACATGGCAAGATAGAAATCTTCCTTAATGATGCTGGCGCCGTAGAGAACGTTTATTTCCAGGTTCCCGAATTAAGAGGTTTCGAGAAGTTCTGCGAAGGGCGTCTAGCTGAGGATATGCCACAGATAACACAACGCATCTGTGGTGTGTGTCCCGAGGCACACCACATGGCAGCTACAAAATGTCTCGACGATCTCTTCCATGTTGAGCCGCCCAGTGCTGCCAAAAAGCTACGTGAGCTTTTCTACAGCGCATTTTATGTCACCGACCACACCACCCATTTTTACATCCTTGGCGGCCCGGACTTCATAATGGGCCCAGAAGCCCCAGTGGCAGAGCGGAATATTCTGGGCGTCATCGCCAAGGTAGGCTTGGAGCTCGGTGGCGCAGTGATAAAGACACGTATGCAAAACCATCGTATCATCCATATGCTCGGTGGCAGAGCAGTACATCCCGTCTTTGGCCTGCCAGGCGGCGTTAGCAAGGGACTTAACAAAGAGGAACAGAAAGAAGTAGAGCAAATTGCCAAAGACTCTGTAGAATTCGCCAAACTTTCTCTCAAGGTCTTCGATGACATCGTTTTGAAGAACAAAGAATATGTCGACATGATTTTGAGCGATGCCTATACCCATCGCACTTACTACATGGGCTTGGTAGATGACAAAAACAAGGTGAATTTTTACGATGGGAAAGTCAGAGTCGTAGACCCAGATGGCAAAGAAATTGCCAAATTCGCTCCCCGGGAATATCTCGACCATATCGCTGAGCATGTGGAACCCTGGAGCTACATCAAGTTCCCCTACCTCAAGAAGATTGGCTGGAAAGGATTTGTAGACGGCAAGGATAGTGGAGTCTACAGGGTGGCACCGCTCGCCCGCCTAAATGCCGCCGATGGTATGGCAACTCCTCTAGCCCAGGAAGCTTATGAAAAAATGTACTCTACTCTCGGTGGTAAGCCAGTCCATCATACCTTAGCCATGCACTGGGCTCGACTCGTTGAGCTCCTTTACGCTGCTGAGAGGCTGCTGGAGCTGAGTAGAGACCCCGAAATCACCAGCCCCAATATCCGCGTTATCCCGACGGCTAAACCGGACGAGGGCGTCGGCATCGTCGAAGCTCCTCGGGGTACACTTATTCACCACTACATTACTGATGACAAAGGCGTGATTAAAAAGGCTAACTTGATTGTAGCTACAGTGGGCAACTCTGCTGCTGTCAACATGTCTGTCAAAAAGGCAGCCATCGCACTCATCCAGCCAGGCAAGAAGATAACCGAGGGGCTGCTCAACCGTATAGAGATGGCATGGCGTCCCTACGATCTTTGTCTTGCCTGTGCAACCCACTCCCTGCCCGGGCAAGCACCTATGGAGGTAATAATCTATAACAGCCAGGGGGAAGTAATAGAAAGGCTGAAGCACTAAAGGTACTTCTTGCCTGTGAAATCCAGACTTAAGCTTTACATTTGGGCAAGAAACAGAAGATACTGATACTGGGAATAGGGAACCCGCTCCTCAGCGATGACGGAGCGGGGATATGCGTGGCTGCAAGGTTGAAAGGGGAGCTCGACCGCCCTGATGTTACTGTTCTCGAGACGTCGACAGCCGGTTTGTCACTGCTCGACTTTCTCACGGGTTATGACAAGGCTATCATTATAGATGCCATCCAGACAGTGGGCGGTACACCTGGACAAATCTACAAGCTGACACCGGAGGCCTTCGACACCGCCGAGCATATTACCTCACCGCACGGCATTGATTTCAGGACAGCTCTAGAGCTTGGCAAGAAGCTCGGATTCCGACTCCCTGAAGAAATCATCATCTACGCCATCGAAGCTGCAGATATCAGTACCTTCAGCGAAAAGTGCACTCCTCCAGTTAGAAAAGCAGTATCAGTCTGTGCTAGTATGATTCTGCAGGAACTGGCAAACAACACCAGCGGCTAATCAGAGAACTGGCGTGGATATTTACCAGATCGAGCAGCTCATTGAGCTCGCTGTAAGAGAAGACCTCGGTCATGGGGACATAACCACTGACTCACTGATTCCCGACTCTGAACTTGCCTCCGCCTCGATCATAGCCAAGGCCCACGGCATCGTCGCCGGGATAGAGGTGGCAAAACAGGTGTTTCTAAAGGTAGACCCCGACACCAAGGTTGAAATCCTCGTCAAAGACGGTGATAGCGTCAAACCGGGCGATGTGATAGCCAGAGTACAGGGCAGGGCATCAAGCATATTGAAGGCCGAACGCCTGGCGCTCAACTTTCTGCAGCGTCTCAGCGGTATCGCCACAGAAACAGCTCGCTACGTACAGGCGGTCAACGGACTGCCCGTGAGCATAACCGACACCAGAAAGACCACACCAGGTCTCCGATTGCTGGAAAAATATGCTGTAAGGATGGGAGGTGGCAAAAACCACCGCATGCACCTCGGCGATGGTGTGCTAATAAAGGACAATCACTTGGCAATACTGCGCCGTCAGGGAAGAAGCATCAAGGACATAATCGCCCAGGTCCGCCAGAAGATCCCACCGGGAACAAGAATCGAAATAGAAGTGAGGACACCGCAGGAAGCACACGAGGCTGCCGATGCCGGTGCGGATATTATCATGCTCGACAACATGAGCCTTGATGAGATGCGTCGGAGCGTAAAGCTCATAGCAGGCCGAGCTCTTGTAGAGGCCTCGGGAGGGATGACTCTGGATAAGGTTCGGGCCGTCGCAGAAACAGGTGTCGACCTGATATCCGTTGGCGCACTGACCCATTCGGCTAAAGCACTAGATATCAGCCTAGAACTGGACTAGTCCTCTGGCGCCAGTCCATGCGCTTTAAGTAGCGCGGAATCGCTGAGGATGGCTTCAGTAGCACCGTCAGCTACCACTTCACCCCTGTCCAGCACAACCACGCGGTGGCACAAAGCCCGCACTAAGTCAAGGTCGTGAGTGGCGATTATCTTAGTTACTGGCAGGCGCTTCAGTAGTGCTACCAGAGACCACTTACTTCTTGGGTCAAGGTTGCTCGTCGGCTCATCGAGTACTAACAGTTCCGGAGTGAGTGCCAGCACTGTAGCAATGGCAACCCGTTTCTTCTCGCCGATGCTCAAATGATGCGGCGAGCGATTTTCATAGCCGCCCATCCCGACCAGCTCCAGCGCCTTGGCGACCCGCTCCTTCACCTCGGCTTCGGAGTAACCCATGTTCATCGGACCAAAGCCCACATCCTCAAATACAGTCAGAGAAAAAAGTTGGTCATCAGGGTCTTGGAATACCAGCCCCACCTTTTTTCTTATTTCCTTCAAATTACCGTCTCTGACAGGTATCCCACATATCTCTACGGTGTTATCACCACGCAACACACCGTTCAGATGGAGTAGCAACGTCGACTTTCCCGCCCCGTTGGGCCCTACAATTGCCACATTCTCGCCGGCGTAAACAACTAGACTGACTTTCCTTAAGCCGCAAGTTCCATCGGGATAGGTGAATGAAAGGTCCCTAATACTAATAACTATCGTGCTTGCCATTGGAGCCACAACCAGACGATAAAAGGAGAGACCAGTAAGATGCCATAAGCTATACTGAAATACATATCTGCCCTTCTCAAAATTAGCGGGCGCAATGTCTGAACCTGTCCATCAAAGCCTCTAGACACCATCGCTGCGTAAATCCTTTCCCCGCGCTCATAGCTTCTAATGAAGAGAGCACCGATCATGTTGCCAAATGTCTTTAGACGTCGCAGCAGATTACCACCAATGTCGCGGCTCTGATACGCCTGCTGCATGCGCATCGCCTCATCAACCAGAACAAAGATATAGCGGTACATGAACGAAAGTATGAGCACCATCACCTGGGGAACCCCAAGCTGCCGCAGCCCTTTAAGTAACTCAGCCAGCTTCGTGGTCGAGGACAATAGAGTGAGACAGATGATACATAACCAGGCCTTCACCATCACATTCGCCAGCACAAAAAGCCCGCTATAGGTAAGCGATACCTTCCATAGCCACATATTATAGCTACCAGCCACTTCACCTTCCTTGAAAAATGGCACAAAAATGGCAACGAGCAACACAAATGGGATAACAACCAGCGATCTTTTTAGGACATAAAGCATGGGCAGCTTCGTAAAAGCCAGCAATCCCAAAATCATGCAGAGATAAAAAGCAAAAAACCACCACTTACCTGCCGGAGTTAGCAGGACTGCCAGAATATAACCAAGACTGGCAACAAGCTTAGTCCTGGGGTCTAACCTGTGGACAAAGCTATTTAGATTGCAATACTGGTCGATAAAGCTATGTTTCACCTTTTGCCTTCAGTAACTTGGCAACGCCATAGCCTATACCAAACAGCAAGGCGGTACCCAAAATTCCCGACAGAATGGTAGCGAGCGCCTCGTTGCCAATGCCTGGCACAGTGTAATCGGGAATAAGTTCATACCACGCCTCTCTAGCGGCATGAATGAAGCCTTTATCCTCAGCAACACGCTCAAGTCCATCAGGAGACGAACTTGCCAGTGGTGATAATAACGCCAGAGAAAAAGCCACTATCAAAGCACCATGCCACCATTGAAATCTCATCGCCTCTGACCTCCTTACTAAGTCCTCTGAGGCTCCAGTCCCACCAGGTCTGGTCTGGTAGCCATAACCAGCGCCAGCACAGCCGCTGTTATCAACCCCTCGCCAATGCCTATAAGCGCATGGACACCAGCCATGGCCGGCAAGGCAACACGCAGAGGCACAGTGCCGGAGATGCCTAACTCCAGAGCACAAAAGACAGCAGCCGCCACCGTGGACATCCAGCCCGCAATTCCAGCGGCGGTAAGAACTAGGGCTCTCCTGTTGCCTGCTAATAAGGCTACACCACGATAGGCATAGTAACCTAACAAGCAACCTACGACGCCCATATTGACGATATTAGCACCCAAAGCTAAAAGCCCCCCATCCTGAAACACTAGACACTGGACTAAGAGAACACAAGTCATTATTAGGACCCCGGCCCATGGCCCGAGCAATATTGCCGCTAAAGCTGCGCCTACAAAATGCCCTGATGTACCGCCCACTACTGGAAAGTTGAGCATTTGAGCAGCAAAAATAAACGCCGCCAGTACTCCCATCATCGGAATCTGCTTTTCACCTAACTTCTTGTTAGTCGCTTTAACAGCATAGCCCACCGTGGCACTAGCAATCGCTATTCCACTAACCGCCACAGGCATGCTCAGGAAACCGTCCGGAATATGCATGTTAATCCCTCCCTCGCGTTTCGTAACAAATGCAACTGCAACTCATTGCATCAAATGACAAAATAAAATAGCCTAACCGTTCGTCTGTTCTTGACACTTTGCGCATATACCGAAGATACCCATATGCCTCAACTGCACTTTAAAACCGTACTGCTTCTCCAGGCTCTCGGCAAGAGGTGCCAGCGAAGTCTCCGGTATATCCATTATGGCATGGCACTTCTGACATACCAGATGATGGTGATGCCCCTTGTCCACCGGATGGAAGCGCACACACCCATCACCTAGCTCAATCTCGGCGACTAGCCCTAGCTGTTTCAGTAAGTCAAGCGTACGATAGACCGTGGAAATATTTGCATAGGGATACCTAGCTTGCACCTCAGCGAATATCTCCTCAGCACTCACGTGCTTGTCAGCGCTATGAAGTGCCTCCACGACCATCATGCGTTGTGGAGTCAGCCGATAGCCCATGCCTCTCAAGATCTCACCACAACTCATGCTCTAATCATAGCACCCCTGAAGACTTGTTGCAACTATTTGCTACAGCAACGTATTGAAATCAGCTAAATTTCTCTTTTGTGTCGAGGGGTATTGTCACCGGCCCATCGTTGCATATTTCCACCAGCATGTGTTGTTGAAACCGGCCAGTCTCTACTTTCAGTCCGCTTTTGCGCAAGTAGTTGACGAACAAATTAAAAAGTGGCTCAGCCTCCTCTGGCGATGCTGCTTCTTCAAAGCTAGGTCTACGTCCCTTGCGGGTATCAGCAAGTAAGGTGAACTGGCTCACCACTAGAATGTCCCCATGTATGTCGAGCGCGGACAGGTTAAACTTGCCGGACCCGTCAGCAAATATGCGCAAGTTGACTATCTTGTCGGCGAGATAAGCAGCTTCTCGTTCGCTATCCCCTTTAGCTACACCCACAAGTACCACTAAGCCCCGCCCTATTTTCCCCACCACCTCACCATCAACAGCTACAGAAGCTTTTGTAACCCGTTGTACCAGAGCTTTCACGATATCTGCAACTACTCCCCTTCAATGGTAACTTGCGCAATTAATTTTACGCCATAGTCGCCCCGCCAACAAAATAGTTCGCTCTCGGTAGCACAAATCGTCTGCCGTGCTCTGCCTGTGCTCGTCCCCGTTTCCTTTCGATTGACACCCAGAAATTGATGCAGTAGAATGGTTTTCGTAGCAGACAAGGGAGGAAAGCCCATGATCGAGATGACTATCGATAGCATTAGAGTTAGCCTTATGAACTATCAACACGTTGTAATCTTGAAGGAGAAGAGGGCAGATCGTTACCTGCCTATTTGGATTGGACCAGCAGAGGCAGATGCCATATCAATAAAACTGCAGAATGTAGATTTGGCTCGTCCCATGACCCACGACCTTCTCAGGAATACCATATTCGCCCTTGAGGCAGCCTCCGGGACGACTGTGAGCAGGATCGTGGTTAACGATCTCCGTTCCGACACTTTCTACGCCCAAATCGTTTTCGAGCCTGTCCAGAGTCATTCACCCATCCAGGTGAGACCCCTGCACGGGGGTGACCCTCTAACCATTTATGAACACGAAAAGCATATCATAGTCTGTTGGCAAAGCAGGGAATACGAAGCGGAGATAGTTAACCGTTGGAAGGAGAAAGGTTATCGTTATATTGAGGCTGCGACAGACCATGGCCTCATCTTTGAAGTCTACTCACGCGAACATAGCAATGAGTGGTTACTTAGCGCCTTAAAGCTGGACTCCCGTCCCAGCGATGCCATCGCTCTAGCAGTCAGAGCCACTGTTCCTATATACGTAGAAGAGGCTGTGCTGGACAAAGCCGGCATCTTCCTCGACCGCGAGACCGGAAAGCCTATATCCATAGACAAGGCTGTTGACACTGAGAAAGAGAAACTAGAGGACAAAGGCAAACTTGACGAACAGGAACTCAAAAAGCTGTCAGCATTTTACGATTTCATCAATACTCTTGACTTGGATGACCTGGGTAAGCGTAAGTCCTGAAGCCGACTTTTGCAGCAGCTATTAGCCAAGTAGATGCCCCTCTGACATAGCCAAGAATCAGGCTTAAGTCCGATGAAAAGAAATAGCTATCTGATAAACTGAGAGTGGACGATGGTGCACTGTCGACATGCGCTGCTACAGAATTGCTAGCTGCTAGACTAACCCTTCAGGAGTGCAGATGGTCAAAGACGTAGCAGTGACTCTGCCAAGGCGAGGAAAGGGCTGCGGTCCGATGAAAACAGGTGGGCAAAAAAGTCAGGACAAAAGAGAATGGATACGCCCACTGTGGTTCCTTTTCACTGTTGGCTGGTATGTGGCCCTAAGCCTGGCAGTACCTACGGGCATCGGCTTTTGGCTTGACCGACCAGAAAACTTTAATACACGCCCCTTGCTGACGTTGATAGGGTTCGGTTTGGGCACGATAGTTGCATTCTACGGACTGTACCGCATGTTGCGGCAGTTCTATCTGGAACAAAAGGAATCGGAAAAGACTACAAATAAAGATACAAAACTATGAACATGGGACCGGGGTGCTCTGTCAGGATACTGGCTTGGATAGCCGTAGTCCTGCTAATTTTGCTTCTTTTAGGATTTGCTGTCGGTCCCATAGGTTCTAAACTGTTGGGCATCCAGGCTCCAGGTTTTCTGAGCGTCCCCAAACCGCATGTAGAGCTACCAGCAGAAGGTGTAATCCACATAAACCACGTATTCGTGATCACCAACACTCTACTCGCATCGTGGCTCACGATAATCGTGTTGGTTGTCCTCTTCGCTTTCTGTACTCGCAGAATGAAACTCGTCCCAGACCGGCTTCAGGCATTTGCCGAGCTAATTGTGGAGAGCCTGCTCAATTTTATACAAGGTGCAGCCGGTGAAAAGCATGCTAGAACCTTGTTTCCTGTGGTCGCCACCATATTCCTCTACGTGATTACCAACGCCTATATGGCCCTGCTTCCCTTCTTCGGTTCTATTGGCATCAAAGAAGTTAGTGGTGCCTTTGTACCGCTCTTCCGCTCGGCTAACACGGACATAAACGTCCCGCTCTCTATCGCTATAATGTCCTTTGTCTTCGTAGAGTATTGGGGGCTGAGGTCACTGGGGTTCTTCCGTTACCTCAATAGTTTCTTCAATCTGGGCCAGCTTCGCGATGGCATTGTAAACCTGTTCAAAGGAAAAATCAGACCAGCTATTACCGGCATTGCTTTTGGTCTTATAAACTTATTCGTCGGCTGCCTCGAAATATTCAGCCATTTCATACGCATCATAAGCTTTACCTTCCGTCTTTTTGGCAATATGACAGCAGGGGAGATATTGCTCCTTGTCGTCTGCTTCCTCGTCCCGCTGGTTGCCACTATTCCATTCTACGGGCTGGAATTACTTATAGGCTTCATACAGGCACTTATCTTTGCCGGACTAACCCTGGTATTCGGCATCATTGCTTTGACCCCTCACACTGAGGGCGAACATTCTTAACAAGGAGGTCACAAATGGAAGCTGAAGCAATGAAAATGTTAGCAGTAGGACTGGCTGCCGGGCTAGGATTTCTGGGGCCGGGACTGGGATTGGGACTCATCGGCTTTGGTGCGATGCAAGCGCTGGGGCGCAATCCCGAAGCCAGAGGGCCCATCTTGACCAATATGATTCTTATCGGCGCTCTAGCCGAAGCCATCGGAATCTACGCCCTGATTACGGCTATAATCCTAGCCATAGTGGTCTAGTTAGACGCAGTGCAGACAGGAGGACAATAACATGGAAAATGGAAACCTGCCGACTTCTTTGAGCGTCATAATCGGCGCCATAATAGTTGGTGCCATAGTCTTTGCCGGGCTGCTTGTCACAGCATTTGTCGTAGGGTCATTTATACCTGCAGGCTAAAGCCCTAAATCAACGGAGAGCACATGACATGGAAGGTATCGGAATAAATCTGCCCCTGCTACTGGCTTTTTTGGTCAACTTCGTTATTCTATTCGCGCTCCTGAGCGTGGTTCTGTATAAGCCAGTGCTCAAGATGCTCGACGAGAGACAGGCGCGCATCAGACAAGCTATGGAGCAGGCAGAACAGATCAAGCAGCAAGCGGAACGTAGCGAAGAAGAGATAAGAGCACAAATAGAGAAGGCTCGCCAGGAGGGGCAAGCCATCATCGCCCAAGCAGCCCAGATGGGGGAACGTATCAGAGAAGAGGCTAGGGAAAGTGCCCGCAAAGAAGCCGAGGCCATTATCGCTAGAGCACGTACTGAGATACAGCAAGAACGGGACAGAGTGATTGATGAGCTACGTCGCGAATTTGCTAATATAACTGTCTTAGCAGCCGAAAAGGTTATCAGAGAGACACTTGACCGAGAAAGACACCGGAGACTTATTGAGGAAACTCTAAAAGAGAGCACCCTGCTCAATAAGTAGCAAAAAATTAATCAAATGCCATTGACGATCTTCGCCAAACGCTGTGCTCAAGCAATGTTCGAGCTTGCCAAAGAGAGCGGCAAACTCGATCAATGGAGGTCGGAGTTGGGGGAAATTGCACGGCTGGCTGCAGACCCGGAGATAGTGACATTTATGGAAAATACAAAAGTTCCCCTGGACCGAAAAATGAAGGTCCTGAGTGAGAGGCTTACAGGAATAAGCCAGATGCCGCTGAACCTCGCTTTCTTTCTCATAGCTAAAGGCAAATTTAGAGATTTGCCCGAGGTCGTCCAGGCATACGAGGAACTACTTGATGAGCAGTACGGGATAAAGCATGCCAAAGTTATCAGCGCAATACCACTTACTGAGGCAGAAAAAGAAAACATTAAACAATATCTGGAATCAATCGCTGGAGGAAAAGTAGTCCTGACTCTGGAAGTGAAACCAGACATTATAGGTGGGTTCATCGCCAGAGTAAACAGCACCTTGATCGATGGCAGTATACGAGCCAGACTGGAAGCTTTGAGGAAGAACCTAGTGGGTGCTGGTAGATGACACCACCGAGGAGGATGACATGACAACCAGAGAACGAGATATAGTCTCCGTAATCAAGGAGCAGATTAAGCAATTCGGCACCACTGTGACCATGGTGGATGTGGGCACGGTTATCGAGGTTGGTGACGGAGTAGCCCGGATTCAGGGGCTATACGGCGCCAGATACAACGAGCTTGTCGAGTTTCCCAATGGCATCATGGGGCTGGCTCTTAACCTTGAGGAGGACTGCGTAGCAGCCGTCGTTCTCGGTGACTGTAGCCGGATTAAAGAGGGCGATGAGGTGAGAAGCACAGGCAGGGTGGTCGAAGTACCCGTGGGCGATGAGCTGATAGGTAGGGTGGTTAATCCTCTGGGTAACCCCTTGGATGACCTTGGACCTATTAAGAGTACCAAAACCCGCCCCGTGGAGAGAGTGGCGCCCAATGTGGTCATGCGACAGCCAGTCAATACACCAGTACATACCGGCATAAAAATAGTTGACGCTCTAATCCCCATCGGCCGGGGACAACGCGAACTTATCATAGGCGACCGTTCGGTTGGCAAATCGGCCATAGCTATAGATACTATAATCGCACAGAAGGGGGGCGATCTCATCTGCATTTATGTAGCCATAGGTCAGAAGACCTCCAAAGTAGCCCAGGTAATAGACATTTTCAAACGCTACGGCGCTATGGAACACACGATAGTCGTTGTTGCTACAGCCTCTGACCCGGCGCCTTTACAATACCTTGCCCCCTACTCAGGCTGCGCCATCGGCGAGGAATTCATGGAACAAGGCAAGGACGCACTCATAGTCTATGACGACTTGACCAGGCACGCTTGGGCCTATCGTCAGATTTCTCTGATACTGCGTCGACCGCCCGGCAGAGAGGCCTATCCAGGTGACGTGTTTTACCTCCATAGTCGCTTGCTAGAACGGGCAGCGAAGTTGGCACCTGAATATGGAGGGGGTTCTCTTACCGCCCTCCCTATTATTGAGATCCAGGCAGGCGACCTTGCGGCATACATCCCGACTAATGTTATCTCAATCACCGATGGGCAGATATATCTCGAGACCGACCTGTTTAATGCTGGCATTCGCCCTGCATTGAATGCTGGGTTATCAGTCTCACGGGTAGGCGGCAATGCCCAGACAAGAGCTATGCGCCAGGTGGCGGGCAGACTAAGGCTAGAAATGGCCCAGTACAGAGAGCTTGCTACTTTTGCCCAGTTCGGCACCGCCGATTTAGACAAGGCTACAAGGGCCCAGCTAGAACGAGGACAACGGATTACTGAGGTGCTGAAACAACCGCAGTATTCACCAATGCCTCTGGAGAAAGAGGTAACCATACTCTACGCCGTCGTCAACGGCTATCTGGACGACGTACCAGTAGAAAAAATCGCCGCCTTCGAACAGAACTTCCACCATTTTATGGAAACCAATCATCCTGAAATCGGCAAACGCATCGCTACTGACAAAGAGATTAAACCCGAAACTGAAGAGGCTCTGAAGAAAGCGATCGAAGAATTCAAAAAGACGGTGAGTTATTAAGAAATGATCAGTCCGCGGCTGCTACGGCGTCGTATTCGGAGCGTGCAGAATGTAGCCAAAATCACTAAGGCTATGGAAATGATTGCCACCGCCAGGATGCGACGCGCTCAGGAACAGGCACTGGCAGGGCGCCCATACAGCGAAAAGATAATTCAGGTGATCGCTGACCTGGCAGCTGCTGCTTCAAAAGACGGTGCTTTCCATCCTCTGCTGGAAAAAAGACCGGTCAAGAAGATTGCCATAGTCCACATCACCACCGACCGCGGTTTATGCGGCGGACTGAACACGAACATGAATCGTCTGACAACCAATTTCATACTGGAACAAAAAGTGCCGGTAACGCTTATCACTGTGGGGCGCAAAGGCAGGGATTTCATGCACCGCCATCACCTTGACATCAGAGCTGAGTTCACCAATATCGGCGACCGCCCCTCATTGCTCGACACACTCCCTATTTCTCACATCATCATCGACGACTACACCAGCGGCTATATTGACCAAGTATTCATCGCTTATCCTCGTTTCGTTACTACCATGGTGCAGCAACCTAGGATAGAACCTTTGTTGCCAGTAAAGCCGGCAGTCCTGCCCAAAACACAGACCACAGAATACATATACGAACCTGACCCAAGTTTTGTCTTGAACGAGCTACTGCCGAGATTCGTTGAAATGTCCGTGTACCATGCTATACTTGAGGCTATTGCTAGTGAGCATTCGGCACGCATGGTAGCTATGCGCAACGCCACTGACAACGCCAACCAAGTTATCCAGGAACTAACTCTGATCTTGAACAAGGCAAGACAGGAAATGATAACCAAGGAGCTTCTTGACCTCACCGGAGGTGCTGAAGCCTTACGCTCGTAAGGAGGTGGCACAAGTGAACAAAGGTAAGGTAGTCCAAGTCATAGGAACAGTGGTCGATGTTGAGTTCCCGCCCGACAAGTTGCCGGCAATATACAATGCAATCGAAATAAACCAAGACGGTCAGAAAATTGTCCTCGAAGTGCAACATCATGTGGGCAACAATTGGGTGCGCTGCCTTGCCCTGTGTCCCACAGACGGTCTTCGAAGAGGAGTTGAAGCCATCGATACAGGCGCTCCGATAACTGTTCCAGTCGGCAGAGCTACTTTGGGCAGACTGTTCAACGTGTTCGGTGAACCACTGGATGGCCTTGGCCCTGTCGAAACTACCGAGCGTCTCCCCATACACCGTCCTCCCCCACCACTCGAAGAACAGGAAACCACCACTCAGATGCTGGAAACAGGACTTAAAGTGATAGACCTTATCACCCCCTTCACCAAAGGCGGCAAGGTGGGGGCCTACGGTGGTGCCGGTGTTGGAAAAACAGTCATAATAATGGAACTTATCCATAACATCGCCACTGCCCACGGCGGCTATTCTGTCTTCGCCGGCGTTGGCGAAAGGTCGCGAGAAGGAAACGACCTGTGGCTGGAGATGAAACGCTCCGGAGTGCTTGACAAAACTATACTTGTCTTCGGGCAGATGAACGAACCACCGGGCGTTCGCGCCCGGGTCGGGCTGACCGGAGTTACCATGGCAGAATATTTTCGCGAAGCCGAGGGGCAGGATGTATTGCTGTTCATAGATAACATTTATCGCTACATCCTGGCCAATATGGAGGTATCGGCACTGCTGGGACGCATGCCTTCAGCAGTGGGCTACCAGCCAACCCTGGCCACCGATGTGGGCGAGCTAGAAGAAAGGATAACATCCACCAAGAGAGGGTCCATCACGTCCTTTCAAGCTATTTACGTGCCTGCGGACGACTACACCGACCCCGGGATTGTCACCACCTTCGGACACCTCGACGCTGTCATTTCTCTCGAAAGGTCGATTGCCGAACTCGGTATTTACCCGGCGGTTGACCCGTTAGCCTCGTACTCTCGAATCCTTGACCCGAAAATAGTGGGTGAGGAGCATTATCAAGTCGCCCGCGGTGTGCAACGCGTGCTCCAGCGGTACAAAGATCTGCAGGATATAATTGCCATTTTGGGCATAGAAGAACTTAGCGAAGAGGATAAACTGACAGTTGCTAGGGCTCGACGCATCCAGAGGTTCCTCTCACAGCCTATGTTTGTGGCCGAGGCTTTCACCGGGATTCCGGGGAAATATGTCCCGGTAAAAGAAACCGTCCGCGGGTTCAAGGAGATCCTGGAAGGCAAGCACGACCATCTCCCCGAAGCTGCTTTCTACATGGTCGGCACCATAGACGAGGCTGTGGAAAAGGCTAAGAAAATGGGGGCAATCTGATGTCGACTATGCGTTTGGAAATCATAACTGCAGAACGTCAGGTGTTTTCAGACGAAGTGAACATGGTTGTTGCGCCCGGTATCGAGGGCGAGCTCGGCATCTTGCCTCACCACGCACCGCTGATGACGATCCTTAAACCCGGGGAACTGCTTATCAGGAAAGACAACGAAGAAATATATATGGCCGTATCAGGGGGTTTCTTGGAAGTGCGACCCGACAAAGTAATCATCCTGGCTGATGCCTGTGAACGTGCTGAAGAAATCAATATTGAAAGAGCAGAGGCAGCCAAAAGCAGAGCAGAACAGCTTTTGAAAACACGTCCACCCGGAACCGATATCGCACAGATACAGGCTGCCCTCAGGCGTTCGCTTGTCCGGTTGAAAGTAGCGGAGAAAAGACGCCGCAAACCACCCTCGCCCACCACACAACCGTAACTCAGGAGCAAGCCACCGCCACTATCCTGAGAAACTTCTACTCTCGCCTAGAGTATTTCTAGGCGAGTCCTCACACCCTCCTTGGTTCCCACCACTCTTAACAATGTCCTCATCGCCTCAGCAACCCTTCCCTGCCGTCCGATCACCCTGCCCTTGTCAGTGGCAGCTACCTCCAGCTTCACAATGACCCGGTTCTTGTCATCGGCCTCCTCTGTAACCCGAACCTCCTCAGGTAAAGTAACAATTGATTTTGCAATATACTCAATTAGATCCTTCATCGCACTGTCTCCTCGACCATCGAATTATCCCGGCGATGGAACTTGCTCCCGCCAACCTTCATTTTTCATTGATTACGCTCCCGATCCGAGCTTACTCATTATCCCAGACTTGGTAAGCAGTCTCAATACAGTATCCGTTGGTTTAGCTCCTCGCTGGAGCCATCTTAATGCTTTCTCTTCATCGATGACAAAGGTCTCCGGGTCGGTCAGCGGATTGTAATGACCGATAACCTCGATAAAGTCGCCGTCGCGCGGTGACCTCGAATCGGCTACCACTATCCTGTATACCGGCCTGTTTTTTGCGCCCACGCGCCGTAGTCGGATTTTCACCATAGATGTCACTACCAAACAGAATACTTATTTTTGCACCGTATTATGCACCAACATTGGGCTTCTGTCAATAGAGGCGGACGGTAGGGCAAGCAAAGCATGTTATCTGAAGCTGTGCTATAATTTTTACAGCCTATGTTCGAAAAGCTGGATGCAATTGAAAAACGATACGAGGAGCTAAATAACTTGATAGCTCAGCCAGAGGTGTCGAGCAATCCGGCACGCCTTCAATCCCTGGCTCAAGAACGCGCTAACTTGGAGGAAATAGTCGAGAAGTACCGCCGTTACAAGACCATTACAAGAAGCTTAGAAGAAACTCAAGCAATGCTTAACGACGGGCTGGATCCAGAGATGATAGCGCTGGTGAAAGAGGAAATAAACGACCTTAAGAAGAAGCAAGAAAGCCTGCTTCACGATATCAAACTCTCCCTGCTTCCCAAAGATCCCAATCAGGACAAAGATGTCATTATGGAGATACGTGCTGGAACCGGTGGTGAGGAGGCATGTTTGTTTGCTGCCGACCTCTTCCGCATGTACGCCCGATACGCCTTGAAGAAGGGGTGGCAAGTAGAGGTCATTGATTGTAACCAGACGGATCTCGGCGGATTTAAGGAAATAATCTTCGAAGTCAAAGGTAAAGGCGCCTTCGGATACTTGAAATATGAAAGAGGTGTCCATCGAGTACAAAGAGTGCCTGTTACCGAAGCATCTGGTCGGATTCACACTTCAACGGCTACTGTGGCTGTGCTACCCGAGGCAGAAGATGTCGAAATATCCATCAATCCTGACGATCTCAAAATAGAGTTCTTTCGCAGCGGCGGCGCTGGTGGGCAGAACGTGAACAAAGTGACCACCGCAGTGCGCATCACGCACCTACCGACTGGGATAGTAGCAACCTGCCAGGACGAGCGCTCTCAATTAAGAAACAGAATGAAAGCCATGGCAGTGCTTCGTGCCCGTCTCTACGACAGAGAGCAACGCAAAAGGATGGAAGAAATTACCGCTGAACGCCGCTCGCAAATCGGCAGCGGTGAGCGCGCCGAAAAGATCCGCACCTACAACTTCCCCCAAGACCGGGTTACAGATCACCGTATAAATCTGACACTCCACAATTTGCCACAGATACTCGATGGCGAACTCGACGAGCTTATCGAAGCACTAGCCACCGAAGAACAGGCAGCACAACTCGCCAAGATCGAGCTATGACATGCCTGAGACATGCCCTCTGCAGCTCCAAACAGGTTCTGAAGAAACACGGGATCGAAGACAGCGATACGGAGGCAAGAGCTATTCTGCAGTTCGTAACTGGCCTCTCAGCAGCCGAGCTCTATGCGCAGCCAGAGCGCCGCTTAACTGACGAAGAACAGAAACAACTCGAGCAACTACTGAAACGGCGCCTGTCGCGGGAACCTTTGGCATATCTCACAAACAAGAAAGAGTTCTACGGGCTAGAATTCTACGTGAACCGGCACGTCCTGATCCCCCGCCCCGAAACAGAATTGCTTGTGGAAACAGCCATCGCTCTCGCAAATCGCGCGACAGACGGTACATATGCGCCCATCATCGCTGATGTCGGCACTGGCTGCGGTGCCATCGCAATCAGCCTAGCGGTGAACCTACCCGCATGCAGATTCTATGCCACAGACATATCGCCACACGCTCTGGATGTTGCCCGCACGAATGCTGAACGCCACAATGTTCGCCACCGCATTACGTTCCTTGAGGGCAACTTGTTACAGCCGCTACCCGAACCCGTCGACATCATAGTGGCAAATCTCCCCTATGTTAGTTATGCAGAACTGCGAAAGCTCCCACCTGAGATAAGGAATTTCGAGCCGGAAATAGCCCTCAATGGCGGCAAAAACGGACTGGAACTCATTGGACAACTGATGTTGCAGGTAGAAAGCAAGATAAAACCTGCTGGCCACCTACTCCTGGAAATAGGACAAGGACATGGGGAAAAGCTCGCCTCTTTAGTCCGTAGTAGCCTTAGAAGTGCAGAGTTGAGTTTTCTTGCCGATTTGAATGGAGTCAAAAGGGTAGCTCGAATCAGTTTCCCAGAAAGGTAGATTTGACAAAAGGTCGAATTTGTCTTAAAGTAAGTCTTCGGCCGGCAATATCGACAAAGCAAACTTTAAGGAGGTGAAGAAATGCCCAATATGGTGGTTTGCTGCAAGCAAGTCATCGACCCCGAAGCTCCGCCAGCAAGTTTCAAAATTGACCCAGCAACCAACAAGGTCGTTCCGCCGCCCGGAGTGCCCCCTGTGATCAGTCCCTTTGACGAACAGGCAGTCGAGGCAGCACTGCGCATAAAGGATAAACACGGCGGCAAAATCACAGTGATTAGTCTTGGCAACAACTTGCTCCGAGACGTTGTAAAAAAGCCCCTTTCCATGGGCGCGGATGAGCTAATCCTTCTGGAAGACCCTGCCTTTGATGAAGGTGACAGCTGGTCGACTGCTTATGCTCTAGCAATGGCCATCAAGAAGATAGGCGATTATGACCTCATCTTTTGTGGCCGTCAGGCAGCTGACTGGGACGCCGGACAGGTCGGCTGTGGCATCGCTGAGATCCTGGGTATTCCTTGTGTTACCATTGCCAAAAGTGTTGAATACCTAAATGGTAAAGCGAAAGTAGAGCGTGTCATTCCCGACGGCTATCAAGTTATTGAAGTAGAGCTCCCAGCGGTAATAACCGTCAGCAACGAGCTTGGTGAAGCCCGCTACGCCACGCTAAAAGGCATAATGGCAGCCGCCAAGAAGCAGCCGATCGTCTGGAAGCCGGCTGACATCGGCGTCAACCCTTCCGAAGTCGGCGCTGCAGGGCGACGCACCAAGCTGGTCAAGCTATTCCAGCCAGTGAAAGAAGGTAAGTGCGAGTTTATAGAGGCCGATAGCCCAGCTGAAGCTGGAGCCAAGCTCGCTCTCCGCCTAAGAGAGGCAAAACTAATCTAGAGATTCCATAGGAGGTTACCAATGGCTGACTATAAAGGTGTGTTAGTATTCGGCGAAACTGTCGATGGAAAACTGTCATCCATCACAGCAGAACTCCTTGGTTGTGGGCGTCGTTTGGCTGATGAACTGAAAGAGAGCCTAAGTTGTATACTCGTTGGCGACAAAGTGGCTGATGTCGCCACTAGCGCGATAGCCGCAGGTGCAGACAAGGTCTATGTAGCCGAAGATCCGCTGCTGAAAGAATACCAGACAGACGCCTATCTCATGGTTATGGAAAAAGCGGTGAAGGAGATCATGCCACGCATCCTGCTGCTTGGACAGACCTCCATAGGGCGCGACCTTGCTCCCAGACTAGCTTTCCGACTGGGGACAGGACTATCCATGGACTGCATCGAGCTAAGCATCGACCCATCAACTAAGCAACTTCTGCAGACTCGACCTGTTTATGGCGGAAATGCCCGCGCCATATTCACCACAGAATCCTTCCCGCAGATGGCCACAGTAAGACAAAAGGCGATGACACCGCTGGAACCCGACCCCTCAAGGAAAGGGGAGGTAGTCACTCTAAAAGTAGAGATTGACCCGGCAAAAATAAAAGCCAAGGTTCTGCAGACGGTAAAGGAAGAGGTAGTCGGAATCAAACTTGAGGATGCACAGACTGTGGTCGCCGGAGGTCGTGGTATTGGCGGGCCGGAAGGGTTCAAACAACTAGAGGAACTAGCGAAATTACTTAAGGGCGCAGTGGGTGCATCTAGACCCCCTTGCGATAACAAGTGGGTACCAGATACCATCCAGATCGGGTTGACCGGCAAAATAGTCACGCCGGAACTCTACATCGCTGTCGGAATCTCAGGTGCCAGCCAGCACATAGCGGGATGCTCAGGCGCCAAGAATATCGTAGCTATCAACAAGGACCCGGAAGCGAACATCTTCAAGGAAGCCCGCTTCGGTGTGGTAGGTGACTGGAAACAAGTCCTCCCCGCCTTTACAGAAAAAGTCAAAGAACTGCTGGCTAGCTAAGATAAGCAGTGGGCAGCGCTGAAGGCTAATCCTGCCCGGTTTTACTGGGACTGGGTACGTTGTGCTATTATCTTTTGCGCAATCTGTGGTGGCACCTCCTCATAATGACTGAACTCCATGGTAAAGGTGCCCCGCCCCTGTGTTATTGAGCGTAAGTCAACCGCATAGCGCAATACCTCTGCCAGGGGGGCCTGTGCCTGGATGATATTGTACCCATTTGCAGGCCTCATACCCAGTACCCGTGCCCGCTTGGTATTGAGGTCTCCAATTATGTCGCCAGTGAATGACTCCGGTACAGTGATCGTCATATTCATCACTGGCTCGAGCAACACCGGTTGGCCCTGTGCCAGCCCCTTTTTCAAAGCCTGCGCACCCGCTATCTTGAACGACATGTCCGAGGAATCGACAGGGTGTGAGCTGCCGTCATACAACGTTACTCTTATGTCAACTACAGGATAGCCCGCCAGCACACCTTCAAGTCTCGCCTCGTTTACACCTTTCTCAACCGCTGGAATATAGTTTCTGGGTACAGCCCCACCTACGACCCTTTCGGTAAACTCAAAACCAGAGCCGCGGGGTAGAGGCTCCAGTTCCAAGAACACGTGGCCATATTGCCCGTGACCACCGGTCTGCTTCTTGTGCTTGTACTCGGCTTTGACAGGCACCGTTATGGTTTCTCGATAGGGGACCTTAGGTAACGCCAGATTTACCTCAACGCCATATTTGCTCGATAACCTTTCAGCCGCCACTTCCAGATGCGCCTCCCCCATTCCACAAAGTAATATCTCACCCATATCCACTTCCCGTTGAACCCTCAGTGTCGGGTCTTCTTCGCAAAGTCTGGGCAGCACCGTACTCATCTTGTCCAAATCGGCTCTCGACTTAGGGTGCACCGCCATATTTAATACTGGCTGTGGGAAATCTATCGGAGTAAGCTTCAGCGGGCGCTCACGAACACTCAGCGTGTCACCGGTTGCCGTCACTGTCAGTTTTGCCACAGCGCCCATGTCGCCAGCAACCAGTTGTGGCACAAGTTCTTGTGTTTTACCCCGCACAACGAACAGTTGCCCCACCCTCTCCATAACACCCTTCTCAGAATTCCACACTTGGGAGTTACTGGAGATAGTTCCAGAATACACCCGGAAGTAGCTGATCTTACCAACGCGTGGGTCATTCACTGTCTTAAACACAAGGGCAGATAGCGGTGCCCCGGCCGACGGCTCCACCGTTTCCTCGGCACCACTTGAGGCATTGATTACTTTCAAAGCACCAAGTTCAGCAAGTGAAGGCAGATAGTCAATCACCGCATCCATGAGCAAATTAACAGCAATGTTCTTCAAAGCAGAGCCCGCAAAAACTGGCACCACCTTCCGTTGTTTTACCGCCTTTTTGATGCATCTGTAAAGCTCATCATCACTGATCTCACCGCCCTCCAAATATCTATTTAAGAGTTCATCGTCAACTTCGATAACGGCTTCCACCAGTTTTTCACGGTAGGAAGCAACCTCCTCTGCCAGGAACGAGGGTATCTCTGTTTCCTGCAATCGAGGTCCACTGCCAGCATATCCCTTCTTCTTTACCAGATCCACAACCCCTTGAAAGTCCTTCTGTGAACCTATTGGTAACTGAACAGGCACACACCTAGTACTGAGTTTGGTTTGAATATCTTTCAAAGCAGCAAAGAAGTTGGCGTTTTCACGGTCCATCTTATTGACAAAAACAAAGCAGGGTAACTTTGCCTGGTTTACGTAATCCCACACCTGCTCCGTCCCCACTTCCACACCGGAAACAGCACAGACTACTACAATGGCACCCTCACAAACCCTAAGGCCAGCCTTAACTTCACCCACAAAGTCGGGATAGCCTGGTGTGTCGACAATATTCAGCTTACAATCCTTCCACTGACAAGGAAGCAGCGAGAGATTAATGCTGATCTGACGCTTGATCTCAGCAGGGTCATAATCGGACACCGTCGTCCCGTCAATCACACTGCCTAAACGGTTTATCACCCCAGCAGTAAAAAGCATGGCTTCGGAGAGCGATGTTTTCCCCGCCCCTGAATGAGATAGTAAAACTACATTACGGATCTTTGCCGAATCAAAATGATGCACAGTCTGATACCCCCATCTGGTCAGCGTATAGCGACATTGAATTGTAGCAACCTCCTCTCCCTACGTCAAGGCAATTAAGGCTCTTTGTCAAATTGTGTGGAAATAGCTTCGAGATGGTGCAAACCCCAGTAGCATCTTTCTCCAATAGACATCCACATTTCTCAGACCATAAGAAATTCGTTTCAACATCTTGAT
>Ga0315298_1001620_pt1 | contig 40557 bp, 57 predicted proteins | sample WHS_1_MG_FD_203077 | JGI IMG/M metagenome (GOLD analysis project Ga0315298, IMG submission 203077) | Extremophilic microbial mat communities from Washburn Hot Springs, YNP, Wyoming, USA - WHS_1_MG | ecosystem: Environmental > Aquatic > Thermal springs > Hot (42-90C) | place: USA: Wyoming... | reverse complement strand
ATATTTCCCCTTGCTCTATTGCAACTGCCGAGAGTATATCCCAGACAAAACTTCCCTGTGTTTTATCATATTCGTCACTTATATTACTCAATAGAAATGTTTTTATATCTTCAACACTCTTATCAATCTCTTCAGGTATTTGCATTTAAAGAACCCTCCAGAGTTATAGTCTCTCCCAAAACACTCTCTACCTCGCAAGTGAAATAACACTCATCTTCTTTCCACTCAAACGTAAAGTTTCCAACTGATTTTGTATATGCGTGTTGTGCTAATGTTTCTCTTACTATTCTCTCTATCTCCATCTCGATTATCTCCCTCGGAAGACTGCTACCCATAAGCTCTTCAAATTCTTGACCGAAATCATGATCATAAACGAGATAATAGTATCTTTCTGTTAAAAGAGCTTTTTGACACCATACTTTCCATGCCTCTGCATCTTCAACGAGCTTAACCTTTCCAGTTGGTGTCATTTCAAATTCTCCCTCAACAAAATTAAATTTTGCTTCTTTCATCTTACCACCTTCCCGATAATCACAATATCATTCCCAATCGGAATGCATAAAACCCTATCTCCTGCCTTGTATTTCTTTTTAGTTGTGCTTATGATATCTTTAATATCAGTTTTAGGATCACCGGGAAAATTGAATGTGCCTACTACTGCGTTGCCTCCTGCGGTTAGTCCAGGATTTATTCTCCCTTTTACCGCCCCGTTTTTAACTGTGATATCTATTGTCCACTCGAGGAAGAACGGATTTTTAATTTCCTCCTTGTGATTATCAAGCTTTACTCCTCCAGACTGCGTGATAGTTCCCAACACGCACTTAATATCCTGTGTTTTCTTATCAATCTTTCTCTCTATAAATTGCAGTAAATCATCGAGAAAATTAAACATAATATCTCTTCCTCACGTACTCCTTACTTCCCGCTGTTATTGTTGTCCTCCCCACTTGCCCGAACTCATGCCTTACCTCCACCGCTATTAATTCCATTTTATTAAGTTTTACTAAATCTCCTGCTCGCAACTGCGGTATACAAATCGTTGTGAAAGTAAAAGTTTCGTCAAGAGTATTAAGCATCGCCCTCGCTTTTTCCTCAGCTTGAGACTGATTTAAATTGTCATCCTCTTGAATAATCCTCTGCATAATTCCGTATGATGTATCCCCTGTGATTACAGCAATTACAGGAGAATTCATGTCGTCAGGAGCTTTCCCTAGAACCTTTACTCTGCTTACTAAATTCTCTAAAGTTATATTCTGTGTGAGCTCAAAAACGTTCTGTGTGTCTGTAGAGAATTCAAAAACCTTATCATTATCCCCGATCTTCCTAAGAGCTATTCCAGCTGTAGACATGTAAACTCTATACATATCCCCACCTTTCGCAACTGTCTCTTTTAAATCTTCAGTTATCATTGAATAAATAGATTGTGCCCTATAAAGCTTTTGTGCAAGTTTTATTCCAGTGTTCTTTATCTCGCCAATGGGTAGTTTGACATCTTGTAAATACCTTTTTAGTCTATCACTCGCCGTTAGTCCAGACTGGAATAAATATTCCTCTTCGCTTTTAAGATATATGCTTTTGTCATATATAGTTAAACTTAACTCTTCTGCTCCTGATTTGCGTGTCTCTCTGCTCCAAATTATTCCGAAAGCCAAGAATGGCTTTAATTCGTTTATTCCATAAGGAGTTCCCGAAATTCTTATGTTTTTACCTATTGCGAGTTCCCTCGGAAGATTAGCAATGAGCTCAAGTGTTATTTCAGCTCTATAAGATATCTCTGATAGATTATCTTCTAATGTAATACTTTTTACGATATCGCTCAGGTAGTATTTATCCTCTAAAACTACCTCGAACCTCATGGTATTACTAATACCGTCCCCATTTTTAATTTGTTAGGGTCGCTACCAATTACTTTTTTATTTGCCTCGTAAATTATCTTCCACTTTGTGCTGTCCCCGTAGATGCTCAGTGCTATTTTTGAAAGTGTATCTCCTGCCTTTACAGTATAAGTTTTTGGGGTTTCTCTCTTTGTTGTTCTTGTTGCAGTCGTATTTGTATTTGTTGTAGATACTTTTTTAATTTCTTTAACTGAAATCTCTTTATAACGTTTAAACGAAAGGGTATATTCGATATCTCCTGTAGTTCCACCTACCAATTTATATTCGAATTCGGTTATCAGAAATATATCGTTGACCAGCTTGGTTATAATAAGCCTTATGGGGTCATTATTCTCTGTCCATATCTCAATTAGTTTTACAGCCTCCTCTGGTTCTGGTATATCAACATAATTGCAATAAGAACTGTCATAATGTTTAGGAAAGAAACTTGAAAAACTTATTTCTTTAAGTGTTGCGCCTATTCCATATGCATATTCACCACTCCTTAGAAGATTTACTGTTTCTAATCCTTTTCCAGTTTTGACGTTGACCTCAGAGGGGCTCACTGGAAGCCATAATTCTTTACCACCGCTTTTTGTTTCTTTTATTACAAAATCATATTTCATGCTCTATTCTCCAAAGCCTTTTTAATTTGTTGAGATAATTTCTTACTTATCACGAGAGATAATGTGTCAATATCTAACTCGCTTCCACCTTGATTTATATTCACTTCTACGTTATTAATGTTCACGGAGTAATTTACGTTTTTACCCCAATCGGGTTTAATTGAGATATTGCCTATTATTCCTCCTGATGCAAATTGTTTTACTCCAATTAGTTGTCCCGTGTAGCTCCAAAGCTCAAAAGCCCTTCTTTTATCGCTTAGAGGGATTATAACTTCAGGTCCTCTTTCTCCTACCAGACCTAAAACTGGTCGGTTTACTATTCCACCACCAGCATATGCTGTCGCTGTGCGAGATTTTGGGGCGTTGGGTGTCACTTTTTGCCCCATTCCTTCCCTAAAACCCTTTTCAACTCTCAACCATGCACCGCTAAAGAATTCTTTTATATCGTCTTTCAGTTTCGTTAGAGTATTCCAGAAATCCTTTATTCCGCTCCAAAGTCCATCAATTATCGCACTTATCAAATTCAATCCAAAATCTTTCAACTTTACTAAGATTTCTGCAAGATTCCCCCATGGGTCCTTTAGAAAGTCCTTTATTGCAGTAATACTGTCCATAAATGCCTTTTTCAATCCTCTTCCGATATCTTTTATTTTCTCCCATGCACTTTTCCCTAAATTTCCCAATCCCCTCAAAAATGCCCCCGCTAAATATCCAAGCCAGTAAGGAATATTATTTTTAATTTTAATCAGTCCATCCTTTATTGTGTTTCCTATATCAGACCACTTAATTTTTTTAAAAAAGTCATAAAGCTTTCCGAATAAACCGCCACCTAGGATTGTTCCTATTATTCCTCCGACTGCTCCTCCTACTGCTGTGCCCACGCCCGGAGCTATTGCAGTTCCGACCATCGCTCCAATCTTCGCTCCGCTTATCGCCCCAACCCACTCTCCAGCTATCTTCGTTATCGTTCTACCTTTATCTTTACTTTTCGCTATTCTGAAAATATCTACTCCGACTTTTAATGGTATTGCTATTTTTGTCGATGCTCCTATAAACTTTTCTAATCCAATTTTTGAGACTAATTTGGGTATTCCAGCGACCGCTAATCCTCCGAGCTTGTTTAATACTATATTCCCGCCGATTGACGAGAACACTGCCATTGAGAATAAACTTCCTAATACATTCCCCTTTAAAAGCTCAGAGATAGACGATTTGAAAGCGGTGAATAAAGCGGTTGCCCAGACTCTCCCTAATGCTGTCCCCACTTTTGTCATTATTTCTTTTGTTTTTGAGCTTCCAAGAACTTCATTTACTTTGTCTAACATTTTTTGTATTATTTCAACTACTACATCTCCAACACTTTTTCCCTTTTCAGTTATCTCCGTTATGATGTTTAAGACTTTCTCTACATTCCGACTTACGAAGTCTCCTACCGTTTTACCTATCTTCCTAAACGCTTCAGATAATTTTTGTGCCTTATCCTCGTTTTTAGTGAACAAATCAACGACTTTAGTTAGAAGTGGCAAAAGCCCTTTACTCAACCCTTCTCCGAATGCCCCAAATACCTTTAATTTTAAAAAACCCCTAATAGTCGATAATAGGCCAGGTAGCGTCGTTGCTAGTTTTTCTGTTAACCCTCCGAAATCCTTTCTCATTCCTGCGAGTATAGCACTGATAGCCTTCTCAGCAGGGATTAAACCTCTTTCAGACATCTTCATTGCTTGTTGTGTAGAAACCCCGAGAGCATTTGCAATATACTTCCAGGCCGGAACACCTGCTTCTGCAAGTTGCATCATTTCTTGTCCTGCCAGTTTTGACTTTGTCATTATTTGCCCAAGAGCAAGTGATATCCTATTTATTCCTTCAGCTCCTAAACCGAGCCCAGAAGATGCGTCTCCTATCGCCTTTAAGGTCGGGATAATATCTTTAGCCATAAAGCCATATGAGAGCAAGAGCCTCGCTGAATTCCTTAATTGTGTTGGCTCAAATGGCGTCTTAATAGAAAATTTCTCTAAATCCGCTAAAAACTTTTTAGCTTCTTCCCCATTTTTAAGCATTGAGCTGAACGCAATTTGTGCCTGTTCAGTCTCATTTGCAATATCGAGAGATGCCTTTGCTATCCCCCCTAAACCACCTGCAAATGCTCCCATTCCAATAAAACCAAGCGGTGATGCGAGTATCGAAAATGCCGATGAAATCTTTGATTTTATAGATGATATTACTCCGCTTACTTTATCTTTTACGTTTAAAATCACGTCAAAAGATCTTCGAGTAAGCTCCAGAAGCTTGCCCCTAATCCTTTCTGTTTTAGGGGTTATTTTGTCATCTAGGTTTGTGCTTACTCTTGCCTCTGAACTCCTCAATCTTTTGATAGTATTGTTGAGATTATTAACAAGCTCCTCAAGTTGCTTTACCTTCTCAGCACTCTCTTCAGAGCCCTTTACGTCTATAATGATATCTATATTTGTAAAATCATTTGCCATTTTCTTTTTTCTTCTCCTCTACCTCAATCTCGAGAGATGCAAGAATAAATTTTTGTTCGCCGATGGAGAGACTGAAAAACTGAGAAGGGAGCAGGTTATGCCACCTAAAAAGTAAATATAGAGCATAACTCAACCCCCCTCTCTTTATAAGTTTTTTATATCTTCAATCTCCTCGTTATACCCCGATATATCCAGTACGATATCTGCAAGCTGTATTAATTCCCCTGACAAGAAGAGCTCTTTTACAACCTCCTCCGGGGTTATTGCATTGTAAGCTTCTAAGAGTTTTTTGTCTTTTAAGTTCGGGCTTTCGATAGCTTGTGCAACGATTAGGCAATAAAATTTTTCATTGTCAAATTTCTCTTGCCCGTTTTTGAGTCTTATTGTGCTTCTTTCTCTTGCATAAAATATCTCAGTGCTCTTTAGTGCTCTCAACGTTATTTCTACCCCGAGCCTTTTTAGAGAGACTTTCTTTTTAGGAATTTCATTCTTAGCTTGAATAAGTTTTCTTAAAACCTCTTCTTCGTTGTTAATTACTTGTTTCTCATCGCTCATGATTTACCCCCTTATTCAATGTCCTCAATCGGACCATCGATATAAAACTCCCACTCCTCCGGGACAGGATCTCCGGTTTTAAACGCCATGAGTGTAAAATTAGTTGGCTTCACATTATTAAACCTCTTCTTTCGTTCATAACCCTCGGGATCCTTTATGTAGGCCTCGATAGTTAAGACTGGGGGTGTATCATCATCTTTAATTACGAAGCTATCGACGGGGCCATATCCTATACTGAAGCCCCTTAAAGTTCCTGTTGCCTCGTAAGTTAATAATTTATGTTTTACTTGTCTTTGTCCTGGAAGTATTACTTCTCCATATCTATTCGCTATTTTTACTTCTATCTCGTTAAAGTTTCCATAAAATTCTCCATCGATATAAACTTCTCCGAAGGTTCCATTTAGAATTTCGTATTCTTCTATATTTGCCATTATTTTTCACCTCCTACTTAACAATAAAAGTTCCAAAAATTTTCTCCATCACATCAGTAAGTCTCGCTTCCCACTTGATATAAACCTCGTCGGGTTCGGGATTGGGGAAGCCAGGGTCTAAATAAACATTCCAACCTGTGCTCTCAATTACGCCTCCAAGCGCAAGCTGTCGCATATATTCTCTACAAGCTCCAATCAGAGAGTTTCTTCCTTCAGCTGTGTTATTGATTTTGCCTATGTAAGCCTCCTCTGCAGTCTTTACTAAATCATTATTTATTGCATCCATTACTCTTATTGTTCTTATCTTCTTCCATGCATTATTTTGTCCTTGTTTAAGAGAAACTAATGTATTTATACCTTTGAGCACTTTTACTTTTTCGCCGTCGTGATAGAGTAAAAATACTCCTCCTTGTATAGCTTGCTCCATCTCAGATTTCGTCCAGCGCCTGTTAACATCTGAGAATGGTGCAACTGAGTAGGTTGTAGACTCTGATAACCTTTGTCCTGCTATCAGTCCTGCAACCCAACATGCTATTTCTGCAGAGCTGTATTCTGTTGTGCCCTCGTAAGCTCCAACACCGACATTTACTATCCCCTCACTGTTTAGTGCGGTGCTTCTTGCAATTGCTTTTGCAACTGCATCACTTGCTTTATCATCGCTTGCACTACCTCCAACCACTGCGATTATTCCTTTCCCTTCGCTCCTTAATCTTTCTACCCACGCCCTCAGAGAAGCTTGAAGTGCACTATCGCTTACTCCATCAAGAACAAAGAGATTGAAGTTTTGTGTCTCAAATTTGCTAAATGCCTCTGCATAATCTGCATTTGTTAATCCCGTTATTCCAGAATTGCCTCCAGCAAAAGTTGCTCCGCTCACATTCGCTAAAGTTCCATTCCCATCTGTAACCTTCTCTGCTACTATCCACTTGTTCGTGCTATCATTGTTTATTGCATTTACGATGTTGTCTGCTCCACTTCCGACTGTAAAAGTTTTTAAAAGTGTTGCCCCTTCGTAAAGCGCTATATCTTTCTTAGTGTTATCGATTAGATTAGTCGATATAGTGACTTTAAAATTGTTTCCTCTCTCACCTTTATATTTTGCTTTCAATGTTATCATATTAGCATCAGCAGTATCCTTAAGCGTCACGCTCGCTTGTGCTCCAGTAGAGCCTACTAATCTATAAGCTAATACCTTTTTAGCTCCCCCTAAAAGCGCTAATCTTATTAATTTATATGCGTTTGCTCCTCCTGTGATATCGCTTGTAAAGTTCTCTATCAAATCGCTTTCACTCGTTATCTCGACTATATCTTTTTCTTTCCCCCAATGAGCTCTAACGATTATTCCTACAGTTCCACGAGACCCAGGTTGAATAGTGCTCAACGCTTGAGCTTTAAAATTCAAATATAGTCCCGGAAGTATCGGCTTTTCAGTTGGTGACCAAGTTCCTCCTGCCATTTTTATCTAACCTCCCTTTTCAAAAACTTCTCTAATAGTGTTTTTGCTTCGCTCAATGTTATTTTGCTTTTGTCTGAACTTGCTAATGCTCCCGCCAAAACCTCAGAGTTTACTCCAAAAATCTTCTTCGCGTTATCAATCAAAACTTCTTTATCATACTCTTCCTCATATTTTTTCTCTATTTCTTTTTCATTTTTACTCATTGTTCATATACCCCCTTACACTTACTTTATTAATCTTATTAGCCGTCTTTGTTAAGTAATCTAACGAATAGACCACCAGATTTATCTGACCATCTCTAAATTTATCTCTCGCATTCGAATAATCAATAGTATCTATCGTAAAAAATTTATCTAAATAGTGTATTTTCTTGCTCTGTCTCAAGAGTTTGACTATTTCTTTTCCAATCTTCTCTTCATCTCCCAGTATTCTTCCCAGCACGTGCCCTCTTAGTGTATAATTATTTTTAAAGTGCATACTTGTTAGCTGCGTTGTCTCCACCTTTTCAAGTCTCCATACCACGCTCGGAGTAGCATAGTCCATTGGAATAATATTTTTGTAAACCTTTATGTCGCTAAAATTTTCCTCTGTCCATTTGTAAATTGCTTCTACTACCTCCGAACTCTCAATATATTCTTCAATTATATAAGGTCTCAGTGCTAAGACCGAGAATGAGACTGTTCTTGTTATTGCATTCCAATCGTCGTCGATATAATCAATACTCGAATTGTCGTATAAGCAAGTAAAAGCTTCATTTGTATCTGTGTCTACTACTATCTGTCTATCAAGTGCTTGAATAACTTTTTTAGCGAACTTATCTACTTCTTTAAACGATGTTCTCTTGCTCACTACGATTATATCCACTGTCCTTTTATATCCCGCCCATGCTTCTGTGAGTGTGTCTATGCCTTGCTTCACAATGAGAAAAGGTTTAGGTGTGTCCTTTGTTGGGACCTGTATTTCATATACTCGCCCTTCTATCTCTACAATATCTTGTATAAGCTTATTTCTTATTGCACTTCTCATCATTTAAATAGACTATTCAAACTCCTTATTAGTTTCTCTTTATACAATTTCGCGGTGGGGTTCAATATTGCATATTTCCCACCGTGTGCATACTCAAGATAAACCCCATATTCTACCCCGTGCGATAGTCTTATTACGATGCCATCTTTATCAATTATCACTTTAGAGTGTAGACTCGCCCTTGCTACTCCTGTCCTGTCCTTCCAGGGAGCATTATTTTTCATATATCCTTCTGCTTCTCCAGCATGAACTTGACATACTTGAATTATTGCTGCGAGTATTCTTCTCAATTTTTCTTCTATATTTATTTCACTCATTCTATTCTCCTTAAGTCTGCTATTTTACCGAAAACGTATCCTCGATATTTTAAATCCGTAACTGCTTCCACCTCATATGTGTTATTGTCGACTGTAATATAGTCTCGCTCTTTTTCATTTCCCCTTATGTCTGCATTCCACTCAAAAACTGCTCCGTATTTATCAAGTTCCTGTTTAACTCCTATATCTCCAGTAATTACTCGCGGAATACTTATTTCTCCCTTTATAAATATTCTGCAAACTACATCTCCAACCGCAAGCCATTTCTCCTCTATCGCCCCATCTACCTCTTCCAGTTTTTTTCTGTTTACTGTTGCGACACTTGCATTTATATCTATCAGCTTTTTATGCATCTTCCTAAGCTCGTTAATGTAGCTCATCAGAGTCGTCCTCCGCATAGAGAGTTGGAGGGTCTAAAGCAAACGCCTTAGACCCCTTATTTAGGCTTTTTTGCTTATATATTTCCGCCATCTTAATGCAGTAATCTTGCCACTCTTCTGGAGAAACATACTCAATATCCTCGCTTCCTATCCTTAACGATTTTATCCCATCCTTTTCTGTCATTCCTTTTCCTGCTTTTATCACCCAACAAATACTTGCTGCATCGTTTATGTCATTCGCTGTCTCGAGTATCTGTCCTAATACATCGTCAGAGAAGCGAGTATCAGAATCGCTTCCCCCAGAGGGGATTACCTCCTCAATCAATATTCTCAAGAGTTTTATATCATCTGCTGTGTAATTCATAAACGTTAAGGTAGAGTGACCTCTTCTACTGCGTTCTCCGGAGATGCCCAAACGCCCCTCATTGCATATGCCACGATTGGTGCCCTAACTAACCTTGTAGTGTCTGGTTCTCCGCTTTCAATTGTTAAATCTTGCTTTATTAATTCCCTGAAGTAACGTTTTGGATCTATGAGATAGCACTTTCCGGCGGTAACTCCAGGATAAGTATAAGTCTTTTCCCCTACTGTCACGGACCATCCATCGTATGCGATTATGGTCTGAATTTGGGAGAGCGGCTGATACTCTGTGCCCTTGATTATCATTCTTCCTAATGCTTCCTGAATATCGAGCAAGTTTGCTGTAGAACATAATAAAACGGTTGGATTTCTTCTTGCATTTGTTATCTTGTTCAAATCTTGTTGGGCGTGCTTTATTGCGTTTCTTATTGTGTTTCTTACCTTCTCGAGATAAGTATCACCTTCAATAGAGGCTGCAGTTTTGTTTTTAGCAGGATAACTATACGAGATGATGGGATATAAATGAATGTGGTTTAGTAGAGCGTTGTATGCTTCACCTAATGCCCTATTTAGTTCTGTTATTCTCCAAGTTTCGTCAAATTTTTCCACCTCTATAGTCCAACCATCAAATCCTGCTGTATAGGTGATGATAGGGACTCCATCACCCTTGTAAATTGTTCTTGTCCCGAACCTTACTTCTTCGCCCTCCAAATGCTCCAAGAAAACTACCTGCGCTTGGGCGAACTCAGAGATAGGAACTAACCTTGGAAAATTAGGGTTTGTAATAGTTTGGTAAATGTTAGTATAAAGAAGTGGAACTTGTTCTCTTCCAAAATCTACATCAAGAGTCACCTTTTTAAGTAAGTTTTCAATGCCCTCCGGAGTTGTGAACATTTCCCCGAGTGGTCTATCAATATTGATTAGCTCCATCTCGCCGTGAACTAATTTTTTCTCTACATATCCTACCTTATTTCCAATCCTATATTGCAGTTTATCAATGATCTCTTGCCTTCTTCTCTCTTCTTTTAAAGTTTCAACTGTTATTATTTTCACTTACTTTTCACCTCCTAAAGTAAAGCTAATTCGGGAACAAAATAGAACTCAATTACTCCGTTGCTGTCTTTTCCTGCTGTAACTATTCCCGCAAATTGGTTACTTGTTGCAGTCGTAGTAAATACCTCATTTGTATCATCCCAATAGATTTTTGTCCCAACATTAAAGGTATCTGTCGCCTTTATCTGTGAAGTCTGATATATACCTTTAGAAATATCTAATACAATCTCCTTTCCCTCACTGCCAGACTGCAACGCTAACCCTAAAAAGTTACTAATCCTAACAAACTTCCCCGCCTCTACGGTTTTTCCAGCGGGAACTATAACTTTTACACTATCTCCTTTTGCTATTTTCAAAGCCATTCTCTTTTACCCCCTTTTATATTCTTTGTTTCACAATATTTATATTTGGAGCCTCAGTCTTGATTGACCTAACTCCTTTATCTTTCAAAAAGCTATCAATTATTATTTTCATTTCATTGCTCTCCATTATTTCTCCTACTATCTTTTTTATCTCCTCTTTATCCTTCGAACTTATATTTATCATTTTCTTCACAAGCGGTCTTAATGCTTCGAAAACTACCATCTCGCTTAAGACCTCATCTATAACTTTATTTCTCTCTTCTTGCTCAGTCCTGTCCATTACCTCTTTAGCTTGTTTTAATTTATTGAGTAGAGCCTCCCCGCTTTCTCCCCAGAGAGTTTCTATCTCCCCGATAATCTTTATCTTGTTCTTATATTCCTCACCTCCTATCGCGTCTATCATCTCGCCAATCGTGATGCCTGCCTCTTTTACCTTCTCAATTAATTCGTTTTTATCCAATTGTTTTTCCTCCTCTCCTAAAGTATCAATTTCACCTATAGCAACTATCCTTGTGTCCATCCCGTTTCGTCCCAATGGTGTCCAATCTATCGATAAAGGTTGAAAATCATCTACAACAACCTCGCCGTTCACGACTTTTCTATTTGCAAGGCCGTATATACTTACCGTCCTAATTGTATTCGCTCTTATCCACCTTTTTAAATCTTCTGCAGACTTGTCAACCACTCCCCGGAAATATGCAACGCCATTCTCCATCTTCGCCCCGACCCAATGAGTTGCGGGATGCAAGAATTCATGATTGATGTTCTCGGGTTTTTGATGCCCAAGGCCTCCAGGAAGCCCTTGTTTATTTACTGTATCTACTATCTTCTGTAAGGCTTTCTCTGTATATCTGTATCCCCTTTTGCTTACTCCAGCGGGTATTGCAACTACCACCTCAAGAGGATTGGGGTCATCTTTTTTGAGTTCATCTAGTTTGACCCATGAGGCGACAGGAATATCTTCTACACTCATTTCACCAACTATCTCAGCATCAATATACATTTCTCCAGTGAGAACCTCCGGTGGTTCCAAATCAAGCTCCTTATAATGCCTTAATAAGTGTCTCCTTGCTTCCTCGAATTGTGCATCGCTTAAATCCGGTTCTGCTCTTGCCCCGGATAATGCTTGAACTGCAGCTATAACTCCATTCCTATTTAAGACTATCTCGTCGCCCCTAATCTCATGATGCGGTCCCCAACAATCAGCCTGCGTCAAATCTTCATTTATTTCTGCTTTTACTACTGCATACATTTCTTTCACTGCTGCTTTTGCTCCTGCCTCATCATTTTGCAGTGCTTCCTTCAACCTTGCCCAGATTTTTGATTTATCTACATCTCCCCAACTTCTATTACTCACATCGCTTTTATTAATTTTAAGTGCCACCTATTTTCACCCCACTTTCGATATTGACCAGTGGCGGAGATATGCCCCGCCCTTTTCACCCTCACTTATAAGTGACGAGGGATTCACTTCTTTTTGTAGTTCTTCCTCCTTATTTCTCTTCCTTCATTTCTTATAGTCTGTATAGCTATTCTAAGCCCCTCGTTTAATTTCTTTTGAATATAAGATATAGTCTTAATCTTAAAACTTTGACTAAGCTTCTTTTTAGTATCTTCCCATTTACCGTTTAAAAGATCATCTATTATCCCCATCGCCCCCTATTTTCTCATATCTCAACTTGAATTATCTTCATTAGTTAGGTATACAAATTAATAAAGTATATTCCATTTCTCCTCCTTATCTCTTTGCCTTTCCTCTTCTTTTTCCTCTTCGCTCATACTCTGCCACTTTCTCCACTTTTTCCTGCGTTCTTTTAAGATCCTATTCCAAATCTCCTTATTTATCTTAAACGTGTGTCTTTTATCTCCTGGATAAGGTTGATCGTGCCTAACTTTTCCAGACCATATCTCAAGCGGGATCCCCGACGGATAAACAGTGCACTTTCCATCTTTGAGGTAATAATTACATTTATAACAATCTGCATCAAACTCAAATTTTATTCCGTTATCTCCCCGAAAACTTATCCTGTGATCGTATCCCCACCACCAGATTTCTATAGGAATTCCATCTGGAAATGCATCACATTTCCTTTCCCCTTGATAATGTTTGCATAAATCGCATAAGTCCATACTTCTCATTATTTACCACCTCCATAATACCTTAAAACTTTATTTAAAATTGTCTCACATAAATTAATAACCTCCTGCGAGGGTTTTTCAGCCCCGTCAAGCTTGTAGGCAAGATAAGCTGCAAAACTCTCAGCCACCATTTCCTCTTTGTTTTCTTTAGCATACTGCGATATTATATTTTTCATAGTTCCCCCTTCCACGAGTTTATTATACATTTCCCCAATAGGTTTTATCCAATTAGTGTTGCCCTCTTTTGTATTGATTTCTCCATATCTATAATAAATAAAATGCCCCATTTCATGATACATTATCGCATAAAAGTTCCCTTTAGTATTAGGAGGGTGGAAGAGAGATTGTGCGTCTTTATCCCAAACTTTTTTTAGCTCATCTGGGGATTTCCAAGCTGATGTATATCCTACACACAAAGATTTATGATAATCCCAGTAGTAAGCATAAATAGTGCTAAGCTCAGCCTTCATTTTTTCGATCTGCTTTGCATATTCTTCTTCAAAAACCTTTCTTATAGTTTTATCTTTATAGAAATCAATTATCTCCTCCCAGTCGGGGGTTCTTTTTACTTTTTCTCTTAAAACCCTTAACATCTTTTCTCGAGCCTGATAAGCCTTCCACGTTATATCAGCTCCCGCCTTCAATGTTTTATCAACGAACTCCTTAAAGGTCCGATCAATAATCGGACTGGAAAGTAATTCGATCTTCCCGAATAATTCAGGAAACTCCTTATAAAGTTTTATTAGTCCCTGCGTTATTAGCTTTGCAGAATAAACAGTAGTCTCGTTATCAAAGTAAACGTTTTTTGCTAATTGAGCCTCTTGAGCTAATTCAATTATTTTTCTGAGTGAGCTTGCCTTATCAATTTTCTTGTAGACGTCGTCAAGTTTCTTTCTTAGCTCTGTATATTTGTCCTCCGCAGTTTTCTCTTGAAGTGTTGTAGCCACCAAGGTAGGAACAGCAAATATCGATGACGGTTTTGGCAAATAATCCTTAACTCCCCTATACCAAGTCTCTAGGTCATGATCATTATTCGGGTTTTCAATCCACCTTTTTAAACGATCTACTGCCTCCCTTGGAGAGGTCATTTTCGGCTCCAAATAGCACCTACAAAAAGGATGCGGTTTACCTGGAACTTCATCCTTTTTCCAGAACCCATCCCCGTTATGAGACGCATAATCGTCGCAGATATCTGTAATGGGATGATTGAGTGACAATCTCCAGTAAAACCCCTCACAGACCGGAATTTGAGAGTAAGCACCTATTGTCCCCTCATGCGCCGCAACTTGCATCTCCGTCACTGCCATCCTCATCGCCTCAAAAGGAACGTCCCTTTTAACCCCGAATTTTTTACGCGTAGCGTCCCGGAGGGGTTTGCCCACCCCCGGATTAAGATACTTTTTTACCTCCCGCGCTAATGTTCGAGGATCTAATCCCATCGCAATAGACTGTTCAACTATTCGTGTTACCTCATCCAAACTTGCTGTTTTCCAAACCGCGTCTGATAAAACCAATTTTGCGTTCCTCCCTGGAAGTGTTCTAGTAGCAACAGATAGGAAAGCTCTCTCATTAATCATCGTAAACATCGCCGAGATATCCGATTTGTCCCATATGCCTTTACTGATTAACTCAAAATATTCTTTTGCTGGTTCTGACTGTATACCTATTACATTTTTCATCCCCTGCGATAAAGTTTTAAGCATCTCCTCCCTCAACGTCTCCTCTACACGTTTTATTTCCGCTAAGAGTTCTGCATAATATTTTCTCTGAACACTCTCGCCATGAAGAGCCGAGATGTAGTTTTCTAACTGATTTGACGCCCTAGCTAAAATCCTTTTTATCCCCTCAATTGTGCCGAATTCGTGCTTGAGAAATCGCTTCCTCGACTCTAATATCCACCTTTTATATATTTCACTACTACTCATTGTTGTTTAGTAGATTATCTATCGCCTCCTCGTCTATCCCTTGACCGTCTTGTATCCTCAACCATAAAGCATATCCCTTTGCAATTCTTCTTCGTTCATCATCGTCTCCGGAGGGATCCGCATAAGGAAGCATAGATGGGATATATTGCCTTAAAAACTCCACCGCACTTTCAGTCGAGATTATCCCTGCTTGCACGCCGTTAACTAAGCCGTTTATCATCGTATTTATCGCATCTGCCACCTCCTTATCGTTTCGGGGATTTACCTCGTCCCAGCCTATATCTATATCGGCATCTACTTTCACATTGTTTACCATTCCCCACATGTATATATACATCTGCATCAGTTCTTGATAGAATTCCTCCATCATAGTCCTTTTTCTCCTTATTTTCCTCGCAAGCGGAATCATTTGTTCGCTAACGGATGCTTTTGAGCTCTGCACCGCGGTTCCGAATGCGAATTCGGGAGTTTCTGAAACGTCTACAATACAAAAGAATATGAATTTTAATAACGTTGTAATCGCATCTAATCCGCTATCAGCAGTGATAAAACTAACGTCGTCTCCCTCCTGTAAAAAGAAGATCTCCTTATCGCTAAACCTTATCCTCCCCGATTTTATCTCATCGTCGCTGAAATTATCCTTTAAAAACTTTTCGACCGATTGGAGCTTAAATTTAACTTTGGGTCTTGCGAACACTTTAGCCCCCTGCACTGCATAAAGCATCGTATCGTGATATGCCTTGAGAAATGGCTCTACGGGTTCTAATTCTGAACTCCCGAAGAGCTGAAACTCCTCCGCCTCGTTTTTAAAGTGCACGATCGGAATAAAGCCCCAGGGGTTCTCCTGTTCTCCAGATAACGCTTGATATTCCTGCGGTGCTCTACCATCCAAAATATATTCTACCGTATCTGGGGTGATCACCTCCGTTAAAATGCTTTCCCCTCGTATGTTACCTAAATCGTCATAAACGGGTAGATGATGTTTTATGTAAACCTTACTATATCCACCGTTTAAGGGATCGGTTATAACGCTCACGTCCTCGGGAGGGATAAAAACTAAATCAAAATCCACCTCCTTAGTGAATTTGTTCTCCCTCCGCTCTATTCTCACAAAGGAATCCCCATCCCTAAGCGTGTTTCTATGTATCCTAATAAACTTCCCCGCCCATTTGTTTTCAATTCTATCCAGCTCACCCTGCACCTCTACGTTGTCGTGCGAGAAATGCGGAATGCCCATAAATCCAACTGTCGTGTTGATGATGGGTTTTGCAAATCCCGCCCCCAATTTATATTTTTCATTTGTGTTATTGTAAAGTTCCCTCGCTAATTTGTAATTAACCTTACTCGTGTCTAAAGTATATCCCAGCCAGGGGAGAGAAACCGCATAAGGAGTTTTCAGCATTGATATCTCCCCGACTAATCTATTAATTAGTTTTCTTATCAAATTATTTTCACTCATAGAACTTTGCCTCCTTCACAATTTTTATCAGATCCCCTTTACTCAATGTCTTTGACCTTGTGAACAATGCATATCTCAAAGCGTCCACCGCGTGATCATATTCTTTTACGGGTTCGTCCTTCACCTCATCATTTTGCATCTTCCACCTATAGTTTTCCATCTCATCGATCAAATTCACAACTCCCCTAAAAATAAACAATCGATTACCCCTGAGATATGAGGTCACCACTGATATTCCCGCTAAGACATCATTATCAGCCGAGAGAGCGTTAAAACCATTGACCCGTAAAGATTTGATAAAGGCGGGCTCCGAGGGATCTACATAAATAGCATCTATATTCTCCCCTTTTGTCATATCTTTTAAGTCTCTTATCACCTCATCAACTGTTTTATATCGCTGATAATACTCCCGATATACGTAAGCGACCCCATCTTTGTTTATCGCAATAAATACAATCGCAGTCGGATTGTTATATCCTACATCGACCCCCGCTATTTTTACCCAATCTCCGGGGATATCGAACGGGTCTACAATGTGCGCCGATGAGAAATCTGGATAAACCATTCCCTCAGGTCGAACAAACTCCCCGAGATAAAACATTCGGAATTTCCATTCCGGAAGTAATTTCCGTGCCCTCTCGAACTCCTCTTTTGGGTAGAAGGGATTTTGAATTGATGCGAATTGTATAACCTCGAAGTCTTTATTCCCAGCTTTCCACTGATCATATACTTCCGTTTTCAGCCAGCCTAAATTGTAGGGCGTTGTAGTTATCAATATTCGTCCATCTTTCGCTCCTACCCTTCTTTTTACAACGTCCCATGCCTCTCTCCTCATTTGTCCCGCTTCGTCAAGCCATGCGCAATTTACATGCACGCCCTCTAGCGAGAAAGGTTTATCTGCACTACCAAAATAAATTTTTGTCCCATTCTTCAACGTCATTGTTCTTTCTGTCACTTTATATTCTGCAATCATATTCAAATTTTCAAAAAAATTCTTCACACCCGGAAGAACTACACGCTGAAACATCATATACGTTGGGGCTATTACTAAAACCTCCTCCGCCCTCCTGTTTACGATCTCCCTCATTAACCAAACGGGGCCGAGATAAGTCTTTCCGCTTCCAGTTCCCGCTATAACAGCAATATATTTCGCCTTACTCCTCAGAGCTTTTTCCTGCCCCTCGTGTAGTCTTATCTCAACTTGTTTTTTTTCGCTCAGCTCAATCATCGTCGTCATCGAAGCCCTTTATGATTATCTCGATCTTGGGTTCGTAGACCTCCTGAGTCAGCTTTTCGATCAGATCGTTATTCTGTAAACTTTTAGTCGCCGAGTCATAAGCCTTTATCGCCTCCGCTGTGCTTTGAAATCCATTCTCCATTATATGCTTGTAAGCGAGCTTTATAATATTTATATCCATCAGAGCTTTATTGCTTTTTACTTTTCCTATTTGCTCCTTAAACTGCTCCTCTTTTGTTTTTCTTTGCTCCTTAAACTGCTCCTCTTTTGTTTTTCTTTCATCTTTTTTTGCAATAAGTTCAGCTACTCCATACCTTACTCCTTCGTCCCACACCTTATCCCAGCCATATTTTTTTATCCAACTTAATATAGTTGTATAATGAATATTAGTGTTGAATTTTTGTTGAATTTCTGTTGATATATCTCGTAGAGAATATCGATGATTGCCATCTTCGTCGGGAGTCAAATATAACTCTTTTGCATATTCAATTATTTCTTCTTTGTCCACTTTTTTCTTCCTACCCATTATCCTTCTACCTCCTGAACTAGCTCAGCCTTCTCTCCTGTCTCCGCCTCCCACCTAGCAAGAACAATATCTACATATTCCTCCTTGAGTTCTATTCCAAAACACCTCCTCTTCAATCTCTCCGCTGCGATAAGAGTTGTCCCCGCTCCCAAGAAAGGATCAAATACAATATCTCCTTGTAGTGTTGTAAGTTTTATTAGAAATAAAGGTAGCTCTACGGGATACATAGCGGGATGTCCCCATATCTCTTTATTTGTTTGAAGAGTTATAACATTGCCGGGTCTTGCTATTCCCCTCTGCTTTATTCCCCCTAAACTTACATTTTTGTTATTTGTTTTTGTTACATTATTTACATTCTTTTTTACTATCTCGTCGGAGGGTCTTCCTAACGATTTAGGATAAAACCTAATTTTTGTCTCTTTTGTGAAGTGAAATACTCTTCCATATTCATCTTCTAATACTGCCTCCTCATCGTCTATCCAACCCTCTTCTACCTCTCTCTCCACCACCTTAGCAGTGTCTTTTATAAACCAAAAAACGGGTTCGTATTCATTCCGTAATCTGTTTTTATATCCACCCGGAAGTCCCGGCTTCTTCCATATCAATTCATCTATAAATTTCCACTGCCCATCTTCAACCATTTTTATTACCATCTTCATAACGTAGAGACTTCTTTGTCCTTTTTCTGCATGCTCTTTTATATTTACGAAGAGGGATCCGTCATCCGCTAAATAACTTTTTAAAATTGCCGATAAAGACACAAACCAATCAGGATATTCCTCCGGAGGGATCCCCCCATACTCGTTTTTTCGTTGCATCGCATACGGGGGAGATGTGACTATTGTATTTATCTTTAAGTCTTTTAGCAGTTTTTTATACGAGTTCGGATCCGTCGAGTCTCCGCATAGCACTAAATGTTCCCCCAGTCTCCATAAATCTCCATATTTAGCCCTCCTGGGTATTTCGGTCTTCTCTTTTTCTTTTTCTTTTTTTGTAAGCTCTTCTACATCTCGCAAGAATAATTCCAACTCCTCCTCAGTGAACCCTGTCAAATCCAAATCTCCATTGAGTTCTTCAATATCCGTCAAAATCTCTTTTAGCAAGTCATAATCCCAATCTCCCTGAATTCTATTCAATGCGAGATTAAGCGTCTTCTCTTGAACTTCGCTGATATTTATTACTACTACATCTACTTCTTCGATGCCTAACGATTTCAATACCTTCAGTCTTTGATTTCCACCTACTACGTGCCCAGTTCTCTCATTCCAAACGAGCGGTTCTACATATCCAAACTCCTGTATAGATTTTTTTAATTTTTCAAGTGTGCGGAGGTCAATTGACCTTGGATTTCCTGGAAATTCTTTTAATTCACTTATTTTCTTTTTCTCTATTCTAAGTTCCTCCACTTACTTTCACCGCCTTTTTTCCCGTATACTTTTCCCATCTATTTATGATCACTTGACAATAATATTCATCAAGCTCCATCATAAAACACCTTCTTCCTAATTGCTCTGATGCAATAAGCGTTGATCCAGAACCCCCGAATAAATCTAAAACTATTTCGCCTTTACGAGAGCTATTTCTTATCGCTCGTGCGGGAAGTTCAACGGGTTTCTGTGTGGGGTGCATATACTCAAGAACGTTATCTTTGTCTACCTCCCAGACTGTATCTTGTCCCCTATCATCGATAAAGTAGGGTTTCTCACGCTTCCAACCGTATGATATAACCTCGTGCTTGCTCCTATAATGTTGCCAACCCATTGAGACCACGTTTTTAACCCAAATGATGCTCGCACTCCTCGTCCAGCCCATCATCGTAAATAACTCGTAGAATGGAATAGCATTCATCTCCGAATCACTATGGCATATATAAATTGCTCCGTCGTCTTTTAATGCATAGTTTATACTCTCGCCTATTCTAAACAGAAAGTTCTTAAATTCCTCTGTGGATAAATTATCATTTTCTATTTCTTTAAAATTCTTAGTCTCGCTTCGGCTTGAATAGGAGACATTGTATGGGGGATCTGTAAAAACCATATCCGCCTTTTCCCCCGCCATAAGCCTTTTTACATCATCTAAGCAAGTAGAATCTCCACATATCAACCTATGATTCCCCAAAATATAGATATCTCCTCGTTTGACGTTGACTTCTATATTCTCCTCTTCTTCATAAGCATCCTCTTCTATTTTTATCTCTGCATCTTCCAGAAATCCGATCTCGTCATCATCAAAGCCAGTCAATTCAAGATCTATTGAATCTATATCTTCTATAAAACTTTTAAGTAAGTCCTCATCGAACTCACCTACAATTTTATTCAAAGCTAAATTTAAAGCCTTTTCCTTCGATTTTGGAAGATCTACAACTATTACGTCGACCTCTTCAACTCCGAGTTCTTTTAGCGCTCTTAGTCTTTGATTTCCTCCGATGCATTCGTTAGTTTTGTTTACTATCAAAGGTTGAACATAACCGAACTCCTTAATGGACTTCTTTAGCTTTTCAAGTGTTGCCTTATCCATCTTGCGAGGATTTCCGGGATACTCTTTGAGATCTTTGACTTTCCTTTTTTCTAAACGCATCTCCTCTATCTTCATATTTACAAAAATACCACGATTTTAAGGAGTAAAAGGATGTAATTGAGGTATACAAAAAAATAAGGGGGATCCCGTTTAGGATCCCCCTTAAAATTACCTTACTTACTCGTCTTCGCCTATATCTTTAGTGACCCACTCTTCCCAGTTTTTTATCCCCATTATTAACCTTCTGTATTCCGACTCGGGTATTCTCCAGAGTCCTCCTACCTTTATGCCCCTTAAAACTCCCTTGTTAAGCCATTTTATCACTGTTATTTCTGATACTCTCAATTTTTCCCCTACTTCTTTAGGAGTAAAATATTGTTCATCAAAAACCTTGTCAAAATCTACGATTTCGGGGCGTGGGAATGGTCTTGCTGTGTCTGTTTCTTTTTCGATAACCATTAAATTCATTAATTTTTGCTTTATTTCATTTTTTATTTCGTTGATTTTTTCGTTAGGAAAGCTCTCTAATATTTGCTGTATCGCATACCTTTCAGATAGCTCTTGCGATGTATATCCGGGAGTATTTGATTTATACATTTCATATTTGCCGTTTTGTTGTAATTCCAATAATACCAATCCTAAGTTCACATGTGCACGAACCCTGCCGCTAAGCTTTACTCTCTTTAAATTTCCCCTATATCCCACTTTTTCCTCTTCAAACTCGAAGGATATAGGAGTTTCCCCATAAGCATACTCCTTATGAGGAAGTCCATATTTTTTAAATAATTCTGTTATCTCGCCCTTCGCACGTGCCTCTAATAGTTCTTGAGTTGCATAACCTTCAAAAAACACATACTTAGTCATTATTCTCCACCTCCCTAATAAATTTCTGGAACTACGTAATTTTCAGCCCATAACGTTTTATATGCCCTTAATAACTGATCCCTTTCGGGCTCCCCAAACTCGTCTATTTCTACCCCGAGTTCGATATAAGTTTGGGGAATTTTGGAATACCAGGAGTCCACGCTTTCAAAAACCTCCAAAATTATATATTCGTCCCGTGATATTATCTCACCCCCTACAAGTAGAAATGAAGATAAAACCCCATTTATTAGATCGTAGTAAACGACCCTTTTGGCCCCGTGGGGGATATTTGCGACATCCCCCTCTTCCCATAAATCGTCTAAAGTTATCTTGTCTAACTCGATCTTTTTCATTTTTAAGCCTCCTTTCAGATTAGGGGTGGTCTTAGACCACCCCGTATTTTTAAATATAGGCCCCGTAGTAAGCGGGGCGGAAATAAATAGAACCATATTCGATTTCTACTTTTTCTAATTCTTCATCTGTGAGGATATGGCCTTCCGGAAGCCTTGTTTTAACCTTAATAACCAATGCCATATCTCCATCCTTAAATTCGATATTTATTCTGTTCATTTCCACCTTGTAATTTAGAATTTTTGATAATAAATCTGCGGTGCTTTGATGTCCAATTGCGCTTACAACTTCATAATATTCCCTATTGCGATTAAATGCCTCGATAAACTTTTCTTTTGAGAGCGTGTTGTAAATATACACGCCCTCGTTTGGCATGATAGGGGCATTAAGCAAGTATAATTTTCCCATCTTTTTCACCTCCTTTCTAAAATAATTTTTTTTATATTACTTTTCCCATCTGGAAACCTATATATTACATTTATTACCAGTTTGTCATCATTGCTTTCCCACAAAATTTTATCACCATATATAAATACATCGCTTAAACTTTTCATTATATTGTTTATTACTACATTTATATTATTGCCTTCGATAGAATAAAACTCATAATAAATGTTTGCTATCTTGTCTATAGCTACACCTATATTTTCTTTTTGTTGTTGCAACCCCCCATCAACCCATTCCATTATTACCCCTCTTAATCTCTCCAAATCCTTTTTAAATATCATTTTAAAACCTCCTTTCTATATTTAAACGGAGCGGGATAACCCGCCCCGTTTTTTTACCTATCCTTAAGATACCAGTCTGTGTAATACACTTTATCCCATCTACCATATTTGTCCTTTATCCCCTCCACTACTACAATTATTGCCTCGTTTTTGTGTGCGTTTTGTATATAGCGTGCATAGCTTTGTAGTAATTCCTCGACCGTAAATATAAACAAGTCTTTTCCTAAGTGTGGTCTTTTTTCCATGTCCTCATAATGCCTTCTAAACTCCAAATCCCACCTAGTTATCTTATCTGTATTAATATCGACCCATTCCACTGGGAGTTTCTTAAAGAAATATCCGTGCGCTGGATTATCCCCTCTATCTGGTCTAGTTGCAATGTATACATAAAAATAAGACTCCTTAAAATTGTATATATTGTGAATATCCCTAGTATGGTGTGGAACTATTTTCCCAAAAAACTTTTGGAACCTCTCTTGATCTACATACTCAATTAAGTCTATTTCGTCTTTTCTTATTTTAATAGCGTCCATTAATACTTTTTCTTTCCATGTATATTCTCTGGTTCTTACTATCTCTTTTCTATTTTCTTTTCTCCTTAAAACTCCCCTTAAAAATCTTTTAATCTCCTTCATGATCCACCTCCATCATTTATTTTTTTAAAAAAAATTTTCCCACATTGTTCAGATATATAAAAAATAGCGGGGACCTTACTGATCCCCGCTTTCCTCTTTTTCCTCTATAGATCCAAATATATTTTGTAATGCTTGTTTTTCCCCTGTTTCCATAGCGTCGTTCATGTATTGCCTTCTTAGCTCTTGCTTTGCTTTTTCCCATGCATCTTTTTGTTTATCAGCATATTTTGCATTATATATTGCCATAAAATCGTCTAATGTTATTTCCGTTATCCCTTCCGCTACCATAACCGCCTTTATGGTAGCGTCTGTGATCCAACTACCATTCTTATCTGTTATCCCTGCTACGTTTACTTTTTCTATTATCACATCATCTACTACGTATCCATCTACATCCCTTGTAGTTTTCACTAATCTTATAATTTTTTGTCCATCTGGTAATCTACTTATTTCATCTTTTATATTTTGATAATCTTGTTCGCTAATCTGTATATAAGCTTGCTTAGCTGAATAGTATAAGCCAGGATATTGTGTTTTATTTCTTGAACTTGTCCTCCAATCTTGTAAATCCAATTCAGCCTCTATTTCTTTTCCTTCTACTCTAAATTTCCCGATAATTTTGTAATTGCTTCTCAATCCCTCTATTCTCAATTCAATCTCTAATCCCTTAATGCTCTTTATCTTCATTTTTAAACACCTCCATCATTTATTTTAATTATATTATACTACCAATTTTTTCTTTTGTCAATACTTTTTATATTTTTTTTATTTTTTCCCCATGTTCAGATAAAAAAAACCTTATTACTCGTCGTCGTCTTCTTCTTCCCAACTTTCCCTTTCTTTCCTTCTTCTTAAATTTTTATCATATTCATCTGCATATTTATTATTCCAATATTCCAAAAATTCCTCCACTGTCATCTCATTTTTCCCCAAATCTTTTAAAACATACAAAATTTGTGCGTCGTGTATTATATGCCCGTTCTTGTCTAATACTTCCTTTATTCCTTCCTTTTTCAAATATTGTCTCTCATAGTCTATCCAGTTATCGCTTACTGTAAAAACTTCCCTGATTAATTTTCCAGTCTGATTTTTGATTTGTTGCTGTAATTCTTCTTTTACCTTTTTTTCGTGTTCTTCCTTTGTCTCAAGCTTTTCTGCTTCTTTTAATAGCTGTTGATATTGCTCTTTTGTAATATAAAACTTTTGATTTTTCTCTCTCCAGTATAAATACCTTCTATATTCATCTTCTCTGTAGATAAGCCTTGTTCTAACTCTTTCTCCCCAATAAAATTCTGCTATGATGTTATACTTCCAGTCTTCCCTCGTTCCTATAATCTCAATCTCCATATCAAACCCGTCTACCTTCATCCTCATCTCAGCACCTCCATATTTTCTTTTATTAAGCATTTTTATATTTTCCAAACTATTTTACAAAAATAAAAAAAACGGGGACCCATTACTGGATCCCCGCTGTTATCCCTTATTCCTCTTTAGTTTCTACTTTGTATCCCCTTCTTTCAAGCTCTCTAATTAATTCCTCATCACTATATTTTGCTAATTCCTCATTAATTGGTAACTCAACATCTTCTATTTCTCTTGCCTGTAATTTTTGCGCATACTCGAATGCATCTTGGGGTTTTGTAAATTCTTCTAAAACTAATTCTGTGCTTGTTTTAGCTATTACTACAGCATACAATCTATTCGCTGATTTGTGCCGACTTCTTGTATAATAGTCGGCTCCGAACTCTAAAACATCACCGACCTTTATTTCATCTACCATATAATAGTATGGTAGATGAGCCCTTTCTACAAATTCCCTATATAATCCACCGGGAGATTTAGGATCGGGGGATATAATGGCGCACCAATTTTTCCCCCTACTGTGATCCTCATAAATTGGGACCTCTTTTAAGGCACCTAACTCGATTCTGTAGCCCTTCATTTCGATCCACCTCCATCATTAATTTTACCTATATCCTACCGTCCATATTTTTAATTGTCAAGTCTTTTTTATATATTTTTTATGTTTTTTATTTTCTTATCACCTTTTCAATATAGATAATTCCATACTGGATAACTTTAGCAAAACTTTAAAGAAACTTTAACATTTCTATATTGAAAAAAAGAGATTTTATCTTTATCTAATTAATAATCTAGTCTTGGAAAAAACCGAGTTCTTTTGCTACCTCTTCTATTATTTCTCTTTTTATTCTTTCTACAGTATATTGTGTCAAAGCCATCTCTATCGTTATTTTCTCTATTCCTTTCTTTTTAATATAATAATTCTCAAAAAAATCTTGATGTAGACACGATAAATTTGCTATTGCCCTTTCTACAGCCCTTATAAAATATTCTATCCTTTTATAGTATTTTTCTAGTTCCTCTATCAAAAATTTGTCCCGTTCTTTTATTCTCGTTATCTCTTCATATCTATCTTTATATATCCTATATTTCCTCAATTCCTCACTCAAAAATCTTATTTCTATTGTCATTTCCCCTCCTTTATCGCCTCCTCGCATCTCTTATATTTCTTCCTTATTACACTTCTCTTTTTTCCCAGCAATCTACCTATCTCCGCATACCTATATTTCCTCCCCGCGATCCCAGTTCTCAAAGCGAATATGATCATATACTCTCCATTCGTTTTTTCAGCTATCCTAAATAACTCTTCAATTTCTTTTTCTTCTATATTTCCTACATCTGCAATATAGAAAAGAGTATTTAGTGCGCCAATTACTTTGATTTGTTTCCTAACTAATTCGCTATACTTTTTCATTTTAGCGCCCTTTTAAGCATAATCTTTAATTTTTTATTTTCTTCATCTATTTCATTAAATTTTTGATAAACTTCTAAAAGTTTGTGTAGAACAAGAGTGTCAGATACTGTCCCATATTTCTTCTTCAAATCATCTCTTATTTTTGTAAAATAGATATAATCATCATTTAAAACTTCGATCTTCATTTGTGTAAACTTTCGCTTATTTATCATATCGTTGTCTATATCAATCTCTTCTTCTTTTTTCTTATTTTTATGCTGAATAGAATATTTGTTTTTTACAATATCTTCTACTATGCTTGTAGAGAGATCGAGTTCTAATCCTATTTCTACATAAGTTTTTCCAGCCTTTCTCATCTCTTTTATTTTTTTTATCTTTTCTTCACTTATCATTCTCCTTACCTCCTATCAAAGATAAGAATTTCTCAAGTGTCATCACAACCAAGTAATCTTTTCTATCCGCCTTGATAAAGAGATAGTCATATTCTTTCTTTTTTCCTTCTTCTTCATATTCAAGACTATCGTAAATAAACTTAAAACCTTTGCCTCGCCCCTTGACCTGACATACCTCCTTATCATTGATGATGATATCCCCCTTGATCACGCTCCCCCCGGAGAGAGGAACTCTATATGCCTTTATTCCCCTCTCCTTCAAAGTGTTTACAAGATCATGTTCTATCCTATATCCTTTTTGTCTTGAATTTATCCTCTTCATTTTTTTATAATTCCTTTCGTTAGAGAGTTTTCCTAACGTTATAATCTCTCAACCTGAAATCCATTTTCCTCATCGACCGAATATTTGTAGATTTCTACGATAGAGCACGCTTGTATTTCTATATTTTTTATTCCGACCTCATAGAGTTTCTTCATCATTTCGTATGCTTTTGTTCGATTGAAATAAAACGGATCTCTTTCTTCTTCGAAATATATTGTGTTTCCAGCCTCTTCCTCGCTTTTAAATCCATATTCTTCCAAGATTAATTTTGCTACTCCTACAGTTTCCTCATCAGCCTTGATCTTTCCTTTTACGATAAACATTACTCTGCACCTCCTAAAATGTAAATTTCTAATTTTTTCCTTCCGAACTTAATAGCGGATTTTTTATCCCGCATCCATATATCTATACGATTTCCCCTTATTGCGCTCCCACGGTCGAGGACTACAAAAACTTTTTGGAAGTAAGGGATATAAACTTTTGTCCCGAATTTAAATCTTTTATCTGCTGCGATAACCCCCCAGAAGACCCTTTTCCCGGAGGCTGTGATAAAAGGAGTGTTATCGCATTCTTCCCTGGAAGAGGTGTAGGCGGTTGCCCACACCTCTAACCATCTTGCCTTTTTCTCAAGCATTTTTATTTCAAGGTTTTTAACCCTATCTTCCACCTTTTTCATTTCTGAAGAAATCTTTATGCTTAAAACCGTTGAGCATACTGTCAAACTCAAAATAACTAAAGCTCCTATAATCAAAAATACTTTTCTCATAGCACTGTCACTCTTTCATAAGTTTCTTTGTATGCAGAAAGTATCGAACGTAAACTATCTATCTCATACTTGATTTGTTCTATTTTTTCGTAGAGTGTATCTGCTGTCACTTTTGCTATATCAGCTTCCACTTGATAATCGTATGTTTCAAGATATGCCCTTTGTCTTGCCTCTTCCTCAGTGAGTTTCTTTTTGCCGTCTTGCTCTGCCCTTAGCTCAAGATATTTCAACGCATACTGTCTTTTTGCTTCATTTCTCTTTTCAATTGCATTTATAACTGCTGTTTTATACTCATCCACGATATTCTCATACTCTTGATTTTTTTCTAAAAGTTTTTTTTCCAACTCAACAAAGTCAATCATTTAAAATCCTCCCTTCTTTACTCTTCTATCCTCGCCGTTTATGACAATTTCTTCACACATGCCTTTAACTCTTGAGTATATTCTCTCTCCAAGCCTTCCTTTGAGAGCTTGCATCGCATAATTGCTCGTTATTATTGTTGCGAGATTATTATTATATCTATAATTAATTAATTGCAATAACTTTTCATTCGCCCATTCTGTCACCTTTTCCGTCCCTAAATCGTCGAGAATTAAGACCGTGCTTATTTTTGCTAACTCAAAAGGATTTTCTCTTTCTGTATCTTGTTTTGTATCATCGAACATAGATCTTAATTCATCGAGAAAGTCGGGAACAAAGACAAATAAAGTATAAACGTTTTGCTTTGCTAGCTCGTGAACTATTGCAGATGCCAAATGTGTTTTTCCACAACCCACTGTCCCCGTTAAATACAGTCCTTTCCCATCTCTCCACTCCTTATTTTGCAAATATTCCTTTATTCGTTTTATCGCTTTTTCATTCATTCCTACATCAAAATTGTCAAATGTTTTATCGAGATAATTTTTAGGTAATCCAGACGTTCTTATATTTCTTGCATATCTGATTTTTTGCTCTTCCATCTTCAATTTTGCGCATTTAATGTAAACCTGATAAATTCTTCCATCTAGTTCCTCAAAAGCTACTAAATATCCTTTGCTACTACAATTCTCTAATCCTGAGCACTTCTCGCAGTCCGGGTTTTCCTCTTTTTCCAAAAGATCCTCGGGTTTCAAATCCCGTATCTTCTCATAGAAACCTATACTTTCCAAATATTTTTTAAGATCCTCTGGAAACTCCATTTTTCCCACCTCCATCTAAAATTTCTTGTGGAACATCAAACGGATACGTGCCATGTTCTTTTCTATATGCGAGTAATACTCTCTTGTTGCCTTCAAATTCATAATCCTCGAGCCCATTGGGGTATGCCCACCGCAAGACTCTTTCAACCTCTTCCTCAATTAACTCGTCCTCTGTTTTTGCCCGTTTAGGAACTATATTTCCGTTTTTCCATACCTTCCACCTGGGAAGCCAGTCTTCAAAGTGCCAAAGTTCCAAGATTTTTGGAGCTTTATCTTCCCAGACCGGCGTCTGTAGATCCTCTAGTGCCTGCTCGAGCTCGGCGAGGGAATATTTTTTGAGCAGTTTATTTATCACCGAGTAGGCTCGTATATGCCAGTCTCTATGTGTTATCGGAACCCTCAAATATTCTTCCCTAAAGGCTTTGAATTTCTCATAAAAGATTTTTACCTCTGGAGGATATTTTTTCTTTGTGTCACTATTAGAGCTAAGTTTTCCATCCCCTTTCTCCTTTTGCGATTGGTCTTTTTGACCTACGATAGTAGTTTTAGTATTCTCTTTTAAGTTTCCTGATTCTGATACTGTATCTGATATATTTTCTGATTCTGTATCTGATTCTGATTTATTATATATATTATGATCCCCCATCGATGCCCCATTGATACCCCATCGATCCCCCATCGATACCCCATCGTCAATATTGATATTTCCTATATTCTGTTCGTAAATGCTATTTTCATCTTTGACTTCTATTTCTACACGATCGAGTTTTTGTATCGTATCTTTATCGAATTTTTCCACGATCGCTCTCAACGAATCGCTCTCTTTTATGAGTATCGCTTTTACTTTATCATCGTATTCGCAAAACTTATCGTAGATGTGCTTCTCAAATTTTCCTCCAACGTTTTGATATTTTAGAAAGTTTTTTATGAAGACTAATTTTAATTCAGGAATATAAATGACCTTTGGGTATAGACTTTTTAAAATAGCTTCGATATTTTTAAGCCCTGTCTCAATACTGATGTATTTTAGATTCGCCTTAAAAACCCCCAATTGATCTGTGTGGGGCGAGGTAATGAGATACATAAAAACTAATTTCTGTTCGCTATTTAGATCGAAAAACCAATCGTCTTCCCAAATTTTACTATTTATTATTCTGAACATTTGCCCAGTCCTCCAGTCTTTTTAGAATATTATTCGTAATCTCTTCGATCTCTCGGAGAGTCCTGTCAATATTTTCCTGAGACTCCTTCTTAATTGCATATAGTCTATTCTTTACATATTTATGAAACCCCATAACATCACCTCCTAAAAATTAGGGAGCAGTTTTTACTGCCCCCTATTTAAATATTCAAAATACTCTATTATAACCTTCCACATTTTTTTTGCCATAGAGTCCGGGAGATTAAATCCTTCTATATCTGATAAACTACTTGCAATTTTAGATGATACTATGATATAATTCTTATATAGAAGTTTGATATCTTGTTCGTCTATAAAAATGTTTATTTCTCCACCTCCATCATTTAAGCCGGCGGTCATAATCAGACCGCCGGGTCTTTTTGTTATGTTTTTTGCTTTAATAGCTTTCATTGCCCTCTACCTCATCATGTGCTTCGTAGTGCAGTATTGCATCAATTTCATCATCACTCATTTCTATAAACCTTTTCTTTATATCCTTTAGATCTTCAAAGTTTACTACCTCAAAAGCTATTGCTTCCAATAAATCCTTTATCTTCTCCATTTTCTCGCGGGGAATTTCCTTTAGGGTTTTAACTCCTATGAAATCCATTATTTCCTTCGTTGTTATTCCCTTTTCTCTTATCATACTCCAAATCTTATCCCAATATTCTTTTTTGCTTGTGTTGTATTCCTTTTGCTGAGTTTGTATTACTTCTTTTGTGACTTCTCTTGCTGTTTCCCCTTCCTCAATCTCTTCTGCAGACACTTCTCCAAACCCGACGAGTTCCAAAACTGCACGATTTTTTGCTCTAGTTATAGCGTGACTTCTAGTAAGATGATATATATCTTTTACTGCATCTTTGCTTTCTTTTGTCTTACTCCAACAAGTGCCGTCACCATCAACATATAATCCGTTCGGTGCCTTCGCTCTTGCTGTTGCCTTGTAGATAAACGTTCCGTCCTGTAAATACTCCACTTCCTCTTTTATAATTTCTACACTGATTCCAAAAAAGCGGGTTAATTTTGTCCTCCACTGTTTGGTTGGTGCCTCTCTTTTATTTCCTTTTTTGTCCCGGAACTCTACGAAATCACCTTCGCCTCTTAGTTTTTTCTTTAATGCCTGATACTCGTTGAATGCATGTAATGCCTCGTCAGGACTTACTAAAGGTTTAATTATCTGAGTTTGAACTTTTTCTGGTAATAACTCATTATTATCTTTCATTTTTCTCTACCTTCTTTCTGATTATATTGAATGTAGGTTCCTTTGTCCTTGTTGCTATTACAACTATGTCACCCAAGTCGAATTCTAATGTTTCTAACTGTAGCTCGTTTAGTAAGTTTTTGATGTATTCTTCCTCTTCATTTAGTTCCCTTTCCGCTTGATCGATTTGAATTTCCAAACTTTTTTTATTTAAAAGCTCAGATCTTCTTCTTTCGATTTCTACTTCCCAGTCTTGAGTGAGCGTGAGAGTTTTAGTTGTTTCCTCAAGTGTTAATCCCTTTTTCATTTCTTTTATCTTCTCTTTTAACTCGACGATCCTGAAAATTCTCTCCTTCAAAGTCATTGATCTCCACCTCCTTAATATTTTCTTCATAACCGAAATCTTTTAGGATCCTTTGAGCCCTTTGAGATAACAAAGCCTCTAAAACTTTTCCTCTAATCATTTTACACCCCCTTTATTAAGTTTTTGTCCATGATGTATTTTTAAAACTTTTTATCTCCCCTTCTGGAATTCTTATAATTCTTTTAAATTGTAGTGCTTTTATTCTTCCTTCCTTGATCCATGCATAGATAGTATTCCTACTTACACCTAACATCTCTGAAACCTCTTTTACTGTCAACATTTTTTCTCTTTCTTGCATATATAACCCTCCCTTCTTTTAAAATTTTTAATCATAATACAAAATTTATAAGATTTTGTCAAGTATGTTTAAGTAATTTTATCTTTTACTTTTTGATTAAATAATTATGTGATTATATAGGCGGATTTAAAGCCTTGAGTGCATAAGAAGAAATTCAGAGACTATATATCTTAGAAGCTTTTTCTTTATATCAGCACCCTCACATTTTTAATATCTCCACGAAGAAATAAAATCGGGGAACCTAAAACCGGGATTGTTCTTCCTGTTCTCTGAACGTAGCTCGCCCATCTCTGAAAGCTTCCGGAATTTACAAATATCTGCTCTATCTCAAGCGTCTTTTTATTTTTCGGTTCTGGGAGAACATATCCGTCCTTAAAGACCCCTTGAAAATGCGTGTGAGCTAAGATATAGCAATCGGCGAGTGCTATATTTCTCAATGAATAGAGGGGATTAAACTTTCCCCCGACGGTTCTTGCATTCGTCCACCCGTGCAATGCTAAAATGTGATAACTTGCTTTTTTGTTATTCATGTAAAGTTTTCCAAATCTTATATTCAAAAAGATTACATCTTTATCATATACATCTTGCTTCCCGATAAGCTGTGCAAATACATTCATTATATCTACTCCTACTTCTCGCTCAATCCTCAATTCGTGATTTCCCGATACTATTCCTAAAATTCTTTCCTTGTATTCTCCAAAAATGTTCACAAGTGCATCGAGTTGTTGTTGCGGATTAAGCAATTCATTATATACGTCGCCTTTTGAATTCTTTATATTAGCATTCATAAGATCTCCTAAAAGAATAAAATAAGCCCCCTGATTGTATAAATCCCTCAAAAATTTGTTAGCTAACTTCTCATCAAAGTCAGGGCTTCCGACGTGCAGGTCAGATATAGGAGCTATCTTTATTTCCATCACGTCATCGCCAAACTCGATTGGTATATATTTCACTCTTTCTCCTTTATTTTTATCCCACTATTTACTAGAATTTGAATAACAGCCTCCTCCGGAACTTCCCATTCTTTTGCAATATCTTCGATTGATATGCCTAATTCGTAGCCATCGATAACCGATTTTATAAATTCGTTAGCTATCCAACCAATGAGATTATCGAAATTATCAGACTTGGGGGCGGAACTACTGTCCGCCCTCTTTTTTCTCGAATATTTTCTCATAGAGCATTGAATAAAAAGTTTGTGATACTCCGATAATTATTGCTAAATCAATTAAAATCTTATCTAGGCTTAATGAGAGTTGATTTGTAAATAAGGTATTCAAAAATGCGAAAATAAACGAGATAATCCAAACTATTAAAACTTTTTTTTCGAAGCTCCAATACTTTTTCTTTATCCACGAAACCACGAAAGGCACGAAAAATCCTATTATTGTCGCTATCGCTTGCTCGTTTGTCAAAGTATCACCTCCTTAAAAAATGTATTTTGCTTCTGCCTTCCATTCACCATTTTTAAACTCGATATGCAGCCCCGGATCTACTATATCTATATAACCTTCGACATTCCCGAATTTACCTATTACTTCGCCGACTTTTTTTTCGAGCGGAAGATACCAAATATCCAATTTGAGATAAAAAGGTAATATAGATATTGACCCAAAGGTAATACGATATTTCGGTAGTTCCTTTTTAATTTTCTCTAGTAAATCCATTTTGTCCCCTCCTTATATTTTAGTTAGCTTTCCTAACATTTATTTAGTCTCTTTTCTTATTGTCTCGTTTAAATCTGAAACTCTATTTGCCCAACCCTGCAAAAAAACTGCAAGTTTAGTATTCACCGTCGCAATTCTGATATACCTCAAAAGCCGCAAAAATAATAAATATTTCCAGTCTCCGTTTGCCTGAGAAAGTAGCTGTTGACAAGCTCCAACGCCCATATTCACAGCAGTATCAAAAGCGATAAAATCAAGCGGAAATGGAAGTTCGTCCCCCTTTATTTTATCCCAGTAGTTTTTCTTGTATATTTCCTTCGCAATATTGAGAGCTTCTTGTTTTTTCCCTTGCTTCCAGAGCTTGTCCATCTTTGCAACCTCGTTCGGATATGACCTTTGAGAAATCCCGTAGATGGTCAGCCCCCCGGGGTCGTTCGGATTGTTGCTATATCCACCCTCCCATTTCAAAACGAATTGAAGAGCCTTCTCAAAAGTTTCCTTCATTTCATTCCCCTCGACATCATATTTAAGATGAAAATAATTAGCGAGGAGATGATGCTGAATAGTGTTGCGATAAGTAGATTTTTAATACTTTCAAGTTTTTTCTCGATATCATCAAGCTTCCCGTTTTGTTTTGCTTGCCATTTTTCCAGATTTTCGATGCTCTCTTCGTGTCTTCTTATTGTAGATATGATATCAATTATTCTGTCATCATTCATTTTTACATCTCCTTTCATTTAGTAAATATTTGATAGATTCCGTTATATTCCTCTACCTTTTCATCTACTCTATATGTCAAAGTGTCTACATTTATCGCTACGTTAGTAAACCAGAAATTATCATTGTTTTTCCATACCGTAATATCGTATATTTGCAATTCATAGATATCGCTGTCTAAGTTGTAGAGACTGAGGGCTTGCAATATGTGATAACTTTTGCTTCCTCCAAAAGTTTGTGAACCCCATGTTTCAGAATATGAATATGTTTTAGTATCTATCCAGCTTCCACCTTGCTTTCTCCATTGAACCTTGAAACTAATTCCCCATGAGCAATTTCCAGAGAAACCTGACCAGTTTATCGTAAAATTCATGTAACACTTTAAAATTAATGATGTAGTCGAATCAGGAGATGTGCTTATTGTGTAAATATTTCCGGGAGTCACATTTTGATTTATTGTTTTTGATGTTGATGATGAAACACGATAATTTTCCATGTAGGGAATAAATCCGTTTGCTGTTTTTGTGTAATCAAGCCTTAATCTCTGATTTGCAACTGTAAATGTAAAAGGATCTTGGGCATTGTTAGGAATACTCGAAAATTCAAATGTTGTATTTGTTGTTTCAGTTATTAAATTCCATGTAGATGGTGTTGTAGTCCCAATGTTTCCATATATTCTGTATGCCGTCGTATTTACAACCGGATTAAACGAAACTGCGATAGGATAATCTATTGTTGCCACTCTATTTGTATATGTAATAACCTCAGAAGCTTCTCCTAAATTCGTCCCCGATATTGCCTTTACGATTATATATGTATTATTCGATGAGCTTGTCCCCCCGGAAACCGTTATCCCTGTTGGCGCGGGTAAATAAGGTATATTTGGATTGGGAAATTTACTAACAAATGGGATTAAACTAACTTTGTAATCAGTATAGTTTACCACCACTTCTTGTCCGCTCCTACAATACCCTTGTGTCTCGTAGCTATATCCCCTCATATCCTCATAATGTTTTCCGTCCACTGTATCAGCATCAAGTCCAGATCCATGCCCTTGTTGCCTCGAATTCCAGATAGTGTAATTACTCCATATAATCGGATTTTGGTTTGCGGGGGAATATAGGTATTCAAAAGTGCCGTCAATGTTTAATCTTATCCCGATACTCAAATCGGTTATGGTGTTTTTTCTCCAAGCGGAACCATCATAAAAGGCGTTGTAAGTGATATATAAAACGTTATTTACTTCTTGAATATTAGCATTATTTCCAACTAATAATCTTGCTAGTAATTGCAAGTCGCCGGTTATTGTCCCCCCAGAGGTCTTTACAGCTCCAACCTGCTCAGCAGTCACTACGTGCGGATTATTTTTATCGTTTATATGAGTATTTAAATTTGTCTCTATTGTATTCGTTTTATTCGTCAACGTAGAATTTATACTATCTATTTTGTTATCAAGTGTTGTCGCTCCTGTATCTATCTTGTCCCAGTTGTCGTTAAAATCCTGTCTTTTGATTAAATCGTTTCCTTCAAACTTTTTTAAATTCCACTTCGGAGTATTACCCAATTTCGTCTACCTCCTCTAATTCGTTCCAGGTCAGTCCTAATCCTTCTAAATAATCCCACGTCCAATTTTTGCTATCGAGCCAGTCCCATGTTCTATATTCAAATATTATCCTTAAATGCGCGGGTATGAACTCACGCAATGGGTATACAATTTGTAATACATTTGAAGGTATCCCATCTTCCCAATTCGGAATTAATATTGAGTAATTGTCAAAATCTTCATAAACCACGATATCTTTTCCGGTTATATTTTTTAGATATTTTTCCACAAAATATTTAGTTGCAACAGTGTTACTTAAAAGTTTATTAAATATTCTCTGTCTTCTTTCTTCTTCTGAAAGCTCTACCTTTTGTAGACCGAGCATCTCCTCCCAAATATCAAGCCCCCATGTTGCTGTGCTAACGAAAAATTGCTTTTGTAAATCATCTAATCCTTTTTTCGTGTTTAAAAGCTCTTTAGCTGCAGAATCAAGAATTTCCTTTATTAGTTTTGATTTTCTTTCATATTTAGGAAGGTATCTTAACAAATCGTCTAAAAGGTATTCAATCGCAGTTTTGAGGGTTGCTGATGCTTCTACTCCGATATTTTTGGCATATACATCAAAATTTATTTTGTAATCATTAAAACTTGCTTCTCCTACTTCTGTGAGAATAAAGATATCTGCAGTTGTCGCTATATCTTTAGCTCCTGAGAGCGACGTTGAGTTTACTTCTGTGCTCGTTTTTATATCTGTATTTACAAAAACTACCTGCTTTACTGCCATTTTTATCCCTTAAATGTGAATTGTATATAAAATCTATATTCATCAGTAGCATTATTAAATGTAACCGGTTTTACTCTTGATATTGCTAGTGTATTTCCGTTCGTTGCGCCATCGACTAAACGAATTGTAGATAGTGTTTGAGGTAGATAATTCATATCACTTCCAGATATTTTACAAGTTAAAGTTTTTCCGTTTATTGTGTCTGTCCAGTAAACCTTACTTCCGTCAATTGCGAGCGTATTAATCTTTAAGCCGTTTGCGTCGTAAAGCTCTATATGAGAAGCATAATTTACACTTGCTACATAATTCGAGAACTTCGTTATTGCTGTTGTTGTAATCTGAGTTTTATTATAATAATCTTTCCCAATATATCCTGCATTATAGTTCTGCTGCACCTCGTCTGAAGTTAAAGCTTTACCATAAACCCTTAATGCAATCAAGTCAGCCGAGAGCCCTATAGGATTATCGAGCTGTCTAACTAAACTTACTACATAGTATTCGTTATATGTATAAGTAGGTTCTATATCTAAATCTCCACTCCCAGAAAGAACACCATTTATATATACATATCCTTTTTTATCGAAAACACCTACAACATGATATATTTTCCCGATATTTAGACTATTAGAAGAATAAACCGCATTTAAACTTTTTTGAACAAAGGCTTTCCCTTCACTATTTATACCAAAGACCCAACTTATATAGCTATCAGTTCCAATAACGGGGCGGTAAATAATAGAAGACCACGAGCTCGGTAAATTATTTATTATTATCCATGCCTCCACTGTCCATTGTTGCGAATTTGTGAACTTCATACGATATCTAAATCCGTCCCAGCTTATAAAATTGTTAGTAGCATTAACATTTGCCCTTAGCCGATATGGGTCCTCCGGGGTTCCACTTCCAACCCACACTGGGTTAGTAAAATTAAAGTTGTTCAATACCCCGTCAGCTGGAATTCCAGCAATATTTTCCCATTTTGTTGTTGGAAGAGTATTGCTTCCGGGACCATTTAAATCTACCTTACTCGCATCTATCCAAAGTATTAACTTGTCTTTTACAATTTTAGGTGCTCCCATCTTATCCTCCTGTTATATTTATGTCACAATATGCATATGCCTCATCTTCAGAAGTCTGCAATATTATATCCTCGAATGTTGCTTGATATACAGCATCCCCGCCAGTTGCGTCTTTGTAAATTTTTATTCCTGATACCGTTTTAGGAAGATTAGTGATTAATGTAGAATTAAATTTTATTTTCAGTGTTAATTTGTTATATCCTGGAACTAACTCATAAGAAATATTATTGCCATCTACCTGCACTATCGTTATTGGAGCCATGTATTCGTCAAGGATTTCTATATATTTCCAATTAGTTTTTAGGTAATTTAAAATATCGTTATATCCTGCTTGAGTAATTATACCGGTGTTTAGAATATTGAACCATAAATAACCTACCGAATAATTTTGAAAAACCTCTACATCGCTTAAAACACGATTGTAAAGCCTTATTGCATAAATTGTTCCCTTAAAAAATAGCGACGGATAATAATCAGAACTGCCGATTTTAACGCGTGGATTTGTTGCCCAGTCACTGACCATTCCCGGAGAACCTGATTTATCTAAGATCCCATTTACATATAGTTTCACTACATTATTCGTTCCTAAATTTGATGTTACTGCTACGTGATATATTTTCCCGTCAGTAATAACCTTATTTCCATCAAAAACCGCTGGGGTTCCAGAACCTACCTGTGCATTATATCTCAATACTCCTCCTTCCCCTATCGATATTCCGAAACCCCTTGATGCCCCATAATAGTTTCCATACTTTGAGAAAATGCAACCGTTTACTTGTGTATCGCTATCTACTTTAACCCATGCTTCTATAGTATGCGTTGTATACTGCAGTCCCGTTCCTAAGTCTACCCAATCCTTGAGGCCATTGCCGTTTAATCTCAGTCCGAATGGATTGTCGAGGGTTCCCTCCCCAACCCATCCGGATTTATCAGTATAATCGAAATTTTGTAAAGTCCCGTCGATTAGATTTCCGCTTAAATCCTTTAATACGTTTGTCATATTACTGTTTCTTCCCTCTGAGAAATAATCTGCCCGTGCAGGATGCCAGTATCCTACAAGCCCGTCAGTTACTATTTTTCTAATCAATTCCAATCACCTCTCTTAAATATGGAATACTTATAACGAAATTTATCGTTAAAGTGTCTCTTTTATCTTCAATCTTATATGTATTACCCAAATCATAGACAAAAACTATATTTTGTGTTTTCGGGTTGAGAACTTGTAAATATCTGACATTAAAAGGAAGCTTTCCTAACAAATCACCATCTCCACCTGAAAGTGCTATTGTGTAATAAACCTTGTTGAACATTATATCCCTGCTCACTCTTGTATCAGTTAATAAATCTATGCTTGTTATTATTCCATAGTTATCAGAAAGCAGTATTAATCCTCTCCAATTATTTACTGCATAAATAACAAGTTCGTGATATGCCTCGTTTGATATTTCAATCATGTAGTCACCTCCAATGCGTTTAGTATAGGTATCTGATATTTATTGATTTCTATATTTCCAACACCACCGTTTAGTCGTAAATCCTTCACATCATATACCCCGTTTATCCCGAGAAGTAGAGCTCCGACGTATTGGTAAGAAACTTCTATCCCCTCGAGTGATATCTCTTTAAAATATTGCTTAATTTTTTCTATTGCTTTTTGCTTGATATCTTCTATATTTACTCCACTCTTCAGAATAAACCTGCATGAGATATTTATACTCACCCCCTCCGGAGCCTCAACATATACACTTGCCCCGATAGGAGCTTTTGCTGTTTCTGTTGCAACACCGAACTTAGAATAAATGTCTACAAAATCAACATAAACTTCTGTAGTTGTGTCTTCTGCAAGTCTCTCGATTATTAGTGAGTAAACTTTATCATTGAAAAATGAGACATCTACGTAATCAAAATAATTATTTAAATCGCTCGCCCTATAGATATAGACTGCATCTATCCCCAACGGACTTCTTTTCGCTATATTGCCATTGCTGTCTATAAAAGATATTTTTAAAAGATTGCTATTAGAAGAATTATCATTCACTTTTACTCTTATTTTCGCTCCCCATACTCCCTTATTCACAAGAAAATCAAATGGAAGACTGATTTTTCCATTACCTTGCGCTTCGTAAATCATTTTTATACTCTGTATATTGTCATCTTCCAAATCTACGATACTTACCCCATATCCACTTATTACGAAACTTTCCGCTTCTTTCCTGTACTTCAAGCGTGGTTGAATATAATTTTGCACCTCATCTATAAGTGTAGGAGAGGGTAAATCGTAGTTGCTGTCTATGATTAAAACCCCAACGGTGCCGTTTCCGTATTTGTTTGGAATAACCTGCACTTTCCCGACTCCGTCTACCTCCATCGCCCATGAGATATAGTCGTTTATGTTTCCTCCAGTTCGTATCTTCTGTATAGAATTCAATATTCTATTTCTATATGAATCATCGTCCTCGTCATCAGTCCCCCCGGAGGTAGGAGTTTCATTGTAGACTGCTGATAAACCTGATATATACTGAGATGGTAAGGTTATCGCTTTTGCTGGAACATTTCCATTTTTCCCAGCTTCTACCGCTTGGATGGTCACTACCGCCTCACCACTGCTCCCGATTACTACTTCCTCAAGTGTTTCATACTCGATCGGAGAAGTGTAATCATCTCCTATTGTAGAAAACCTCGCTCCGGCGGGTATTATTGTTCCTTCTGCCCCATTTATTTTTAAATATCCTGTTGCTTTTGTTGCCTTATTTCTCTCTATTCCAAAATGTTGCCCCAATAAATCCAAATATTCTCCATAACTTGACTGCACGAATGCTCGTTTAAGTATTTCTTGCAAATTGATATATATTTCCCCTTGCTCTATTGCAACTGCCGAGAGTATATCCCAGACAAAACTTCCCTGTGTTTTATCATATTCGTCACTTATATTACTCAATAGAAATGTTTTTATATCTTCAACACTCTTATCAAGCTCTTCAGGTAT
>Ga0315298_1001619_pt1 | contig 40580 bp, 34 predicted proteins | sample WHS_1_MG_FD_203077 | JGI IMG/M metagenome (GOLD analysis project Ga0315298, IMG submission 203077) | Extremophilic microbial mat communities from Washburn Hot Springs, YNP, Wyoming, USA - WHS_1_MG | ecosystem: Environmental > Aquatic > Thermal springs > Hot (42-90C) | place: USA: Wyoming... | reverse complement strand
CAAGAAGTCGTTTTCTTTCTATATTCCGGGTGCGCTCTCATCCTGTTCCAGATTACTCTTAAGGGTTCCTCAAGAACATTTCCGAAGTGTAAAGGTGTGAAGTCGCAAGGAGTAACGTACCCATCTTGAGTTATATGAATCTGGTATTTCGCAGCAAAGCAACCTATTATATCAGTATTATTTACATATGACATTGTGACAATTTTTGGCCCATCTTTCCGCACAAACTGACCCTCCTGAAGACTCGAAAGATACTCGTGCTCTTCCCTTGTTAGAAGCAAATCTTCACGATCGAGCATTTTCCCCGTCGGAGTGACATCAAAAATTGTGATTTCCTCTACTCCAAGTTCCCTACCAAGAGAGAAGAACTTCTCGGGATATTTACCATAAACAGAATCGTGAGTTGCAAATGTGCTTATGCCAACTGAAATCCCCTCACGAACAGCATACCTTATCCCCTGAATTGCTTTTTCAAAAAGCCCATCAACACCACGTCCTTTGTCATGCTCCTCAGGATAAGGACTATCAAGGCTTATGAAAAGATTGTTAAGACCCGAAAGAGCAAGTTTCCGTGCAACATCACTATCCAGGAAATAACCGCATGTAAACATCTGTGGAATTGCCTCAAGTTCCTTAGTGTATCTTATGAGTTCGTAAATGTCCTCCCTCATCATAGGCTCTCCGCCGGTAAAAACTATGCATCCAGCCATCATTTCAACGCACTGCTTTATAACTTCCTTTGCAGAATTTGTGTCCATTTCGAATTTGCTTCTCCTGTGAGCAGAGCAGTGATAGCAAGAGCAGGGACATCTTCCAGTGACTGCAAAGGTTACCGAAGCAGGACCAGACGCGAGGTGAAAGTCCCTTCGGAGCCCACCAAGAATAACTCGCCTGTAAGCTTTTGTTTTGAATGGAGGGATATAGAAAGTGTAATGGTTTTGAGATGCAAATTTTGTAAAAGGTATTTTTTGAGGAAAACGTTCAACAAGGTAGCAACCAAGTGAAAATGAACCCGGCATTCTGGGTGGGCCAAGGTTTCTGTAAAAGAACCTGCGCAACCTGCGAAGCGGCGGCCTTTTCAACTCAAAAGAATCCTCACCGTTTACCCGTTTGCAATAACTCGCATCTTTTGCTTTCTCATCGGCGCAATTCAATTTTCCCTCCTAAATAATCTGTAGAAAGAATAATTCAAAAACAAGCGAAATCGAACCTTGCCCAGGTAATCACTAAAAGGATACAGAATTATAACAATTCAAAATCAACTGAATAGAATATAGCAGAAATTTCAAGGATTTTATTAGGGATTAGCCTGCGCATAAAGAGAACAATAATCAGTTCAATTCGGCTTTTTCCACAGTTTCCCTCTCTCGCTCCAGAGCATCTTTCAAAGCAAGACCGCATTCCCTGCTGCAAACAACGAAAAGCCAATCGTTTCCTTCTTTTCTTGCCTCAGAACCCTGACCGGTTACAATAACCGGTATCTTTCTTCCTGCCAACTGAACAAGCATGACATAACCAGCGCTTGGATCCCCTCCCGTTATCTCAATTGCTGTTTTCAATTTTGCGCCAACTGCAAAGACTTCATCATCCTCTGGAATTGTCTTGCCACACCATGCACAGAGTCTTGCAAAAGCACGAGCAACAGGCTGCCCCAACCATTCCGCGATTCGCGGGCATTCTTCAATCGGAATACCACAGTCTCCAAACTCATCGCGAGGCTCAGTGCAATTTGCGCATATCTCCCAGTGACCACATTCCTCGCCTCTTTCGAGCGGAGAACCACATTCAGTGCACCACATAAAACCACATGCCTTGCATAGCGCTACAGTTGGGTCATCAATATCCTCATACTCATCACAGCAAATTGTATTTTCACTTCCACAGGATGGGCAATCGCCAATGAAAACAACCCTGAAGAACTCTTCTTCTGAAAGGGATTTAAAATCTTCTGGAAGGTCTTCAAATGCACCAATCAAATCCTTGAATTCCTCAGAACCAATTATCTCTTCAAGTTCGAGAGGATTTATCTCCGGCTCCTCTGGCTCGGGCATCTTTTCATTCTTATCTCTTTTTCTTTTCACCAAACTCATCTCCGATCAAATCTCACAGGGTAAACGTCAAAAAAAGAATATCACATAACTATTTTCAAAAACACTTTCATTAAGGACCGCATCGGGAAAAACCGCATGACCTGCAAACTCTGCACCCTCCTTCAAGCTCCATCGAGGAACCGCACTCCGGACAGGAAATATTCCCTTCTCGTTGAATAGGCTCAACGTTCGGCAGGCCATAAGCCTCTATATACTTTTCAATCGCTCGCGCAATTGCATCCGGGCATGAAAGGACTTCAGCTTGCCTTGACCTAATAGAGGATAGACATCTGATACCTTTGAGTTGCTCAACAATCTCATTTATATCAATACCGGAGCGCAATCCAAGAGATATAAGCCTGCTTGTAGCCTCCGATTGTGACGGACAACCTCCCGCTCTACCAAGGGCTGTAAAAACTTCACAAATACCCTCATCATCAGAATTCACAGTTATATAAAGGTTTCCGCAACCAATGCGAACCTTTTCAGTTGTACCCCGAGTAATTTTTTTTCGCTCTCTCGGCTTTAAACTGCCCTTCTCGACATGCCCCCTATAGAGAACCTGTTCTGGTCTGCTCCCATATCTATAAATCGTAACGCCTTTGCAGCCCAAATCGTAAGCGAGAATATAAAGCGACTGCACATCTTCTACCGTTGAGTCCTTTGGAAGGTTTACGGTCTTGCTCACTGCATTGTCCGTGTATTCCTGAAATGCTGCCTGCATCCTGACATGCCATTCTGGCGAAATCTCATGCGCAGTTGCAAATACTTTGCGAACTTGTTCAGGCACAATGCCATCAAGATCACGCACACATCCATGCTCAACTACCGTTTTAATAAGCTCGTCTGAATAAAAGCCCTGCTCTTTTGCTATTGCTATGAACTCGGGATGAATCTCAAGAAGCCTCTCACCGTCGAGAACTCTTCTTTCGTAAGCAACAGCAAAAAGAGGTTCAATACCACTCGAGCAGTGGCCGATTATGCTGATTGAACCTGTTGGCGCTATTGTTGTCGTTGTCGAATTTCTGAGCGGTTTCATCCCTTTCTCAGCATAAATACTTTCCTTAAAGTTCGGGAAGGGGCCCCTTTCTTCGGCGAGAGCCACAGACGCTTCTTTTGATACTCTTGATATAAATGAAGCAACCTCACGTGCGCATGATAGCGCCTCTTCTGAATCGTATGGTATTCCTAATTTCACAAGCATGTCGGCAAAACCCATTACGCCAAGGCCTATCTTTCGGTTTTGCTTTGTAAGTTCCTCAATCTGTGGCAGAGGATATTTACTCACGTCAATTACGTTATCGAGAAAATGAACTGCTTCACGTACCAAAAAGTCGAGCCTTGCCCAATCAATGAAAGGACCTTTACTTCCCTTTTTCACAAGCATGCCAAGGTTTATACTTCCGAGATTGCATGACTCGTAAGGAAGAAGCGGTTGCTCGCCGCATGGATTCGTGCTTTCTATTTCGCCAAGGAGAGGAGTTGGATTATCCTCATTTATTCTGTCAAGAAAAATTACCCCTGGCTCACCGGTTTTCCAGGCCATCTGTGCAATCTCATCGAATACCTCGCGCGCATTTAATTCAGCAGTAACCTCACCAGTATGAGGATTAACCAATTTGTAAGAGCCTCCCTCTTCGAGTTCGCGCATGAACTCAGAAGTCAGGGCAACCGAAATGTTGAAATTATTGAGGCGGTTGGTATTTTCCTTGGCGTGAACGAACTCAAGTATGTCAGGATGATCAACGCGAAGGACTCCCATATTTGCACCGCGCCTCGTTCCTCCCTGTTTTACAGTTTCAGTCGCGGCATCGAAAACAGTCATGAAAGAAACCGGACCGCTTGCAATTCCTTTCGTTGACATGACGACATCATTCCTTGGTCGAAGCCTTGAGAAACTGAAGCCGGTACCACCACCCGACTTATGAATCAGTGCCATGTTCTTCACAGCTTCGAATATTCCCTCCATGCTATCCTCAACAGGAAGAACGAAACATGCAGAAAGTTGACCAAGTGGACGCCCCGCGTTCATGAGAGTCGGGGAATTTGGAAGGAACTCTACCGACGTCATCATCTCAAGGAAAACCCTGCGCGATCTTTCTACGCCCTCATCCCCTCTGAAAGGCCTGTCGGCTTCAGCAACCGCGCGAGCAACCCTCTCGAACATCTCAAAAGGGGTCTCGAGAATCCTTCCCTCTGAATCTCTTGCAAGGTAACGCTTCTCAAGAACTTTTATCGCATTATCTGTCAAATTCAATTTCCTGTTTTCTCCCATCCAACACTCTTCCGTCTGCATTCTCAAGATAAATTATAACCTTGTGCAATGACAATAAGAACAGGCAAAAGCAAGAACAACAATCATTGCGATAAGGTTGATATTAAATCACAGCGGACTATCATTTTTTCTTGTGATGTGATATATAATGTTAATCCCAAAGATTGGGAAAACTTAGCATGGAGGTGGTGTAAAGATGGCAGCAAAGCATGACAAGGTAATCATTACCGCAGCACTGGCAGGTGCGGCAACAATGAAGAACCAGAATCCAAACGTTCCATACACCAGAGACGAATTCGTTGCGGATGCGGTTAAGTGTTATGAGGCAGGCGCATCGATCGTTCACATTCACGCACGTGATCCCGAAACCGGAATACCAACAGCAGACCTCGATATTCTTGGCGCAATCGTTGAGGGGATTAGAGCAGAAACTCCTCTTGTAATCAACCTGAGTACAGCAATAGGAGTTGGCGCAACAAAGGAGCAAAGGATATCAGTCGTTGAGGCATTCAAGCCTGAGATGGCATCGCTAAATACTGCAACAATGAATTTCGCAATTGGCGACTGGAAAGAGCACAAAGTCATGGGCGAGATAACTTTCGAAAATACTTTCGAGATGCTTGTCTGGTATGCAAAGACAATGAGGGAGTGCGGAACTAAACCAGAACTTGAAATTTACGACATGGGAGGTCTTTACAACGTTCTATTTGTGAGACCACAGGGAATCTTCGAAGAGCCCTTGCACTTCCAGTTCGTGTGGAATGTCCTTGGTGGAATGCCATTCTCAAGCCGGAACTTTGCGCTTTTCCTCGAAACCATTCCTGAGGACGCAACCTGGTCCACATGTGGAGTTGGACCTGCTCAATTCGCCGGTGCATTCCATGCCGCAGTGAATGGTGGACACATAAGAGTTGGACTTGAGGACAATATATGGGTGAGCAAAGGGAAACTTGCCGAAGGCTCCTGGGAGCAGGTAAAAAAGGCTGTTGAAATCGCCAAACTTGCTGAGCGCGAAATTGCAACACCGGATGACACAAGGGAAATGTTGGGCCTCAAGAAACCTTAAGATAAAAAAAGTGTTAAAGAAGGCCCCGCCATGTGCGGGGTCTTCTTTTAAATAACGACCCGCTTTTCTGAAACCTATCTGTTATTATTTTCGAAAATAGTTGATGGAAAAGTTGAAATCAAAGCGAGGGTATACGACTTGGGCGGGAAGAAAGACTCGGAGCGAATAATCAGGTCCGACCCATTTGCAAAACACATGGGCATTGAGTTTGTGCTCATAGAGGATGGCCACGCCATATCGAGAATGAAAATCAGCGATAAACACAAGAACTTTATGGGACTTGTTCATGGGGGTGCAATATTCTCACTCGCCGATGCAACTTTTGGTGCCGCTGCAAACTCTTCGGGGACAAAAGCAATGGCCATTCACGTTAGCATTGATTACCTTGCACCATGCAAAAGCGAATATCTTGAAGCAGATGTTAGACTTAACACAAAAGCGGGAAAAGGAGGTCATTACAGAATGGAGGTAAGAGGCTCATCAGGAGAACTTGTTGCAGTTTGCAATGGATGGGCATACCATACCTCCAGGCCACTTATTGAATAAATGCGAGAAAGAAGTTTATGAAAAGCTCAACTGAAAGACAAAGGTTATGTTTGTTCTTCTGTCTACACCAATATGTCATATTCCAAAAGGGACTAATCCTGAAAATGACGGATTAAAATAATTGGCAGTGGTCAATTAGGTTTGGAATGGGGGTGAAGCTAATGACGCTCGAAGGTAAGGTTGCATTAGTAACTGGCGGATCAGGTGGGCTTGGTAGGATTCATGGACTTGTGCTTGCAAGGCTTGGATGCGACGTTGCGCTTACAGGAAACAGGAATCTTGAAAAGGCAGAAGCCGTCGCAAAGGAAATTCGTGACTTAGGAAGGAAGGCAATTGGCATCAAGATGGATGTTGCCAATGAAGAAGAAGTCAAAAATGGCGTAGAAAAGGTGCGAAATGAACTTGGACCAGTAGACATACTGGTCAACAATGCAGCCTTTGGAATTGTCAGGGCAACCACAATAGTGAAGATGGCAAAGGAAGACTGGGACCGAGACCTTGCCGTAAACCTGACAGGAGCCTTTAATATGATAAAGGCGGTCATGCCCGACATGATTGAGAAGAAGTGGGGAAGAATCATAAACGTTTCGTCAGTAACCGGAACAATGGGTGGCTTCGGACAATGCTCTTATGCAGCAACAAAAGCAGGCCTTATTGGTCTCACCAAAACTGTCGCCCTTGAAGGTGCAAGGCACAACATCACCTGCAATGCTGTCGTCCTTGGCGTCTTCGATGGTGGAAGTTTCTATGAGGTCGCACCAGAATTTCGTGAAAGAATAATCAAGCGAGTTGCAATGCGAAGGGCGGGCGATCCTGAAGAACTCAGCAATGTTATCGCATTCCTCGCATCGGATGAATCAAGCTACCTCACAGGGGAAGCAATAGTCGTAGGTGGAGGAATTGATCTTTTCACCTTTTAAAGTGATCCTTTAGCCTGATCAAAGGAGGGTAAAAATGCGGGAAGTATTTATCCTGAGTGGTGCAAGAACAGCAGTAGGTAGATTTGGTGGTTCCTTACGTGATATCCCTGCGACAAAACTCGGAGCAATTACAATTGAGGAAGTACTTAAAAGAGCGCAAGTAGCACCAGAAGAGGTAGACTGGGTTTTTATGGGCTCAGCAAGCGCAGACGGAATGGGTGAAGTACCAGCAAGAAATGCGGCATTACAGGCAGGAATCCCGGAAAACGTTCCAGCGATGTTTCTCTCTGCAGCATGCACTTCAGGGCTTTTTGGAGTTTCACTCGGTACAATGATGATTCAATTTGGAAAAGCGGATGTAGTCATAGCCAGCGGCACGGAGTCAATGAGCTGTTATCCTTACCTCATAAGGGATGCAAGATGGGGAATCAGATTCCGCGATTCTGTTCTCGTAGATAGTTGTTCACTTGCGCTTGAATGCCCGGTAAACCATGTTCAAATGGGCTACTACGGAGACATCGTTGCCGAAGAGGAAGGAGTATCAAGAGAGGAACAGGATGAGTGGGCTTTGAGAAGCCAGAAGAGGTGGGCACAGGCCAACGAGGCGGGAAAATTTAAGGATGAGATTGTGCCAGTTGTAATTCCTCAAAAAAAGGGAGAGCCAAAGGTCTTTGATACAGACGAATTCCCAAGGCCTGATACAACGCTCGAAGTACTTTCAAAGTTGAAACCCGCCTTCCGTGAGAATGGAACAGTGACCGCAGGAAATGCGCCTGGCATAAACGATGGCGCAGCAAGTGTTCTTCTTTGTTCTGCTGGGAAAGCAAAGGAGCTTGGTAAGGAGCCTATGGGGAAAATTCTCGGGTATGCAACAGTAGCGGGTCCGCCAAAAAATATTCCAATCGTTCCTTCTCAAGTAGTCGAAAAAGTTGTAAAGGAATCAGGGCTTAGTCTTGACGACATTGACCTTTTTGAACTCAACGAGGCGTTTGCGGCAGTCGCAATCATTAGCGTAAGGAGACTCGGTATTGACCCTGAAAAGGTAAATGTTGACGGCGGAGCTGTTGCAATTGGTCATCCAGTCGGCTCAACCGGAGTCCGTATATTAGTTCATCTCCTTTACGAACTAAAGCGAAGAGGTGGTGGGATAGGGGTTGCAGCTCTCTGCGGAGTGGGAAGCCAGGGCGAAGCAGTACTTGTAAAAGTTTAGGTGGGTAAAAACAAAATAGCAAAAAGGAGGTAATTAAGAATCATGGCGTACACATTGTCAAAGGAAGACGAAGCACTCCGTGAACAAATAAGGAAGATGGCGCTCGAAAAAGTCGCTCCAAGAGCCGCAGAAATTGATCGAGAGGGAAAATACCCATGGGACATGCAGAAACTTCTTGCCGAAAATGGTCTTTTGGGGCTTGCAATACCTGAAGAATACGGAGGCTCTGGTGCTTCAATGCTTTCAAATTGTATTGTAGCTGAAGAGCTTGCAAGGATCTGTGCAACAACTTCTCTAATATTTGTTGTCCAGAAACTTGCTGCCTATCCTATAGTTCTTGCTGGCTCCGAGGAGATAAAGAAAAAATACCTGCCACCAGTTGCCCGCGGTGAAAAACTTGCCGCATTCTGCCTTACAGAACCTGAAGCTGGAAGCGATGCAGGTGCAACGGCAACCATCGCTACTGAGAAAGATGATCACTTTGTTCTAAATGGTAAGAAATGCTTTATCACAAACGGTGGGCTTGCCGAGGTACACTCAGTTTTTGCAATGACTGATCCCGAAAGGGGAATTAAAGGTATTTCTGCCTTTGTTGTTGAGAAAGGTTATCCAGGTTTCTCAGCAGGAAAAATAGAGGACAAGATGGGGCTTAGGGGTGCTCAGGTTGCAGAGCTGATTTTTGAGGATGTTCCTGTGCCAAAAGAAAACATGCTGGGAAAAAGAGGGGATGGTTTCATAATCGCAATGAAAACCCTTGATAATTCACGTCCACTGGTTGGCGCACAAGCACTTGGGATAGCACAGGGAGCACTTGACGTAGCGGTTGACTGGGCTAAAAAGAGAAAGCAGTTTGGTAGTCCTATAGGAAAACTACAGGGCATTCAATTTCTTCTTGCCGACATGAAGACAAAAGTTGAGGCGGCAAGACAGCTGATTTATCGAGCAGCAACCCTCTGCGACGAAAACCATCCCGATATATCAATTTTTTCAGCAATGTCAAAGCTACTCGCAAGTGATGTAGCAATGAGCGTTACTACTGACGCAATCCAGGTCATGGGTGGTTATGGTTATATGAAAGATCATCCACTCGAAAGAATGATGCGCGATGCAAAGGTTACACAAATTTATGAAGGCACAAATCAAATTCAGCGCGTCGTTATAGCGCGAAGACTCCTTGGAAAATTATAGAAGATGGGAGGAAAGCCATGATCGAGGATCCGAAAAGAATTGCTGAAGAACAGGAGAAATGGCTCCTCGAAACTGAGGGCTTGAAGGAAAGAAAGGAGGAGTTTAAAACTGACGCAGGAATACCATTAAGAAGCCTTTACACGCCACTTGATACCAAAGATATCGACTATGTGGAGGACATCGGTTTTCCCGGAATGCCCCCATTCACCAGAGGCGTTTACCCAAACATGTACAGGGGAAGATTATGGACAATAAGAATGTTTTCAGGGTTCGGAACCCCGGAGGAAACAAACAGAAGGTGGAAGCTTCTTTATGAGCATGGAGAAACCGGTTTCAGCGCAGCAGTTGATTCGCTAACTTTCGCAGGAGTAGACCCTGATGACCCGATAGACTGGCTTTCAGCAGAAGTCGGCAAGGAAGGTGTTCCGCTTTACTCTATTCGCGGGATGGAAGTTATGGTTCACGGTATTCCGATTGACGAGGTTAGTGTCGCCCTTGTGGTCGAGCCAGAAACATCTGCCGCCGTTACTTCAATGTATTTCAACGTTGCGAAAAACCGTGGGATTCCACTGTCTAGCCTTAGAGGAACAACACAGAACGATATCCTCACCATGACAATAGGATATGTCCCATGGCATCCACTAAAGCCCGAGGATCTCCTCAAACTTGCATGCGATCTGATTGAGTACTGTACGGCAATGGGTGAAGCTCCGAAGTGGAACCCGATAAACTTCACAACATACAACTACAGAGAAGGCGGGATTGATGCGGTGCAGGAGATTGCCTTTGGGCTTGCCAATGCTTGCGCTCACATAGAAGAACTACTCAGAAGAGGCTGGAAGATTGACGACTTTGCTTTCAGGTTAGCATTCCACCTTTCCGCTCACAGAGATTTCTTTGAGGAAATAGCAAAGTATCGCGCAGCGCGGAAACTCTGGTACAAATTAATGACCGAACGATACCATGCAGAACAAAATGTTTCGAAACAATTCAGATTCCATGTCCAGACAGCAGGAAGCTCGCTTACCGCTCAGCAGCCAACTGTAAACATCATACGCACAGCATACCAGGCACTTGAGGCGGTTCTTGGTGGATGCCAATCACTGCACACAAACTCATATGATGAGGCAGTATGCCTTCCAAGCGAGGAGGCAGTTCTTCTTGCGGTCAGAACCCAGCAAGTCATGAGAGAAGAAACAGGGGTTGCGAATGTAATTGATCCTCTTGGTGGTTCATACTACATTGAAGCATTAACGGAAGAACTCGAGCACAGGATCTGGAAGTATTTTGAGGAAATTGAAAACGCTGGCGGCATCGTTGAAGCATTGAAGAGTGGGTGGCTTTACAGAGAGATGAACAAGGCGTTCGAGAGGAGAAGAAAAGCAGTAGAATCAGGCGAGGAAAAAGTGATTGGAGTAAACTGCTTCGTCAAAGAAGAAGAACCGGTAGAGCCATTTCGTACAAATCCTCGCGCTGCGGAAATAGAAATTGAAAGGCTTAATAAACTGCGAGCGCAGAGAGACAACAAGAAAGTAAAAAAGCTTCTCGATGAACTTAAGAGAGTTTGCGAGACGCGCGAAAACGTACTTCCTACCGTCATGGAACTAACACGCGAGGGAGCATCAGTTGGCGAGATAACAAATACTTTCAGGGAAATGTGGGGTTTGTGGGATGTCCCGATGATGGGATGAGAAAATATGGGCGCATTCGGAGGTTGTAAATGAAAAAAATAAGAGTGCTTCTCTTCAAACCAGGAATAGACGGGCACTGGAGGGGAATTCTCACCGTCTCAAGGGCACTTATGGAAGCAGGAATGGAGGTAATCTTCGAGGGCTTTAAATCCGTGGATACCATTGTTGAGGCAGCAATAGAAGAAGATGTTGATGTCATTGGCTACAGCGTTCATTCTGGAGCACACATTGAGTGGACAAAAAAACTTAACGAAGCTCTGCGTTCAAAGGGAGTCAGAGATAATTTCCTGGTTATTACGGGCGGTGCCATACCCCATGCAGACCATGAAGCATTAAAGAAGGAAGGCGCTGATGCCGTATTCAGCCCTGGAACTCACACAGCAGAAATAGTTAAGTTTATCAGGGAAAACGTTCCCGCTAAATGATTTCTATTTACATCAGTCCATATAAAGTTCAGGAATATTCGCGTAGTAATCAAGAGATTCAGGATTTTTCAAAGCGTCCTTGTTCTTAACTGGCTTCCCCTCAATCACATTTTTTACCGCAAGTTCTACCTTCTTCATGTTTAAAGTGTAGGGTACATCTGGTATCTGGATTATCTTGGCAGGAACGTGCCTCGGAGATGCATTTACCCTTATAGTTTGTTTTATTTTTTCTTTCAACTCATCAGTAAGCTCGTAACCGGGAGCAAGTTTCACAAAGAGAATTACTCTAATATCACTATTCCAACTCTGCCCGACAACGAGGCTGTCTTCAACTTCTTCAAGCATCTCAACCGGCCGGTAAATTTCAGCAGTCCCGATTCTTACGCCACCAGGATTAAGGGTTGCATCAGACCTGCCATAGATTACAACTCCTCCCCTTTCGTTGATCTTTATGAAATCACCATGCCTCCAGACTCCTGGATAAACATCAAAGTATGCATCATGGTATTTTTTGAAATCCGGATCATCCCAGAAATAAATCGGCATGGATGGGGATGGCGCTTCGCAAACAAGTTCTCCCTGCTTACAAATTACGGGCTTTCCTTCCTCGTCGTAAGCCTTTACCTTCATTCCAAGACCCCTGCACTGAAGTTCACCCGAATATACTGGAAGAATTGGGCACCCTAAAGCAAAGCAGCCATTTATGTCCGTTCCGCCGGAAATTGATGCAAGCTGAACATCCTTCTTGACAGCATCGTAGATAAATTCAAAACCCTCCTCAGATAAAGGCGAACCAGTTGAAAGAATTGCCCTTATGCTCGAAAGGTCATACTTATCTCCAGGCCTTAAACCAGACTTCATAACACCCGCAATGTAACCCGCACTTATGCCAAAAACTGTTATTTTCTCATCTTGCGCAAGTTCCCAGAGTGCCCCTGCATCAGGGTGGAATGGGAAGCCATCATAAAGGACTATTCTCGAACCTACGGCAAGCGAACTTACAAGCCAGTTCCACATCATCCAGCCGCAGGTAGTGAAATAAAATATCGTCTCCTCTCTTCTGAGGTCGGTATGAAGCACAAGTTCTTTAAGGTGATGGAGAAGAATCCCGCCAGCACACTGGACCATACACTTTGGAAGACCAGTTGTCCCAGAGGAATACATGATGTAGAGAGGATGCATGAAGGGTAACTGCTCAAATTCAATCTCCCCCGCTTCGCCGGATTTAAACTCATCGTAGTGCACGGCATTCGGAAGACTTTTTATTTCAGGTTTCTCAACGGTGTAGGGAACCACAACAAGCCTCTCAACAGAAGGCAACTCCTTTATGATTTCCGAAACGCGCTCGAGTGAATCAAATCTTTTCCCCTTGAAAAAGTAACTATCTGCGACAAAAAGAACTTTTGGCTTTATCTGACCGAAACGATCAAGAACTCCCTTGATCCCAAAGTCAGGAGAGCACGATGACCAGACAGCCCCCATGCTTGTTGCTGCAAGCATGGCAACAACCGTCTCTGGCATATTTGGCATGAAGCCAACAACTCGATCTCCAACCTGAACACCAGCCTCTTTTAAAGCCTGCGCCACCCTGGATACTTCATCGTATAGTTCAGAATATGACATTCTTCTTACGGGTTGACCCTCTCCCTTAAAAATGAGAGCCTCACTATCATCTCTGAATTTAAGGAGATTTTCCGCAAAATTGAGAAGTGCGCCACTGAACCATTTTGCACCAGGCATTTTTCCTGGATCATCTACCACCTCGTCATATTGCCTCGATGCCTTTATTCCCATGAAGTCCCAAACAGACGCCCAGAAATCCGCAATGTTTTCAACAGACCACTCCCAGAGTTCTGGATAATCCTTCAAGTCCATTCCAAATCTCTGGTTCACAAACTGCATGAACTTGTACATCATGCTTGATTTGACCCGCTCTTCAGAAGGCTGCCAGAGAATTTTCGGACCGTCTTCACATCCTTGCTGATTTCTCTCCCTCATGCCGCACCTCCATCTTCAATTCAAGGTACCGACTTACTCGCCCCCAAAAGATGGTTAACTTCTACGTGGTTTCAAGATAATAATAGATAAATGAATGCAATTCAAGCATACCCTTTCAATTTTTTCAATCCATCCCCGGTATCCTTCGATAGGAGAATGCTTCATTCGCTTTACATCAAAAGCTTAGTGTGTTAAAAAAATACGTGGTTTGCTCGCATAGTGACCTATCAGTCGCGTCGGGAGGCGCTACCTCTTAGTTAACCGATTTAGTAGAAAACGTTTTCACGGAAAGTGTGGAATGTCTTCAAACATGAGAAGAGCTTTCCGGGAATATTGAGAAAACATAAAACTAATAAGTTTAACTTAAGAAATTTTTAGGGAGGTGCAGATGTTAGAGATAATTGAAGAAGGCTCCGGTCCACTCTTCATGGACCCCGACGCCGATAAAGCTCGAGAGTTTTTCAAGAAAAAAAGTCGTACCCTTGTTCCAAAAGTTATGTCTGTTAAGGAGGCGGTTGAGAAATTCGTACATGACGGGGAATACCTTGCCATTGGCGGATTCGGCGCAAACAGAATTCCAACCGCAATATGTCACGAAATAGTAAGACAGGGAAGGAAAAATATGGCATTCGCCGGGCACACATCAACACACGATTTTCAAATACTTGCAGCAGGTGAAGTTTTCGACAGATGCGATATCGCGTACATCATTGGTCTTGAAGCCCGCGGTCTTTCCCCAAACGCAAGAAGGTACATGGAGAGCGGGAAAGTGCAGTCCTGCGAGTGGACGAATTACGCAATGGCATGCAGGTTTAAAGCGGCAGCGGCAGGTGTTTCATTTATGCCTGCAAGGAATGTGATGGGAACGGATACCTTCAAGAAAAGCGCTGCAAAAATTGCAAAGTGCCCGTTCACCGGGAAGAAATACATTCTTTATCCAGCCCTCTGGCCCGATGTCTCTGCGATCCACGTTCACGAGGCAGATGTTTACGGAAACGCAAGGATTAAGGGAATATCAATTGCTGACCTCGAACTTGCAAGGGCATCAAAACATCTTATTCTAACCACAGAAAGGCTTGTGCCAAACGAGTACATTCGCTCTGACCCAACATCAACTGTGATTCCTTACTATCTTGTAGATGCTGTTTGCGAAGTTCCTTATGGAAGTTATCCGGGAAACATGCCCTATGAATACTTTTCAGATGAAGAACACCTGAGACTCTGGCTTACAAAAGAGAAAAACCCGGATGAATTCAAGGAATTCCTGAACGAATACATTTATGGCACAAAAGATTTCAATGAATATCTCGAGCTATGCGGAGGAATAGAGAGAATAAACAATTTGAGAGCAGTTGAACATAATATCGATATTAAAAGGTAAAGGGGGTACAGGTAAAAATGGCTGAATACAATACCATGGAACTTATGATATGCGCTGCGGCAAGAGAACTCGAAAACGGTGCAACAGTTGCTGTTGGAACAGGCGCTCCTTGCGCGGCAACAATGCTTGCACAAAAAACAGGCGCTCCTGATCTCGTTATCATTTTTGAGGCAGGAGGAATCGCACCATTACTTCCAACCATGCCGATTTCAGTTGGTGACTCGAGAACTTTCTACAAGGCAGTTATGGCAAGTGGAATGTGCGATGTCATGGAGACAATGGCAAGAGGAATTGTTGACTATTGCTTCTTGGGAGGCGCTCAGATAGACATGTATGGTAATATCAACTCAACCGTAATAGGCGATTGGGAAAACCCCAAAGTGCGTCTACCTGGCTCAGGTGGAGCAAACGACTTTGGGTCTATGGCATGGAAAACGATGATAATCACTGTTCAGGACAAGAGGAGGTTCGTAGAAAAGGTTGACTTCATCACAACTCCGGGATATCTTAATGGCCCGGGTGCTCGCGAAGAAGCAGGCCTTGCTCCTGGAACTGGACCGCATAAAGTGATTACAAACATGGCTGTTTTAGGGTATGATGATGAAACAAAAAGAATGCGAGTCGAGTCAATTCATAAGGGTTATACTTTTGAAGATGTTCAAGAAAACGTAAGTTTTGAATTGTTGAAGGCTCCGAAAATCGTTGAGACGCCCGAGCCTACTCTTGATGAGTTAAGGATTTTAAGGGAGGAAGTTGATCCTGATGGTTACATCATCGGAAGGTAAAACAAAAACGAAAGCCAGTAACATAATAAGTGAAGCGCTTAAAAAAGGCCAGAAAACCCTTTCCGAATATCAATCAAAACTACTTCTCGCAGAATACGAAATACCAGTTGTTCCCGAGAAACTTGTTTCTTCTTCCAAAGATGCTTGCGATGCGGCAGAAGAAATAGGATATCCCGTTGTGCTTAAAGCCTGTGGCCCAGACATATCCCACAAGACTGAAAGAGGGCTTGTTTTGGTAGGATTGAAAAGACCGGAAGAAGTAAAAGAAGCTTTTCAAAATATTACAGAAAGACTTCAGAATGATGAATGGGAAGGAATACTTGTTCAGTCAATGGTCAAAGGTGAACGTGAACTTGTAATTGGTCTTGTCAGAGACCCTCAGTTTGGACCATGCGTTATGTTCGGGCTTGGTGGAATATTCACAGAAATTCTTCGTGATGTGTCCTTCCGCGTGGCTCCAATTGAAAAAGAAGATGCACTTAGCATGATGCAGGAAATAAGAGCAAAGGCAATTCTCGGGCCGGTAAGGGGCATGCCTCCTGCCGATACTGAGATCCTTGCGAAAGCACTTGTTGAACTTGGAAGAATCGGTGTGGAACATGAGAATGTTTCAGAGATAGACGTGAACCCGATGATCATTGGTCCTCAAGGTATGCCATGTGCAGTAGACGCACTCGTAGTCTTGGGAGAAAAGCAAGCAAGTATGTAAGCGGTATCCAGCGGAGCCGAATTTGAATAAGACCCTGAAAGTTTGCCTCATAATTTTCTCTATAATAATCATCCTCTATGTACTGAGTGAGATATTTATCCCTGTTGCAGCATCAAAATATGTCAGGCGCGAAATTGAAAAAAGGTACCCAGAGGCAAAGGATGTAACTGTATCCGTTCGTGCATTCCCTGCCTTTCGCCTGCTTTTTAAGAAATACTCAAGGTTAAAAGTTTCTGCAAAAGAAATCACGGTAGAAGGTGTTAGATTCGATTCGGTTTCACTTGAAAGTAAATCTTACCCTCAGGCAGATGTCGAAGGAATCATAAGTGAGGAACGCATAAATGAGATGTTCTCCAGTTCTTCTTCATTTGTGATAAATCCCAAGATCACACTTCTTAAATCAAACATTAATGTTTATGGAAGAGTAAACCTGTCGTTTGGCTCTTTCTATATAAGTGCTAATGGAAATCTCGAGGTGAGAGATGGTCGCGAGATCTACTTTATACCGCAAAGTATAGAGGTACTTGGGGCAAGAGCCCCAGAACAAATTCTTTCGGCAATACAAAGTATCGCCAATGAAACTCCCCTACTCGTTGTAAGAAAGGATCTGCCCATCACCCTCTCTTCAGTTGTCTCAGAGCCTGGAAAATTGATAGCCAGTGGAAAACTTGACCTCAAGGCCGCATTCAACCTTTCTCTGTGAGTTAATGTATAATTTTCCGCAAGGAAATAAGTGGAGGAAAAGTTGGCAGAGCCAAAATCATCAAACGTAGGTTCGGCTTCACACCTTGGCGAAAGGAAAGTCGTTAGTGAGTCGCATTTCATTTACGACTATACTTTCCGAAGAGTTCCCATTCCAATTATGTGTTACATGGCTATTGCAGATTCGAAGGCAGAACATCCTACGGAATGCGCAGCAAAACTTGCCCTTGATAAGTTGCAGGAAATAATTGAACCTGCAGTAGTTGCTGAAGAGGAATGCACAAGTAAGCACATGGAACGCCTGATTAAAGAATCTCTATCAGAAGTTAGCGAATACCTTTTCAATCTTTCCCAATCAGAGAAAAATCCGGAGACCCGTCACGCAACATTAACCATGGTTCTTGCTGATAGAAAAAAGGCATATATCGGTCACATAGGAAGCGGACGCATATATCTCATGCATGATGAGAGACTTTATGACTTAACCCCCACTGGTGAGTTGTCCGCAATAACTGTTCCCGAAACACCAACTCTCTTCTCACTTCCCGCTGGAGAAGAAATAACAAAAGAACCAGCAGAAACAGAAGCTCAATACCTTGGAGAATCCGTTCAGGTAAGAATTGGTTACAACGAGGTAGATATATCGCCCGGCGACGTAATAATTCTTGCTTCTGATGGCTTATGGAGCGTTGTAAGCGAAGATGAAATTCTTGAAAACCTTTCAAGTGCTTTGAACGTCCAGAGAAGTGCAAGTCAGCTTACAAGGCTTGCTTTCAGCAGGGATTCATCATCTAACGCGACAATGGTGGCCTGGCAATATTTTGTTCCCGGCCAGCGCACAACTCTTACGGAGCGCGAGTTACGCTCTCGAAAAAGAAAAGAAAGAGCAGTGGACACCTTGATTGTTATGCTTCTTGCACTCATACTGCTTGGAATTTTTGCAATCGGTGTTGCACTCGGTTGGAGGATCACTGACGCATTCCGTAAGCCCCAAAAGGAAACGAAAAAAGTGGAAAAGAAGGTTGCGGAGAAGAAAACCGTTCAAAAGAATGTCGAAAATACTGAAGTGCAAACGAGCGCACCTCAAGTTACCGCACCGAAAACGGCAATTGTGAAGGGCGTTGGGGTGAGAATGAGAGCATCACCAGATCCAAAAGGTGACATTGTTGGTATTCTTCAAAATGGCCAAACTGTTACGGTCCTTGGAAGCACAATTGGAACCGACAGCGCAACATGGACAAAAGCACGTGGCAAAGTGCGCTCAGGTGGGAAAGAAATAGAAGGAGAAGGATACATCAGAAACGATTTTCTCACTTTCCCGTGAAGTCAAACGAGTAAAAGCAAAAATCCTATATAAAAAACCCAAGAATTGCCCCGCAAATGAGCCCGGCAAAAAAAACAGAAAAAACTACAAGTACCGCGAGGAAAAGTTTTCTTCTGAGTTCTTCTTCCTGCTCCAAAAGTGAAAGTTGGACTTCTGACTCTTTGAACTTAAATCGCTTTGAGGTTGCAACCTCAACACCATACAAAAAGGTAGGGCTTTCAACTCTTTCACCAGTTCTATTTGTTATTCCACTCTCTATCGACGAGCCACCTGGTAACTTATCAAAATCGCCCAACGTTTCCCTCCACAACGCTCAATACTTAAGTTCATCAAGGTCCTTGTCATTCAAGCCTTCAAGAAACTTCAAAATTAGCTCTCCCGCTGCCTGAACTCTTGCGGCAAGTACATTTTCGTAAGTATCTGGCACGCTTATGCTACCAGATGAATTGCAACATTCAATCCACACAGAGGGAATCTGGGAATCCTCAAAAGGTATATTATCACTGTCGTCAGTTGCCTTGAGAGAAATCACCTTGATTCCATTCTCGCCGGCGAAAGTTTCAAGTTTAGCCTTAAGTCTCATAAGACCCTTCTCCTGAGTCCTCAAAGCGAGAGAATCCCCAGCACCAACAGAATCTACTACTATGACCCCAATAATATCCTTTTTTTCAAGAGTCCCAAGTGCTTCAACAAAGTACCTGGAGCCCTGAAACCTTTCCGCAGGAGAACCACCAGGCTTGTTTCCTCCAAAGAAAACAAATTTAAGGGTGAAATCGAGTTTCTTTTCCGAAAAGACCCTCGCAAGTTCCAGCAATGCACCAACCCCAGTCGCATTATCTATTGCGCCCTTCGACTGGGGCGAATCATAGTGCGCACCAAGAATTATTGTATAGCCCTCGCGCCTCCCCGGCTTCGAAGCGATTATATTTCGAGAACCAAGACCATCCGCCATTGTGAATGGCTGCTCCTCCACTGTATAACCATATTCACCGAGTTTCTGGACTATGTAATCGCCAGTTTGAGACTCACGAATGGAACCAGCAGGACGCGAACCTATCTGTTCCGAAAGAACATAAATGTGACCCATAGCCTGAGAAACAGAAAACACGGTTTCCTTTTCCTGAGGGATTGATATTGATGGTTTTTCTTTCTCCTTTTTAACCTCTTGCTTATTCGTTTTTCTCTTTTCATGAATTACCGGATTTTTCCCGAAGACAATGTTTAGTCCAATCCCTGCACCTATTCCAAACAAAAAGACAAGAACTACTGCAATACTTAAACGCTTTGTACGTTTCCTTCTCTGCTCTTCCTGTTCAAATCTCTTTCTTCGATAACTCATCTTCACCTTTTATTCCATTCTCAAAGATAAAACCATAAGCCATTAACCATTATTGGCCAACAATCTTAGCGTTGATAATCGAAGCACAATATTGCAGCACAGCTCATTCCTCACCAATAGATGTTCACTTCGGATAAAGTATTTTGTTGTGGAATCCACATTAATTCATAGATTCTCAAGTACCTTTACATATTCATCCGGTGTCAATTCAATCTCTCGTAGTATTTCTCTAATCAATGGCCGAGCAAGATCTCTTCCTTGATGATTAGGGACAGTTGTTGCCCTGCCGTCAGGGTGTCGGTAAAAGACATGGCTTCCCTTCTTTCGCACAACTCTAAAACCTAAGGACAATAGAACCTTGTCCATCGTCTTGAAATCAATGATGGGAAGGCGAGTCACACTTTCACCTCAATCTGTTGCAATCCGACAAATCGAGGCAAGTCTTCCATTGACTCCTTATATTCTTCCAAACAAAGCTCCAAAACTTCTTTGAGGTTTTTGTGAAGCTCATCCAAAGTTGCACCCTGAGTGTGTGCCCCAGCGATGCCAGGCACTGTACCAACGTATAGCCTCGTCTCGGGATCCCATTCCACGTAGGCAATAAAAGTCTTCATCTTTCACCTCCATGAAATATTATATTATGAATTCGACATAATCATCGGAAAAAAGATATCATGTCTTAGCATGTGTCAGAAGATCGAATACGAGAGAAGAGATGAGAATCCAGTATTATCTAATAAACGATTGACATCAGAAAACGGCAAGAATCGTGAGGAGAACGACACAATTGCTGATTCGATTCATGAATCGTTAAAATTATCTTGGTGTTCTTAAGTGTCAAAAGCATTCGTAGGACAGTACAAACATTCACCTGGTGGTCATTGCTCGAGCACAGCAATGCGTGACCTTCTTTCATTCTATGGTCATGCATTCACTGAAGAAATGATTTTCGGCCTCGGCTGTGGTATTGATTTCATTTATTTAAGAGACAGTAGTATGAATCCACCTGTTTATATAGGAGGTCGTGTTTATGACCTCGAAGGAAATCTTGCAAGAAGCCTCGGTTTCAAGATTGAAGCAGTCTCCGGATTAGGAAGCGAAGAATCCTTTAAAGAAATCAAGAAGATGCTTGATCAAGGGATACCCGTAATGGTGCTTGCTGATGTTTACTATCTCGATTATCTCCGTGCGAAGGTTCATTTTAGTGCTCACAGAATAGTCATTGTTGGCTACGATGATAAAAGGAAAGTAGCTTATGTCGCAGACAACGACAGAGATTCAATACAGGAATGCTCTTACGAAAGCCTGAATAAAGCAAGATCCTCATCGTTTGTGCCGCAACCGGCAGATAACACCTTTTACCAGATATTTGTTCCTGAAAAAATAGAATCACTTGACAGAGCAATTCCCAGCGCGCTTTTGTGGACAGCAAAGAATAATCTTGAAAAAGACCCCAGGCAAACTGTGTTTAACTTTGGCAACGCTCTTGTATCGAAAGGTCTTATCGGGCTGAAAAAATTCGCAACTGAAATGCCTCACTGGAAAAATGAATTTAATGCAGAAACCTTAACCCTTATCTGTAAGAGCATATATGTAAGTGCAGAAAAAGGTGGAACTGGATATGGCGGGAATTTCAGAAGAATTTACGGACGTTTCCTCAAAGAATCAGCCCATGTGCTTAACAATCCATCCCTTGGAGAACTTGGTGAAGAATTCATAGAAATAGGAAATCTCTGGACTCACATGTGTCTAACCCTTAAAGAGAAATCTGCAAATGGCGCAGAAGCAATTGAATCGTGCGAGAGTATCGCATCAGAAATTTACCAGAGGGAAAGGGAAGCATTTAGTATGCTTGAGAGAATAGCAAAAGACATTCAGAGGGAAGATGATGGATCTTTTTGACCAAGGCGAAAAACCACTTGAGGGAACTCCTCTTGCCGAAAGAATGAGGCCAAAGACCCTTGATGAATTCGAGGGCCAGGAAAAGTTAATCGGAAAAGACCAGCCACTTTACCGTGCAATCATGCAGGATAACATAGGTTCCATGATTTTCTGGGGACCTCCAGGCTCGGGGAAGACAACGCTTGCAAGGATTATTGCCGACAAGACAAAATGCGATTTTGTAAAGTTTAGCGCGGTAACGAGTGGAATACCCGAACTTCGGGGAATAATTGAGAAGGCAAAGGATAGAAGGAAATTTAACAAGGTTCGCACAATCCTTTTCGTTGACGAAATACATCGCTTCAACAAGGCGCAGCAGGATGCATTTCTTCCCCATGTTGAAGACGGAACGATTATTCTTATAGGAGCAACAACTGAGAATCCTTCTTTTGAGGTAATTGCCCCGCTTCTTTCAAGAGTGAGAGTCTATGTCCTTGAAAGATTAGAAGAAGAGCACTTAAAACGGATAGTAGAAAGGGCTTTGAAAGATGTGGGGAGAGGGCTTGGAAGACTGAACCTTGAAATCGAAGAAGATGCTCTTGAAACACTTGTCCAGATAGCAGATGGTGATGCAAGAATTGCGCTTAACATCCTTGAGATAGCTGCATTTTTGTGTGAAGAAAATGAAACGAAGAATATAACTCCTGAGTTAGTCGCAAGCGCAGCTCAGGAAAAAACTCTACTTTATGATAAATACGGAGAGGAACACTATAACCTCATATCAGCTCTACATAAGTCCCTTAGAGATTCAGACCCCGATGGCTCACTTTACTGGCTTGGAAGGATGCTGGAATCAGGAGAGGATCCTCTCTACATCGCAAGAAGGCTTGTCCGCTTTGCTTCCGAAGACGTTGGATGCGCAGATCCTCAAGCATTACCGCTTGCTATTGCGGCAATGCAAGCTTGCCACTTCGTTGGGATGCCAGAATGCGACCTTGCCCTTGCTCAGGCGGTTGTATACCTCGCGACTGCACCAAAAAGTAATTCACTTTACACTGCTTACGGTGAGGTAAAAAGAGATGTGCGAAAATTCGGTGCACTTCCGGTTCCTCTTCATATAAGAAATGCACCAACTGCCCTTATGAAAAAACTTGGTTATGGGAAAGGCTACCGCTATGCTCACAATTTTCCAGGACATATCGTTTCCCAGGAACATCTTCCAAAGGAGTTGCGTGGAAGGAAATACTTCAAGCCAGGAGATCAAGGCTTCGAAAAAGAAATTGCCCGGCGCCTTGAATTCTGGAGAAAAGAGCTCAAAGACAGAGCAAAAGAGTAACTTTTATTCTTGCTTAACTTCTATTTGAGATGCTGGCTTTCTTGCGTAAACTACAGAAGAAAACAACAAAACAAGCAAACCTATAACGAGAAAAATCAAGGGTATCCAGAGGGTAACTATGTCTAACATTGAGAAGTACTTCGCTGAATCATCAATACATTCTCTTACACTTTCGTCGGTTTGAGAATAATCAATACTCGCAAGCTTGATCGGTTCCATGCCCAAAGTTGAGGCATCAACGAGATAAACCTCAGAATACTTTGGCACATCAACAATTGAACCCGTTCTTGGCTCAACTGAAAACTCTGCATTTATCTTCTTCAGGTATGTAATCGGGAATAACTCATTATCTGCAAGAGCAAGGTTTGGCTTACCAATTATTTCCTTTATTTGTTTTCCAGTAAGTTTTTCAGGAAGGCCAATCGGTGGCTTCACAAACGTTGCTTCAGACTTTCCGCTAAACAAATACAACTTGACTCTCTTGTGTTTATTTCCATCGCGAGTTAATTCTTTTACAAACTTTGCTTTTGTTGTTGTTTCTGTATCGTCATCCCACATCTCATAGGTCGACTTCTTCGTTCCCACTGGTAGAAGAATGCTGTATCCTTTTCTGTTCCTATTGCTCTTATGACTCGGAACATTTTTGGAAGTTTTCCTGTCAAGCGCATAATAGTTTTCGAACTTTGAAATTATAGTTCCGCCTGAAGTTGTCACAACAGATTCCTTTACAATCACAGTGTTCGAATCACTAATCCCTGGTACCCCTTTCTCTTTCCTGGTGATTTTTATCGGTATTATCTTCTCCTTGCCTTCTGGAAGGAGAGTCATGGCTTCCTGATTAACATAGAGTTTTAGTGTTCCCTCGTATACTGGAGTGATATCAATGTCACAAGGAAGCTTTAAAAAAGATGGGGCAATAGCCCACTTCCAGATTGGAGCCATCACAACAATGATAACACCGATTATCAAAAGTATAATTCCAAAACGGTACCGCTTCATTTTTTAGCCTCCTTCTTCTATCTCTATTTCGCATGTTTTAAACTTCAATGTGCCTGCCAAACCTCTACGTTAATTTAGATTATACTATTGTATATTTTTTCGGCAAAATATCCCCTGTCATAATCAATAAAAAGTTCTATATCATAAATGGCAAAAAGGCGATAATCACTGCTTTCCAAATAGGTGACGAGAAATTACAACCCTCTGAATCTGATTTGTGCCTTCGTATATCTGGGTAATCTTTGCGTCTCTCATCATCCTCTCAATAGGGTATTCTTTCATATACCCATATCCACCCATAAGCTGGACACAATCGGTTGTTACTCTCATAGCAACATCTGTTGCGAAACATTTTGCCATTGCGGACATTGCAGAAAATCCCGGCTGCTTTGCCTCAACCATACAAGCCGCCTTGTAAACCAGCTGCCTTGCAGCCTCAACAAGCATCGCAAGGTCTGCAACCATGAACTGAAGACCCTGCAACGCAGCAATTGGTCGTCCGAATTGCACCCTTTCCTTCATGTAATTGATGGTATATTCGAGTGCCCCAGAGGCAATTCCAAGACCCTGGGCGCCAATTGAGGAGCGAGTTCTGTCAAGAGTCATCATGGCTATCTTGAAACCCTGCCCTTCTCCACCGAGCAAATTTTCCGCAGGAACTTCGCAATCCTCGAAAAGTAGTTCACGAGTGACAGAACCTCTTATCCCCATCTTGTTTTCTTTCTTGCCAAAATTGAAACCCGGAAAGCCTTTTTCGACAATAAATGCGGATATTCCACGCACTCCTTTCTCAGGATCAGTCATAGCGAAAACGGAATAAGTTTCTGCTATTCCGCCATTGGTAATAAAACACTTTGTGCCGTTTAAGATGTACTTGTCTCCTTTCTTTACAGCCCTCGTTTTCATTGAAGCAGCATCGCTTCCAGCCTCTGGTTCAGTAAGCCCAAAAGCAGCAAGCTTGTTTCCTGCCGCAAGATCCGGCAAGTATTTCTTCTTCTGTTCCTCACTTCCTGCCAATTTTATGGGAGTTGACCCAAGCTCCTGGCAACCAAGGATCAGTGAAGTGTTAACGCAAACCTTTGCTATCTCCTCAATTGCAATGCAAAGTGTGAGGAGATCAGCTCCCTGCCCTCCATACTCTTCTGCAAATGGGAGACCAAGAATATCATTTTCTTTCAGGAGCTCAACCATTTCCCAGGGAAACTCTCCCTTCTCATCAATCTCAGCAGCCTTTGGCTCAATCTTTTCTTTTGCAAGTTCCCTTATAGAAGCCTGAAACATCTTTTGCTCTTCAGTAAGGTCATATTGCATGACATTCACCCCCAAAACCTAACTAATTTAACTTCTCTTCTACCCAACCTTAACAACAACAGCATCACCCTGACCACCACCGCCGCATATCGCTGCCACTCCGAATCCACCACCGCGCCTCCTGAGTTCGCCCACAAGCGCCATCACTATTCGTGAACCACTTGCACCAATAGGATGGCCAAGCGCTATAGCGCCACCATTAACGTTTATATTCTCGGCTTTTTCAGGATCAAGCCCCAACATTTTCGTCGAATGAACACAAACTGCAGCAAATGCCTCGTTAAACTCAAAAAGGGCAATATCGTTTATATCAAGACCGGCCCTTGCAAGCGCTTTTTTAGTCGAGTTTGCCGGAACGGTCGCGAGGTACTCAGGTTTGTCAGCTACCATTCCATGCGAAACAATCTTAGCAAGCGGCTCAAGGCCTAACTCCTTTGCCTTTTCATCTGAAGTCACAACAAGACATGCTGCCCCATCATTTATACCCGATGCATTTCCAGCAGTTATGGTCCCATTTTCCCTGAAAGCAGGCTTGAGTTTAGATAAAATTTCAACCGACGTATCGCGCCTTATATGCTCGTCCGTATCTACAATAACTGTCTCCTTTTTCTTTTTTACCTCTACAGGAATTATTTCCTCCGCAAGCTTCCCCTCATCTTGCGCACGAGCAGCTCTCTGGTGACTCCTTGCAGCCCAGGCGTCCTGCTCTTCTCTTGTTGTTCCAAATTCCTCCGCCGTTCTATCTGTTCCTTCTCCCATGTGCCAGTCATTTATTGCACACCAGAGACCATCATGTATCATCCCATCTATGAGTTTTCCATGCCCCATTCTATATCCAAACCTTGCCTTGGGGACGTAATAATAACCCTGGCTCATGCTCTCCATACCACCAGTCACTAATACGCTTGCATCCCCTGCGCGTATGATTTGATCAGCAGTCACAAGAGCAGTTATGCTTGAAATGCATACCTTATTCACATTGAGACATGGAACATCAAGTGGTATTCCTGCTTTTAAAGCTGCCTGCCTTGCAGGTAGTTGTCCGCACCCGCCTGTAATAACCTGTCCCATTATCACATAGTCAACCTGCTCTCCTTCTATTCCTGCCCTCTCTAACGCCCCCTTAATTGCAACTGCTCCAAGGTCAACTGCACTCACATCGGCAAGTGCTCCCCCCAACCTTCCAAAAGCAGTGCGAGCCATTCCAACAATCACTGTCTCAGGCATTCTTACCATCTCCTCTCAAATAACTTTAGCGTTTGTTCCATGAAAGGCTCTCTAACAATAAATAACAAAGAGAATTAATTCCAGCTCTCTATATATTTAAATTGCACCCTGAATCCTTTTCAGATCCACAATTGAAAATACTAACATATCGAAATAAAAACTTATCATCAAGAAATCTAAAGCCCAAGGCTCCTTGCGAGTATTATCCTTTGAACCTCTGAAGTCCCTTCCCCAATTTCAAGGATTTTTGCATCCCTGAAATAACGGCAAACAGGGTAATCCTCAATGTAACCATATCCTCCGTGTATCTGAACCGCAGCGCTTGTTGCTCTTGTTGCTATCTCAGAAGCAAACAATTTGGCAATTGATGCCTCGCGAGAATAAGGCCTACCCTGAGACGCCAGCCAGGAAGCTTTGTATGTAGCAAGTCTTGCTAACTCAACTTCCATAAGCATATCAGCGCATTTGAAAGATATGCCCTGGTTCTTCCCAATTGGCATGCCAAACTGCTTGCGACTCTTTGCATATTTAACCGATTCTTCAAGACAGGCTCTGGCAAGTCCAACTGAAAGGGCTGCAACACCTATCCTTCCACAATCAAGTACTTTTAAGAAATTTCGAAAGCCCTGTCCTCTCTCACCGAGAAGATTTTCCTTCGGCACGCGGCAGTCATTGAAAGAAAGTTCATGAGTATCAGAGCAATGCCAGCCCATCTTTCTGTAGGGCGGGGAAACTGTGAAACCAGGAGTCCCGTGTGGAACAATAATATTGCTTATTTCTTTTTTCCCGCCAACCATCCCGGTAACAGCAGTAATTGTAACTATCTTCGATATCTTGGTCCCGGAATTTGTGATAAAGCATTTTGTCCCATTGATTACCCAGTGATCTCCCACAAGTTCAGCAGTTGTTTTTGTCGCTCCGGCATCGCTTCCTGCCTCAGGCTCTGTTAGGCCGAAGGCACCAAGAATCTCTCCCTTTGCAAGTGGCACAAGCCATTTTTGTTTTTGCTCCTCGGTGCCACTCATCAGTATCGGAAGTGCGCCAAGGGAAGTGTGAGCCGCCATTGTTATTCCAAGAGACGCAGAGACTCGTGAAATTTCCTCAACAGCAATTGAATAGGTGACGAAATCCGAGCCACATCCTCCATACTCTTCGGGTATTGGAAGGCCAAAAAGACCGAGCTCGGCCATCTTTCGCTGGAGTTCGTATGGGAACTCACCTTTTTTCTCATATTCATCAATAACAGGTGCAATTTCACCCTCGGCAAATTCATACACCGTTTTTCTGAAAAGCTCTTGTTCTTCCGTTAAGTCAAAATCCATAATTTAACCTCCTGCATAAAATACTTGCTAATAAAGCGACCCGTCCAGACAAAATTTGGCATTTGTCATGCAGCCATACAGCATGAAAAAATATCACACGTCCTATGAAACATCAACAAACTAAGCATAAAACTTGTTGATTGTTGCGCCATGACTCAAGCTTCAGAGTCGAATCTGATGTGAATCCAGCAAGTTGATAACAAATGAAGCATCTGTTAAATTGAATCGAGCCCACATTTTCACAAAGAAGGTGAAATGAATGAATTGCGTTCGTTGCGGGGAAAAAATTCAAGAAGGTGCGGATTCATGCCCTTCATGCGGTCTAAAGATAAAGACACCTCTTAAACCCGGTGCACTTTTACCACCCGAAAAGCCTCCTGCAACTCCAAGTTCTCTGAAAAAAGAATACTCGCCAGAGCATGAAGAAGCAATGGATTATATCGCTCCGGGTGAAGTACGTCTTCCTGAACCTTCTGGAATAAAAACGACGCCCGGAAAAGAAAAACGAGAACTACCTGTCGCAATAATTGCAATACTCATCGGAGGGTTAGTCATAGTAACAATTGCTGCCGCCATCTATTTCCTTGCCCTAAAGCAAACAGGCTTGAGTGAACCAGAACTTGCTGTTCATGCATACTTCGATGCAATTTCAAGCGGCAACGTCGAAAACGTAAAGTCATGCTTTGTGCCAGAATCCCAACCTAACGATGCAAAACTCGCTTCCACACTCAGTGTAATTTCTCGCAGTAATGTTAAGATGGAACCAAAGACAAAGCTTGTTTCCGAGAACAAATCCGAAGCCAGGGTTAAAATTGTTGATATAAAGTTATCTGCAAGTGCAGGTGGACGTGAATTCTCATTCGAACTTAGTAAATTTGGTAACCTTCTTGAGAATGCAATCGTCCACCTGAGGAAACAGGGAGGTAGGTGGCTCATAGTAAGAACCGACTAATCGAAATTTTTCACTTTACGAGTCAGATACTTTCTCAATCGGGGCATACCTTAGCAGGAGGCGCTTTCTTCCAACCGATTCAAAATCAACAGTTATTTCTGTGTCATCTGAAAGATTTTCAACCGAAACAACCAATCCTTCTCCCCACTTCGCATGGATTATACGCTCACCTTCCTCTACTGAAATAGATTCCTTTTCTGAATAAACATCCTCATATTCACTTCTCTCTATGAGTTCATCTGGTATTTCTTCAACGAAACGAGAGATGGGATTGGAATCAAGCCTTCCTCTTAAACTCCTACATGCACAAGCTGAAAGGTAAAGGAGATCCTGGGAGCGAGTCATACCAACGTAACAAAGCCTCCTCTCCTCCTCGATCTCTTCCTGCGAATCCATTGATCTCACGTGTGGAAATAATCCTTCCTCCATACCAACTATGAAAACGCAAGGGAACTCAAGACCTTTCGCATTGTGAAGAGTCATGAGTGAAACATAACCTCGAGATTCATCAAGGTCCTCAGTATCATCAACGAGGGATACTCTTTCAAGAAAATCTAAGAGAGTAACTGCCCCAAAATTTGCCTGGAATTCTGATACAACATTGAGTAGTTCCTCAAGATTCTCAATTCGGCTTTGCGCTTCAAGAGTCCCCTCATTTTGCAAAGCCTCCATGTATCCCGTCCTTTTCCATACTTCCTTTATTACATCTGTTGTTTCATGGTTGGAAGAGAAATTCCTGAGTCCCTCAATCAGTGCATGAAATTCGGAAAGTTTTTTCGCAGCAGAATTTGAAAGACCATGGATATCCGACGCCTCTTTGCAAACATCAAAGAGAGGAAGCCCATCCACCCTTGAATATTCCTCAAGACGTTTCAAAGTTGTCTTCCCAATTCCCCTTGGTGGGACATTTATTATTCTTCTCAAGCTCAATTCATCACTCGCATTCACAATCACGCGAAGGTAAGCTATGGTATCCCTGATTTCCTGTCTATCATAGAACCTTACTCCTCCAAAAATCCTGTAAGGTATGCCCTCGCGCAAAAGCGCCTCCTCTATCAGGCGAGACTGCGCATGAACCCTGTAGAAGATTGCAATATCGCTATAATTCATGCTCTCATTTCTCACCAACTCTTTTACTTTTGTAACCACAAAATTAGCCTCCGCATGTTCGTCTTCCGCAAGATAAAATTTGGGTTTTTCGCCTTTTGGCCTCGCAGTCCACAGATTCTTCGCTTTTCTTGAAGAATTATTTATTACAACAGAACTTGCAGCATTTAGTATATCGGGAGTTGAGCGATAGTTCTGCTCAAGCCTTACCACTTTCGCATCTGGATAGTCGTTCTCAAACTCAAGAATATTTCTTATATCAGCCCCGCGCCATGAATAAATTCCCTGGTCGTCATCTCCAACCACACAAAGATTTTTATGCTCTTCAACAAGAAGTCTCACCAAGCGATACTGCACCATATTCGTGTCCTGGTACTCATCAACAAGAACATGCTTAAATCTCCTTCTGTATTTCTCAAGGACGCGAGGATATAGTTCAAAAAGATTAACAGTAACAAGAAGAAGGTCATCGAAATCAAGTGCATTGTTTTCCCGGAGCCTTTCCTGGTACCTTTTATAAACAGTTGAGACAACCTCATGAAAAAAATCTTCCACTATTGATGAATACTGCTCCTCGTCTATCATTTCGTTTTTTGCTCTTGTCACAACGGCTTTGATAGCACCCGGTGGAAATTGCTTCCTTGAAAGACCAGCTTCATCAATGCAAGCACCAATTAGCCTCAAGGAATCCGCCTCATCGTAAATCGTAAAATTGGGAGTAAAGCCGAGTCTTGTAATCTCGCGCCTCAAAATCCTTGCACAGCAGGAATGAAATGTTCCAATCATCATTTCGCGAGAGGAAATTCCAAGAAGGCGTTCAACTCTCTCTCTCATCTCGTTTGCCGCCTTGTTAGTGAATGTTATGGCAAGGATCTCGAATGGTTTAGCCTGACCTGCCTTGACCAGGTATGCAATTCTGTGAGTAAGAACGCGTGTCTTACCACTTCCTGCCCCGGCAATAATCAAAAGTGGGCCACCCACATGCTGGACGGCTTCTTTTTGCGGTTCGTTAAGACCTTCAAGAGATAATTCATCCTTCAAGATGGAAGTTTCCAACCTTCTCACTCCCACTCGATCGTACTGGGAGGCTTTGAGGATATGTCGTATGCTACTCTATTTACACCTTTCACCTCGTTTATGATTCTGTTAGAAATCCTTTCAAGTACCTCATGTGGAATTCTCGCCCAATCCGCAGTCATCGCATCCTCGCTCGTAACAGCTCTAACGATTATCGGGTAAGCGTAAGTTCTGCCATCCCCCATAACACCAACTGATCTTATACAAGGAAGAACTGCAAATGACTGCCAGATATCTCTATAAAGATTTGCTCTTCTTATCTCCTCGATAACGATAGCATCAGCCTGCCTCAAAATCTCAAGGCGCTCCTGTGTAACCTCACCAATTATCCTCACAGCAAGCCCGGGGCCCGGGAAAGGCTGGCGCCAGACTATCTCCTCGGGAAGCCCAAGTTCCTCCCCAATTGCTCTAACCTCATCCTTGAAAAGCTCCTTTAACGGCTCAATTAGTTCAAACTGCATATTCTCCGGAAGCCCTCCAACATTATGATGGGATTTTATTCTTGCCGCATCTTTTGTCCCGCTTTCAATTATGTCAGGATAAAGTGTCCCCTGTACAAGAAACCTAATGTCCTTAAGTCCTCGTGCCACTTCCTCAAAAACTCTTATGAATTCCTCGCCAATTGTCTTACGCTTAACCTCTGGATCAGTCACTCCTTTGAGCCTCTCCAAAAACCTTTGCCGTGCATCAACATGAATAAGATTCATTTCAAAATGCTTTCCAAAAGTCTCGAGTACCTCTTCTGCTTCACCTTTTCGCAAAAGCCCATGATCAACAAAAACACAGGTGAGGCGGTCACCTACCGCTTTGTGAACAAGAACTGCAGCAACCGAAGAATCGACTCCACCAGAAAGCCCGCACATTATCTTCTCATCGCCAACCTGATTGTTGATCTGCTCAACCTTCTCCTCGATTATGGATGACATTGTCCAGGTTGGATGGCAGTCACATGCCTTGAAAAGAAAATTCTTAAGGATTTCAACACCAAAGGGAGTATGTGCAACTTCCGGGTGGAACTGAACGGCAAATCTCTTGTTCCTGGCATCTTCCATGACAGCAATGGGAGATGAATCAGTCGTTGCCGTAACCCTGAAGCCTGCGGGTGCACTTACCACTGTATCCCCATGACTCATCCATACTGTCTGCTCAAGCGGTAAATCATCAAGAAGAACCCCCTCTTCAATTACCTGAAGGGAAGTTCTTCCGTACTCTCTTAATCCGGTCGGCTCAACCTTTCCGCCAAGGACATCCGCCATAAGTTGCATCCCATAGCATATTCCAAGAATTGGGATTCCAAGGCTAAAAATTCCCGGATCACCACGCGGAGCCCCTATCTCATAAATGCTCGCAGGACCCCCCGAAAGAATGAGACCATCGGGTTTTCTTCTCTCAATCTCGGCAAGAGGTATATCGTAGGGAACAATCTCGCTGTATACCTTGCATTCACGAACACGCCTTGCAATCAGCTGAGCATATTGAGCCCCATAATCAATAACCAAAACTTCATGCTCGCGGGATTTCGCCATTCCTTCACCGTCCTGCAAAAGAAAGTAAAGTGTTATTCGCTCCCGATCTTCCCCATCCCAACTTCCTGACTACGCTGGATAGATTTACCCTCAGTCTGGATGGAAGGAGCAACAACAACCTCAGCGCGTTGGAATTCTTTGATCGTCGCATACCCACAAGTTGCCATCGATGTCCTTAAAGCGCCAAAAAGATTGAGAGTTCCATCATTCTCATGCGCAGGGCCAAGTAGAATCTCCTCGAGACTTGCAGCAGTGCCCACCTTCACTCTTGCTCCTCTTGGAAGCTCTGGATGAAAAGTTGCCATGCCCCAGTGGTATCCTTTTCCCGGTGCCTCGTAAGCCCTTGCAAGTGGAGCACCAAGCATCACAGCATCTGCGCCACATGCTATGCATTTTGCTATATCCCCCCCTGTTCTGATACCTCCATCAGCAATGACATTCACATAACGCCCGGTCTCCTCCATTATTCTTGACCTTGCTGCAGAAGCGTCAGCAAGAGCGGTTGCCTGAGGTACTCCAATACCGAGTACCCCTCTTGTAGTGCATGCATGTCCAGGACCTACACCCACGAGAACTCCAACAGCTCCTGTTCTCATAAGGTGCAACGCTGTGTGATATGAGGCACAACCCCCAACAACAACAGGTAAATCAAGCTTTGCTATGAACTTGTAGAGGTCAAGTGGTTCCCCTGAACTCGAAAGATGCTCAGCAGAAACAACAGTTCCCTGGATCACAAGTATGTCGAGGCCTGCTTCAATAGCATATGGCGAATATTCTTCAACCCTTTGAGGTGTAAGTGAAGCTGCTGAAACAACACCAGCATCCTTTATCTGCTCTATTCTTTTCGCAATCAGTTCAGGCTTTATAGGCTCTTTATAAATTCTCTGTATGCCCTTTGTCGCTTCTTCCTTTGGGAGAGAAGCAATCTCTTGAAGCATTGGCTCAGGGTTTTCATATCGAGTTTGCAGTCCCTCCAAATTCAATACTCCAACCCCTCCAAACCTCCCCAAAGCAATTGCAACTTCCGGGTTAACCACACCATCCATCGCTGATGCCATAAATGGAAGTTCAAGCTTGTATGGACCAAGTTGCCATGAAAGGTCTATGTCTTCAGGATCTCTCGTTCTCCTCGAGGGCACGATCGATATGTCGTCCAGACCATAAGCTCTTCTTGCAGATTTCCCAAGACCGATTTCTATTTCCAATATCCCTCCCGTTTCTTTGCCAGTTCGCTCCTTAGCATTTAAGTTTTCAATTATTTAACCACTACGGAGTTGAAGGGTAAAGGATTTTTTCACCATTTATTCAATATTGGCGCATTTTTTCTGAAAAATATGCGCCCGCTTTTCGCGGGCGCAAAGCATTCATCTCTCAAAAAGCCTACTACATTGGCGGCATTCCTCCAGGCGGCATACCAGGTACCTTCTCCTCTTCAGGCTTGTCTGCAATAAGGGCTTCCGTTGTCAAAAGCATTGATGCGATACTCGCCGCATTCTGTAGCGCTGACCTTGTGACTTTGGCGGGATCTATTATCCCTGCCTCAAGCATATCAACGTATTCGCCCGAAAGCGCATCGAACCCCTTGCCATCTTCGAGAGTCCTGACTTTCTCAACTACAACCGAGCCCTCTTGGCCAGCATTCTGAGCAATCTGCTTTAGAGGCTCAACAAGCGCTTTTTTCACAATTTCGGCTCCAGTCTTTTCGTCCTCCGCCATACCCCTTGTCTTAATCGCATCGACTGCATTTATAAGTACAACGCCACCACCTGGAACAATTCCTTCCTCCACTGCTGCCTTAGTAGCAGAAAGGGCATCCTCAATGCGATGCTTCTTTTCCTTGAGTTCAACCTCAGTTGCAGCACCAACTTTTATAACCGCAACCCCACCGGAAAGCTTTGCAAGCCTTTCCTGAAGTTTCTCACGGTCGAAGTCTGAGTCGCTTTTCTCTATTTCCGCCCTGATCTGGTTTATCCTTCCTTCAACCGCCTTTGGATCACCCTTTCCCTCGACAATTATCGTGTCTTCCTTGGAAACCTTCACCTGCCTTGCCTGTCCAAGCATATCAAGTGTTACGTTCTCAAGTTTGATTCCAAGTTCTTCACTCACAACCTGACCACCCGTCACAATGGCAATATCCTGAAGCATTGCCTTCCTTCTGTCACCAAAACCAGGAGCCTTCACAGCAACCGAGGAAAATGTTCCGCGCAGCTTATTCACCACAAGCGTTGCAAGAGATTCACCTTCAACATCCTCGGCAATAACAAGAAGTGGTTTGCCCGCCTGCATTACTTTCTCTAAGACTGGAAGAAGATCAGCAACAGCAGATATCTTCTGGTTTGCAATGAGTATATATGGATTGTCAAGGACGGCCTCCATCCTTTCAGCATCAGTAACCATGTAAGGCGAGAGATAGCCCTTGTCAAACTGCAATCCCTCAACAACATCGAATTCCATTCCAAAGGTTTGGGATTCCTCTACAGTGATTACTCCATCCTTTCCAACTTTCTCCATTGCATCTGCAATTATCTTGCCAACCTCCTCATCGTCAGCAGAAATTGCAGCCACCCTTGCAATCTCATCCTTCGTCTCAACTTCCTTTGCCCGCCTCTTTATGTCCTCAACAACCTGCTCAACTGCCTTCTCAATTCCTCTTCTAATGAGCATAGGATTTGCACCAGCAGCAACATTCCTTAAACCTTCTCTAACCATTGCATGTGCAAGGACTGTAGCGGTAGTTGTTCCATCTCCCGCTACATCATTTGTTTTCGTAGCAACTTCTTTAGCAAGTTGAGCACCCATATTTTCATAAGGATCTTCGAGTTCTATTTCGCGCGCAATGGTTACACCATCGTTAGTAATCGTTGGTGCTCCAAATTTCTTCTCAAGAACAACATTCCTTCCTTTGGGTCCAAGCGTGACCCTCACAGCGTCTGCAAGCTTATTTACACCTGCTTCAAGCGCTCGCCTTGCCTGCTCATCATATTCAAGTATCTTGGGCATCTTCTAACTCCCTCCTTCCCTCCTACTTCTTTCCTTTTCCGCTTACCCTTTTAGCGAGAATATCTCGTTCACTCAAAATAAGGTATTCTTTACCCTTAATCTTCACTTCGGTGCCGCCATACTTTGAGTAGATGACTATATCACCGACCTTCACATCGAGAGGAATCAGTTTTCCTTCTTCCCATCTGCCTGGTCCTACAGCAAGCACCTTGCCTTCCTGCGGTTTCTCCTTCGCAGTATCCGGTATGACAATACCGCTTGCCGTGGTTTCCTCACTTTCACCGGGCTCTACGATTACCCTGTCGCCCAAAGGCTCAAGATCCATACCATCTCCCTCCTTCCATCTTGCACTCTCCTACTTAGACTGTTAGCACTCTCATACTTAGAGTGCTAACAGAATTATACAAAAGTCTTAAATTTTTGCAAGAGCTCTGCGACTATTTCTTAAGAAGTGCTAAGGTAAAGTCAAACTGTAGAAATATCTTCGAAAAGATATTGCGATTGCTGCGACCATTCAACAAAATCAGGGTGGTAATATTCAGAAGGATACTGCCTGTAAAGGTCAAATACCCTATCTGCAATATTTCCCGCCAACTCAAAGCGAGAAATAAGCGATACATCCTTAAGACCTTTCAAAATTCCCTTCAGCTTCGCGTGAATCCTCGCAGGAACAAATCTACCTGCAATAGCGGCTTTCACAGAACGCTCGTCAATAATTCCTTTTGAGATTGCCCATGCAAATTCTTTCAACTTTAGCCTTTGCAAGAAAATCCTCATGCAGTCAAGTGCAGCCATGTGAGCGCCTCTATCCCGCATGTAGTTATAGTTATATGACCAGAGTCCTCTGCGGCTTACATCTCCAGCCTCAAGTGCAAATGAGGCAGCATCAGCAGCATAAGTAGCACCAATCATAGCTCCACCAATACCCCTACCAATTATGGGTATGGCCTGGCAAGCAGAATCTCCAAGAATCATAAGTCCGGAAGCAACCATTGTGTTAAGAGGTCTCCTCGTAGGAATCCTTCCGCCCGATCTCCTCAAAACCTTCTCACCTATACCAGGTGTTGAGCGAACAAACCCGTAAACAAGTTCTTTCGGGTCAGGAAAACCCTCCCTATCCTGGACTGCAGAACCAATATCAACGACACCATCACCAATGGCGCAAATCCAGCTATAACCGCCATAACGTCCAACGTGATATTCAAGAACTCCAACATCTGGACCATGCCAGGTAAAGGAAGGGTCAAGTTCTCGAGTCTCACGATAAATACATGTATGGTCAACAGTGCGAATGCGTCTTGGAATTCCCATTCCTTTTGGCAAATCCCTACAAACAACTCTATCGAGTCCACTTGCACCAATAACAAGCTTAGTTCTGAATTTACCTCTATCCGTATTCACGGCAACTGCATACCCATTATCTATCTCAACACCTGTAGCGATACACTGAGTTAGCACCTCTGCTCCAGCATCTTTTGCTCGTTTAAGGAGCCTTTGGGCAAGAAGCCTCCGATCAATAATTTGATAAGGGAAATCAACTATGGGCATCCTTGTTGACCCATCGGGACTTACGATATCAACCCTGAGGATATGACCTAATGACTCGGGTGATTTCGGAGGTTCGATTGATGAGAGTTCAAATCCCTCATTCTCAACAAAATCGATGCAATCCTCCCCTATCTCATCCTCGCGTTTTCTTTCAACTAAAAGAACTCTGAAACCGCGCGATGCCACCCTCGCAGCAAAGACAGAACCAGAACAGCCCGCCCCTACAACTACTGCATCGTATCCGTCAGGCACATTAATCTCCTAACCAAATGATACTATGAGCTTTTCATCCAGCCCATTGCCCTCTCGCAAGCACGCCTCCAGCCCGCATAAGCCTCTTCCATTTCCTCTTTTTTTCTCGATGGCAAGAATATTTTATCAGCAATCCAGCTATTTTCTATCTCCTCCATGCTATGCCAAATTCCACAGGCAAGACCTGCAAGATATGCAGCACCAAGTGCAGTCGTCTCATGTATTCGGGGCCTTTCAATCTTAACCCCAAGCAAATCCGCTTGAAACTGAAGCAGGACATCCATAACTGAGGCGCCCCCATCCACTCTTAGCGAAGAACAGGTAATACCCGAGTCACTTTCCATTGCTTCCATCACATCGCGTGTTTGATAAGCCATTGCCTCAACTGCCGCTCTCACAATATGTTCCCTTGTTGTACCGCGCGTTATCCCTAGTATAGCACCACGCGCGTACGCATCCCAGTAAGGCGCACCAAGTCCAACAAAAGCAGGAACAAAATATATACCTCCGGAGTTTTCCACTTTTTCTGCAATAGGTCCGGTTTCAGATGCACTATCGATTATTCGCAAACCATCTCTCAGCCACTGGATAGCAGCGCCGGTTATGAATATTGAGCCCTCAAGCGCGTAAGTAACCTGCTCGGACATAACCCATGCAATCGTAGTTAGCATGCCCTTCTTTGACTCTACTGCCTCTCCTCCCGTATTCATTAGAATAAAACTTCCAGTTCCGTAGGTGTTTTTCGTCATTCCCGGCTGATAACACGCCTGACCGAAAAGTGCAGCCTGCTGGTCTCCTGCGATTCCTGCTATGGGAACTGAGGCACCAAAAAAAGAGTGAGGATCAGTCTCAGCAAAAATTCCACTCGATGGCTTTACCTCAGGTAGAATTGAAGGGGGAATTCCAAGTTTTTCAAGAAGGAAATTGTCCCAGGTTAAATCCTTTATGTTAAAAAGCAGTGTTCTTGATGCATTTGAATAGTCAGTTGCATGCACCTTTCCACCAGTAAGTTTTGCAAGAAGCCATGAATCTATGGTACCAAAGCATAATTCGCCAGATGTTGCAAGTCTTTCGAATTCCCTGTCGTTTTCGAGCATCCATAAGATTTTTGTTCCACTAAAATAAGGGTCGAGAACAAGACCCGTGCGCTTTCTTATCTCTTTTTCAATGCCTTCGAGCTTAAGTTTTTCACAGATTTGAGCAGATCTTCGACACTGCCAGACAATAGCCTTCCCATAAGGTTTGCATGTCTCCCTTTCCCAGAATACCGAAGTCTCACGCTGGTTGGTTATCCCAAGTGCTGAAATTTCATGCGCCTTGATACCTGCCTCGCGAAGTGCTTCATCCATGGTGGAAATAGTGCAATCCCAGATTTCAATCGGGTCATGTTCAACCCATCCTAACTTTGGAAAGTATTGAGGAAATTCTTTTGTTACTCTCGAAACAACACTACCGTTCTGATCAAAAATCATAGCTGTAGTGCTTGTTGTTCCCTGATCAATAGAAAGAACATATTTTTTCAATTCAAACCTCCCGTTCCCTATTTTCTCCAACCTTTAACGAAGGGTATACGTCAAGGTCAAAACCTGCACGATAGCCCTTCAGGAAACGCATGTAACCCGCAGCAGCAACCATTGCAGCATTATCAGTGCAAAGCATAGGAGATGCAAAAACGACCCTCAAACCAGCCCTTTCGCAATCCTTTAAAAGCAAAGACCTTAAAGTTCGGTTGCATGCAACCCCACCACCAACCACAACTGAGTTAAGTCTAAATTCCATGGCGGCACGCACCGTTTTGCTCACGACAACTTCAAGAGCAGCCATTTGAAAAGAAGCGGCAACATCCTTCACCGCTTCCCTATTACCAAGAAGCCCATTTTTTTCAACAAACCTTATAACGGCGGTCTTAAGTCCACTGAAAGAAAAATTGTAATCTGGCGATTTCATCATCGCCCTTGGAAACGGAATAGCGTTTGCATCTCCTTCCTCAGAAACTTTCTCAATTACTGGACCACCTGGATAACCAAGTCCAAGGAACTTTGCCACTTTGTCATAAGCCTCACCAAGCGCATCATCACAAGTAGAGCCTATAATTTCCATTTGATCAGAATCACGAACAAGCGCAAGGAGAGTGTGGCCACCTGAAACAACAAGTGCAATAAAGGGGAAGGGCGGAAGATTTCCCTCGCAAGCGGGAGCAAGAATGTGTGCTTCAATATGATTTACGGGTATGAGTGGGACTCCCCATCCCCAGGCAAGCGCTTTCGCTGCGGAAACTCCTACAAGCAATGACCCAACAAGCCCAGGACCAACAGTCACTGCAACTGCATCTGGCTTTATCCCGGTAATTGCAGAATCAACAACCGGAATAATTGCCTCAACATGAGCCCTTGCAGCAATCTCTGGAACAACCCCTCCATACTTTTTGTGCAATTCCACCTGAGAAGAGACGACATTTGAAATTATTGCTCTTCCGTCCTTCACGCAAGATGCAGCACATTCATCACATGAAGTCTCTATGCCAAGAACAATCATACTTTGCTCTCACCACTTCTACAGACTTTCTCTTCAATTCTCTTGAGGAGTTCCATATACTCAACAGAGGTAATATCCCCGGTTGCCATAAGGATTGCATTCTCCGCAGTATCCTCATAATACCCAATTCTCATTCCAATCTCGCGAAATCCGAAGTACTTATAGAATTCACGAGCACCTAAGTTATTTTCCCTCACCTCAAGGGTAAGCCATCTTGCGCTTTTCCCAATGCCCTTCCTTATGCATTCTAATAAGAGAATTGAAGCAAATCCCCTCCTTCTCAAAGAAGGTTCGACAGCCATGTTTGTTATGTGCAATTCCTTGCCATAAAGCCCAGCACAAATATAGCCGATGACTACACCTGATAAATCAAGTACAAGATTAATCGAGCCTTCCGCTTCCATCTCAAAGATAAAAAAATCTCGAGTCCAGGGTGAAGGGAATATCTTTTTTTCAAGAGCAAGAACATGCTCGAGGTCACTCTCTCTCATCTCTCTTATAACGACTCTTTTTACAACTTCCGACATTACTACTTACACCGGCTTCTTAAGATAAACAGGTAAAACTGATACTGCATTGCTGATAGCACCATCTTTAATTGATGCCATTGCACATTCGTAAAGGTTCTTTGCATCCGGATGATAAACACCCTCTATGATTAATAATTCTTTTGAGTGGAAAACCGTGCCAATTCTTCGAGCATCCTCGCACAAAACTGCTATTCTCCCATTTGCGCCGGCAAGCATATTAAGCACCGAAGAAACAGGAGCACATAAATATTCAGTAATTCTTTCGGGAAAATCCCGAATCCGATAAAGTGAAGCAAAAAAAAGCCCCTGTTTTGCATCCCTCGTGACT
>Ga0315298_1001616_pt1 | contig 40625 bp, 32 predicted proteins | sample WHS_1_MG_FD_203077 | JGI IMG/M metagenome (GOLD analysis project Ga0315298, IMG submission 203077) | Extremophilic microbial mat communities from Washburn Hot Springs, YNP, Wyoming, USA - WHS_1_MG | ecosystem: Environmental > Aquatic > Thermal springs > Hot (42-90C) | place: USA: Wyoming... | reverse complement strand
AATCCACGCCTGGTGATGACTTCGATCTCCAACTTTGGCCAGACCGGCCCCTACCGTGACTACCAGGCTCAGGATATTGTGATCACCGCCATGGGCGGCCTCAACTACACGGCTGGTGCCTTAGGCCAAGACCCAGTGAAGCCCGGTGGCTCCCAGGCCCAGTACGTTACCGGGGTTGCCGCTTACACCGCTACTACCTTGGCCTTGTATGGAGCGCTAAATGATGGTGAGGGGCAGCACGTCGACATCTCCCTCTTGGAGACGATCGCCGCCAACTTGGAGGCGATCGACATCGGCTATTCCCACCATGGGACGATCCACGGCCGAGGCCAGTACCGTTACGCCGTCGGCTACCCGGTAGATGTCTACGAAGCCAAGGACGGGCCTTTCCTGCTCAGCGCTCACGGCATGGGTGGCGTTGGGTTGGATAGCCTCGCCCTGCTTGTGGACAACCCCGAACTGGTCAACAATCCCCTCTTCGATCGTCTCGACCCGACCGCGAGGATGAATGCCAGCCTTGAGGAATTCGACGCCTTGATCACCCCCTACTTCGAGAGCCATAGCCGTATGGAGATCGTGGAAAAAGCCCAAGAGCTACATATGGCTTTTGCCCCAGTGCAGAATACAGAGGACCTGCTGAACGATCCTCAGATGAAGGCGCGAGGCTTCTTCGTCGAGATCGATCACCCAGTGGCTGGTAGTTGGCGCTACCCGGGCATACCCTGGGTAATGACCGAGTGCGAAAGCCGGCTCAGCAGAGCACCGCTCCTCGGCGAGCACAACGAGGAGATCCTGTGCGGCCGTCTTGGGCTCAGTAAGGCCGACCTAGTAAGCCTACGGGCGGGCGGATGCATCTGAACAGGAGGAGACCATGGCAAGCTTGCCTTTAAGGGGCGTGCGGATTATCGACGTATCGATATACATCGCGGGGCCGCTCTGCACTCGCATCTTCGCCGACCTTGGCGCGGAGGTGATCAAGGTCGAGGCTATCCAGCGCCCAGAGCCAACCCGCAGCCTGGTGATCGCCGAGAACGACCCCCAGGACCAACCGTGGAACCGCAGCGGCTACTTCATCCGTCTCAACATGAACAAGTATGGCATCACCTTGGATCTTACCAGGCCGCAGGGAACAGATCTGCTCAAGCGGCTGGTGAAAACGGCCGACGTCTTCATCGAAAACTTCAACCCCCGCGTGATCCCTAGCCTCGGCCTTTCCTACGAGGTGCTGAAGGAGATCAAACCAGATATCATCATGGCCTCCCTCTCGGGCTATGGCCAGAACGGTCCTTGGGCTAATTGGAGCGCCTTCGGCTATTGTCTAGAATACTCCTGCGGCCTAGCCTATCTCTCTGGTCATCCGGGTGGCCCACCGGGCAAACAGGCCCTTAGCTTCACCGATCCTTGGGCCGGCATTCTGGCCGCCGGTTTGCTCGTCGACGCTCTTCACTACCGGCGCCGCACGGGGAAGGGCCAGTACATTGACCTGTCGCAACGAGACATGGCGGCTGGTTTTCTTGGCGAAGCATTGCTGGACTACGTGATGAACGGGCGGGTATGGAACCGGATCGGCAATCGCCATCCATCCATGGCTCCTCACGGGCAGTATCGTTGCAAAGGAGACCGTCAGTGGGTGGCTCTCGCCGTGACTAATGACGATCAATGGGTGGCCCTACGCAAAGCGCTAGGTGACCCAGAATGGGCCCGGGATCCCAGGTTCGCCACCGTGCATGGCCGCCTGGCGAACCAAGACTACATTGACGAACACATCCAAGAATGGACCCTCGAACGTGATCACTACACGGCCATGCACGAACTCCAAGCCGCGGGAGTGCCCGCGGGTCCTATATTGAATGCCAAGGAGGTTCTCTTGGAACCTCACCTGAGGGAGCGACGCCTCTTTCAAATCGTGGACAACCCGCGCATTGGCCGGCGTCCCTATGCCCGGCAGACACCCGGCTGGTATAGCGCTTGGCCGGAGGCAGGCACGGCTCCTAAGCCAGCGCCGGACCTCGGGCAGCATAACGAACTGATTCTTGGTGAGATGCTCGGGTTGGGCGAGGAAGAACTAGCCAACCTAGCCGAGCAAGGGATCATCGGCACGGTGCCGATAGTCGCGGCCATGTCACCAGAACAGCTCAGGTCGATCCTCGAACGCCGCATCGAGCTGTCGATGAAGCTAGGGAGGATCGACGCTCGGGAGACCGAGGCCGAGTACAAGCATGCGCTGGGAATAGACTAACCTTGACCAACAGGAGGTCTTACCTCGCTGCGCAGGCAGACCGAATACTCTCGACCGCCGAATCTCGTGGGGTATGACCAGTATTCCCAAGCCGACGATCGGTGCGATTAGCCGCCCGGCGGTCGGACTCGGCTCAGAACTCCCTCTCCACTGCGAGGAACAACAACCTCATCCTTCAGGGCACTAAAGAGGTACCAGCCTGGCCAACTGATCCTGCCGCTACGGCAGGGGTAGTCGGCGCATTTCCGATACGAGGCAGTTCGATTGGGCGGACGGGTGAATCGGTGCCAACCACAGTCTACCCGGGATTTCAACGCCAATCCGTGACCGAGCCAGACCGGCACCGCCTGCGAAACACGACCCACGTCTTCGACGCATGGGCTGGGAGTTCAGCTCGTCGTTTCAATCGCCTCCAAGGCTCGAACGAGCCCAAGGGCCATCGGCTCCAGCAATTCGGGAGCGGTGGTTTCGGGGCCGTCGCTAGGCGCGTGGAAATACGGGTTGCCAGCGACCCCGAATATCCCCCAAGCACGATAGCCATCGGCGTTGAAACGGAGCAACTCGCCAATGCCGGGTCCGACGAAGGGCTTTAGGCCAGGGAGGTGGGCAAAAGCCTCGGTCAGGACCGGCAGGAATTCGGGTGTACCGGTGGTGAGTTGGTACCTCTCGGGCTGGGCGTATAGCCGCAGCCCCGATGGTGTCTGTTCCCAGCCCCAGGTGGCGATCGAGGCGCCAAGGTGCGCCCAGCACTTCACCTTCGCCGGAGGCGGAGCCATCTCTTCCATGAAGGCATGCATGCCCAACCCGAACAATTCATGACCGGAGTTGCAGTCGAACAGGTAGCTTGTGCTGGACTGGTGGCTCGCGGCCCAACGAGCGAGGGCAAGCCAGAGAGCCACGCCCGGTCCTCGTTCTCCACCGCATCGGAACCAGCCGCTAAAGGGCGTAGAGACGACGATTAGGTTTTCACCACGATCGATCCGGCCGAGCACGTTGCGCGCTTCCGCGTGAGGATCGGTCTTGCCATCTACCAACAGCATGGCCTCTGCATTTTGCGCGACGGCCGCCATCAGCGTCTTCTCGTCCCGCGACCCCACGACCACCACGGGAATCGGCAGCGGTTCGGGTCTGATCTTTGGCCACCGTCCTGAGGTGTCCGCCGAAACCGAGCCGACAAGGTCGCCGGACGGTGTGCCGGCAATGATCACCGCCGCTCTCGCCCCGGCATCCGCCGCGGCGACGATCATCTCGTCGCGTGCCGCCCTTAGCGTCCTGTCAGACTCCATGATCTTGATCAGCGCGATGCGGTTCCGGGTCACCCCTGGATCTGCCCCTCGTTCGAAAGGGACGAGGGGAGCGCGAATGGGCTGTGGGCCGCTGTGGCGGGGTGGCCACAGCGGAAAGCAGTCGATGGGCGTGTCGCCTAAGGTCAGACTGCTTTCGTGGACGAAGAACTGACGCAGGTAGAACGGGTGAAACTGCACCTGCAGACCGGCCGCCTCTAGCTCGGCGGCGATCCACTCTGTGGTCCGTCGGTCTGCCTCCGTTGCCGTTCGGTGCTCGCCGAATTCGGTGTAAGTAACAACATCGCGATAAAGACTGGCACCGGATAGGTAGTCCTCAGGCATAGCTTCTCCTTCCTATGTCCTTGCGGCGCTTACTCGCTGCCTAACGCCAGGCCCAGGTCCTCGTAGAGCGCCGTGGCGATCTTGGAGCCAAAACCGGAGGCGATGAGGCTGATGACCAGTCCATACTCCGGGTCTGCAAAGGCAAGCATACCCGAGGCGCCGGCGTGGCCGAAGGCGCGAGGTGAGGCATGGGTACCGTAGCGCACCTGGTCGGCGAAGGCTTGGAGCCCTCTCACCTCGGAGGCGGCGCTGTCCAAGGCGATTTGGTCGCCCCGTTCGGCAACCAACTTGGCGGCCTGGCCCCACAGCGGGAAGTTGAGGGAAAAACCAAGACCCCAGCGGGCAACCTCGGTCGTCTGCCGTGCAGTCATCGCCTCGACGGTCTGCGGCAAGAGGACCCGTTTGCCGTCGATTTCGCCACGGCCCAGCATCATCTCGTAGAACCGGCCCAGATCCCGAGATGGGCCGATGCCTCCTCCAGCCGGCTGTGATTTCGCCGCGGCTTCTTCGCTGCCCGTCGAAGGCGAGGGAGGCCGGGCCATTAGCCCAGTGGAGGCGAAACGATCGACATAGGCACGGTAGCGCTCCCGCGGAACGCCGTTCCAAGAATCATTCATCCCACAGGCCTCGAAGATGTCGCGACGCACGATCTCGCCGAACGGTCGCCCGTTGAGGCGGCGCACGATCTCAGCGAGGATCCAGATGCCCGCTGGATTGTAGCCGGCCATGGTGCCTAGCGGCGGCAGCGCCGGTGGAAGCTCGAGGCCGGCGGCTGCCCGCCGCATCACGGCAAGCCGGTAGCCTTCCCGGGGGGCGGCGATGATCTTGCCGACCGTTTCGTCCCAACTTCCTAGGTTGAAAGGCCCCGGGTAGCCACCTAGGTGAGCTGTATGCGTGAGGAGGTGCCGAATGGTAACCTTCTCCTTGTCCCCGGCGGCAAACTCCGGAATGAACTTGACCACCGGGTCGTCTAGTTCGATAGCGCCTTTTTCCCAGAGCTGCATTGCCGTTACGCAGGTGGTTGGCTTGACCGCCGAGGCCCAGGGAACGAGCATATCAGGGGTCATATCCTTGCCCGTGCTCGACTTCCCCCAAGCGTAGTCGACGATGGGCTGGCCCCAACGCGACACATACAGCTGACCGCCGTTGCCCTCTGGTGTACTCCCGACGATGATCTCTGCCGTGCGGGGCAGTACCTCTGCAAGGTTCTTCATCAGTCCCCCTAGCCGATTTGATGTATCCCAGATAGACTAAAGGTCCAGATCCAGATAGTCTTGCACGTTCTCGCTGAAGAACAGGTTCAGCTCTTCTTCAGAGAAGGCGAACCCGTACTTCCCTGCCTCCTTGGTCAGTAGCTCCACCCAGCTCTTCTCGTCAAAGAGGCCGCGGAAGACTGGCCAGTCGCTAGCGAACATGATCTTCCGGCGGGCGGGGCTATCCATCGCCCGCCGGACCAGACGGAAATAATCGCCGATCTCGTGTGGGTACTTCGCCTGCCAATCCCCGACATCCATGTAGATGTTGTGCTTACTTATCGCCAGGGAAAGGGCGTACTCGTAGTGATAGGGAATGCCGCTATGGGCGAGACAGATGTTCATCTCCGAGAAGTCGTAGGCCACATCTTCCCACAGGGCGGGATGGCAGTATTTGATCGCCACATGACTGCTGCCTAAAGAGGAGCAGTTGCTGGTCACCGGGATGTTCCACTCGACGCACCTCTCGTAGTAAGGGTAGCACATCTCCTTGTCGTTGGGGTAGAAGCCCCAGTGGGGCAGAAGCTTCAGGCCCACGCAGCCTAGCTCCTTCACCGCTCGCTCGAAGAGGGGCAACCCCTCTTTACCCCGTCGCAGGTCCATGCCGCAGAAGATCAGAAAGCGGCCGGGATGTTTATCCCTGACTGCTGCCAGTTGAACCAACTGGTCCCAGTGGGACACAGCCAGCTTCTCGCCCGTCATGTCCCAGTCCATCGCCATGAGAATTGCCTTGTCCAGTCCCGCGGCATCCATCTCGGCCACCAGCAACTCTGCCTTCTCTTCCAACGACTGACTGGCCGCCAGGCGTAACGCACCCTGCCGAAGCGCCGGGTTCTGCCGGTCGGCGTCATAGTAAGTGGGGAGAGGCTTGGCGAGCTGCCGCCGCCGTTTCGTCTTTGTTCGCGCTTCGAACACGTTGCCGCGGAACCATGATCCGACAAAGAGATGCAGGTGGTTGTCGACCCACGGGCCAGTCTTCTTGATTTCGATCTGATTGTGCTGGGAGTCACTAGTCACCGATCCATGCCTCCTTGTGAATATGGAATAGCGTTACCGGGACCCAAGTCATTTGCCACGCGGTGGCGCGCTTCGGTTGCTCGCCTTCCCTGTAGGCAGGCGAGGTTTCGAGCCTGCTTGACAACCGCCCGAAGGATGCTCCCCGTAGAGATACGAGCGGGGGCAAAGTTCGGGGCAGAGGGGTCAGCGTTCCAACGGCGCACACGAGGCGCGGATCACCAATTCGGAGCGAATCTCGGTCAGCAGGTATTCCGCGTCGAGACCTGCCAGCCGGGTGAGTATGTACTGAGCGGCCATCCGGCCCACTGCTACCCGGTCGAAGGTAATCACTGTCAGTGGCGGACGGTAGTACTGCGCCCATGGGGAGTCGCCCATGGTGATGAAGGAGATGTCGTTCGGGATCTCCAGATCCGCCGCGGCGATACCGCCAAGCACATACGGAGCGTAGAGGTGGGTGGCCAATAGCAGCGCTGTCGGCCGGTCGGCACGGTCGAGCATAGTCGGGACGACGGTAAGGCACTCTTGACGAGACCCAGCCTCGACGACCAGTGCCGGCTCGTACGGCAAGCCTAGTCTCAGCATCGCCGCTGGGTCGGCCCTAAACACCACGCCCCGAGGCGAGGACCGCGTGACGAGGGCGATGCGCTTATGCCCCAGTCCCTGCAGGTATCTGACCGCTTGCTGGAGCCCCAGATCATGATCAACGAACAGCTTCGGCAGGCCAAAGGGCTGCCGGCTGGAGGTGATCACCACCGCGGGCACACCGGCACGAGCTACGAGTTCGATGCCTGGGCAGGTTTCCCCGAGAGGGCAAAGGATCACTCCTTCCACTCGTCTCTGCAGCAGTCTCCTGATGTTCTCGGCCTCGACCTCCTCTTCCCGATGAGCATCGTAGAGCAGGAGCGAGTACTCGCGGTCACGCACTACTCCCCCGATCCCTTCGACGAAATCCTGGAACACTGGGTGGCTCAGATCCGGCACCAACAGTCCAATCGCGCCACTGCGCGATTTGCGGAACCCCCGGGCGGTTTCGTCGGGTATATAGCCCAGCTCGGCGATCGCCTGCAGGACTGTTCGGCGGATTGCCGGCCGGACCGAAGACACGTTGTTCAAGACACGAGAAACGGTGGTCACCGAAACGTCGGCGTGTTTGGCAACATCATGTATGGTTGGCATGTAACTCCTCTCATGGTGCCTGACGGACGATGATGTACCGCGTATTATACAGGACGCGTTGTTCCCCTTGCGAACACTCCGCACCTGAAAACGCCGGAGGCAAAACGCGACGATCTACCCCACCACGAATTGGAGTGTGAAATCGTTTGCCGTAGAGATAACCGTTGACACATTGCGCCAGTCATGTTACACTAGGGGCCCGAAGCTGTCAAGGGCTTGGAGGACGGCGTTACTGCTGTAGCTTGGCATTGGTGGGACCGAAGAAGCTCCCCTAGGCCTGGTCTCTCCCGATGTCGTGCCTCGTCACGAGCGCAGATGCTGATTTCGTCGCTGTCTACTACCGGCCCGGGGCGCAGCACGCCCTGCTAGACGCTACCGTTTCTTTACAAACTGGCGGCGTTCTTCCAGCGGAGACCCGAACGCGGAGCGTTGGCTCCGGACTTGCTATGAAAGGGGAGTGAACATGTCACGACACGAAGGCAGGCGTGGAGTTCTGTGCCAGCGTGTGACGCGCCGAACGATGCTGCGCGGGGCAGTAGGCGGGGCGTTGGGAGGGGCCTCGCTGGCTTGGGGAGGCTTTGGGTGCGGCAATTCCAATGTCGGTGAGGTCACGCCGAGCTCGGGATCAGGTGTAGTCCGGAAGATGCCTGGCGAAACTGCGACTGCCAGCCCGACGGTGCTAAGCCCGAGACCCGGTGGCACGGTGAACCTCTGTATGTCCAGTCAGATGACCGACCTCGGCGCTCACGTCGGTTCGGCGAATGGTAGCACCACGAATACCTTCGTCCACGACCACCTGATCTCCTATGATTCAAGTACCGGTCGGTATGAAACGCTCCTGGCGCAATCGGTCGAGAACCCTGATCCGCTGACCTACATCTTCAAGATCAAGCCGACGGCGAAGTTCCACAACCTGCCGCCAGTGAACGGTCGCCAAGTGACCGCCGACGACGTGATTGCTTCATGGAAAGCCTACGTCGACAATCCGCGCACCGGCAACAAGGGGTTGTTCCTCAACGTCGACCACTACGAAACGCCAGACCAGGCGACGCTGGTCGTCAAGATGAAACAACCAAACGCCTGGGCGTTGAGCGGCAGTGGCTTCGCCGACGGGCTCTCCACGGTCGTCCTTCCCAAGGAGATCGTCGACAAAATGGACACAGTCGCTGTTGGTGCCGGTGCATACCATTTAGAGAAATTCGACCCAGCCTCGTGGATCTCCTTCGTCAAGCGGCCGGACCCCTGGCATGAGCCAGGTCGGCCCTACATCAATAGAGTGACCTACCAGGTAATCACGGACCCAGCAGCGAGGGCTGCGGCGTTGAAGGCGAAGCAGATCGACTCGCTCGTCGCCCGCGACAAGCTCGAAGCCGACGAGTTCAAGAACTACGGCCCTGATATGCAGGTGGACCGCGAGCTTTCCTACCCCTCATCCATCCAACTACGAGCAGACCGGGATGGATGGTTTTACGACCCGCGGATCAGGGAAGCGATCTACAACGCGATCGACGTCAAGGGTCTTATCGACTTGGTCGAGCTCGGCGAGGGGGAGGTCAGCGGCCCGCTGATGCCTTACCTCACTAAGTGGGTCCTGCCGGCCGACGAGCTCTGGAAGGCTTACCCCCACGACGTGGCCAAGGCCAAGCAACTGCTGGCGGCCGGAAACTGGGATTTCAATCGGGAGGTCGAACTGAAGTACCCCGCGGACGCCACGCAGGCCCTCTTTGCGGAGGGCGTGCAGAGGCAATTGTCCGCGGTTGGGATAAGGATCAGACTCGTGCCGCTGGATTCCGCGACGGCCTATGCCCCACAAGTGATCCGCGCGAGGGATTACCAGATGACGACGCGAATACGGGTCAACTTGTGGAAGGACCCCGACGCGACTCTCCGGCTCTTCACCACCGACGGTACCGGAGGAGGCAACTACCAGCGCTGGTCAGATCCCGAGGTCGACGCCATCGTTGCCAAGCAGGCGGTCGAGTTCGACCCGGAGAAGCAACGACAGATCATCATTGATGCCCAGCGCCTGCTCCTCAAGAAGTTCGCACCCTGCATGTTTGTCTACTGCCCCTACGTCTACACGGCGAGGTGGGGTTACTATCACCCGGCCACCAATACCGGCAGCATCGGGGCCTGGGGCCATTACGGCTGGACCGAAAAGGCCTAGAGCCGAAACAGATGGCTAACGAAGACCCAGACGGAGTGCTGAACGGCGGCCTGAAGAGCATGCTTGGGGAAGCTACTTTGATCGCGTCGCGGACGCGCGCACTTGTGGCTGGACTTCCCCTTTCCTTGTCTAGTCAGCGGCATCAAGACCGAGCAGCTAAACCATTGCGTTCAAACCAGAGGAAATAGAGGCCTTCTTGGGCGGTAACGGCCGCTAAGATCTACAGGGTCTAGCCTAACTCGGCACCTTCAATGTGTTCCGCAGAACGCCAATTCCCTCGATCTCTACCTCCACCACGTCTCCGACATTCATCAAGCCGACGCCGGGTGGGGTGCCCGTCAAGATCACGTCGCCCGGTAGCAAGGTCATCACCTGGGAAATAAAGCTGATCAATTCCGGCACCGAGAAGATCAGGTTGCTAGTGCTACCACTCTGCTTAATTTCCCCGTTCAACCGCGTCTCAATGCGCCGGTTGATGGCATCGCCTCCAGTGAGGATGCATGGGCCAAGGGGACAAAAGGTGTCGAAAGACTTTGCCCTCGTCCGGTGTCCTTCCCTGGTCTGCAAGTCCTCGGCCGTGACGTCGTTGCCGCAGGTATAGCCGAGCACGTACTCCAGCGCCTCCGTGGGCTGCACTCGCCGCGCCAGCCGGGCGATCACCACTGCCAGTTCAGCCTCGTAGTGCACCCGTTTCGACATCTCTGGATAGAGGATGTCTTCCTCCGGTCCGACCACCGCCGTTGACGGCTTGAGAAAGATGACCGGCTCCTGCGGCAAGACCAACCGGGCATCCTGTGGGTCGTGGCGGTAGTTCACCGCCACGCAGACCACTTTGCTAGGTACCACTGGTGCCAGGAGTCTAACCTCCGCTACCGCGCACACGCGGGGGCCGATCCGACACTCGCCGAATAGGTCGCCGGCCAGTTCATAGACGTCTTCTCCCTGTAGAACGCCGTATCGCACTTCGCCACGGCGAAGGTATCGTACAATGCGCATCGGTTAGCCTCCTATCGTCCTTTTGTTGCCACTGGACCGGCAGAACCTGACCGTGATGTCGCCCAGAGGGGCTACCTGACGGAAAACGGCCAGCGCCACGGCGGCGGGATTCACTCGGATAGGACCCTCCAGTTCTAGCCCGGATCGGGGCACACCGAATGTCTCCTGCAGGCGGGCCTTGCTGGCGCGGAAGACAACCATGGCGACCGCGGCCTCAATATACCACAAGCGATCGTAAATGGGTACCGGTTTACCCTCTCAAGGAGGAAACTGGTGCAGAAAGCCTTCCATTCCCGCCCTATACCTGGTCTAATGTCCGGCTGAACAAGTAGCTCGCGCCGTTTCGGATTTGACGATGGTCACCGTAGACAGTATAGTAGAGACTCGCGGGGGTGAAGGTTGCACCAACCCCAAGGAGGAAAGACCCTGAGTCAGCCGAACCTTTCGAACGAACACTTGGCGCCGACCGGGGCGCGGCAGGAGACTGACCCAGGCCCGGCGCCCGTCGAGCCATCGGCACCAAGCGCCACCCATCCGGCGCTCTCCCGCCGGCAATTCGTGCGTGTGGCCGTTGCGGCCACTACTGGCGCCGTTCTGGCCGCTTGCTCACCCTCCCAGTCGAAGCCGACTTCCCGTTCTGGCCAGAAGGTCCAGCTAGTCTATCAGGACTGGCGCACCGAATGGTTCCCGCCAATGGCGCAACAGATGCTGGAGGAGTTCCACGTCGCTCACCCGAACATCCGCGTCTTCTACGTTCCCGATCCCGAGAATGTCGAAGAGCAGATGCTCTCCGATATGCAGGCGGGCACGGCACCGGACGTCTTTCAAGGCTGTTGCGCCCACTTTCCGATTTGGGCGCAGAAGGGCTATACCCTCGACCTGCGTCCCTATGTCAAGGCCGACCTGGATCAGGCCACTATCGACGACTGGGACCCGGCGCAATATCGCTCTTTCTTCACTAAAGACGGCCGGCAATACGGCGTGCCCAAGTATCACGGTGCCCTGGCCCTTTACTACAACAAAGACCTCTTCGACGAATATGGTGTGGACTACCCTAGTGACGCCTGGAGCATGGACCAGTACCTTGCCGCGATGAAACGCCTCACCCGTGACCGCAACGGCGATGGCCGCATCGACCTGTGGGGAAGCATGGTCGACATCTCATGGGAGAGAATCCAGATGCACGTCAATAGCTGGGGAGGCCATCTGGCCGACCCGACCGATCCCACAAGATGCCGCATGTCTGAACCAGAGGCGATGCAGGCCTTCGCCTGGCTCAGGGCCCGCATGTGGGATGACAGAGTAATGGCTCGATTGCCAGATGTCCAAAAGCTAGGTACCAGCCAAGCTTTCGCCGCCGGCCGGATCGCTATGGTCGAAGATGGCTCTTGGGCGCTCAAGGATATCTTGTCCAGCGCCAATTTTCGGATTGGGGTGGCCCCTTTCCCGGTCGGCCCGGTGCGGCGAGTGACCCTTGCGACCTCCGACGGTTTCGGGATCTATGCCGGAACGAAACACCCCGATGCTGCCTGGGAACTGATCAAGTTCTTGATCAGCAAGGACTACGGTCGCGCCATGGCTCGTACTAATTTCCTCCAGCCAGCCCGCGCCTCTCTGGTGGATGAGTGGGTTGGCTACATTCGTCAAGAGTTCCCCGAAAAAACCAAGGAGATGGACCTTGCCGCCTTTGCCGACGGCCATCTCAAAGGTTACTCAGTGACGGCCGAGGTTTTTGCGAATATGGCCGATGCGCGACGAATCGCCTACGCCGCGTGGGATCGGATCTTCACCCTTGGTCAGGCACCAGTAGAGGAGATGAAGGCTGTCTGTCAGCAGATCCAAGAAGCCCAAACACCGGATGGGGTGCGCGGGTAGCCATGCGACTGAGAATCGCAGGCATGAGCTTGCGCACCCGCATTCTCGCCTGGTCGATTGTTCCCACGACCTTCATCCTCCTTGCCGTCGCGTTGGTCACCGTCTACGCCTACCAGCAAGTGACTGAGGATTTGGTTCTTGGTCGAAACCGGGAGCTGACCCGCCTCTCCGCCAGTCAGGTGGCGGCGTCCCTGACAGACTACACGGACCTGCTCACCGCCGTCGCCCGCAACCACGACATCCACGAGGGTGACTCAGTCGCCCAGCGTGCGGCTTTGAATCAGTACGCCAATCGGCTAGTGGTCTTCGATGGCGGCGTCTTGATCCTCGACACCTACGGGATAGTTGAGACTACCCTCCCAGTGCGCCTGGACATCTTGGGCCAGGATTGGTCGGATCGAACCTATTTTCGACAGATGCTCCGGGTGATGGAGCCTGCGTTTTCAGATGTCGTAGCCGACGGGCCTCAAGGCACCAACGTAATCGTTGTCGCCGTGCCGATCACGAGCGATGATGGCGAGTTCCGTGGTGCCATCGCCGGCATGTTTCGCTTGGGTGCGACATCCGTTAGCACCTTCTACGGCGGCATCGTCAAGCTGCGCATCGCCGATGGCGGTGGCAGCTACATTGTCGATGCCAACGGGCACGCGATATACGATACCGATCCGGCACGGGTCGGAGATGACCTCTCTGCCCAAGATGTCGTGAAGAGCGTGCTGAAAAGGCAGGTGGGCGAGCTGCGCACCCACGACGCCGCTGGTCGGGCCATTTTGGCCAGCTACGCCCCCGTGCCCGGCACACCCTGGGGGCTTGTGACCGAGGAATCCTGGGACTCTTTGATGCGCTCCAGCGAGGGATACCGGCGCCTGCTCCTCTTGCTGCTGTCGCTAGGAGTGATCGTGCCTGCCGCGGTAGCTACATTCGGCGTGAGAAGGGTCACGGGCCAAATCGCGCGATTGATCGGCGCGGCTAAGGAAGTCGCCGGAGGTAAGTTCGGCCAGGTCATCGACGTCCAGGGCGGAGGAGAGTTGGAAGAACTGGCTAACCAGTTCAACGTCATGTCCGCCGAGCTGCAGGCGTCGTATGCCCAGTTGGAACAGCGAGTGGCCAATCGCACGAGGGAATTGGCTACACTCAATGCAATCACCGCCGTGGTGAGTCGCTCCCTAGAACTGGACGAGATCCTTCACGACGCTCTCGACAAGACCCTCGAAATCACGAACATGGATGCGGGCGGGGCTTATCGGCTCGACGAGGAAAGCCGGACGTTGGTTCTCGTGGCCCAGCGGGGAATGTCAGAAGAACTCGCTAAGGAGGCCGCCGTCCTACCAATGGTCGGTCCAGTGGAGTTCATCACGCGGGACGAGATCCCAGATGTCTGGCGTGTGGCCGACTACCCAGAGGGCCAACTGCGGACACTGCTCAGAAATGCCGGTTTGCGACTGGCGGTCAGCGTTCCGCTCCGGGCCAAAGGAAAGACCCTCGGGGTCATCAACCTCGGCGCGCGGACTTGGCGCCGTCTAACCCCAGAAGAAATCTCCCTGCTGGCGGCGATCGGCCAGCAGATCGGCGTGGCCGCCGAGAACGCGAGATTGTACGAGCAGGCCGAGCAATCCGCCGCCGCGGCCGAGCGCAGCCGCTTGGCCAGGGACCTGCACGATGCGGTTAGCCAGACGCTCTTCTCAGCCAGTCTGATCGCCGAGGTCCTGCCCCGGCTTTGGGAACGCAACCCCGACGAGGGACGACGGCGCCTGGAGGAATTGCGGCAGCTGACCCGTGGCGCTCTGGCGGAAATGCGTACTCTGCTGCTCGAGCTGCGTCCGACCGCGCTAACGGAAGTGGAGCTAGGAGACCTATTGCGACAGCTTGCCGAGGCGATCACCGGCCGGGCGCGGGTGCCTGTTGCGGTCGACGCTGAAGGAGAGGGCCCCTTGCCGCCTGATGTGCAGGTCGCTCTCTACCGGATCGCCCAGGAAGCGCTGAACAACGTGGCAAAGCATGCCGGCGCCAGTAGAGCAGAAGTGAAGTTGTGCATCCAGTCGGATCAAGTGGAGTTGTGCGTGAGCGACAACGGATGCGGTTTCGACCAGAACCAGATCTCGCCTGAGCACCTCGGACTAGGCATTATGGGCGAGCGCGCCCAAGCGATCGGCGCAACCCTGAATGTGACCAGCGAACTGGGAAAAGGAACACAGATCAGCGTCGTCTGGCAAGAAGGCAGGAGCAAGGACGGGGGTAGCCTCCGTCTGTAGACGAGCCCTCAACGAATCGCTTCACGAAAACACGAATCGTGACAGTGTTCTGGTTCGTAGTAAGCGCTTCGGCGCTTCCCCCACCGGCACTGGTGAACACTGAGTATTACTGGCTATCCAGATCACTACTTCACGAGACTCTTCTTGAACGTCTACCTGGGTATTATCCTGCAGGGGTTCGTGCCAATGATCAACCACTGTACAGGCATCACTAGGCATTTGACACCCCCAATAGCGGCCAAGTCGTGAAGGCGGCGGCGATTGTCACGGCCAAAGAGACCGTGCTGCCTAGGGTTGCCAATTGCAGTCTCTAGTGCGAATGAACCGATAAGGCGCCGTGGGCATGTGGGGCTATGCAGTGATGTTCCTCTCCGGACGCGTCGACCGGGTCGACATGGACCGTGGCGTTGGCAAGGTAGCGCAAATGATGGAGAAGCTCGTGCCGTACGTTGATGGCGATTTCGTGTCCCGCACAAACGGAAGCCTCCGAGTCGACCGCGATATTCAACTCGGCGTGCAGCCGGTGGCCCAGCCACCGGACGCGTACCTCGGTAACGTCGACCACTCCTTCGGTATGGTTCACCGCATGCACGACTTCTTCAGTCACTTGCGGATCGACCCCGTCAATGAGACGGAGAAAGACCTCCTTCGCTGACTGCCACACGATGCGGAGAATGGCGACGGTAATCACCAGACCTACCAGGGGATCGGCCAAGGGAAATCCCAGCCAGACGCCCGTCGCCCCGACCAGCACCGCCAGGCTAGTTAACCCATCCACGCGCGCGTGATAACCATCGGCAATCAAGGCCGCACTGCCTATCTCCTTGCCCACTCGGATGCGAAAGATCGCGACCCCCTCGTTGCCCAGAAAGCCGACAATCGAGGCAAGCATGACGGCCCAGAGATAGCTCACTCCCTGGGGATGAAAGAATCGGTCAATCGATTCGTACCCGGCGACGATGGCGCTGAACAGGATGGTCAGCACGACCGCAACACCGGCCAGGTCTTCTACCCGGCCCAGGCCATAGGTGAAACGTTTGCTAGGTTTTCGTCTAGCTAGGGTGAAAGCGATCGCCAAGGGAATGGCGGTAGCGGCGTCGCCGACGTTGTGGACCGTGTCGGCGAGAAGCGCGACGCTACCAGAAAAGTAGACAACCACAACTTGCAGCGCAGCGGTAGCGGCCAATCCGATGAGCGACCACTTGACCGCCCAAAGGCCCCGCCCGGTCGTCAGCAGAGAAGGATCAATGGTGCCGTGCGTGTGGCCGTGGCCAGACCCGCCATGGTCATCACCGTTCTGGCCGTGCCCACTGTGGTCGTGGCCGTTGTGACCAGGCTCCTGATGGTCGTGATCCTCATGCTCGTGGTCATCGCGGGCCTGGTCATGTGCTCGCTCTGAATGCATCACTCCGCTCCCCCTATCCCCCGGCTAGGATATGTACTTCTCCAAAGCCTCTTTCAGGTCCCACCAGGCCTCGTCCGCGTTCGCACCGGCCACGGCGTTCCGCAAACAAGACTCGATGTGGTCCTCCAATACGATGCGCGCGATCTGGTCGACGGCGCCTTTGACCGCGGCGAGTTGAATGAGGATTTCGGGGCAGGGTTTGCCTTCCTCCACCATCCTCTTGATCGCGCGGAGGTGACCTTCGCTCCGGGAAATCCGGTGAAGGATTGACAGAGTCTGTTTGTGGACGTGTTCCTCAGCCATGTTATCCCCCTCGGGAGATAGTCTAGCACAACCTCAAGCCTCAATCAACTTTCCTTGACAAGGAGTCGCCAAACCCCCAAAATGGAGAGCGGAGCGTTGCAACGGTCAGTTGGCTGGTCGATGCTCGAGCAAAGTGCTGTAGTGGAAGGAGGACCTGCATGGCACAAGATCGTCGGACCCGAGTGGCCATTCTCTACCGGGGCAACCGGGAGATGAGGGAGAACGCGACCCTTGAGGACGGCTGGTTTTCAGATCTGGCCCGTGCCTTTTCCGCCAAGGGCGCCCACGTCGAGCCCGCGGTTTATCGCGATGATTTTTGTGACGAAGTGCGTCAACAACTCGCCGCAGTTGACGGCGTCCTTGTCTGGGTCGATCCGATCGTAAAAGGACGGGACAGGTCTGTTCTCGATGCCATGCTTCGCGACGTGGCCGCCTCGGGCGTCCTTGTCAGCACGCATCCCGACGTCATCATGAAGTTGGGGACCAAGGAAGTCCTGTATCGAACACGTGATGTTGGCTGGGGCTGCGATACCCATCTATACACCAGCCTGGATCAACTGCGCCAAGAGCTGCCCAGGCGATTGGCCACCGGCGAAGCTCGCGTCCTGAAGCAGAACCGAGGAAACGTCGGAATCGGCGTCTGGAAAGTCCAACTGCTTGCAGACACATCTGCGCCCGTGGGGCACGGCGGCCCCGCGGCGCTGCCGCAGGCCGAGACCGTGATTCGCGCCCGCCACGCCATGCGTGGCTGTGTCGAAGAGGAGATCACCCTGGGCGAGTTCTTCTCGCGGTGCGAGCAGTACTTCGCCGGAGACGGCCGGATGATTGACCAGGCCTACCAAGAGCGTCTCCCCGAAGGCATGATCCGCCTCTACCTGGTGCATGGTAAGGTGGCCGGATTCGGGCATCAGGAAGTCAACGCGTTGTTTCCTGCACCGCCGGGTGCGTCGCCAACGGAAGCTCCCCAGCCGGGGCCCCGGTTGTACCATCCACCGACCAAGCCGGAGTTTCAGGCACTCAAACGGAAGCTGGAGCGGGAATGGGTGCCGGCCGTCCAAAGACTGCTGGGAATCGAGACCGAAGATCTGCCGATTCTCTGGGATTGCGATTTCATGCTCGGTCCGAAAGACGAAAATGGACAGGACACCTATGTGCTTGGCGAGATCAACGTGAGCTGTGTGGTGCCGTATCCCGAGTCGACGGTGCCGGCCATTGTTGAGGCAACCATGGCCAGGGTTGCCGCGTCGCGCCGAAAACGCGGGTTGGACGGGTGACGACTTGTTGAGGTGGACGGCCGTCGGAATGTCCGATCACTCGTCCTGCTTGACCTCCTCGGGTGGCTTGAGGCTGCGGAAGTTGCGATATAAGGCCAGGTCATAGACGATCTTTAGCCCGCCGGACAAGAAGAACGGCACGCTGAGCAAAGAGGCGCCGAGCAGAACTCCGGTGATCAGCGGTCCGAGGGAATGCCCGGCCGTGCGCACCACGTTGGTAAACCCGGCGGCCGCCGACCGCTCGTCGGGATCCACTACCGCCATGGTGTACGACTGGCGAGTCGGGACGTCCATCTGCGAAATGCTGAAGCGCGCCAGCAGCACGCCGATGGCCAGGGGGAGATTAGGCATCAGCGGCACCAGGATCAGCAGGATGTTCGACGGGATGTGGGTAAAGACCATGGTGTTGATCAGCCCGAAGCGCGCCGCCACCCGCGCGGCGGCCAAAGCGGAGAAGCCAGCGAAAATGTTGGCGCCGAAAAAGATGCCGCCGAGCAGTGCGGGCTCGACGCCGAACCGGACATAGAACCAGTAGGCAATCAAGCTCTGGATGATCAGGCCGCCGGCCACGGAATCGAGCAAGAAGAGGGAAGATAGTCTCACCACCACGGCCAGAGAACGATGGAGGCCAAAGTGGCCTTTTGGCAGGGCCGCGCCATTCGGGTGGCCGCCGGCCGACCGGTACCTGGTGGCCTCGGCCGCTGTGGACAACCTCGTGAACAGGAGTGCCAGCAACAAACCAAACACGGCGTAACCGATAATGTTGGCCCGATAGCTGTCCAAGGCCGAGCGGCCGCCGTTCTGAAGGCTCTGGGCTAAGCCGCCACCGCATAGCGACCCTAGCGCGGTGGCCAAGGAACCGGCCAGGGCATACCAGGCGAAGACCTGCGTGCGATGCCGGTCGGGCGCCGTTTGCGGTAGAGTAGCCTGCTCGATGGCCAGGAAAGGCCCCACCTCGTTGCCGCTGGGACTGATCGTCCCGATGATCGCCGCGGCGCTCAAGATGAGCAGATTGCGCGTCAGGGCGAAGGCCAAGCCGGCGAAGATCATCAGGCCGGCGCCGACGAGGAGCATCCGTTTCCGACCGACGCGGTCGGCCACACTAGCGATCCAGAGGGAGACAACGGCGTCGCCGACGAGAGTTAGGGTGAGGAGCAGGCCAACTTGCTGGTCGCTGAGGCCCAGGGCCGCCAGATACAGGGCGAGGACCACCGAAAGAAAACCGTACGCGAACAAGCGGACGATGCGCGTGCCGAAGAGCAGCCGGCCGTCGGCACTGAGGGTTCCTAAGGCTTGGAGTTCTGGCAGTTGAAGCATCTTTTCCTCTTAATTCTGTCCAAAGATCGACCGCGTATGTCCTCTCCCTAACGAGTCTACTGCTCTTCCCCAAATACCACCGCCCCTTCGCTGGACGGGAGGAAGACATAAAGCGTGCGGCTCCCCGAGACCCAGCCCAGGGTGTGCGCGCCTTCCTCGGTTAGGACGGTCTCTAAAGTCTTTAGCGTGTTGGTGTCGATGATGCTGACCACGCCCGGCTTGCCTATTGCCACATAGAGACGGCCCAGAGACGGATCGTGCCAGACGACGTCCGGTGCCCCCGGCAGCGGCTCCTGGGCGATTATTGCCCCGCTGTCCCGGTTCAGCACGACCAGCGCTTGGCCATCGGCTGCGCAGAATAGGCGGTCGCCGTCGATAGCCAGCCCATGCGGACCGTCGGAAGGGACCGCAATCTCCCGCGAGATCCGCGGCTCCGCGGCGTCGATCACTGCGATCAGGGGAGGGGTTTGGATGTTGACGTAGACGGCGTCGGTAGCGGCGTCGTAAACCGCCCAGCGCGGCCGGCCCGGCAGGGGTAGCGTGGCTACTACCTCCAGCCGGTCGACGGCAACCACGGAAAGTGTAGGATTCACTCCGGGAGGATCGCCCAAGTTGAAGACGAAGAGCTGCCGCCGGTTGGGGTCGTAGGCGAGACCGTTGGGGTTAGGCCCCACCGGGACCCGGCCAAGGAGCGTCTCGTCAGAGCAGCGGTAGATGCTCACCCGGGTGCAACCGCGGTCGGAAGAGAAGAGCCGGTCCTGCTCGCTGTCGACCAGTACACCGGCCACGCCGGGTAGGTCGGAAAGGGCGTGAACGTAGGTGTTGGTGGCACAGTCGATCACTTCGATGCGGTCCGCGCCGGTGTGGGCCACATAGAGCTTCGGGGCCCCAGCCCCTTCCTTCAGGTATACGTCCGCGTGATCAAAACCTTTTTGCTCCCCGATGGGGAAGGGAATGAACCCCTTTTTTCTCAAGGCCATGGCTCTCTCCTTTTCACATCACCACTCGGCAATCCACCTTCTCCGCGGGTTCGATGACGGGTGGATCGCCCGCGTGAAAGCCCAGCGGCCCGCGTCCGAGGGCGGGTGGCGAAGCTGCGCCAGTGGAAGCCCCTCACCCGCAAAATCAGGGTACTCCTTTCGGACCGACCGGTGTCCTACTTGGGCTTTTCCCTCTCGAGCTGGTTACGGCAGAAGTTGTACAGCGCGTCGTAGACCGGCCACTCCAGCCGCTGCACCTCATGATCGCTGAGATTCATGGCTTGGAACCCCTCGGCCACGGCATCGAGACCGCGAGACCAGGGCGTGAGATCCTTGTTCGCCGTGTCGGCGCCACGCACGATCAGGGCCAGCTTGTGGAGCACCGGATCCTGAACCCCGTACTTCTTGAGGATCGCGTCGAAGGTACATTCCTCGCCGACGTGGTGCAGCTCGGCGCCAGGAGTATCGAAGGGAATGGCCCCTTCCCGTTCGGCTACCGCCAGCACCTCCTCCCGGGGCACAAAGAGGAACTCGGCATCCTTGTCCACAAACTTCTTGATCAGCCAGGGGCAGGCCACCCGGTCCACTCTAACCCTGGCGCGGGTTACCCATTTCACCGTCTTTACCTCCTCGAATAAGCTCGCACGTCTCGACTTGAGTCGTAGGGGATGCCAGTGAACAGATTTCCTTCGCTCACCCCCTTCCTTCTAAAGACGCCGCTGTCTGTGGGTTGGTCTCGCCCGTCAAGTGGTTTTCGACGCGGCGTGCCCTGCTGAAGCGTCGTCCGGGTGGTGCGGAGGGCGCCAGAGCGACCTTTCCCCGGCAATAGGCATAGAGGGCGTCGTAAAGCGGGTCGGATAAGCGAAGTCTCTCCTGGTCGTCCGGCGTTGTCATCTGAAGGCCGTCAATAAAGGCGGCGAGGCCCGCTGCTTCCGGGCGCTTGTTGCGGCCAAAAGCTATGTCGGCATCGCGGACGATCCTTCCCAGTTCGGCCAGGGCGGGGTCGCTGGCTAGGTCGTAGTCCTCCAGAAATGCCTCAAAACTGCAGCGCTGTCCACGATGGCCCAGGCGCACGCCCTTCATGTCGAAGGGTTCGCCCTCGACCGTCGTGGGATCGGTTCCCGCCGGCACGAACCCGAACTCCGCCTCGGGGTCGATGAAGCGAAGAATGAGCCAGGGACAGGCCGTGCGGTCCACGTGGGCGTTAGCGCGGGTTATCCAGCGCATCGGTTTCCTCCTTAGCCGGCGTTCTGGGTATCCCTGCCCTGGCCAGCTCGCCATGTTCGCGCTCGAAAGCCTCACCGCCAAAGGCCGCGAGCGCCTCCTCGCAAGCGCGCCGCTCTCCCTCCAATACCGCTGCGGCTTCGTGGTTGAAGTAGTCCCGCCCCCGTACTTTCTCTTGCCAGCGCCGGATCTTGTCCAGTTCCTCGGCCAGCTCTTCTAGCTCTTGATAAGTGAACTCGTAATGATCTGTCTCCCGCTGCAGGTGAGACATGAATCGGCGGCACTGCCGGAGCAGCTCCTCGTACTCACCGGCCCGGGCCCTGGCGAAGCGGTCTAGGAGTTCATCGTGCCGTGATTGGTCCAACTCGGCGTTGACCACGAGCGTGGCCTCCCCGCCGAGTTCCTCTACCCGTTTGGCAATAGCCTCTAGCATCGCACGAGAAGGCGGCCGGTCGGGCAACACGGTCACGCCGTCCCGCAGGTACAGGGCGCCAGCTCCCTTGAGGTCCCGCCAAATGCTCAAACGCAGGCGCGAAGGTTGCGCGGGCAGCGCATAGATTAGAAGCAGCCACTTGTCGTGCATTCCTTATCCTTTCGGCTGGTCATCGCGGAGCCGTCGCTGGTGTGCCCAAGCCGCTGTTCATCGTCTTGCCGCCAAGACTGTCGACAGACTGTCGCAGCGTTGAGGTGGCAGGCCAAAGATGCAGAGGCGCCCCAGGAAGGCTCGCGCCGTGATCCTAACCTCTGCGCCCAGAGCATATCCACCCCGGGCAGCCATGCCTCATAGCCAGCGTCAACGCCTCGGTAACCAGTGTTACATAAGGTCTGGTGCATTCTATTGTATCAGCATCCGACTGTCAATCAGATTGGTACCTTTTGAAATCGCACCACAGGAATTGAACCAAGCGCATTGACCACAATGAAACGCCTCCCTGCTGCTGTCAAATTCGCTGAAAGCAGCCGCCAGCAGCAGGGAGGTGTGATTCGCAATGACCCGTGTTTCTCGATCAGAACAGTCTTTTTGCGGTGGCTTTCCCCTCATTAGCCACACGCGGCCGCGTCGTTTTCTAGCCAAGCTGGCGGTAAGGCTAGAGTGACAATGCAGCAAGTGCAGTGATTGCAGGCACTGGTTATGGCGGCCCCTCACCTAAGACCAGCGGGAAGTAGCAAAGCGGCTCAGTCGGTGCCGGAACCCGCCGGTCCCCTCGATCCCGACTAGTCTCCTCGGAGCGTTGCAAGATTCGTGTATTCGTGACCCCATTCGTTGATGGCGCGCCTATTCCCCCACGGTGAACTGGCCGATGGTGGCGATGTCGCCCGCTGGCACGATGGGCAGACGCCGCATGGTGGGTAGGTAGTACACCCCGGCACGGATCTCATAAGTGCCGGGAGCGGCGCCGGCCGGCAGGGTGAACTCGTGTTGATCGGCGATAATCTCGCCGGTTCGCCACCGCGAAGAAGGGTAGAAGACGCCGCCGGGCTGATGGTCGCTCTGGGCCACCACCTTGCCAGAGGGATCGGCGATATGGATGAAGGTGGTGTAGTTCTCAGTCATGGACTGCAACACCTGCCAGCACAGCGTGATCTTGATCTTCGCTCCCCGCTCACCGACTTGACCCTCGGAACCGGGAAGGCCGGCGAAATCATAGCCGGTGAGCAACAGGTGATCGGCGTAGTCGACATTGGCGCTAACCTGCGGGGCGCCCGGGAACGCCGGTCCCACGATCTTCGTCAGCAACCCCGCCGGCACCAGTTGATATTTGATTTCCAGGCCCGGCATCGGCTTGATCAGATATATCGCCTGGCCAGTGCCCACAAACTGATCTACCACGCGGGCGACGTCCGAGAATTCCTCTGCTTCGATCATCCCGGGAAAGATGCCCACGAGGTCGCGCCGTCGTCCCTCCACCTGCTGCAGATACCACAACGGTATGATGTCGTCCCGGTCATCCGTGGCCAGCAGCGCTCCCCGCTCAAGGGGCTGCGCGACCACCTGGTCCCAGTGTTGCCGGTACTGCCACTGTCCACTCCTGTCGTTCCTCGGGAAATTCGTCATTGCCAGATAGGCGACCAAAGCCAGGGCCAAGGCAGGTGCCGTCAACTGGCAGACGCCGCCCAACGGAAAGCGCCGAAGGGCGCTGCTACCGGCCAGAATCGCCGCGCCGTCAAACAGCGAGAAGACGAGATACGCCGGGATGAACATCACGTAGACGTCCCCAATCGTGTAGGCCAGTCCAAAGGCCACGACGGTGCCGAAGCAAAGGAGCAGGAGCAAGGCGACGCGCCAGCGGCGCAGCAAGAGCCAGAAAGCGCCTAACACACCGGCGGCGATGCCTACCGGCGTGAACTGGCGCTGCAACAGCTCGGCGAACATCTGCCAGCGCTGATCGAGATGGGCTTCCTCGCCCGCCTTGAGCTTGCCGGCAAAGACCCGCCCGGAAACCATGTCCCAGAAGCCGCTCAAATCGTTATGGTAGAGGACCAGCTCTCGCTCCCCCACGTGGACGCGCAGATAGCTCGCGGCCGGTGCACGCAATGGGATATAAAGGTAGAGGAGTAAGGGCGCAAGCACAAGCAATACCATCGTCAGCAAGAGCCGGCGCGATGGACCGGTGGCTGCCTTGACCGCCGATGCCCCGGGCAAGGTAGCCGCAGGCTTCATACGTACGTGCCCCAGGTCCGCAGCCACCGTAGGCTCTGTTCCTGCGCTCCCTGCACCCGACCTAGCCGCAGGCATAAAGCCTGCGCCCTTGCTGGCGCTCCTCCGCCGTGCTTTCACGAAAGAAGGCCCCACGACGGTCAACCAAAACGCCAGGAAGGCTGGCACCAGCAAGACCATCGTTCGATGGTGCGTAAGACTGAGGCCGAAGACAAAGGCCAACGGCAATAGACTCCGCCGGCCCCTGGCCCACTGTAGGAGCAGCAGCAGCGCCAGCGCTGCGAAAAAGGCGTTCAAGGTGTAGACCTCGGCAATCACCGCCTGCGACCAGAAGGTGTCGGACACGGCAAAGAGCCCGGCAGCTGCCAGCGCCGCCAGGTGGGCAGCAATCCAACCCTCACCCCGGCCCTCTCTCTTCCAGGGAGAGGACCGGAATTCCCTCTCCCTTTGGGAGAAGGTTAGGGTGAGGGCGCTCCCCCATATCTCCAACCCCAGCAGATACACCACGCAGACCGCCGACGCACCCCAAAACGCCGACATCAGGTTCAGACGGTAGGCCACATCGCCAAAAGGCAGCAGGGCGAATAGCCGGCCCAGCAGCAGGTAGAGCGGATAGCCCGTGGGGTGCACCAACCCAAGGACATACGAGGCAAACTGAAACTCACCGCTATCGGCCGGCAAGATGGATGGTGCCAGCGTGCGCATGTAAAGGGCCATGCTGACCAGCCAGATGGCTGCCGCCAGAAACGGCGTCGGCCTTGGTCGCCAGCGTGGCAACGTCCGTGAAGAGCTCATTTTACCTCGAATTCGACATAGTCTATGGCCGCCACACGCCCCTTGTTTTCAGATTTGGGGCGCAGGCGCATCTCATTCAAGCCCTGGCGTTGCACCTGGGTCGGAATGTCCACTTGGTGCTCTTGCCACTTGTCCGTCAGAGAGAGACTGGCCAGGCGGTGACCGTTCACCTCGATGCCGAGGTCCGGTAATGGCATTCCCCCGCCAGTAACAGCAATGACGCGCAGGCGGGCGATCATTTCCTTTTCTCCCGAGGCCGGAAAGAAGAGTCGCGCCGCTGGTCCGGATACCCAGTTGGCTGTGACGCCGCCAGCGAGCGTTTCATCTTCTGACCAACCCTCCCCGCGGTACATCCAGCTTTCCGGGACGCCAAGGTCCACCAGCAGCTCGTCCTCGGCAGGCGGGGGTCGAACCCGGTAGGCGACGACGTCGCCTTCCTCGCTGATCTTTTCGAGGTCGAAAACCTGGCGGGCGTAGCTCTCTACCCGCGGGTCGATGTACTGGCGGTGCACGACCAAGTAGCGAATGTCGTAAAGGGCCACCACTCGCCGCGCCATGTCTCGATCCGTGGGGGTTACTGCAACGTCAAACTTGCCCTCTTGTTCCATGGCGATAATCGTTTTGAGGACCGGCACCTGGGAGAAGTAGCCGAATTTGAAGTCCGGATTCCGCGAGGTGTTGCCCGCCAGCATGCGCTTGCTGTGCACCGCCTGATAGGACTGGATGATTGTCCTCTCGTAGCCGAGAACACCATAGCTGTTGCGCCATCCCAGGGGTAACTGCAGAATGGCGAAGTCGTCCTTCTCTTGTCCGATCTGCTCATAGATCGCCGGCGCACGCGCTTCGTTGAGCGGCAGGGGAATCGAAAGATGCTCGAAAAAGACCGCTGCCAAGATGACAAACCCGGCGAACGTAGACATCACCGTGCCTCGGCGAAGTGCCGACCTTGTGGATCCCACCACCCAATCCCGTAGCACGCGGGCTTGTCTCCGGCCCCGCGGCAGCCCGTAGCGCGGGTTACTCGCTGGGTGTCTGGGCAAGAGACGCAAGAGCAGCCAGTAGACGGCAAAGCCGGCGAGTACCGCCAAACAGAGCATGAGCATTACCACAAAGCGATTCGGTGTGCGGTTGGCCTTGACCAGGGGGAGGTAATGCAGGAGCAGGAAGGGCAACGGTATGCTGGCGCGTAACCCATCGAAATCGAAATCCGCCACACCGTTGACGTGCAAAACTGGCCCAAGGCAAAGAACGGCGAAAGTCAGCGCCGCATAGCCCCACAGGCGCAGCCGTCGCCAGTAGACGATCGCTCCAAGGATGCTCAGACCAAGCGTAGCGTAGCCGAGGAAAACAATATTCGGATCGGTGAAGGCAGCAGTCAATGCAGCGGCGCCGGATCCAAAGATCGGATGCAGGTATGTTGGCAGAAAGAAGCCCAACAGATCAGACGAGAATGCATCGGCATAACCCCAGCCGCTGCTCGAATAGGCCCCTTGGCTCGACTCGCGCCAGACAAGAAAAAGGAGGGGACTAAGACCGCCCAACGCAGTGAGCCCCATGATCGCCAGGTGAGCGCCACCGCACAAGAGGCGCCGGGGTGCCCCGAACGGCGCCTTGACGAGCACGGCGACCAAGGCAAATAGCAGCAAGAACACCGCAAAGGTCATCTCCGTGTAGGTGGCCAAGACGAAGAAGAGACCAGCCAAGATGGCATTCTTGAAGGTAGAGACGGCTGCAAAACGGCGGTGTGCAGGCAGGCCATCGGTCTCTTCCCGCGCCTCAAAGGCATCACGTAGCGCACGCAAGAAGAACAGGGCGAAGAAGGGCAACCATTCGACCGAAGTGAGGTTCGCCTGGCCGTAGGCGGCATAGACGAACCGGGACGCTGGGAAGGCGAAGATCACCCCGGCCACAAAGCCGGCAAAGCAGACCACTTTCCCCTTCTCTCTCGATAGGGGAGTGCCCGGGCGAGGGTCAACCCCCTCTCTCTCCCAGGGAGAGAGCCGGGGTGAGGGTCGATCTGCGGCGAGAGGGAGATCTACCCCTTCCCAAGGGGAGAGGGGACCCGGGAACAGTTCGTGCTCTAGCAGATCCTTCACCAGCCAGTAGGTACCACAGCCGGCAAGCGTCAACGAGAGCAGGAAGATCACGTTGTTCGCGGTGATCGGGCTCATTACCAGTTGCAGAGGCACGGCCACCAGCCCATTGAACATAGTCAGGGTATAATACACTAAGCTAATGCCAAGAGGATAGAAGATGTAGTCGGTGAAGAACGGGCTGGTGTGCAAGTCGACGATCGCATGCTTCACCCACCAGAGGTTCCAGATGAAGATCCCATCGTCGATGTTGCGGCCGACGACGTGAGTGGTCAGCTTCGTCACCAGCGGGTAAGTGAGGACAAGCGAGAGCAGCAAGAAGAGCCCGAAGACGATCAAGCCCTCGCGGCACCGTATCCGCCACTTGTTCAACCATTTCATCATTAGCCGGCGTCCTCACAGGTACGGCACAGCGGTAGACGGCGCTGCTTGCCCTGCCGGAAGACTTCGCGCAGGAAGGTCATCTGCGAGCCGTGCCAAATGGCGGCGAGTGATTCCTCCTGCACCGAGCCGACCTTCAGGAGACCCCCCACATCATAGCAGCAGGCCGTGACCTCACCATTCCAATAGACGTTTAGCTGTTCTACCACGCGCCGGCACCGTCCCGGTCGCGGAATATTCTCCTTCTCGTCGCTCCCTTCGACGGGGGTGATTGGCACCTGCCCTGCCCAGTCGGTGGCCGGCTTGATCACTACCCGCATCCTGGGCAGTCTCTTCTCCCAAGACCCCCACGTTTGATAAAACTGCTCGACCTCGCCCGTCAGGCCCTCGTCCGCGGCGACCAGTTGCACCCAAACATGCATGTCGTCGGTGCCCTGGCGTTCAAGCATCTCCAGAAAGCCACGCACATTGGCAACTGCAGTGTCGAATGATGCCCCCCGTCGTACGCGCTCATAGGTTTCCTTCGTCGCGCCATCCAAGGACAGGACGATCCAGTCCAAGAGAGAGCTAGCCAGGCCCTCAGCCAGTGTTCCCCTGAGCAAGGCAACGTTGGTACTAAGGTATAAGCCGCTCGTGGGCAGGACGGTCTTAACATAACGAATCTGCCGCAGCAGGTCCGGATGCAGTAGCGGCTCGCCGAAGAGATGCAGCCCGATGGTCGGTGGAGACCCAGGAACAGAGGACGCAGCGATCTCGTCAATCACGCGCTGGAAGAGTGTCCACATCATGTCGCCGACCGGCCGGTTCATTGCGTCGTGCCGCGGGCAGATCACGCAGTTCAGATTGCAGCGATTGGTGGTCTCGATATTGATCACTTTGGGGAACGCCGGTACTATGTCGAGGTCGTCCCTCATCGGGCCTTCTCCCACTGCACGAAGTCGACGGCGGCGGCGAGGTTGCGGCGGTCCGTGCTATCCATCACTACGCTAGGCGAAGCGATTTGACCGAAGCGCAAATCGAGGCGGTTGATGCCGGCGTGCAGAACGTCACGCGGCAGAGCAAAGGCATAGTCTCGCCAATCGGCCTCGAGATCGACCTGCTGGATTGTGCTCCCGTTCACTACCACCTCCATGGTTTGCTTGGGCATGCCAGCATAGACAAAGGGGATCAGGCGCAGGGTCAACCGGGTATCGGCTGGTTCGGAAACGGCAAAGAACAGCGTAGCATGGCGCTGGGTCGCCCAGTTGACGGTGATGCCTCCTGCCGCGGTCTCGTCGCGTCCCCATCCTTCGCCCCGGTTCATCGCCGCCGCAGCCGTGCCGAGGTCGATGACCCCACTCTCCTGCCGCGGCTGGGTTGCGAGGCGATAGGCGACGACGTTTCCTTCCTCATAGAACTTCTCGGCCGGCAGAACCGCCAAGACGTATTGCTCCACGACCGGGTCTACATAGTCCCGATGTACCACCAGATAGCGCAGGTCGTAAAAGGTCAGAAGGGAAGCGGCCATCTCCCGATCCCTCTGCAGGGCCCCGGCCTCCAAGGGTCGTCCCTCCTCCAAAGCGATAATCGAGCTGAAAAGAGGCACCTCGGCGAAGTAGCGAAACGTGGATTCCGGATTCCGCGAAGTATTGCCGCCGAGGATCCGCTTGCCATGGACCGCCTGGTAGGATTCCAGAATAGTCTTCTCGGCGCCTTGGATGCCATAGCTATTGCGCCAGCCGAGCGGCAACTGGAGAATAGCGAAATCTCCGTCATCCTGGGCGATCTGCCGGTAGACATCGGGCGCCACAGCGTACGTCAGCGGGAGGGGGGCCGAAAGGTGCTCGAAGAGTACGACGCCGGCCAGGATCACTGCCGTGGTCGTGGCGAGCAGCGGCCCGACCTTCGAGCGCCGGCCCGAGATAACCTTGACCAACAGCCAGGCTACGGCGAAGCCAACCGGTACCGCCAGGCATAGGGTGGTCATGATGCTGAAGCGATTTGGTACCCGGTTGGCATTGATCAATGGGACGTAGTGCAGCAAGATGAAGGGCAGCGCAATGCGCACCTTCAGCCCGTCGAAATCGAACTGCGACACCCCGTTGACATGCAGCACCGGTCCCAGGCTAAGCACCATGTACCCCAAAGCAGAGAGCCACCAGAAGGCGAGCTTATGCCGGAAGCGGTAGATCGCTAGTGCCGTGAGGCCCAACACGCCGAACCCAATGTAGACAATCGGCAGGTCAGTCAGACTCGCCGACCAAATGGTGGCCTGTTGTCCAAGAATGGGATGCAGCCGGGACGGGATGAAGAAGCTCAAGAGATCGGCGCTAAACCGGTCAGCGCCACCCCAGCCCTCACCGGTGTAGCCCGCACTCGATTCTTGAATGGCGGGGATCAGCACCGGTGAGAAACCGATGAGGAACACTCCGGTGATGATCGCCATGCTGCCAGCCAGGCGGCCAAGCGCCGCCAGCCCCCAGCCGCGCGTCAACAAGGCAGCCAGAAGGTAACTGGCCGCAAAGATCCCCAGAAAGGCGCCGTAGGTCAGCTCGGTGAGCACTGCAAAAAGGAGAAAAAGCCCGGCCATAAAGCTATACCAAGGCCAAAGAAGCTGGCCTCTCATGCGCAGCGCGGGGATAGAGAACTCGGTTCCTTTGCCGTCTTGGGCAGCGTGGACCGCCCGGATCAGGTAGAGGACGAAGAAGGGCAGCCAGGCCGTGCTGGAGAGGTTCGCCTGGCCGAGCGAAGCGTAGACGAATCGCGAGGCAGGAAAGGCGTAAACCAGCCCGCCGACGAAAGCACCCACAAAGATAGCATCGCTCGCTGTGGCCTGCCCTCCTGCAGCCACTGCCCTCATGTGCCGGGTGTCCATCGCAGCGAATTCCTGGCCGGAACGGGGGTGTTCTGGAATTGCAGGCATCCTGCCTGCGGCTACACATTCTTGCTGCCCCAGCAGATGAAAGTGACGCCCCAGCAGTTCCTTCACCAGTAGATAGGCGCCGAAGGCCGAAAGCGTCAGCGACAGGATCAGGACCACGTTGTTGGTCGTGATCGGACCCGCAAAGAACTGTATCGGAATAGTCACCAACCCGTTGAAGAGCGCGAGCGTGTAGAAGACGAGGCTCAGGCCTACGGGGTAGAAGATGTAGTCTGTGAAAAGCGGCGACGTGTGCAAGTCGACGATGGCGTGCTTCACCCACCAGAGGTTCCAGATGAAGGTCCCCTCGTCGACGTTGGACCCCACCACGTGCGTGGTGAAGTGGAGAGGCAAAGGATAGGTCAGTAGCAGCGAGAGGATCAGGTAGAGCAAGAAGACGGCTGCACCGGACCGGCCGAGCCTGCGCCAGGATGGCATGGCTTCCCCCAAGCTTAGAATGGCGCGCCCGCTATCTTAGCACAGCCGTCGCCTCGCCTGCAAGCAATCGATAGACTCGACCTTGGGCTACTCCATCTCCGGCACGAGGAGCCCGTAGCCGCCTTCCTGCCGCCGGTAGAGGACGTTGAGTTGCTCGTTGGCTGCGTTGAAGAACAGGAAGAAATCGTGGCCGAGGAGCTCCATCTGCTCGACAGCTTCCTCTTCGAACATTGGCTTCACCGGCACGCGCTTGGTCCGCACCATTCGATAATCTTCTGGCACTACTTCGCCGGAAGGGGCAGTCTCCAGCACCGGCAGTGGCGCCTTCCGCGCCTGTTGCCCCTTGGACCGCCCATAGAGTTTCGACTTGTAGCGCTCGACCTGGCGGTGCATCACGTCGACGACCGAGTCCACGGCGGCGCGCATGTCGCTGGCCTTCTCCTCACCGCGGAGGATTGCCCCCCGTGCGGTTAGGGTGACCTGAGCTACATACCGGTCTCCCTGGCTCTTAGTCTGCTCGCGGGTTAGCTCCACCTGCGCCTCAGTAATGTCGTCTAGATACCGGTCTAGCCTACCGATCTTCTCTTCGATTTGTCGCCGAACCGCGTCGGCAATCTCTACGTTTTTCCCTTTTACTTGTACGGGGATCATGGGCTTAATTGTCCAACCTCTCGAATATCGTTGCGATGCCCTGCCCACCGCCGATGCAGAGCGTGACCAAGCCATAGCGAGCCCGCACCCGCTCCAACTCGTTCATGATCTTGACAACGAGTATGGCGCCCGTGGCGCCCACGGGATGTCCGAGGGCTACCGCGCCCCCGTTCGGATTTGTCTTATCCCAATCGACCTTCAGCTCACGGTCTACAGCGATCGCCTGAGCGGCAAAGGCCTCGTTCAATTCAATCACATCCATGTCGTCCAGCGTCAGACCGGCGCTCCTCAAAGCGCGCCGCGTAGCGGAAACAGGTCCGATGCCCATGATCGAGGGTTCCACGCCGGCCGCCGCCATAGATACCACTCTTACCCGTGGCTTAAGGCCCAGCGCCCTGGCTTTGCTGGCGGACATCATCAATACTGCCGCGGCGGCATCGTTGAGGCCGGAAGCATTGCCAGCGGTCACCGTGCCGTTTGGCTTGAACGCCGGCCCTAGTTTCGCCAGCCGCTCCAGAGACGTGTCGCGTCGAGGATGCTCGTCGGTATCTGCGACCTTTGGCTCTCCCTTCGGCTGTGGCACCCTAATAGGCACGATTTGATCTTTGAAACGCCCAGCGTCGATCGCGGCGATCGCCCGTTGATGGCTGCGCAGGGCAAACTCATCCTGCTCGGCGCGGCTGATGCTATACTTCTCTGCCAGGTTCTCAGCCGTCACGCCCATGTGGTAGTGGTTGAAGGGGCAGTTGAGTGCCCCGATCAGCCCGTCCTCCATCTCGATATGGCCCATGCGCGAGCCCCAGCGGGTCTTGCGCGACAAGTACGGGAACTGAGACATGTTCTCCGCCCCACCGGCGACCACAATCTCCGAATAGCCCGTCTGAATCTCTTGGGCCGCGGAGTTGATCGCCTGCAGCCCCGAGCCACACAGCCGGTTTACGTTGAATGCCGGTACGTCGACCGGCAGGCCAGCCTTGACCGCCGAAACGCGTGCCACGTAGTTTAGCTCCGCAACCTGCCCTGCCGAGCCGAAGATCACCTCTTCAACCTGAGACCCTTCTATGCCGGCCTGTTCCAGCGTCGCCTTGATCACCGCCGCGCCCAGATCGGTCGCGGCAACGTCCTTGAACATGCCGCCGAATGTGCCCACCGCCGTCCTGACGCCGCTAACGACTACTACTTCCTCCATCGAAAGTACCTCTTTTCCAGATTTGTGATCCCGAAGAGCGAACAAACCGCAGTTTCAGACCCTCTTCGTCGAAGCCTTCTTTGGCTATCTCCAACCCTGGCACAGACAGGCAGCCCCTCTCCAGAGTATCAAGATCAGTATATTGTACCCGGAGCACGAGCGTACCCCCCTGCAGACGTATCGGATTGACCTTACGCACTCCCTGCATCGCACGCACGGCACGTTCGAACTCCAGTGCGGGTGTGAAGGCATTCAGACCGGTGAGGATGACCTGGCATACTCGTGACGTCACGCCGGTGGACGGCGGTTCTGACTCGGGGAACCCATGCGAACTAGCCTGGGTCTCGGCCCCCTCGGAGGGGGCTTGATCGTATTCTGCCAAGCTTGGCCCCGGAGCCTCCGGCCGACCAGCCACCTCCCTCTCCTCGCTGGGCAACTGCAGACCACCACGCGGCGCCTGTTGCTCCGCCGCAAGGTCACTGGTCTGGCCTGCCAGTTGCTCTCGCGCGTGCCCGAGCAGCCCCTCCAGCGTCGCGCTCTCGCGCAAGACGGCGTCCCGGCGGGCCTTTGCCTCGCTCAACATCATCTCGGCCTGACGGTGTGCTTCATCCACCAGCGCGGCCGCTTCTTTCTGGACTTCGCGTTGCCGGCGCGTGATTTCCTGTTCCAGATCGGCGCACCGCTTCTGCCAGGCTTCGACTTCAGCGGCCAGAGCATCTTTCTCCGCCAGCAGTTCGGCAAGCTGCGCTCTGGCTTCTTGGTCGGCTTGGCATATCAACTTTTTGGCAACGTCCAAATCGTGCTGGCGGCGGCGCTTTGCCTCGACGACTAGCGCGTCGGTCAAGCCAATACCCTTTGCCGCCCAGCCAAGCGCGCTCTCCATCTGTACGCAAGCCGCTTCCAGTTCAGCCAGTTTGCGCGTCACGGTGGCTGGTTCTGGCGAATTTGCCGGGCCAGGCACCTGACCAGATGAATGGCCGTTGGAGGGAATGCCAGGCATCGGTCGCGTTCCCCTTTACCCTCTTCAGCGAGGTTTGCCAAGATCTACACTGCTTTCGGCTGGGAGGCCCTGAGCCATTTTCCCCAAGAAACGGTTAACGCGAAGACTTACCTCGGAGAACTGCTGTTCAAGCGTGGCGATCTCGTCGAGGATCAGGTCCCTGCTGCGTTGGGCATCGGCAAGGATCGCCGCGGCATCCTCGCGAGCCCGGCTCAAGAGATCGGCGGCCTCCCGTTCTGCCTTGGCACGCAGTTCGGCCACTTCTTGCTGCAAGGAAGCGCGCTGCCTATGCAGAGCCTCGATCTCCTCCACCAAACCGGCCTTTTCAGCGGCCACCTTCTCCAGCAGCATCTGGGCATCCTTCTCGGTCTGCGCCTTGATCTCTGCCGCGTGTCGCAGGGCTTCGGCGATCGCCAATTGTACCGCGGCGTCGACTGCACCGTAAAACTCGATGCGCTTTTCAGCCCAACCGAGGGCCGTCTCCAATTCCCGCCGGGTCCGCTCGAGATTGGCAGCCTTTTCCTCTAATCCAGGCGATGACAAAGATGTGGTGCCGGACGTTGCCGTTGCTCTCCGGCGTTCTGCGGCAGACATGGCGGCCCTGCAGCCTCCTCTCACTGACTCATATGGGGAGCATTATAGCATGGTCGAAACACGGCGTACAATGGTGCCGCGCTTTGATTTGACGCTCCACGCTTCAGATTCTATACTGAAATTGACACTCTGTGCACGGCTCTCAGGAAGCGCAGCGTCAAAGAGGAGAATGTACCATGCAGTACCATGTCAGCACTAAGGGCTTCGAGCCGTCAGATAACCTGCACGTCGAGATCGAGAAGAAACGCCAGAAACTGGCAAAGCTGGTCGAGCAGTTCCCTCAGGACGTCATTCACTTGGACTTGACGATGGAGCGCCAGCCGCGCCGGGAAGAATACATCGCCAGCCTGAGGCTGGGTCTTACAGGGACGGTTCTTGCCGCGCATGAGCGTGGCGTAACCCCGGAGAACGCTCTGCACAAGGCGGTGAACATCTTAGAGACCGAGCTGGCCCACTACAAAGCGAGGCTGCGCCACGAGAACGCAGTGAGCCGTCGACGTGAGGACCTCACCACAGTGGAGAGCGACCTCCTGCAGGACGATCTCCGTACCGAGCGGGAGCTGCTAGATCGTTGCCTGGCCGGCAACAAAGCAGCATTCGATGATCTGGTGAAAGAATACATGCCGGAATTGCTCCAGGCAGTACGCGAAGAGGCCGCGCGAACCGGGCCCGGCAAGCCTCTTCCCAGTGATGAGGAACTGCGAGCGGTGGTGCAGGAAGCGTTGGCGGAAGCCTTCCAGCGGCTGCCACATGAGCCGCCTCGCGCAAACCTCGCCAATTGGCTCGTCGCGGAAGCCATCAACGCCTGGCAAGAGCATCTTGGCGAGGCCGGGTAGCTACTTTCCTCTGCTAAAGATATGGCCTTGGCTTACACAGCGGGGGCGGCAACTGAGCATTCCGCTGAGCGGATGCCGACCAAGCTTGGGCCAAGAGATCTCCAATGCTTTCGGCGACTGCCCGCAGATGAACTCGTGCAAGTCCCTACCGCCGATGGCACCGCGACCGTCCTCCACGGCGATTACTGCTGGCCGCACCACGCGTAGCCATTCCGGTAGGCTTGTGCCACCTTCTGGTAGCTGGTATCCAACCCCTGCTGACCCGCGTCAGAGATTGGACAAACGCACAGAACAATCCCTACTTCAACTCGTCGGCGACGGCGAGCGCTTCGGCCATCAGCGCCTCGAGGGCCTCGCCCTCGTCGACAGTACGCACGATTTCACCACGGCGGAAGATCACTGCCCGCCCCTTGCCGCCAGCGATGCCAACATCTGCCTCCTTGGCCTCTCCCGGCCCGTTGACAACGCAGCCCATCACCGCCACCCTCACCGGCTTGCCGATCGCCTGCAGGCGGTCTTCTATCTTCGTCGCTAGACCGATTAGGTCGATCTCCGTCCGGCCGCAGGTTGGGCAACTGACCAGGATCGGGCCCCTTTCGCGCAGGTTGAGCGACTTGAGGATCTCGTAGGCAACGTACACCTCTTCGCAAGGGTCCCCGGTGAGAGAGACGCGAATGGTGTCGCCAATACCGAGGTACAGCAGTGTCCCAATTCCCACCGCACTGCGAATGCTGCCGGCCCTCGGTGTGCCAGCTTCGGTAATTCCCAGATGAAGAGGGTAGGGCACCTTGGCGGCGATAGAGCGATAGGCCTCGACCGTAGTGGGCACGTCGAAGGCCTTGAGCGAAAGCTTGATCAAGTCGAAGTCGAGGTCTTCCAGAATGCGCACATGCCCTAGCGCCGCGGTGACCATGCGCTCCACCATATCTCCCTCCCCTGGCGGCAGGCTCCCGCCGTTTACGCCGATTCGGATCGGCGTTTGCCGTTCCTTGGCCGCTTTCACCACTGCCTTGACCTGTTCTTTCCGGCGAATGTTTCCCGGGTTGAGCCGGAGGGCATCGACGCCGGCCCGTAGGGCGCTGAGGGCCAGCCGGTAGTCGAAATGGATATCGGCCACTAGGGGAACCGGTGCCTGCTTCTTTATTTGCGCCAACGCCTCGGCGGCCTCTTGGTCGGGCACGGCCACTCGGACAATCTCACAACCGTTCTCCGCCAACCGCTGTATCTGCCGAACGGTAGAGGCGATGTCTCGCGTGTCGGTGTTCGTCATCGATTGCACTACAATCGGCGCATCACCGCCAACCTGCACCGGGCCGATGAAGACGGGTTTGGAGCGACGCCTCGTCATGGAACAGTGCTACCTCCATGAATGATCCGCAGCACATCCTGATAGCTGATCACGATGACGAGGGTCAAGATGACGAGTAACCCCACGAAGTGGACGAACGCCTCTTTCTCCGGGGGAATTCGTTTGCCATGGCGTAGTCCTTCCAGAATCACGAACACTATTCGCCCGCCGTCCAACATCGGGAAGGGCAGAATGTTGATCACTGCCAAGTTGAGGCTCAGGAAGGCCGTGAACTCCACGAGATACCCGAATCCGCTCTGCGCTACCTCGCCTGTCATCTGGGCGATGCCGACCGGACCGGCCACCTCTGGCGCCTTCGATTGAATGAACATCTTGATGAACTCATTCTTGGTAATGGTCAAGACGTCGAAAGTCTTCCGTATGCCAAGTGGCACAGCTTCCCAAACAGGGTAGGCCTGAGTCTCTGTGTACTGGGCACCCAGGCTCATCCGCACGCCGATCGCGCCTTGACCCGGCGGGGGATTCCAGCGGGGTACAAGGGTTGCCTCTACTTGCTCGTAGCCGCCGCGCTGGAGGACAAGATGGGTCTCCGAGCCAAGATTGAGCGTGATGTCATAGCTCAAATCCTGAAGACTCCTTACCCGCCGGTCGTTGACCATCAGAACCTTGTCGCCGGGCTGAATCCCGGCCATGGCCGCCGGGGAACCGGGTTCCACTGCCGCGATCACCACCGGGCCGACCACGGTATCCTTTGGAATCATGTAGCTCACGACGAAGAGCACGAAAGGCAGCAGGGCGTTCATCACGGAACCCGCAGAGAGCACAATCAGGCGGGTACCAATGCCTTTGCTGGCTAGACTTCTTTCCTCTGTCGGATCCTCCTCACCCAGCAGCTTGACGAAGCCTCCGAGAGGTAAGAGGTTCACGCTATATTCGGTCTCGCCGCGCTTGATGGCAAAAAGACGCGGCGGGTAGCCAACGCCAAACTCCTGAACTTTGACTCCCGCACGCTTGGCGGTGATAAAGTGTCCTAGCTCGTGGACGAGAACCAGCACCCCGAGCATGAGGACAAACCAAAAAAGAGTCGTTAGAATGCCCATGTCAGAATACCTCTGATGACAAGAGCTCGCCGCGCGCCCACCGGTCTGCGGCGAGTATATCTTCAATGCTAGGGTGGGTTACCACTTGATGCCGGTCCAGCACCCGGGCTACGAGCCCCGCGATCTCGGTGAAGCCGATGCGGCCTGCAAGGAAAAGGCCAACTGCCACATCGTCTGCTGCACTAAGGACTGCAGGATATGTGCCACCTCGCTCGCCAGCCTGTAACGCCAGCTTCAAACAAGGGAAACGTCCCATCTCTGGCTCCTCGAACGTTAGGCGGCCGAGCTTGGTTAGGTCGAGCTTGGGAAAGGCCGACGTTGCCAGACGGTCTGGATAGCTCAGCGCATACTGGATCGGCAACCGCATGTCGGGCGGACCAAGCTGTGCCTTGACCGACCCATCGACAAACTCCACCATGGAATGCACAATGCTTTCGCGGTGGATCACTATTGCGATGTTCGCGAAGGGTGCATCGAAAAGCCAGTGGGCCTCGATGACCTCGAGGCCCTTATTCATTAGCGTAGCCGAGTCGATGGTCACCTTCTTGCCCATCAGCCAGTTGGGGTGGCGCAGCGCATCCGCCGCCGTGACGTGCTCCAACTCTGCCGGCGAGGCGTCTCGAAAGGCGCCGCCAGACGCGGTGAGAATTAGGCGTGCCACCGAATTGCCACCTTCACCACCCCGGTCATCGCCATCCCCACGCAGGCATTGCCAGATGGCGCTATGCTCGCTGTCGATCGGGAGTATGCTGGCGCCATGGTCGCGTGCGGCGGCAATGACGTGCTCCCCAGCCATGACCAGCGCTTCCTTGTTGGCCAGAGCCACGTTCTTTCCCTCTCGCAGGGCGGCGATCGTTGGCTCCAGACCCGCCGCGCCGGCGGTAGCTACCACCACGAGGTCCACTTCGGGATGGCGAACGATCTCTATCAACCCTTGCCTGCCACCGAGGAGCTCCAGGCTGCCGGTGGATGCCCACCCGCCAGGCACCATGTCTCGCAATTTATCCCGCTTTGTACTATCCTTCAGGGCAGCCATTTGAGGCCGGAACTTGCCGATCTGCTCGGCCAGAAGGCGCAAGTTCTCGCCGGCGGCCAGCGCCACCACTTGAAACCGATCTGGATGAGCGGCCACAACCTCCAGAGTCTGCCGGCCTATCGAGCCTGTAGAGCCAAGGATGGCGATCTTCTTTAACCTACTACCCATTTCGCCCAAAAGAATACCACTACCACGGCAAAGCCCAAGCTATCCACCCGGTCCAGAATGCCCCCGTGTCCGGGGATTAGCCGGCTGGCATCCTTCACGTTTAGGCTGCGCTTCAGCATCGATTCAGCAAGGTCTCCAATCTGAGCCAGAGTACCTACCGCGAGCCCAAGACCAACCATCCCCAGTACGTTGACCGGCAGAGAGAAGACCAAACCGAGGATCATCGTTACCACTACCGCGGAGACTAATCCGCCCACAGAGCCTTCCAAAGTCTTACCTGGGCTGATATGTGGGACAAGCCTACGCCGACCCCAGAGCGACCCAACCGCAAACGCTCCGGTATCACTGGCAAAAGTGGCTAGCGCCGCCAGCACGGTCCACCCGAGCCCCTGTGGGAGATCTCGCAAAGAGACGAATAAGCTCAGGAGCCATCCCGCGTAGAGCACGCCCGCCAACGTCACTGCCCAATCGGTGACGACGCCGGCGAACTGGCGACGCCACAGCAGCCAAGCCAGCACAATTAGGATCAAAGAAGTGAGCAGAGGCGCAGTGTAAGTCTGGTCCACATAGGCATTACCGACAAATAGCAGCACGAAAAGGACGCCGAGCGCCGTCACGGGTCTGTGCCCTGCCTTCCCTACCAGAGAGTAGAACTCTAAAGCTGCCCAAACCGCGAGGGCCGCCACGAGTACCGAGAAGACCGGGCCCCCTACCCACACGGCTACCAGTAACACCGGCGCCGCAACCGCGGCGCTGGCAATTCGCTGCCAGATCATCTAGGCCGTCACCCTGAATCTCCACCGGCCCCTACACAAGGCCACCACCATTCCAATCTTTCTTCCGCAGGACCGGAATGATGGGACTAGAGGCACCCAAGAACCTTCCCGAGGACCAGCCTACTGGAGCAGGCCTCCAAAGCGGCGAGCACGCTGGCTATAAGCGACCAGAGCACGCTGGATCTCCTCCTTGCCGAAGTCTGGCCAATAGGTCGGCGTGCTGTACAACTCGCTGTAGGCGGCCTGCCAGATTAGGAAGTTGCTCAAGCGGACTTCCCCGGCGGTCCTGATAATCAAGTCCGGATCCGGCAATTCGGCCGTATAAAGGTACCGACAGATCGTGTCCTCATCAATAGTCTCCGCCGGGAGGCCATCCTGAACGATCTTCTTCACCGCATCAACAATTTCGGCCCGCCCACCGTAGTTGAAAGCAATGCTCACCGTGATTCGCGTGTTGTTCTTGGTCAACTCGAGCGCTCGCCGTACAGCCTCTTGCAACTGCTCCGAAAGCCCATCGAGCCGGCCGATGTGGCGCAGCCTAACCCCATTCTCGTGTAGGTTGGTCGTCTCCCGATCGATTACTTCGCTGAGGATGTCCAGCAAGCTACGTACCTCGGCCTCTGGTCGTTTCCAGTTCTCCGTGGAGAAGGCGTAGAGCGTGAGGTACTTCACCTTGTAGTCGGCGAAGGATTCGATGATGCGCCGGATGTTCTCTGTCCCCGCACGGTGCCCGGCCACACGAGGCAAGCCCCGCTGTTGAGCCCAGCGGCCGTTGCCATCCATGATGATCGCAACGTGCAGCGGAATCTTGGTGATCTGCGCCTCACCTGCCGGGGAAGTCGAGGCTGCTTCTCCTCCCGCTCGTTCGCCATCGCCGGCCAATCCCCCCTGTGCGGCTTGCCTGTTGATGAAGCTTTCAACATGGTCCATGAGCAACTCAATCTGCTTGACCAGCCCGCAGCCGTCTGCGATCAGCCTCCAACTGCCGCACGTCATGGGCTGAGCGCTGATCGCTGACGGCCGAAGGCCGACTATACTTCGAGCACCTCGGCTTCCTTGTGCTGTCCGACGTGGTCCACCTCTTCGATGTAGCGGTCGGTGAGCTTCTGCAGCTGCTCGTTGGCCCTCTTATGGTCGTCTTCCGAGATCAGCTTTTCCTTCTCCAGGTCCTTGAGGTCATCGTGCGCTTCACGTCTGATGTTCCTGATCGCTACTCGCCCTTCTTCGGTCTTCTTCCGCACTACCTTGACCAGTTCCTTCCGCCGTTCCTCGGTGAGTTGGGGAATGACCAGTCGGATCAGCCTCCCGTCGTTTGTGGGAGTCAACCCGAGGTCCGACTTGAGAATAGCCTTTTCGATCATCCCCAGACTTTGCTTGTCCCAGGGTTGAATGACCAGGAGGCGGGCCTCTGGGGCAGCGATGTTGGCGAGTTGATTCAAAGGCGTCGGCTGACCATAGTAGTCCACAATCAGGCGCTCCACCAGCGCCGGCGACGCTCGGCCGGTGCGAATGGTGCCCAACTCTCTCTTCAAGGCCTCCACGGCCTTGCGCATCTTGTTTTCGGCTTCACTCTGTACGTCTTCAATCATCAGTGC
>Ga0315298_1001615_pt1 | contig 40627 bp, 55 predicted proteins | sample WHS_1_MG_FD_203077 | JGI IMG/M metagenome (GOLD analysis project Ga0315298, IMG submission 203077) | Extremophilic microbial mat communities from Washburn Hot Springs, YNP, Wyoming, USA - WHS_1_MG | ecosystem: Environmental > Aquatic > Thermal springs > Hot (42-90C) | place: USA: Wyoming... | reverse complement strand
TCTTGTAAGTCGGCATAGGTGAACGGCACTTGCGTGTTGTCTACCGCGACCCAGTAGAAGCCCTCTGGCGTAGCCTGCGCCTTTTGGTACATGAGAAGCGCCCAAGTCAGCTTCGCCACACTGCCCGCGTCGGCTTGGTACGTTTTGGTCACGCCGCCCTTGCTGGTGTAGCTCACCGGGGCTTGGATAGCTTGCTGGTATGCCTGGTAGAGCATGGCGATTTGCGCGGCTTGCGCTTGCGCGAGAAGCTGCGCAGATGGTGCCGCGACAACGCTCGGCGGCGTCGTGCTCGTGTCAGGCGCATACGCATAAGGATTTTCCGCCTGCGCTTGCGTGCAAGCAATCGCTCCGGCAGGAATCGTCCCGTCCGGAGAAAATCCAGACCCGGTAAATGCCGTCCTGGCTGCATTTAGTTCAAGATAATAGGCGCTCATCAATTATTCCTTAATTTTGAAGTGCCGGAATGAAAATCGCATCTACATGAAGGGAAGCTGACACTCCAGGCGCAGTCGATCCGGTTACGGCTTCTGCCGTCACTGTGACCGACTGGCCTTGTGATACTTGAACTACTCCGCAATCAATCATTGGCATAAAAGTGTTGTCTGCTTGGTATTGAGTGCCGTTGATGAGGAGACCGTTCTGTATTTCAGAAGACGCTACTCCGCTTAGAGTTAACCTTGATTGTCCCCACACATATCCTGCTGATGGCGCGGCAAAAGATACCGAACAGGTATAAGTGTTATTTGCGGCAAGCGTTCCTAAAAAATATGCATTTGTTATCGGCCCAAGAAACTGCCCCAAATTCACCGCTTGGCCGCTTTGCGTCGCGGCCTTCACCGGCAGACTTCCGCCGGTCGTCGCCACCAGTTCAAACGCCGTTGCCGCCGCGTTCACGCGCAGAATCGCGCCGTAGCCTGCCGCCAGTTCGCCGCCTTGCATGGCGGTTGCCGCAGGCCCGTAGATCGGGAGCGCCGACAGCCCGTTGATAGAGAGCGTCGAAGCGCCGGTGTTCGTGGCCTTGATGCTTTCGAGCGAAACGATCATGCCGGGGGTGTAGGCGGTGATCGCGGGTTGCAGGTTCATCGCGTAGGCGTTGGCGCTCCCCGCGTCTGGGGCGGTGATGGATGACGCGGTTTGCATCATCGTCAGCAAGTTGCTGATGATCGGCGCACCCGCCACTGGCGTGATGTTGGATGAAGTCACCGAGGTTTGCCCGTAGGCCACCGTCACCACGGCCAGCGCCGTGTAGCCCGCGTCAACCGCTGGCGTTGTTTGCGTGCCTGTGGTCGCGGCTGCACCAGCCTTGACCTGCACCACGCACAAACCCTGGCGCTGTGTCGCCTGCGCGCCTCCGCTGTTGTTCTGTCCGCTCAGCGGCTGTGACGGATTCGCAGAGTTGAAATAGGGCAGAACAACCGGGTTGGTGTCGCTGTCCTGATACGCCGCTTCGATCAGGTAATTGATCGAGTAACCCGAGGTTGTGGGCGCTGGTGTGCTCAGCGTGATCGGCTGCATCAGCAGCCCCTGCTTGACGATGCTGTCCGACGTGTCTGCAGGCAGCACGCCATAAGCGGTCGCGTCAACGGGCTGGAAGCTGTAAATCTGCCCCGAGCCGGCCTGCACGGCCAAAGACGCCGGGGATGTGGGCGAAACCGCCAGCCCTTCGATGATGGTACTTGCGCCCAGCATGGCCTTGGCGAGCTTGCCCAGCCCGATCATGGTGGCGCGGCTCGCAAACAGGAAGTCCGTGCTGCGGCCCTGCTCTTGCGTGTAAACGATGGGACGATCCATTGTGGCTCCAGAAACGAAAAAGCCGCCCGAAGGCGGCCAGAGGAAAATCGAAATGTCAGGGTGTGACCGGCCCGTCGGCAATGCGTAGCCAGACCACCGTCCCAAGCGCCCGCGTGCTTTCCACCGCAGCGATGATTGCCGCATCCGTGGTGCTGGTCGGTGTGCCGTCGCTCCACGCGCCATAGGCGTCGAAAAAAATGCGCGCATCCCATTCGCCCAGGTCAATCGCGCCGCCTGTGGGCCGGTAGGCTGTGACGAACGACTGATAGGGCAGCGGGTCGCCCCACATGCCGACAGGGGAGTCCCAGTAAAACAGACCATCCCATCCGCCTGAATCAGCGGTGTCGCTCGGCTCGAAAATCGTTGGCGTGCGGCCTGTCACCAGGGTGAGCACGGCGCTCATATCGGCGCGGCGCGGCCCTTTGACGAACAGGTTTGCCAGAATGCGCGTGCGGAATGCGCCGTCCGTCTCGTTCGGCAGGCGAGGCAGAACGCCAGCTCCAAAGAAGTCCTGGCTCACGATGTCCAGAAACGGGGCGGTTGCGGTTTGAATGCGCGCCTGCATGGCCGAATAGGTGATCTGGTTGTAGATGTTGGCTTGCGCCCATGCCGTGCCCGATTGGATCGCCTGCACGTTGGTGGCGTTGTCGCCAAACCAGCCGATGGGCAATCCCTGCTGCAATCGCTGCAGCATGTCCTGAGAGTCGCCCGTCATGTCAGTTCACCGTGACTGTGCCGGGGATGATGACCGTCTGCGGGTTGCCCGAGAGGTCTGCCGTGCCGCCGTTGAGTAAAAGCCCCGTGGCGTCGGCCACGCCCGGCACGCCCCAAATGACCGCGTAGAGCTGCGAGTAATTCAGGCCCGATCCCAATGCCGTCTGCGCGATGAAGTTCTGCAGGGCGGTCTGAACCGCTGGCGCGACTTGCGCATGGGTGTAGCCTGCCGCTGCCGTCACTGTGACCGAGACATTTGCGGCCAGCTGCGTTGCCGCATAGACGGCAAACGTGACGGACAAAGGCCGCACCGAATCGACCGCCGAATAGACGGCCTGCTGCGTCGTGGTGTTGTAGGGCGAGATGATGACGTAGAAAAAGCCCTCCTGCGTCTGCCCTGCAAGAGTCTGGTTCTCGACGATGGAGAACTGCACGCCGAGCTGCAGGGCCTCGATGGCTGCCGCAGCCGAGGCTTTGATGCCATCTTTCAGTCCGGCCAGAGCAAGCTGGAACCGCTGCAGCAGGGCCGCGTCGCTTTCGGCATTTTGGCCGTTGGTGAAGGGCTGCGAATTCGTGACCGTATCGACGCCGGACAGCGCCTGCGCAATCGTGGTGATCGTGTTCGCGTTGACATTCCCCGATGCGCCGGGTGTGACGGCTTGCACGGTGGCATTCGTGGAAGCGGTGCCCGCTGGAATGACATAGGCGTTCAGGCTCGCATTCCATGCCGCTTGCGTGGTGTCGGCAATGACGGTGAATTGCTGCGTGCCGTCCGATGTCTGCAGCAGGGTTCCGACCGGAATGACGGCTTGCGCCGTTGCGGTGTACCGCGAGAACGTCACGGTGCCGGTGGCGGCAATTGCGGGTTTGCGCGTCACGATGCCGAAGTCGGCCATCCAGGAATCCAGATCAGGCCCTTGCGACGTGCTGGCCCGCGTCTCGGCCAGAACATCGACGATCAGGCTTTGCAGCCACATGACCACGCCAGCATCAGCTTCTGCCAAGGCAAGCTCAGGACTGCCGAGATTGAACGGCAGAGGGGCCTTAGCTTGCGCAGCCGCCGCAATTTGCTGGACAACCTGCGCGAAGGTTAGAGTGTTCAGATTAGCCATTGGCGACGTTGAAGCTCAAGGTTTGCAACTGGCCGCTGGGCCGGTAGGTGTATTGGATGGTCACGCCCAGCAGATTCGGCTGCGCGGTGTTGAACGTGATTTTGGGCAGCGGGTTCGTGCCCACGTCGGGGTCGGTGAGAATCTGCCCTCGGAACTTCGCTTTTAGCGTGGCAAGGACGGCAGGCGATAGCGCTGCGCCAACGTACTTCCCGGCTCCGATCCCGTAGGCAGGATGCCACAGGTAGTCCTGCGCGCTGGTGAGTAGCACGCGCAGCAGCCGCTGCGACACGCGGTCGATGCCCGTTGCGATGGCCACATCGCCATTGGGCGCAAGCTGAATGTCGTTTCCGTACCAATGGGCGATGCTCATACCGTTGCGCTCGGGGTAGAGGTGTTGCCGCCGCCGGTCTGCACGCCGCCGTGCGTGTGGCCGTCATAGGCGCCGCGCAGGGACGCGACGGAGCCGTGCGCGCCGTTCTGGTCGCTGATGTTCTGGCTGGCTTGGATGTTGCCGTTTGTCTGCACGTTGCCGTTGATCGTGGTGTTTGCGTTGATGGTGCATCCCGCAGGCGCGTTGAGCGTCATGGCGGCATTCGCCGTCACCGTCACATTGCCGCCGTTGTCGAAGTGCAGGAGGCTGCCGCTCTGGTGTTGCAGCAGCATTTCGCCGCTTGGCACGGCCACGGGCGGCATGGCTGTTGAGAAAGCGAACAGCGCGGCAATGGGAACCTGCGAGCTGCCCTCTTGAAACAGGATCAGCACCTGCGTGCCAAGCTCCGGCGCGAAGAATGCGCCCCAGTTTGCGCCCACCCACGGCGAGAGCAGCGGCATGAATCCCGTTTCGACGCCTTCCGGTTCAATGACGGCCTTGATCGCGTAGCTGCCGGGGTCATAGGCCGAAACGGCGCCCATGCGGGCCGTGAACGTGCCTGCGGCCTGTGCGCCCATGCGCTGCATCATCTGATTGACCAGGTGATTCATCATGCCAGCACCGTCGAATTGGGCGAGTGGTTTTTCGCGTTGATGCTCATGGCAAAGCCGTTTTGCAAGTCCATCGTGCGCTGCACCTGAAAGGGATAAAACGGCTGGTCGAACACGCTGCCGGTGCCTTTGATGCGCACGATCTGGCCCTTGCTCGGCGCAATGTCACCCGGCATGTCAATCATCACGCGCAACTCCTGCTTGCTGATCTCGGTCAGCAGCGCATTGGCCTTGCCCTGCGCCTCGGCCACGGTCAAGCCTGGGAAAGTGTAGCTGAACACCTGCGCATCGCCGCCAATGGTCTGGCTCATACCGGGCCGCTTGCCTGCCAGCGCGGTTTTGACATTCGGCTGCGCTTTGGCTTGCACGGTGAACCCTTTGGCCTGCTTTGCATTCCAAGAACGCACCTGAACCACGATGCCCTTGGCAACGGTCAGATTGCGGGCGAACGCCAGGCGCACCACATCCGTCTGCGTGGGCTGTCCAGGAATCGGGGCCTGCACGATGTAGTCATTGCTGCCAGGCTGTCCACCTGGGCCGAAAACCAGCGCGTCCATCTGCACATAGCACACCCAGCCGAGCTGCTGCGCCAGATAGGTCAGCAAGTCCCACTGCGTTTCGTTCGTGGTCAAGTGGACGTGATCCACGCTGTAGAAATGCCCCGCCTTGGTGTTCCCAGGCGTCGGGCTGATCTGCGCTTTCAGGCCGTTTTGCTGCGCCAGTTGCGCGGCAATCTGCGATGGCGTCAGGTTCTGCCACTTCTGCGGCGTTTTTTGGTCAATGAATCGGTGCGTCAGGTCGCGGCCTGACAACGTGATAGTGTCAGCCAAAAGATCAATTGCAACCTGATCCACGTCGCCATAAATCAGTGGTGTAAGTTCATCTGGCGTCCAGTTTTGCGGGTCTGCGGGGAATCCCACCCTGACCTCGGCCTGCATGGAGGTGTACGCCGCCCACTGCGGCCATGCCTGCGCCAGCGGGTTGCTGCTTGCCGCCAGCACGATCTCGAATTCGTCGGCCAGGAACATCGGGTTCGTGGTCACGCTGCACGACACCGGAATCACCGGCTGGCCGCCCAGCATGACGCACCAGCGCGGCGAACGGACTGCGCTCATAGGCCGCCCTGCGCCACGGCTGGCGACGGGATTTGCAGCGTCATGGCCCCGGATGGCAGATTCGGATCAGACAGCTTGTTGATCTTTGCAATCGCGGGCCACAGCGTCGCGTCCCCGTACTGCTGCGCGGCGATGCTCTGCAGATTGCCGCCGTTGACCGCCATCGTCTTGGCCGATGCGCCTGGCATCCCTGCGGAAATGTTCGACTGCATGCGCCCCAGCACAGAACTCAGCGCATAGACCGGCTGCGCATTGGCAAAGCCCAGGTTTGCCGTGGTGAGCGACTGAATCGCCTGCGGGGTCGCACCTGCAAACACGCCTGATGTCAGCCCTTGCATATCGGCAACGGCGTTGTCCACGCCGCCCATCAACTGCTGCACGCGGGTTTGTGCCTGCGCAAGCGGCTGCACAATGGCAGCAAGCGCCGATTGCGCCGTGGTCGTTGCCTGTTGAATGCAAGCGGTCGCGGCGGCAATCGGGGCTGTGACCGCTTCGACTACGCTGTTGAGCGACTGCACCGCGCTGGACACCGAGCCAAGCAGACCTGACAGGGTGGAATCCCCGATCAGATTGCCCAGGCACGATGCGCTGGCGGTGTCGTTGTTCAGCAGGGTCAGCAGCGATTCCTGCGGGGCCGATGTCTGCGCACTGGCGGCGTCCTGCATTACCTCAATGGTGATTGAGTAGCGCACATGCCAGGGCTGCAGGTAGTTCGCCGCAAAGCGAGAAATCACGCCCACATAGGCGAATTCGTCCCAGGTGAGCACCACAGCCGCGCCGCCCTGCCGCACGGTGTCCAGATAGCGGGCGCGCTCGACGGCGGTTTGCCCGAACAGGATGCCGTCCCATGTGACAGGCGCGGGCTTGGCCCCGAGAGAATCAATCACGCGGTCGCCGCCGATCAACTGATGCACGGCCATTGCTTGCTCGCCGCCCCAGGCAACGGACTGCGGCAATTCAACATCCTGGAAAGTGATGCTGCTGCCGTCATTGGCGGTCAGCACGAAAGCGAGATCGGCCATATCAGCGCAGCGCCGCCGTGAGCGACGGATTGTTCAGGCCCAAGCCCCACACGGTTTGATTCGGGCCTGCTGGGGGCTTGGCGGCGGAAGTAGCCTGCCAGTGCGTGACCGATTCAGCAACCTTTTTGCCGTCAAGATGCACATGGGTGTGGATCTCCTGCTTGCTGTTTTCGGGCGCAGGCGGCAAGTATTGCGAAGCGGATTGAATGTCGGCAGGTGCCATCGGCCCCATCTGAGGCGCATGCAACAGTGCGCCAAGATTTGTTTTGGGTGCCAGCGGATTGGCCGCAACCTTCTCCGCGAAGCTGGGCGGCTTTTTCTGATCGCTTCCCGTCAGCCATTTGTACGCCTCGTACACCGCCGTTCCTGCAGCAACAAGCCCGGCAAGAACGAGCCCGACCGGGCCAAGCGCCGCCGCAGCTGCCCCGGCGCCTGCAGCAAGCGCCGGGAATGCCATTGAAATGATGCCCAGCGACGCGACAAAGCTGGTGATTGCGCCGCCGACCGCCAGCAAAGTACCCAGCGCCGCAAAGAATCCGACGAAAAGCTTGAGCGCGGTCGGATGGGCCTGCGCCGTGTTGACGATGGACTGGATGAACGCAACGATTTTCGGGAGCACGGTCAGAATCAGCGGAACAAGCTGCAAGCCGACGATGGTCTTGAGAGCCTCCATGCGGGCGTGAATCGCCTTTTCCTGCATAGAAGGCGACATCTTCATGATCTCGCTGTAGTTGTTGACGCCCTTGGTGTCCTCGATCAGCCTGCGGTCGCGCTGGAATTTCCAGTATTGCTCGGCCATCTGCACGCCCATAAAGCCAGCTGTGCGGTTCTGGAACAAATAGCTGATGGCCTGAATCTGCGACTGCCGGTCGGTGATTCCTGCCTTTTGCAGCGCGGGCATCAGATAACTCTGTACCCAATCGACCGGGTTGGACATGAACTCACGCCACCCCTTGATGCCGCCAGGCTCAACGCCGCGCATCATGTGGCTCTTCGTCCAAACTACCCTGCTCGGATCGATGAGGCCGAGCTTTTGAAACATGCCGAGCGATTTCTGCGCGACGGTGCCCTGCACCACAGCCGCATACATGGACATCAGCGGGTTGCCTGGGCCGCCCGAAGCGCCACCAGAGCCGCCGCGGGACTTCATCTCCTGAATCAGCGTCGGAAGGTAAAACTCGATGAAGTCTTTGTTCCAGCCCTGCGCCGCCGTCCGGCCATATTTGACGGCAGAAAGATAATCCCCAGCCTGCACCTTGCCGCCAGATGCGATGATGCCTTTGGTGATCGCATCAGCATAGCTGTTGAACATTTCCGGCGTCTTGGTTGCGCCGATCATTTCCAGCGTTTTCGCAATTTCGTAAGACTGATCACCTTTCAATCCGGCGTTGTTCAAAACGCCTTCCATCTTGAGGACGGTCGGCAGGTTTTTGATCGCGTCTGCGGTGTCGCCGAACACCATGCGCAGATGCATGATGGTGTCCAGCGCCTCTTTTGGGCTTGCGGTGGGCACAGACCGCCCCGCGGCCCACGCGGCCTTTTCGGCTGACCGCATGTCGGATGGCGTCAGTCCCATCTGCGCCATGCGGGCGACGCGCTGCTGATACTCCATCGCGGCGTCAATCGACGGCTTCAAAGACGCCAAAATGCCGACACCGGCGGCGGTGACGCCCAGGCCAATCCCGCCCATTGCCTTGAATCGCGCCATTTTCGACTGCAAGGTGTCAACCTCACGCGAAACGGTGCGAAAATGCCCGGACATCGCCAGCAGCCCGGCTGTCACCCCGTCCAGCAAGGACAGTTTGATGCCGATCTTGAATGCCTCGAACATGGAGAGTTCCTATGAAAAATTGGCCGTTTCCCCAGCAGGGAAATCAGCGTCCGTGGTGGCTGACGCCTTTGGGTTTGTTTGCAATGACTGCCGCCATCATCCTGGTGCCAGTCATCCTTCTGTTGCTTGCGCTGACGGGGCTGTTTGTTTGGACGATGTGGAACAGCGGCGGCGTTGGCATGATCGTTGCCGCCTTTGTCGTGGTCGGACTGGTGTTCATTCTTGCGGCAATTTGGGCAGCGATGCGGTCTTGATCTGGCCCCCGAGGAATGCGACTTGCAAGCCTTCTCCAACCAGCTTCATCACGTCCTGCGTCTTGCGTGATGCCGCCAATCCCAGCACAGCGCGCGGCGGGATCGTGCGCGTTCCGAGTTCCTGATAGACCATCACATCGTTGTCTGATCCCACCACGGCCTCAAGGCCGTGGACTTCCCGCGAGATGGAATCGCGCAATTCGCCCGTTCGCAGCAGCGGGTCATTCTCGGTGAACCCCAGTCGCACACGCTCTTGCTTGGTGGCGTCCTTGAGTTCGGCCCACGGCTGAAAAGGCCCCATGTCAGAACGCTGATAGGTGCCGATTTCTGCTTTGGCTTCACGCTCAATTGCCGCTGCCGCTGCATCCAGGGCGATGGATGCTGCCGCCGGAATCGCCAGCGTTTCCAGCATGCGGGCAAACTGCTTGAGTTCCATCATGGATTGTCCTCGAACCGCATGGTTTGTGTGTTGAACTTGTGCCCCTGAAACTCGCTGAAAATGACGCACATCGCGGCGCGCTCCACATCATCAAGGTTCATCGCCACATCCCACGGCACGCCGTTATGCACCAGCCAGAGCGCCTCTTTCAGAGCCGTGAAGCCTAGGGCTTTTTTATGGCGTCGCGGGCGTCCTCTTGACGGGCAAAGTTCTCTTGGATGCCTTTTGCAAGCGCCTCCAAGCCATCCTCATCAAGCCTTTGAATGGCCGCGTCCAACTCGCGCTGATTGGAAAAGTTCACCACCTCGCCATCAATGGCCTGGAGATACAGCAGCGGCATGACCATTGACAGATAGGTCTGATTGTTCGATGCGTCTGCGCCCAGCATGCGAACAAGCTGATACTGCGCCAGCACATTCGGCTTGCGCAGCGTGAGCACGCGCCCGCGCGCGTCCGTCACTTGCACATCGGCGCTCTTGGCCTGCACATCAACGACTTTCGCCATCAGGACACCTTCACGCGCTGCGAAGCAACCACATCAACAGACTGGCTGACCTTATCGTCGCCCTTCCAGGTTCCCATCTTGGTCGGCACGATCTGCACGCCGGTGTAGTGGTAGGTGTTCACGCTGCCATCCACCTCGGTGATGCTCTCCACGATGGTGCCACCGGGGATGGTCGAGCCGTTGGAGTAGAACGCCGCCTCAAAGGCTGCGTAGAAGTCATCGAGCTGGGAATTGTTGCGGTCGAATTGCAGCGTGCCTTTCCAGCCCTGCGGAAAAATCAGGTGCGTGGGGACGCCATTAATCGGCACGATCATTTCGGTTTTTGTGACCGGATCGAAAGACGCTTCAATCAGATTGATGGTGGAGACTTTGCCGTTGGGCAGCGTCATTTGCAGGCTGTAATCCCTGCCGGTGTTGAATCCATTGAGTGGCATTGCGGCGCTCCAAAAATGAAAAAGCCCGCACGCGGCGGGCATCAAAAAGCCGCCTCAATGGGCGGCTGGAGGATCAAGAGTGGGTCTGAATTACTGCGGCGAGTTGGACGTGACGGTCACGCTGCCGCCGCCTTCCATGTTGACCACGAAGAAGCGCACGGTGTTGAGGTACTTGACCTTGACATCGGCCTGCAGGTAGCCCAGCGCCACGCGAGCGTTCGGGTTGTTGTTCGCATCGCACTGCACGCTGAACGCGCCCTGCGCGGTGGGGTTGTTCGGATCGCCGATCCAGCCTTGCTGGTATTGCGACAGCAAGAAGCCATCCAAGCCGCCCTTGACCTGCTTGCGCAGGTCGGCAGTCTGCGGCTGACCGACCACAGCACCAAGTGACGATTGCGCCAGGCTGAACGCCAGGTAGTTCGTCATCTTGGTGTAGGTGTCGTCGTTCTGCGTCGGGTTGCTGGATGTATTCAGGCCGGTGCGGGCCGAGAAATACGGGCCGCCGGGCGAGTTCGCGGCCAGCACATCGAGCCGGGACGTGAACGCCTGCTGAATCTCGGCGCTGCTGTAGGGAATCTGCGTCTGGCTGCGCTGGGTGGCAATCATCGTCACCAGCGGTTTGTTGAGATTGCTGTAAGGCGGGATCAAGGATGCTGATTTGGCCGCGCTCCATGTTGCTGGCGACAGCATGCGCTGCACGCCGTTGAATGAGTCGTAGAAGTAGCCCCAATCGCCCACCAGAACCTTGATGCCGTAGCCGTCCACGCCTGCCGAGACCAATGCGGCGGCGCTGGCGGTGATGCTCGTGCTTGGCGGATTCGCGGCATGCGCATATGCGCCGATCTGCTCGGCAAACGAGAGGATGCTGGGCCAATGGGTCGAAGTGGTGTGATCCAGCAGCGTGAAGTTGCTGGCGTTGGAGCCGCGCAGCGCATACATGCCGGTTCGCGTGGTGCCGTCAGCGCCCAGCAGGGTCGTGTCGGTCACATTCGCTGCGCCGTCCGTGCCGCCTGTGAGGGTGTAGGCAGTGAGGTTTGGCGTCCCGGTGCCGGTGCCTGCGGCGGCTTTGACGATGCTTGACGGCCCGCGCACGCCGTTCTGGCCGTTGTTGACGGCATTCGCGGCGTTCACATACAGCGCGTTGCCGGTGCCTGCAAGGTTGTCGAAGATTTCCGGGGTGTAGCCTGCGCGCTGAATGACCAGCTTGAAGCTGTTTGCGGCGGTGCCGGTGGCGAACTGCGCGGTGATCGTGTTGCCCACGATGCCGGAATACATGGCCGTCAGCGTCATCGCGGCGGCAGGCGTGGTTTCCGTGTCCATCATGGTCACAGTCGCGGCGGCGTCGGTGCCGTCCGTCACGCGCACGGCGGCGATCTGCGTCACGCCTTCACCAAAGGCCAGCGTGCAGGCGGTTGCCAGATCGTGCGAGCGCACGGTCATGTTGCCCAGCGACTGCGCGGCGGTCTGCGGCGAGCCAATGACCATTGGGGCGTTGACAGGCCCCCAGGAGCCGACACCGATCAGGCCGAGAATGCCGGTCGGAATGCCGTTGATGAGGATCGCCTGCGGCGGCACGATGTTGACGTAGAGGTCGGGCGCTTGCGGCAGCGATTGGCCGAACTGATAGACGGGCATGGTGATGTCCTTTCGAGATGAATCAGATCAACGCGCCCGATGGGCTGCTGATATTGACGATGGGCAGCGTGACCGTTGTGGTCTGCTGCACGTTGGTTGTGGCAAACTCGGCTTCGTAGCGCAGGTGCCGCGTGTAAACGGCCACCTTCTGGATGCTGTCGTCGTCCATCGACCCCTGAAATCGCAGTTCTGCGGCGGTCGTGTCTGGCATTTGCACGCGATACGCCAGGCGCAGCGCCGGGTCGATCAAGGAGGCAATCTGCGCCCGCAGCGTGGGCGTCGGCGCCCACACGGAAATCTGAAACACTTGCCGCTGCCTGCCGACTTCTTGCAAGACGGTTGCGGGCTGGGCGAACAGCATTGCCGGGTTCGCACCCCGCGGAAAGGTGATCGTGTTTGCGCTCGAAGTTGCGCCAGGGATCATGGCGGCCAGCGCCGTGCAGATGGATGTGAGGGTGTCGGTCGGCTGCACGGCGTAGCTGGCCTGCACGCTGCCTTGCTGCACGCTGACAGCCTGCGGCGTGGTGATCGTGCCGGTGAGGGTGATCGTCATTCCGGAAACGCTGGCCTGCAGTTGCGTCGCCACGATGTCCACCGTCTGCCATGTCGGCTGCATCGGCGTCACGGCGCGGCTAATGGCGGTGGCGAACACCGAGACTTGCGCGATACCCGCCTGCATGTCAGCGTCGAGCTGCTGCGGCTGCGGCCAGCCGGGGAAGATGCGCACAGCGGCGGTTACTGCTGATGGTTGCCCGGTACCGTTCGGGTAGAGGGTCTGCGCCACCGTGGCGGCAATGGCGCTTTGAACATCGGTCAGGTCGGCCATGTCAGGATTCCAGGCGTTCGGCAAGAACCTGATAGCCGAGCATCGTCCAATAGGCGCCGGTCACTTGATACCGCTGTCCAAGATCGTCCACGATGATGTCTCTGTCCAGCACCAGCCCCAGCGCGCCTGGGAAGTTGATGTTCCAGTAGGTGCGGCGTGCGGTATCGCCTGGAAGCCCTGCGGGCTGGACGCCGGATTCTTTCTTGAGGTCGATCGTCGCCGGGATGCCGGACGCCACCAGCGTCGGTGCAATCGCATCGCTGTAGGGCTGCAGGCCAGCCGATGCGGAGGCGGCATTCCGGTAGACGGAAATGGTGCGCGGATACAGGAAGCTCATACGAACAGCCGCGCCTTGTACGGCGCCAGCAACGCGGCGGTGTCGGCATCAATGGCCGCGCTCGGCTGCACGCCGCCTGCGCCTGCAAAGCGCGTCAGCGACCCGGCGCCGGTCTGCGCCTTTTGAATCGAGCCGGGAATGCCTTGCAGCGCCGCTTGGTTGTTGATGATGTTCGCGCAGGCTTGCTTGATTTCGTAGGGCAGGCTGGCGTAAGTCCATCCTGCGATGTAGCTCACGCGGACTTCGGTGTAGTACGCCAGGAGCACGCCTGCCGGAATCCAGAGTTGCCCGGTCTGCGGGTCAATGCTGTTGGACTGCAACGTGAACGGCTCCCATGCGGGCGGGCCGCCGAACTTGGACATGACCGCCAGCAGGCTGTAGGTGTCCATGCTGCCAAAGCCATCATCGCCGCGGCGCTGGTAGCCATAGCGTCCGACACCGGACAGCGCGGCAACAATCGGGGTGCGGCTGACCTGCGTGATCGGCCTGCCCTGCGGCATCGTGCGCTGCTCGGAAATGACCAAACCGTCGATCAGTTGCGCGCCTGCGGCATGGGAAAACTGCACATTGGAGAACGTGACGATCTGGCCGTTCAAGCTTTGCACCACCAGCGCCTCGGTGATGCTGGGCGTCGCTTGATCGGCAATCAGCACCGATCCGGGCCGCAACATTGCCGCAGGGCCGGTCACGGCGGCCTGAACCGCGCTACCGGGTGCAATGGCCGTGGTCAGCGCCAGCGTGACAGACGGATTCAGACCCAGCATGTACGCCGGTGCGCCGTTGCCGTCCACGCCATACAGCAGCCCTTCGCGCCGCGCCAGGTGCGCGTCAATCAGGGCCGAGGCGGCGGTGATCTGCGCACCCGTCGCGTTGGATGCGCCGAACGCCGTCAAATCGCTGCCTTGCAGGTATGCGGGCATTTACCGGCTCTGCAGGAGTGCGCCGACGTTGGACAGCGTGCCGCCCGAGATCGTCACCGTGAAGCTCTGGAACGGCGCGCCGTCGTTGACGTTGAGGACGCCAGCGGCACCAGCGGAAAGCGACTGCGTGAGCGCAGGCCCTTGCGGGATCGTGCCTGCCGCGTCCAGATACCGCTGCACCGAGATCGATCCTGCCGTCGAGCTTGTCGCGCCCACGGCAAGGCGCGGATAGCCGCCAGACGCCATCAGCGGGCTTGTGCCGGGCGCTGTCAGGCCGAGCTTCTGTGCGCTGAGAAAAACTTGCACGAGCGGCCCGGAATCGACCGGAAGATGCGTGTCGGCTTGCGTGTTAGCGAGCATGGGCTAGCTCCAGGTGGATATCGGACGGCAACAGCACGGGCGCGATTCGCGCCATGCCGTGATCGATCATGAATTGGCCGAGGCTGTCAGGCACATGGGCGCGGCCCGCATCGAACGTGACCTGAAACGTGCGCGCCGTGCCGTCCGCGTTGCGGAATTCCGAACTATCGACGCCAGGGGTGTTTGCCGGGGAGACGAACACCGTATGGCGCGATAGCTGGTCAGGCTTGTAGATGACCATTACGGACGCTGCACAGCCACCACGGCGTGCGCATAGCCTGCGCCCTTGGCGATGACGGTATCGAACTTCACGCCGACGTACTGGCCAGACAAGTTGCCGGTCAGCCCGAGCTGGAACAGCATCGGGTTCGGGTTGTCGGTTTCGCCGCTGACGTAGGGCATTTCGATCTCGTCTTCCATCAGGATGACGGCGAAGTAGTTTTTCAGGCCAGAAGGCGGCGCGCTGAAACCATACGCGGCGGCAGTTGATGCGGCGATGAACGGGTCGCCAATCAGCGGCAGGTCGCCCGCCTGGGTGGAGATGGACTTGACCTTCACCCCGGCAACGACCTCCACCTCGTTCATGGTGATCTGCTGCGCTTTGGCCTCGCGGTCGATGTAGTCGGCCAGAATTGGATTGACGTAGATCGCCGAGGGCTTGACCGTGTAGAGCGGGTTGCCCATCAAGGATGCCACCGTGCTCTTGAGCGTGTCCACGATGCTGGTGCCAGCGGCGCAGGTCGCTTGCGTGGTGATCTGCGAAAACAGGCCCACATATTGCGGCGTAGTCGGTGCGGACAGGCTGGTGTCGTTGCCGTTCCAGACAGCCTGGGCGCGGGTCACGTTGACTGCCGAGATGATGTCCTCGATGTCCTTGGCAACCACCGCAGCAAACTTCTTCTGCTGCTGCGTCACCATTTTGTCGAACAGCGTGATGTTGGACTGCGCCACGACAGCCTTGATGAACGCAGGGCGCTCGACGCGGGTCGGTCCGGTGGGGGTCGGCGAAATTGCCGCGCCGCCTTGACCGCCGGTGGATGTGAACGCGGCTTGCGCAATCGCGGTCTGCTCGAAGTAGCGATGCGGCTGGCCGGTTGCGGGAACCTGGCTGAATCGCTGCAGCGCAACCGAGCTGCGGCGCACCATGTCGGTGATGATCGGTTCGTACTCGTTGATTTCCACAGCGCCGGTGCCGAGGTAATCGGCTGCGGCTTTGAAGCTCATCATTTGGGCTTGAGGCATGATCGTTTCCTTGAGAATTTCTGGCGAAAAAAAAGCCGCCCGAAGGCGGCTTGTTGCGGATGGAGTGGTGGCGCTTAGTTGAGGCCCATGCGTGCGGCGGTCAGCGCGGTGATGCGCTGATGGAGCGTCGCGCCCTTGGCCTTCAGATCGGCGTCGAGCTTGGCAAGATCAGGCGCTGCGCCAGAGGCTTGCAGTGCGGGCTTGCCGCCATCGGCGGTTTCCGTCTTGCGCTGCGGCTCAGCTGCGGCGGCGAACTTCGCGGCCTTGATCTCTTCGCCCAGCTTGGCAATCTCGGCCTTGAGCGTCTCGACTTCCGGCGAAGCGGCGGCGGCATCCAGCCATTCGCCAGACTCATAGATGTGCGGCAGCTTGCCCATCACGGCCTCGGCGTCCATCTTGTCGGCCATGCGGCGCAAGGCGGCAACGTGGCCGCGCTTGTCGTGCAGGCCCAGCCCTTCGCGCTCCATGCCATCGGCTGCAGCGCGAATCGCGTCGCTGTGGGGCTTGACCTTGTGCAGCACGCTGGATGCTTGCAGCTTGTCGCTGTTCGCCTTGAGCGCGGCCACTTCTGCGGCCATGGCGGTGTTTTGCTCGGTGAGCTTGGCAACCGCAGCCATCAGTTCCTTGAGTTCGTCCATGTTCAAAATCTCCGTGTCGGCCTGCGCCGTAAGTGAGGTAGTGGTGTAGGCAGCTTTGTCCTTGAGCAGGATCGCAGCGCCGGTGAAAACACAGTTCGTCACCTCGACCGGGTTGCTGTTCCAGTCTGCGACAGCCGCTTGCGCTTCATAGGAGAAGCCCAGCAGCGACTTGCGCGCCTGAATGTCAGCAACAACAGCCGGAAAGTCCGACCCGTACAAAAACCCTTCGATGTGAATGGCGTCTCCGTCAATCGTCGCAGCGGTGATGACGCCAATCTTTTTCTGCGCGTCATGGCCTGACAGGTTCGGCGTGTAGTCAACGCCCATCCCGAGCAGCGACGGCAGAGCCTTCTCCGCCACGTTTTTGGGGATCAAAACGCGCTTGCCTTGCGCGCCGCCAACCGGGTTGTCGCTCGCCTGGTCAATCCGCGTCAGAACGCCTGAGAACGGCACGCGGTTCGGGTGATCCGGCACGTCCGGGACTTCGAGCGCCATTGCCTCAAACCGCATGGCCTGCATCTGGTGCCCGTCATGCTCGCCCGCTGGCTGCATGTTCATCCGGGCGTTGTTGTGCGCTTCCCATCCGCTGGTGTTGATGCCGAGTTCCTTTGCACGCCGCAGGATGTTGCGCTTAGCTTCTGCGCGCTCGGTGTCGCTCAAGCCCTTGGTGTAGTCCACCATTGACCAAGCCATCTTGACGTGCGCCGCGTCAGGCATGGGCAAAACCCGTTTGCTGGGCACCGCGAACAGGTGCGACGGCAGCTTGTCGCGCTCTTTTTGGGTCAGAGCCATGATGCGATCCTCACAGTTTGGCGATGCGCTCGGCAATGTCGGCAGGCAGGTGCGGCTGCCCGGCTGCGCGCGCCTTGAGGTCATACAGAGCCAGCAAAACCGCGTGCGCCGCTCCGGCTGTCGGCGCATCGCCGCTGATTGACGCTTGCGCAAGCGCCTCGGACAAGATCATCTCGGGCGCATCTTGCGGCTCTTGCACATCCTCGCCGCCGATTTCGGCTATTTTGCGGGGCCGCGCCATCAGGCCACCACCACCACGTCAAAGGTGCCAGCTGCCACAGTTGCCGTGCTGCTGAACGGCACCAAATTGACGGTAAATCCGGCTGAGGTCTTGCCGCTGACAAACCAGCCGCAGCCTTGACCGGGGTTGACGATCACGCTGTAGTTTGGCGGCAGGTCGTCCATGCTGACGGCGGTTGAGACAGTCGCGCCTGCTGCGCTTGCGGCATTGGAGACGCCGGGTAGCGAGCCGATGATGGTGCGATCCTGATTCGCGGGGGCTGCGCCATTGGGCACAGAGATAATGTGTTGGTCAAGAGCCATTTTCGGGTTCTCCGGTGACGCCCGGTGCGGGCGGTTGCGCCGAGGCTTGCGGCTCCGGCAGTTGGTTGTCGTCGATCTGTTTTGCGCCTTGCGCGCCCTTCATCGCAATCTGCACGTCGGCACAGCACAGATCAGCCCACGGGGATTTCAGGGGCTGCATGCCGAGCTTGGCGCGCTGTTCGTTCGGCGTAAGCAGGTTGCTGGCGTAGTACTTGGCGTAGATGTCCGCTGTCGCCTTTTCGTCTTCGCGGTCGAGGCCCTCGAACACGAATTCCAGGTGCGGCCAGCGCGGGCCGATCACATCCGAGTTGATGTGCGCCGCAATCAGCGACGCCATGGGCTTGATGGTCTGATCCCAATCTCGGTCTTCTGCGACCTCGCTTGTGTTGCGGTTCACATCTGCTTCAAGGCCCAGGTTCTGTGGGCTGAGGCCGAATGCGGTCGCCAGTTCGCGGATCAAGAAAGCCTGCCACTTGAGATACAGCGCATCGTCCGATCCCGCATGCAGGCGCATCACGTCCGGCTTGACGGTGTTGCCGATGATCGGCGTCTGGCCTTGGCCCTCAACCTCGTTGCGCCAATAGTTGCGGAACGCCAGCAATTCTTCGGCGGTTGCCGACCCGGCGTAGATCATGTTCTGCGGCTGCGCATTGCTCGCCAGATTGGCGGCGTAGGTCGCTACGCCAAGCTGCCGCGCCACGCTCATATATGCGACTTCCAGCGGCCCGATCCCATAGGGGGAATCGCTCGCCGGGTTGACCCGCATGTAAACGATGTCGCGCGCCTCGAGCTTGCGCGCATTGATCTCCGCCGCAATGTTGTCGCTGGCGTAACCGAGCGCCTGGTAAAAGCGGATCGAGCGCGGGTTGCCGTCCCACTTCGGAAGCGGTTTGACCGTTGTTGCATCGACAGGCCACAGCCACAGGGGGCGCGCTGCATCATTGCTGCTTGCCTGCTCGATCACGCCCGCGCCGGTGACAAGCGCATCCTCGATTGCCTGCTCAAGCAAGCTGCGCAGGCTATCTGCGCTGTTCGGTCGCTCCAGGCATGCGGCCAGAATCGCGGCGTCAGATGTGGCTGACTTGGACTTGGCAAATTCAGCCCTTGGCCGCACTTCCCACTGCAACCCGGCAATGGGATTCTTGATCGCGTTGATCGCGCGGCGCGCATAGGGCGTGCGACTGAAATAGCGCAGGTTGGCCGGGGAAGGTTTGACCTGCGCGATGGAGTTGTTGCGCCCAAGAAGCGCCGTGAGCTTTGGGTACGCCAGCGTCTCACGCTGCGGGCCGTAGCGCTTTGACGCCGCCCAGAGCTTGATGTCGTTGAGTAATCCCATGTTGTCCTTATGCGAAGCTCAGGCCAGGCGCGGCCAGCATCAATTCTGTAAAGGCCCAGACCAACGCATCTAGCCGGTTTGGGCTTTCGGTTGCGGTGGCCGGGTCGTACTCGCACAGCTCGTCCTCAAGCTGCGGGAAACTGCCGACATGCGACATGCGGCCCTGCTCGTAGAGTGCGGCAACGGGTTCAGCGCGGGCAAACTTGCCGCGCCGCGCGTGCACGCGGCTGTAACTGATATTGGGGTCAATGCTGCGCATGACGGACTCGATCAAATCGCCGCCGTTATTGCCCTCGGCCACGATGCGGTCAGCGTGGTAGTGGTGATATGCGGCAATCGCAAGCTCTGCCCATTTTGCTGGCGTGTCTTTCGTCGTGAGGTCGTCCAGCACATAGCCACGGCCATCTTCGCCAAGGCCAGCAACTACGATGCCGGTTTCATCCGAGTTTTCGCTGCTTGTGACTGCCGGGTCAACCGCCACCACGATGCGGCGCATCTCTGGCGCGTTGCGCACGCGGTGCGCGTCGATCTCGCTGCGCTGCCAGAGCGCGCCGGGATTGTCGTCCAGGATTTCGGCGTCCATCTCCTGCCGCCCGAGCCGCGTCCCCTCATATTTGGCCTTGATCGCCGCGAGGAACGCCGGGGCGAGATTGGCCGAGTTGTCGAGCGTCCTGCCGCGCGTCACAACGGTGCGCGGATCGGCAATCAGATCGCGCAGTTGCTTGGTCGGCCTGGGCGTTGTTGATACCACTTGCTGCGGATGCTTGCCGAGGCGCAGACCGAATTGCAATTGATCCCACGTCTCGGAGTACTTCCACGCGCACAGCTCATCCGCCCATGCTAGATCATGTTGCGGGCCGCGCAGCCGGTCGGGTTCCTCAGCCGAGTAGGTGTATGCCGTCGCGCCGGTGTAAAACGTAACCCGGCGTTTGCTGGGTTCATAGGTCGGTCGCTGGGATGACGGGAAAACCGACAGCAGACCGGATTCGCCCTCAACCATCGTGTCGCGCACATCTGCGGCGGTCGGGCCGACTAGGGCAATGCGCGAGGCGGTGCGTGCGTCAACCTGTTCTCGCACCCACTCGGCGGCGGTGCGCGTTTTGCCGAAACCGCGCCCAGCAAGGATAAGCCACGTTGTCCAATCGCCTGGCGGTGCAAGTTGATCGTCCCGCGCCAGCAGGTCGCGCCAGTTATGCGCCAGTGCTTCAGCCTCCTGCGGGCTGTATGCGGCAATCTCGGCGTCAAGCTCTGCCCGCTGCGCAGGCGACATCGCCGCGATTCGGTCGCGCAGGCGCATCAGCCTTTGGATTCGATGCGGGCGATTGCCGACGCCAGTTTTTCACGCGAACCGACAGCAACGTCAACTTGCACGGTCGGGCGCTCGTCCAGCCATCCCATGATCTTGCCCAGCGTCTCGCCCGCCTTTTGCTGCGAGTGCATCACAACCTCTTCGCCGTCTTTTGTGCGCTTGTAGCCAGCCAGCAACACGCGCGCGTCTGCGTCGATCTCGCTTGAGTCACGGATGATGACGCGGCCATAGCCGTCACCAGCGCACTCAGGGCATTCGGGGTTTGGCTTGCGGTTGCGGTTATACCCGGTGCCACCCGATTCATCTGGCGCGGGCTTGCCGTCATTGATCGCCTTGGCCTGCGCTTCTTGCAGTTCGGCGTCCGTCCACTGGTATGCGTGTCCGAAGCCCCAGCAATAACGGCAACAGCCGCGCTTGTATTCGACTAGGCCGCGCGGATCGGCGGTGAATAGTCGCGCCATCCGCGCAATGTATTCGTCGCGGGTCATTTCAAGTTTGGCTTCGAGTTTTGCGCGTTCTGCTTGCAGCGCTGCTTGAACCCATGTTTTCTTAAGCAGCCCAGCGGCAATGACGTCAATCGATTTTGCGCTATACCCAGCCTCTCGCGCAGCTTTGGCGGCATTGCCGTATTTCGTATACAGCGTGACGAATTTCGCTTGTCTCGGCGTCAGACCGCGCACTTTGGACGCACCTTTGCCATGCGTCGCCGTCTTGCGCACCGCTGGTTTTTTTGATGCTGCCATGATGTTTCCGAATTTTGTTCGTCGCCACTCGCTCAAATCCCGGATTTTTCCGCTCTCGGTCTTTGCTGATTGGCTTTTTTGTGGTGTTTTGTTTGGGACTTTTTGGCGATGCGCTGAATCATTGCAACTCGCCGTAGATCAGATTCCGCTGGTCTTGCATGGCTGCGATAGCCAACTGCATGATGGCCGCGCATTCCTCGGGCGTTGCCAAGTAGCCGTCAACGTCCTCTTGCTCCAGCGAGAGCGCACCGGATTCGGTATCAATCTTGATGATGATCTTGAGTTTCATGGGTTGTCCGCGCCTGCCGCTGTCACACACCGAGGAGAGAAGCGTGGAGCTTGTCGCATCGCGGACTGCGGCGGTTACGCACTCACCGCTTGCGGTGCCTTTGCGTCACTTACATTTTTTGCAATTTCGTCCTTGCACATCTTGATTGATGCGGCTAATATTTGGTCATCAACAACGCAGCAAGGAAAGGACAGCAACATGACCATCTACTACAAGAAATTCTCCGAAGCCCGCAAGAACTGCGCCCCCGGCTACACCACTCTGTACTGCGCCAAGATGAACGCCTACTACAACGGGTTCGCATTTTGATGCGGCAAATATTTAGTCATCAACAACGCAGCAACCAACAAGGAGCAAGATCATGAATATCAGCATCGCCCACATCGATACGAACGACCATAACGACGACATCCTGAGTGTGACGGATAACACATCTGGCGCGTCAATGCGCGTTGTCGCGCAATACCGCGACGACAGCGGTGAATATATCGGATTCGGTACCGACGCAAAAATGATGCACACGGGCATCAAGAGCTACGACGATAGCGCAAAGTACTGGTTCGATGACGCGGAAGGCCGTCGCTTTATCGAGCAGAGCGGGCTTGATGCATCAGAAGTCACTGATGCAATCGAGGCGTGGGTTTAAGTTAGAGCGGGGCAAGAATAACTAAACCCATACTATAGGCAATGAAGGAGATCAACATGAGCATCAGTAAGACCCGGGCAATCAAAGAAGCCCGCAAATTTGTCGGAATGCCAAAACGCATTAGCGGCACGAGCTACGTCGTGTAAGGCCCGTTTGATGTCCGCAAGCCAAGCGGCCCGTCAACGGAGCATCAAGCTGACAGCTACACCAAGGCCCTCGCTGATCGAACACAGTGGATTGCTCGCATCGCGTTGGCCATGATGGGACGCCTCAACGATGACGCCGAATACGCAATTTGGTGGTATGTCGATAACTGCTACGGGAGTTCGATAGGGACCGTTGAGGATCTCGTCGAGTCCGGGCTGCAATCATGACCCAACCTACCAAGAAACAACACGGCGGCGCCCGCAAGGGCGCTGGCCGCAAGCCTGTCGATACCGTCGAGCATCGCGTGCGCTTGCCGCGTGACGTGATCGCTCTGCTCATCGCGCTCGGCAATGGCCGGTTGCGAGACGGCATCGTTAGGCTGGCGAAAGCCTACAGAGCAGAATAAAAAACCCCGCGCGAGGAGTCAGCAGCGGGGAACGCGCCAGGAGGGGTGGCGCGGGAGGGAGACAACAAAAAGCCGCCCGGATTGCTCCGATGCGGCTTTTCTCATACTTTTCGAGTAAATCATGCCCAGCCTAATCGGCTATGCATGGCTCGCTGCGCTGTGCAGGGTGATCGCAGTATAACCGAATCGGTGCCTTGTGCAAGCCCCTACGCAAAATGTTCTGCAGCATGTGTAGCGCCTTGTTTCGCTCTTCCACCCATGTCTGGGCGCGGACGCCGCGAATCTTGCGGCACATCTCGGCTGGCGGACGGAACTGGCGCAGGTAGTGGACGCGCAGAATCATGTGCCAGTCCACCGGAGTGCGTGGAACGTGGTAGAGCGCCCGACTGATAGCCATGGCTTCATCGTCGCGGATTTTCGGCATTGACGGCTGGCGCTTGTCGTCCAGATCGCCGCGCTCGGGTTCGTAATGGCCTCCGATGCGGCTGGCGTCTATCTCAACGCGCAGTCCCAGGCGCGACCACCTGTAGAACTCAATCAGCTTGCCCTCGATGTCAAACAGCTCGGGAGGGACCTTTTCGTTGAAGTTGATGGCGGGTCGGATCATGGGCGGTCTTTCAGGCTAGGGCGTGATGGGCGCTTTTGTAAGGCATTCTGGCTCCTTTATCGGATGAATCAGATAACGGCACTCCCACGGCCTGCCGGGGAGTGGATCGCCGCGCCAGTCCAGACGATCCTCGGGAATGGTGCAGCCGCGCTCAGAGTCGCTGTGGTGCGCACAGCGGCCCGAGCAGGCGTTTTGTGGCTTGCGCTTCATGGTTTCCCCTCAAAATCACTGCACAGATGCAACCGCAGCGCCAGCGGGCCGATGGGCTTCGTGCTGGGGCGCTGCGCCTCTCGCCCTGTCCATCGCGGGTGGTTGCACCACGCAACCCCGTTAAACGGGTTCCATTCGCGCCAGCGGCATGGACCGCAGGGCTTTTCCTCCATAGCCGACACGGCATCGAATGTCGGGTCACGGGCATTTTTCAATCTATTTCTCCCGTGAGAAGAAGCCACGCAAGTGCGGCTTGTATCGGGACTTGGCCGTTTCCTAGGGCTTTAATTCTTTTCCCTCTTGCAGCGCATTCGGTCGTGGTTCGTCCAACTTTTGGCTCTTTCCCAAACCAGTCCAACCTAAAGGCCAACCCATCATCCACTCCACAAACACCGGGTTCAGTTGCCCGCCATCCGAGGCCATCACCGCATGATCTATTCGGTCGTTTGCCCTGCTGCGGCCGTCTTTTCTCAACAAAGCTGCTGGTGACGAACCCTTGCTGGCGCTGGCGCATGGCGTCGGCAACTTCTTCACATAAGTCGCGAGGCCGTCCCCACTGGTCTTGCTCGCCCCTTTGCGGTTGTAATTCCCGCAGACCGTCGGCGTTTGCAGCAAGACTTGCGCCGATAACTTTGGCTCTCCTCGGCTGTTCCATTTCCCTGCGGTTCGATTCGCTGAGTCGTCCGCAACTGGCGTTTGCCACATCCTCACGTTTTGCGAGCATCCACCATCGATCCCTGCCGTGCGGGGCACCGGCAGCGGATGCCGGTAAACATGTCCACCGAGCATCAAACCCGCGCGCGGCCAAGTCTCCGAGAACTGTTCCAAGCATCCCGTTAGCAAGGATTGCTGAGACGTTTTCCAAGAAGAGGAATCGCGGTCGAACGATGTCAGCAATTCGGATGGTTTCGCGGTAAAGCCCGCTGCGTGTTCCTTCGCCCATCCCTGCACCCTTTCCCGCTGCTGAAATATCTTGGCAAGGGAATCCCGCTGCGATGCAATCCACTCGTCCCGCGTATTCGGATGGATCAAACAGCCGAACGTCTCCTTCGTGCACGCGCAATCCTGGGAACCATCCTTCTGCGGAGCGCTCTCGCAAGACGGCGCAGCAGTGCTTGTCCCATTCAACGGCTGCAATGGGTTCGTGTCCAAGAATGATGTCTGCAAGCAAACCACCACCGGCTCCGGCGAATAGATGGAGTGTTCGCATTTCACGCCGACACCTCAAACACGTGACCGGCGCGCATGCGCCGAATCGCCTCGTCCATCGCATCAATCATCTCCTTTCCCGTGCATAGCGCGAGCTGCTGATCGTGTATGTCGAGTACCGCTTGCACAGCGGCGTAGCCTAGGCCGTCAAAACCGTATCGTCCCAGCGTTTTGCTCCGCTGCTGCGCCCGCATCAATGCTTCTTGCGCCGATTGAATGAGCGCGATGGCATCGGCGTTGTTTGCCGCCCGCTCGGCCAGCACAAGCGCGAGATTCACGGCACCTGCCAAGGAGTCAAAATGCGTTTCGTCGCCATGCCCACGCGACATTGCGTCGAGCGCGGCCCAATACACCACGCTGAGCGCGTTTTGTTCGTTCTTGCTGAGGGTGCGCGCCATGCCCAATGTGCGCAGGGCGGCAATTGGATCAACACGGCGGCGCTTCATGCGGCCTCCACCACGATCTCGACACGCGGCTGCTCCGCGTAGCTCTTGGACGCGCGCAAAATCGCACACTGCGCATCATCGATGTACACGACGCCGTTCATGCCGTCTTCAATGGCCTTGAGGATGTTCGACGCATCGGGTTTTTTGATGACGGGCTTGCCTACCGCCGCCGCGCGCTTCTTTGCGCTCCAACTGGCCGGGATCGAGAAAAAAGCGTGTACGGTCAGCCGAAGCGGCCCATCAACTGGCGCCCTACCCTGCATGGCTTGCTGCGCGGCCAGCTTCACCAGGTTTTCGTAGCGCGCCGTCTTCTCTGGCGTGTAGTGGGCGACATGGCCGTTGCGCACGAAAGACCGTGCGCGCCCTTTTGCCGTCGGCTCCCCAGGGACGGTGAATCGGACGATTTCAGTCATTTTTTTCTCCAGACTGGTTGTGGCTGGTTCCAATGCTGCGCAATACCTTCTTAAAGCTATTAAAACGGCCTGTGTCGGGTTTTTGGGTGGCTGGTAAGGGGTAGGTAGCAACATGCTCAAAAATCATTCCTACGGCCTTCTATTGCCTTCTGTGACAAAAAGCTGGCAAGCGAACTTTTTGCCCTTTGCTTGGATGCCTTGGTCTGCCCCGTGGGGGTTGGGGGAGTTTTTTTATGGTGTCTGGTGTCTGGTGTCTGGCTAGGTTCACGAATTGACAACGAATCGTTCACCTGTTCCGTGCACGATTCGTGCACGCCATCAGAACGAATCGTGCACATGACATCCTCATTCATGGCCGCTACTCCCAATGGGTCGTTGCAGTTCCAAAGCCGCGCGGCGTCGCACCAACGCAAGCACGGCGTCTGGCGAGTGCTTGCCGCGCTCGATGAAGGCGAGCATGGCGTTTTGATGGATGCGGGATGGGCGGGCAGACTCCACCAGGCGTGCGCAGCATGTGATGCAGTTGCGGTCGTAGATGGGGCCCATTCGGGCGCAGAGCGAGCAGTTCAATCCATCCCCCTGCTGCGCACGGGTGGCGACTTCAGCCGTGATTCGAGAGGCAGCGTTGATTCCCCCCAGCGCTGGTGTGCGCCGTCGAACGAGAGCGCAAACGATCCACGCATGGCCTGCCGGTTTTTCTCGACGCTGCAGCCGATTTGCTGAGACTCGCCCTCTTTGGCCTCACCTTCGCGCCAGAGGAACAGCACGGCGTCGGCATCCTGCTCGATGTCTCCCGAGCTGCGCAGGTCGCTGAGTTGAGGGCGCCCCCCCGTGCGCTTCTCGACATCCCGATTGAGCTGCGACAGTGCGATGACGGCAATTCCCATCTCCTTCGCCAGCGCCTTGAGACCGCGCGAAATCTCGCCGATTTCATCGGTGCGGTTGCCTTTGTTCGGCACGGCGCAGAGCTGCAGGTAGTCCAGCACAAGGACATGCAAGCCTTTGCGGCCCAGCGCTTTTCTGCGGATCCTCGTCAGCGTGAGAGCTGGTTCGTCGTCCACCCAGAACGGGGCTGCGGCGATGCCCTCCACGGAGGCCGCAAGCGCAGACCAGTCAATGGCGTTTTCGGTGGCGTCCTGCAGGGCTTTGTAGTCCACGCGCCCGATGTTTGCCATCGCGCGGTCGGCAACTTCTTCGCTGGGCATTTCTTGGCTGAGGAACAGTGTCGGGTGGCCGTCCATTGCAAGGCGCAAGGCGATGTGCTCCGCGAAGCTCGATTTGCCCACCGAGGGACGCGCAGCAAGGATGTAGAGGTGTCCCGGTCGGAACCCTCCCAGGAGGCGATCCATCGCCGGGATGCCGACCATCCATCCCGGCTTTTGCAGCTTCCCCTCGGCGGCAGCCTGCAACCGATCCAGGCGCTCCGCAGCCACCTCCGACAACTTGCGCGGCATCCGATCCGTGGTGTCGAGCTGAAGTGCGGCAAACAGGGACTGGATTTGATCGACCGCATCCTGGGCTGCAATGTCGCCATCGAGTGCGATGTTGTGGGCCTCGCTCGCGACCCGGATCACCTCACGCTTGCGCCATGCGCGAATGACGGCTTCGGCGTGTTGCCGGATTCCGCGCCCGCTGGCAACCTTGGATGACAGCGCATGCAGATCGGGCAATTCCACCTCGATCCCGGCTTCCCGCATGGATAGCCAGACCGCTATGACGTCGGACTCTTGACCGCGCGCCTGGATCGCAACGGCGTGGCGATACACCGCGCGGTGCAGTGGATCGAACAGCATGCGCTCGTCAAAGGCGGTGTCGATCAGGCGCTGGGCGGCGGTTTCGTCCAGCAGCAGACAACCGACCAGGCACGCCTCCGCTTCGATGCCGGGGATATCGTCGCGGTTCATGCGGCCTCCCGGTGTTCAGCCGCTTCGATGGCTCTGCGCGCTTGTTCGCCCACCGTCGTCAGGCGGATTTCTTCGCCGTTCGGCATCGTCCAGATGCGCAGCCAATTGCCTCGCACCGAGTTGCGGAAATGCGCCCGCCAGTCTCGCTGGCGCTTGGAGACGGCCATGAATTTCAGCTTGAACTCGTGCCAGTGGTAGGTGAGAAATTCGTGCGGAATCCCCACCTCGTCGCAGTACCGAAAAATCGGATCGTCAGCCGGAATCGGCTTCTCACCCTTGGCCTTCAAAGACGCCATCCACGCCTTGAACGTCACGGCTCCTGGCGACTTGTCGTCAACAAGTTCGGGTTCTGCCCCCTTGGGGGGTTGGGGGGTGTTTTTATATTGGTGTCTGGTGTCTGGTGTCTGGCTAGGTTCACGAATTGACAACGAATCGTTCACCTGTTCCGTGCACGATTCGTGCTCAGAGTAAATACGATTCGTGCTTGATTCGTTGGACGCGATGCGGGCCTTACGGCGTGCCTCCCGTTCGAGCGCGATCTGACGATTCGTCTCGGCCTGAGCGTTTGCCTTTGCCAGCTCGAAGTCGCACCGCTTGTTATGCCAGCCGTCCTCGTGCAGCTCGAAGAACTCCTCCAAGACAGTGGCGACGGCTTCGCGCTCCTCCTTCGTCCTGGCGCCTACCAAGCGCTGCACCGCCTTCACGTCGGCAGGCAGTGGGCGCTCCTCGGCGTAGTACTTGCGGATCATGCGGGTGTAGGCCGCATCTTCGACGAACGACAGGTGCGCCGTCGCCTGGGCGTAGTCGCCGATGTGATGCTTGTAAAAGTTCATTTGGTGCTCCCCCTCAATTCCTCTGCGGCGCGCTTTTCGCTTGTTTGAACGACAACAGGCTTGCGTGACTCGTCGCCGCAAAGCTCGCGCAGCGCGGCTTGTTCGTATTCCTCCGGCGTCGCGCCGGGATGGGATGCAGTCCAAACGGCTTTGCGCCGCTCGTATGCGCGCCAGTCGGTCACAGCGCCACCTCATGCAGCAAACCGGCCTTGTGCAGCTCGGATTCCCACTTCGCCAGCAGTTCGGGATCAAGATCACGCCGAATCTGGGCGCGCCGGAACGTGCGCACGATGTAGGCATCCATGAGCTCGCGGCGTTCGTCGCGGGTCATGTCCTTTCCCTGGTCGATGCGGGCATGCTCTCGCCAGCAAAGCGCCGCCAGTAGGCCGTCTGAGGCTTTCAGCGCCATCCCCTTGCCGAGATTGCGATGCGCCGCCTGCGTGTCGATGGCGCCGCAGTGCACGCAGGTCATTGCGGCGACATAGCGCCGGAGTTTTTCGGAACGGAAGATCACAGCCACCTCTGGGCAATTTCATCCAGGATGCGATCCCGATCTTCTGGCCGCAGATGGGGAACGATGTGTGCGCAGATGGCTGTGAGCGCGGCGTTGTAGAACGCCTCGAAATCGTCCTGGCCCATCGCCTCGAAACGGATCGAGCGCGGCAGCATCAGCACTTCCCCGGTTTCTGGATGGATCAGCGGGTCTGCATAGCCGGTGCAGAGCTTGACGGCGATCAGCGCTTTCTCGGCGGTGTCATAGACCTCCGAGTTCTCCGCAATGAGCTGCAGGAGCGCGAAGAGCTTGCGGTGATGCTTGATGTTGCGCGGCCTGCTGAACTCAATGCGCAGCCACTCCCCCGGTTTGCTCTTGAGCTTTAGCATGCGGGCCTTGAATTTGTGCCACGCGGCGTCGTCTGCCGGTGTGGCGCCAAAGATGCCGCGCTCGGTGGACAGGATGATCGTTTGCATCAGTGTCGGGCCACGTCAACGTCGCTCATTTCCTGTGCGATTTCGGCAAAGCCGCGCCGCGAATGGACGCAAGGGCGGTATGGCAACGACGAAGCGAAAAAGAAAAGCCCACGCCGGGAAACATCGCGGCGCGGGCAAAGCGCCCGAAGGCGCGGGGGGAACTGTGGTTGCGGTTCACGCGGCTTCCTTCGCATTCGGAGCGCCGGGGCGGTGGAATAGCTCGGGCATGAACAGATCAGGACGCGCAACCTTCACAGCGGATGGAACGCCGCGAGTCATCCAGTTCTGCACACGTTGAACGCCACCGTGTTTAGGAAGGCCCAACAGTTTGGCGACCTCAGAAGGGCCGCCAAGGCTTCGGATTCGATCAGCATCGCTCATAGTGGTTCAATTTAAACACAGTGTTTATTTCCAAGTCAACTCCATGCGCAAGGACTAGGTGTTTTCCCTGGTCGCTGCTTTTTTATTAAACACGGTGTTGACACCAATCTAAACATAGCGTTTAATATCCCCATCGCGCCAATCAAGGCGCATTGAGGGGAACGAAATGGCAAAGCAAGACTTCAGCGTCGGGAGCGCACAGTCCAGCTTTACACCAAAGCTCACCACCAGGTCACGGTACCTCGCCGCGTTCGGCACGCGCGCCGCAGGCATCCCGTGCCAGGTCGGTGTTACGAGCTGGGACAAATTCGTTCCGGAGCGCATCGACGGACCTGTCGAACTCTGCTACCCGGCAGAAGGCGGCGATGGAACGTGGGAGCTGCTTGATCGGTGCGGTCTTCCCGCGCCGTGGCTTGAGGCCAAGCTGACGCAAGACGATCTCGTGCGCATTGAGTGTGAGGTGTTCGACCACATGGAACGCGGAGACGACCTGTGAACGCGGCGCCCCCAGTGACAGAGGGTTTCTACGTGAGCGCTTGGAAGAACACGCATATCGAGGCCCGCAAATTCATCGTTGCGCTGACCCCTGCCGATGCGCGCCGGAAGTTCTGCGAGGAAAACCCGCAATACCGCGATCTTCTCATCACCGTCGAAGGGAGCTGGAAGTGAAGCGCAACACAAGGTTCGGTCTGACAGCAGCCGGATGGGTGTTCATTCCCTATCTCGCCACCCTTGGTTTTCTCAATCTTTTGGCAACAGGAGCATTCAAGTGACACGTTTTTCTGAGACAGCCGCCACAAAGCGTTCCGCCATTCAACGCGGCGCCATGCGCGCATTCAACGCGATCGATGTGATCGCCCCGTTTCTGCCCATCGGATTCTTGCTGTTCGGCATCGGCTGGATGGGCGAGGCGACTAACTGGACGGCGCGATTCTGGGCTGGCGTTGTCATTGTGGGCGCGGCATTCGCGCTGAACGAAATCCTTGGGAGCTTTTGATGACCAGCAACACAAACCTCCTGCGACGCCATGCGATCCGCCTTTGGAATGGCAACCGCACTCTCGCTCGCCGTTGGCTCAAGTCTGTGCAATTCCTGCGCACAGAAGGTAGCGGATGGATTCTCGACGGCGCGCCGGGCTGGCGTGTTCGCGGGCGCTTTTGAACTACTCAACTGGAGATCACCATGAACACTCGCACCATCATCCCAATCCGAGCCAGTTCGCTGGCCGAGATTTTCGATTGTCCTGCGCGCTGGGCTGCAAAGCACATCGATGGCCTGCGCATGCCGCGCAGCGCTGCTGCTCAGCTCGGCACCGCCGTGCATGCATCTACCGCTGAGTTCGATGCCAGCCGCCTGCCAGGTGGCAACCCGATTACCGCCGACGACGCTGCTGGTGCACTGGTTGATGCGATCCACCACCCGGAAGAAGACGTGGATTGGGAGGACACGAAGCCGGTTGATGCCGAGCGCATCGGCCTGGCACTGCACGCGCGCTACTGCTCGGAGATCGCGCCCACGCAGGTCTATCGCGGCGTCGAAGTCCTGTGCGAAAAGCTCGAAATCCCCGATCTCGGGATTGCACTCACCGGCACCACAGACCGGGTGCGTGAGACGCCGCATGGCCTGGGGATAGCCGACCTCAAAACCGGCGGTCGCGCCGTCGGAGCGGATGGGCGGGCAGCCACGCAGGGCCACGCCCTGCAACTTGGCGTGTACGAATTGCTGGCCGAGCAGGCCATGGGCATGCACATCACGGCACCCGCGCAGATCGTCGGCATGAACACCGGAAAGACGCCTGCCGCGCAGCGCGTCGGCACTGGCGAAGTCCACAGCGCGCGCGCCGCACTGGTCGGTGACGCAGAACACCCCGGCGCGCTGGAGTACGCCGCCAATCTGATCCACAGCGGCAATTTCTTCGGCAACAGCAAGAGCGTTTTGTGCAGCGCGAAATACTGCCCGGCCCATCCGACGTGCCGTTGGAAGGGCGAATAAGCCAACTTTTCCACCAACCCATCACCACCAGGAGAAACCCATCATGGCTACAGCCACCATCACCGACCTCAAGACGGCAGCGCCGCAGCAATCTCAACAGCGCGCGCTTGCCGACATGAAGCCGAAGGATCAGATCGCCTACCTGCTCAAACAGAAGAGCGGCGAGATCGCCAAGATGCTGCCCAAGCATTTGAATGCCGACCGGCTGCTCAAGGTCGCACAGATTGCGGCCACCACGACACCGGCGCTGCTCAAGTGCGATGTCGCCAGTCTGGTGTCGGCCATCGGCCAGTGCGCGCAGATGGGACTGGAGCCCAACACTGTACTCGGGCACGCCTATCTGGTGCCGTTCAACACCAAGCGCAAGGACGCCAACGGCAATGAGCGCTGGGTCAATAGCGTGCAGGTCATCGTCGGCTACAAGGGCTTGATTGACCTGGCGCGCCGCAGCGGCCAGATCGTGAGCATCGCCGCGCACGAGGTCTGCGAAAACGATGCGTTTGAGTGCGCCTATGGCCTGAACGAAGTGCTGACGCACAAGCCCGCCATGCACGACCGTGGAGAAGTGGTTGCCTTCTACGCGGTGGCGCACCTCAAGGATGGCGGCCACGCCTTTGAGGTGATGTCCGTCGAGCAGGTGAGAGAGATCATGGAGGCCACCCAAAGCAAAGGCAAGTACGGGCCTTGGAAGGATCACTTCGTGGAAATGGGCCGCAAGACGGCGATCCGCCGACTGGCGAAGTACCTGCCGCTCTCCATTGAGTTTCAGACCGCCGCCGCGCTGGACGACATGGCAACAGCCGGGAAAGATCAGCGACTGGAAGAGCAAACGATTGACGGCACCTTCACCCTTGTGCCGGACGCTCAGGAATTCGGCGCAGAGGCCGATCCAGAGACGGGCGAAATCATCGGAAAGGAAGCCGCAGCCGAGCAGTCTGAAACAACCGCGTTCGACACCAGTGCATTCGCCGGTCGCCTCCAGCACTGCAACGACATCGACACCCTAGACCTGCTGGCCGACGAAATCCGCGATCTTCCTGCCGGTGCGCAAGACGACATGCGCAAGGTCTATGCGGCGAAGCGCGCGGAACTGAGCGCTGAGCCGGAGCAACACCAGCAGCCAGCGCGCCGCCGTGCGCAGACCAACATTGAGTAACCCCGTAGCACAACCAAAAGGAGCAACACCATGGCAGAACCCAAAACCTTCGACGTTGCCGACATCCTTGGCGACCTCGATGCCGGTGTCTTTCAGCGCAAAGTGTCCCGCGCGCTGTCCGACACCGCGATGGCCGTCACCACGCAGGACGGCAAAGCCCGCAAGGGCAAGGTGACGATCACGTTCGACATCGTGCGCCTGTCCGATAACGGCAATCAAGTCAATGTCGTGCACTCCCTGAACTACTCGCTGCCGACCCGGCGCGGCAAGAAGTCCGAGACGGACGCCAGCGAAACCCCGCTGTATGTCGGCCCGGCTGGCGTGCTCACGATGTTGCCGTTCAAACAGACAGAGCTTTTCGACAAAAGCAAATCCTGATCCGCGCTATTGCCACCACCAACCCACAACTTAGGAGCCTCACACCATGGATGAACCCGCAATCCGCGCCATTCAGGCAAGCAGTGCCGTAACGCAGCAAATCTCTCGGCTGGTCGATAACGCTGTGCTTGTCCCCAGGGAATATGAGCTGCAGAGCCTTGAGCATCTGCTTAACGCACCGCTGCGACAGCGCCGGGAGTTCACGACCACCCGCCCCGACGACTTCATCACCTACGTCAAATCAAACAGCAACGTGAATACCTGCGTCTATGTCGAATCCACCGGCATGCAGTCCTTGGCAGTCCTGAACCACGGCACGCCAGCAGCTCCCGAATGGGGCGACGATCGGGCCAAACTGATCCTCAAGCAAACCCAGGTCTTTGCTGCGATGTGCGGCATTTGCGGTGCGGCCATGACCCAGCAGGTGCTGATCGACTACCTCGAAGATTGGTCTGATGTGCTGATTCCCATCGTCACGACCGATGAGGATTCGAACGTCATCACGATGCGCAAGGCAATCGCCGCCGTGCGCCGGGTGAAGATCGAGGCCAAGGGCAGCAAAACATCGGAGCAGGGCGACATGCGCGCGACCATGTCAGCGATGGAAGAAGTTGAAGCCTCTGGCGCCGTTGACCCGTTGCCGACGATTCTCCGTTTCCGCGGTGCGCCGTATGAAGGCCTCGCCAGCTACACGATTGACATGCGGGTTCGGGTGCTGCTGGACAACGACAAGCCGCTGTTCAAGCTGCGCCTGATCGGCATTGGTCAACTGGAAGAACGGATCTCCGAGGAAATCACCGATCGCATCATGCGCGAAGTGGGCTGCACGGTCTACGTCGGCACCAGCAAGAACTTGGCTTAACAGGGAGACACACCGAGCCTGGGACGCCGACCTGTTGACCGGGTCTCAGCGCAAGGTGTAACCGCGCAACGCGCATGGAGAAAAAATGAAAATCAGTCACATTCACATCGAGAATTTCCTCGGCGCCCGTGCCGTTGACATTCCACTCAACACCCCGACCACGCTGATCTGCGGTCAGAACGGAGCGGGCAAATCATCGGTTCGAGACGCCATTGCATTTGCTCTCACCGCAGACCTTGGCCGCGTATCCCTCAAAAAGGATGCGCCGCAACTCATTGCCGACGGCGCCAGCAGCGCCAGCATCACGATGCAGACCAGCCTTGGCGAGATCGGCGTGGCGATTTCTTCCAGCGGACGGATTGCAGACAGCATGAAGGGCGTCGAACTGCCAGCGGCCCTTCCCTACGTGCTGGACGGTCAACGCTTTGCTCAACTGGACGCCAAAGAGCGCCGCGCGTTTCTGTTCGGGCTGATGGGCCTGTCCGCCGGGGCCGACGAAGTGCGCAAGCGCCTGACCGCGCGCGGTTTCGATGCAAAGCGCATCGAGGCGGTCATTCCCCTGCTGCGCGCCGGGTTCGATGCGGCGCAGTCCGAGGCTGCCGGGAAGGCGCGCGACGCAAAGGCCAGTTGGCGCGAGATCACAGGGGAAACCTACGGCGAGAAGAAGGCTGAAGGGTGGAAGCCCGCATCGACAGTGGCCGTTGACGAGAAGCAGCTGCAGGCCGCGAAAGCCGCGCTGGACGCCACCAATGCGGGGCTTGCTGCGGCGAATCAGCGCCTTGGCGCGCTGCAGGAGCGCGTGCGCCGGTATCAGCAGGCCCAGGCGGCAGCCGATGGGCTGAGAAAGCGCGCGGCAATGAAGCCGCGCATCTTGGAGAAGATGAAGCGTGACCGCGCCGATCTGGCAGAGTGGCAAGCAAAGGTCGAGCATGCACGCACCGCGTCTGGCGTGGCGCCGCGCAAGGGCCTCGTTCACGACCTGGCGCGCGCAGTGCATTTCCTGTGCGGCCATTACGCAGGGCCGCTACATGAACACGAAGGGGTGCTGGCCCGATACGAGGCCGAATACGGCCCGGTCGCGCAGCCCGAGCAGCACGACATGGAGATGGCCGCAAAGCTGCCGCAGTACGAGGACGCCATCAAACTGTCGCAGAGCGCCGTCGCCCACGACGAACGCGATCTGGCCGACGCGGATGCGGCAGAACGCGCGTTGGCTGAATCCAGCCATGCCGACCCAGCGCCAGACGCGGCGGAAATGAGTGCCGCAGAGCGTCATCTGGCCGACCTGGAGGCTGAGCAGGTCGCAAATCAGTCCACACTCAATCGCTTGAAGGATCAGAAGGCCGCTGCACTGCAGGCCGATGCCAAGTCGGTGCGCGCTGGCGAACTGCACCGGGAGGTGCTGGCATGGACGGCGATTGCCGACGCGCTGGGGCCAGACGGCATTCCCGGCGAGATTCTTTCCGAAGCGCTGGGGCCGCTGAACAAGCGGCTGGCACAGAGCGCGCAAGTTGCCGAGTGGCAGCGCGTGGAGATCGCGCCGGACATGACGATCCGAACCGGACTGCACGAGCGCCCCTACGCGCTGTTGTCGGAGTCCGAGAAGTGGCGCTGCGATGCCATGATCGCCGAGGCCATTGCGCACCTGTCTGGCCTGCGGATGCTGGTGCTGGACCGATTCGATGTGCTGGACATGCAGGGGCGCTCTGACCTTGTGGCGTGGCTGGATCAGCTCGGCGCAGACGGCGAGATCGAGAGCTGCTTGCTGTTCGGCACGCTCAAGGCCATCCCGGCGCAACCCCCAGAAACCATCACGGCGCACTGGATCGAGAACGGAACGATAAATCAATTGAAGGATGCAGCATGAGCATTATCAAGCAAGAACAGGGCGATGGGTGGGTTATTGTTCATGGCGATTGCGTGGAGGGAATATCTAATTTGCCTAAAGCCAGCATTGACTATTCCATTTTTTCTCCACCATTCAGCAGTCTGTACACCTACTCTAACAGCCCGCGCGATATGGGTAACTGTCGCACGGATGAAGAATTTTTTGAACATTTTGGTTTTTTGATTGAGCAACTTGCTCGCGTGATGAAGCCTGGTAGGAATGTTTCATTTCATTGCATGCAACTTCCTACAAGCAAGGAACGAGACGGATATATTGGATTGAAAGATTTTCGTGGCGATTTGATCCGTGCATTTCAAAAATATGGATTCATCTATGCCAGCGAAGTTGCTATCTGGAAAGACCCCGTAACGGCCATGCAGCGAACGAAAGCGCTTGGTTTATTACACAAGACTGTGAGAGGGAATGCCAGCATGTGTAGACAGGGAATCGCTGATTATTTGGTCACGATGCGCGCTCCTGGCGATGTCGTTGATCGTGTCACGCATGATCCAACTCAATATCCAGTGGACAAGTGGCAAAAGATTGCAAGCCCGATTTGGATGGACATCAATCCAAATGACACATTGCAATATCGCAGCGCCCGCGAGCATGATGATGAACGCCACATTGCACCGCTTCAGCTTGAGGTGATCCGTCGTGGCATTGATTTGTGGTCAAACCCAGGCGATGTGGTGTTGTCACCTTTCACTGGGATTGGCTCTGAGGGTTTTGTTGCCACCGAAATGGGTCGCAAGTTTATCGGCTTTGAACTCAAAGAGTCGTACTTCAATCAGGCGGTTGCAAATCTCAAGAATGCATCAAAACAGCACGATATGTTTGCGGAGGCGGTATGAAATACGCAGATTTTGTATCCCGCAAGCTGGCTTTGAAGCATGGCGAAGGGTTAGCAGTTGATTCTGCAGAAGCAGGTCTGTTTGATTACCAGCAATCCCTTGTGCAATGGGCGCTTCGCAAAGGCCGCGCAGCTATTTTTGCTGACACCGGACTTGGGAAAACCCGCATGCAAGTTTCATGGGCGCAATCAGTTTCATCTGCAACGAAAGGAAACGTTCTTATTCTTGCGCCGCTTGCTGTTGCTGCTCAGACGGTTTCAGAGGCAGCTTCAGTCGGCATATCTATCAAACTGTGTCGATCTGGAAATGATGTTGAACAAGGCATCAACATAACGAATTATGACCGTCTACACTTGTTTGACACCAGTCGATTTGTTGGCGTTGTATTGGATGAATCGAGCATCATCAAACACCACACGGCAAAAACGCTGCAGATGCTGCTTGATGCATTTGGGAGAACACCATACAAACTTTGCGCTACTGCAACCCCAGCGCCGAATGACTGGACGGAGCTTGGAACCCATGCGGAGTTCTTGGGCGTCTGCACGCGAACCGAGATGCTTTCAGAGTATTTTGTCCATGACGGCGGTGAAACGCAAGTTTGGAGACTCAAGGGGCATGCGCGTGAGCAATTCTGGAAGTTCGTTGCATCATGGGGCGCAATGGTTCGCAATCCGTCTGATTTGGGATTCGACGGCTCCCGGCTGATTTTGCCGCCACTTCATATGCACGAACACTTGATCGAATCTGATATGAAGATGGCAAACGAAATGGGATTTTTGTTCCCGATGCCTGCGGCTGATTTGATGGAGCGTCGGAAAGCAAAAAAGGCCAGTCTCGAAAATCGCGTTCGCGCTTGTGCAGAACAGTTCAACGCCACAACTGATCCTTTTCTGGTCTGGTGCGATTTGAATGACGAGGCTGATGCGCTACGAAAGGCAATCCCTGATGCTGTTGAAATTCGAGGCTCTGATGACATTGACACCAAAGAATCGCGCCTTATGGACTTTGTGAATGGCCGCATCCGAGTGTTGATTACCAAGGCAAAGATTGCCGGATGGGGACTAAATTTTCAGCACTGCAATCAGATGGCCTTTGTCGGTGTGAATGATTCCTATGAAAGCTACTACCAAGCAATCCGGCGATGCTGGCGATTCGGCCAAAAAAAGCCGGTTCACGTTCACCTGTACGTCAGCGAAGCGGAGGGGTCGGTATTGAGAAACTTGAAGCGCAAGGAATCCGAGGCGCAAGAAATGGCACGTCAGCTTTCATCAGAGACGCGCGAATCCGTCATGTCTGAACTACTGGGCCAGCAGCGCAGGACGAATGTTTACAACGCCACTCAAGGCGTGAAAATTCCAGAGTGGTTGAGATCGGAGGTAGCATGAAAACCATCACACCAGAAGACATCGCCGCAGTAAAGGCGGCTCACGCGGCTTTGGGCGAGCGCATAGCGAAGCTCGAAGCATCAACCGTCGAACAGGCATTCTTTGAATACCAGGGCAAGCGCATCCCGCTTGCTACCGGCGAGACATACGTTGGCACGATCATCACGCGGTATCACAAATATCACCTGATCCTGCTTCCGGGCCAAGTCGAAAGCAAAAAATGGGCGGATGCCATGATGTGGGCTGATGGAATCGGTGGAGCACTGCCCAGTCGGTTTGAGTCCGCGCTTCTTTTTGCGACGCTGAAAGATCAATTCGACGAATTCTGGTATTGGACTAGCGAGAAATATGCTTTGAATCCTGAATATGCCTTGTGCCAAGACTTCGGCTTTGGCAGCCAGCAATACGACTACCAGGGCCTTGTGCTCCGTGCTCGCGCCATCCGTAGATTAGCCGCCTAACCAAACAGCAAATAGGCAACAAGGTCAACCAGCCTCAAACTCACCAGGAAAAATAATCATGAAACAGCTAACAACACGCCTCACGTTTTTCGCTGCCGCGGCAGTCGTCTTGCTTTTCTCCGGCTGTTCCCGCGTCCCGACTGGATCGGTCGCCATTCAGCAGGGAGCTTTCAGTGGCGTCATCTCTGACCATGTGGCGCTCCCCGGCCTGCACATCGCGCCATTCACGGGCTTCAAGCTGATCGATACGACGCAAACACGCGCCGAGGTCAAGTCTATGCAACCCAAGGACGCCCACGGGGTCTCGCTCAAGAACGTGTCCGTCGTGGTCACGTACACGCTCAATCCTGATCGGGTGTCGGCTTTTTACCGCAAGACCAAAGAGATGGATCAAGAGCCAGATAGCGATTACAACACCCTGGGCCTGCAAATCCTGGAAAAGTCGGTTGTCCCGTATGCGGTGCAGATTGCCACCGAGGATTCCGATCTCACCACGATCTCGTCGCACCTGGGTGAGTATGCGGCAACGATTCAAAAGACGATTCAATCCCGGCTCGACGCGCTCTATCCCGGCATCAACCCGTTCGTCATTCAGTCGGTGACGGTGCCGACCTTTGAGCTTCCTGCGTCCATTCAGAAGCAAGTCAACGCCAAGGCGGGCTACCAGGCCGAGTTGCAGACCATCGCAGCAGAGCAGGCCGTGATCGAGCAGCGCAAGCAGTTGCAGCAGGATCAGGCAATCGTGGCGGCCAATGCGCTGGAACAGGCATCCAAATCCACCGGCCTCACGCCCGAGCAGATCATCGCATGGGAGAAGGCGCGGGCTTTGTCGGCGATGGCTGACAAGATGGGTTCGGCACAGGCGCTGGTGCAAGTGAAGCCTTAAACGCGGGGTTGCCAGCGGTTGGAAATGAGTTGGCATTACCCTCTACACCGGATTAACTGAAGGATGGCTTTGACGTTCGCGTCTTGAGAGCTTGACAAACTTGATTGATGCGGCTAATATTTATCCATCAACAACAAACCCTGAACTGCGCTTGAAATGAACCAAGAAATGAGTTTTGAAGCATTAAAGAAGGCCGCCGAACAAGGCGATGCTGAGGCCCAATACAGGTTGGGTCGCATGTACGCCAACGGCCGAGGCGTGCCGCAGGACGATGCGCAGGCGGCCCACTGGTGCCACAAGGCCGCCGAACAGGGCGATGCTTTCGCGCAAAACAACCTGGGCTTCATGTACCTCAAAGGCCAAGGCGTTCCACAAGACTATGCGCAGGCGATCTCCTGCTATCGCAAGGCCGCCGCGCAGGGGGACGCTGATGCGCAATACAACCTGGGCGTCATGTACGACAACGGCCAAGGCGTACCACAAGACTATGCGCAGGCGGTCTCCTGGTATCGTAAGGCCGCTGCGCAGGGCGATGCTGACGCGCAATACAACTTGGGCCTCATGTACTACGACGGCCAAGGCGTGCCGCAGGACGATGCGCAGGCGATCTCCTGGTATCGTAAGGCCGCCGAACAGGGTGCGGCCCTCGCGCAAAACAACCTTGGCGTCATGTACGCAAACGGCCAAGGCGTACCACAAGACTATGCGCAGGCGGTCTCCTGGTATCGTAAGGCCGCTGCGCAGGGCGATGCTGACGCGCAATACAACTTGGGCCTCATGTACTACGACGGCCAAGGCGTGCCGCAGGACTATGCACAGGCGATCTCCTGGTTCCGTAAGGCCGCCGAACAGGGTGCGGCCCTCGCGCAATACAACTTGGGCCTCATGTACTACGACGGCCAAGGCGTGCCGCAGGACTATGCACAGGCGATCTCCTGGTTCCGCAAGGCCGCCGAACAGGGTGCGGCCCTCGCGCAAAACAACCTTGGCGTCATGTACGACAACGGCCAAGGCGTACCACAAGACTATGCGCAGGCGGTCTCCTGGTATCGTAAGGCCGCCGAACAGGGTGCGGCCCTCGCGCAATACAACTTGGGCCTCATGTACTACGACGGCCAAGGCGTGCCGCAAGACTATGCGCAGGCGGCCCACTGGTGCCACAAGGCCGCCGAACAGGGCTATGCTGATGCGCAATACAACCTGGGCCTCATGTACAAAAACGGTTGAGGTGTGCCACAGGATTATGTGATTGCCTATGCGCTTTTCAACCTCTCCGCCACGGGCAATCCATCCTCAGACAACAATGCGGCCAACAATCGCAGCAATCTCACTGACAGGATGACTCCGCAGCAAATCGCCGATGGACAGGAACTCACCCGTCGCATGATGAAAGTCGGTGTGCTTGAAGCCATCGATTCCTGGT
>Ga0315298_1001614_pt1 | contig 40633 bp, 37 predicted proteins | sample WHS_1_MG_FD_203077 | JGI IMG/M metagenome (GOLD analysis project Ga0315298, IMG submission 203077) | Extremophilic microbial mat communities from Washburn Hot Springs, YNP, Wyoming, USA - WHS_1_MG | ecosystem: Environmental > Aquatic > Thermal springs > Hot (42-90C) | place: USA: Wyoming... | reverse complement strand
GCATTGTGGCGTTGATGCGGGCGGTGAGCTCGTCGACTCTGGCCTGGAGGCCGCGGATGCGCTCCTCGAGGACCTCCAGGCTTGGGGGCCGGGGGTCGTCCCGGTTCACGGGATCCCGCTGACCGGGAGGGGCCGGGGGCCGGTGGGCGTGCCGTAGGCGTGCGGCGAGTTGACCCAGCGCCGCGGTGGTCTTACTCCGTGACGCCGAGCTCATTGGTGATCTCCGTGATGACTCGTGACATTGCGTCGTCGAGGGATTTGCTGGCGTCACCGGTGATTCGGTGCCTGGCGACGAGTGCCTTGGCGAGGGTGTCGAGGGCTTTGAGGATGACGGCGAGGTTGTTGGGCTGGCGCTTCGCTGCTCGCTTGAGCTTGACGCGGAGTAGGGCGATCTCCTGGTCGAGGCCTGCGATCTGCGCGGCGACTTCCAGGTCTTGGCGCTCGTCTTCGTTGAGGACGTCGGAGTAGAGGCCGTGGGTCATGGCGTTGCGATTCCCCCTAGGGGCTCCGGATCCTGGGGCCCCGCCGTGGTAGTAGCAGGTTTGTTTACCTGGGGCGGCGCTGCGGCCGCATTGCTGGCCAGCTCGGTTATGCGCTGTGCAGCGGGCCAATGGATTGGGATGCGGCCAGCAGTATGAGCTTGGCGGCGGTGTCGTAGTCGCCGGTGTGCAGGGCCTGCTGGATGCGCACGGCGTCGGCGGTTTCGGCGCTGGGGTCGCGCTCCTGGTGGTTGGCCATGGTGTCCCTTCCTCCCCTCAACCCCGATACTTATATTCTGAGTGATGTATCGGGGTCAACGTGGTCCCTCTGAGCGGGACGGTACTGGCGGCTGGATGCCGTCTTGCTTGATTGTAGGACGTCTGTTCGGATGGGTCAAGGGGTTTTGGCCCCGATACGTTACAGTGTGGCCAACGTATCGGGGTTGGGGAAACAACCCCATGGACGGGGGCTAGAGATCGCGGTAGATGTCCCTGCGGTGTTCGATGTGCAGTACCAGGACCGTTTGGGTGTGGTCGTCGACGTCGTAGACGACGCGGTAGTCGCCGACGCGGATGCGGTAGAGGGGCGGCCACGCTCTCAGTTTCTTGCAGCCGTGTGGCCTGGGGTTGTCGGCCAGGGCGATGATGGCTGCGTGAACGCGCCTGGCAGTTTGCTCTGGCAGGGCGTCGAGTTGCTTTGCCGCCGGGTTGGCGATGAGGATGCTATGCATTCCAGCCTCGCCGCCTTGCGTACTCCTCGGCGGTGATGGTTGGCTCGGCGTTCCTGCGCGCTTCGTCGGCAGCGGCGATGTCGTGGAGATCTTCGAGGTTCTCCATCCACTGGCGCAGGGCTTCGGCGACGATTTGGCGCGGGGTCTTGTGACGGTCACTGGCTAGGTGGCGGATTAGGTCGGCGATTTCGGGATCGTCGATGCTGACGGTAAGACGGCGGGGTTTCTCGGCGGTTGGCACTGGTGGTTCCCTCCTCTTGGCTGGCGTTGGCTATAGTATAGCACGTTTTGTCCGGTCCAGCATGACTTAGGATCATGTGCAGCAATGCGTCGGGGTTCGAGTCCCCGCTTCCCCACCTGGTGCGCTTCTTCTAACACTCCGTTACCCTGTGAGTACTCTAAACAGTTGGGGCCTTCGGGTCATCTGATGGCAGAATAAGGAAGATCACCCACAGCGACCGTGGAGCGCCGCACGGTCGCTTTTCTCCCCACAAGCCCCGCACCACCATAAAATGGTGCGAGCGAATCTGCTCAACGTACCGACGAAGGGAAAAGGCCCGGTGTCTCGGGCCTTTCTTGGGGTGAACGATGGGACTTGAACCCACAACGACTGGATCCACAGTCCAGTGCTCTGCCAATTGAGCTACGTTCACCACATCGCGGGTCCTTCTGCAAGGACGGTAAGGTACGCCTGGAGGGACTCGAACCCCCGACCCACTGCTTAGAAGGCAGTTGCTCTGTCCACCTGAGCTACAGGCGCACTTGCTGTGCGAGCCTACTTCTGAAGCCCCAGAAAGGAACCTCAGGCCCTTCCTCAGCAGCTTACTGACCTGTAGGAGTCCGCACCTACAACGTATTGATACATCATTTCGCTCAAGTTGTCAAGATCAACAGGCAACCGCTCAAGCGTGTAATCCCTGGGTTCACAATCCAGAGCGCACTTGATAGGTGATTGTCCAGAGCGGATTGTTCCGATGAGACTTGACCGAAGCTAGCCGCCTGAGGGGCTTCGCGCCTCGCCGAGAGACGGCAGAAACGTGACGCTGCGCACTAGAGACCTGGGCACTGTGCGCAAGAGACGCACGGCTATAGAGCATTCGGGTTAAGAACTGCGCCTAGTTGTCGCGCGTGATCGCCTGGACCTGTGACACCAGGTTGTCTATGTCAAAAGGCTTAGGTATGGCGGTAATACAGAGCTTGCCATGGTCCGTCATTCTGACCTCAGTCGCGTCTTGGGCGTGTCCCGTTAGCATCAGCATAGGAATCGAACTGTCCTTCTGACGCACAGACAGAGCCAATTCCCACGCGGGGCCGTACCCGCGCGCGTGGGGACTATCTATGAGGACAACGTCTGGGCGGCTTTCAGCAACAGAATCGGGGACCTGCTGGTAGTCACGCGCCAGGATAACCTCGTATCCCTCGTATTTCAGCACCATCGCGATTAGCGCACCTATAGCTTGGTCATCCTCCACCACGAATACCTTCTTGGGCATTATCCACCACCTCCTCTTAGCAGTTAGACTAACAGAAGATGACCCCTCCGCGCATCGCAGCAAGTCCAGCCTCTGTTTTGCGCGGCAACTGTTTACTTGATCTGGACAGAAGGAAAGCGAAGGCCCGTTATCTAACCGAGGCCTGGTCATAAATAGTACACCGCGCCGAATGGCAATCCGACGCGGCGGTCCCGTACCATGAAGTTGCAACACCATCTGGATTGGAGACAACTTCATGATACACCAAATGTCGCTGTTGGTGACACTTGTTATGCTTATCGATAGTATTCCGATGCCGGCCCCTCCTGCCAAACGTGGCCGGCCCAAATTCTACCCTGATCGCCTGTTCTTGAAGGCTCTGGTGATTATGATTGTGCGCCATCTGCATAACGTCCATTCCCTGCTCACCGTCTTGGAGCAGCCCACGCCCGAAATGCGTAGGCTGCGCGAACTGTTGATTGAGAATGGCCGCTATCCTTCGCGACGTACCTGGGAACGGCGATTGAAAGCCATACCCGATACCCTGCCAGCACAAATCGCTTGCCTGGGATGCTACTTGGTGGCACTCATTCAGCCTTGGGCTACTTGTGGTCGAGCTGTGGCCATAGACAGCACAGTGTTGCAGGCCAACGGCGGGGTATGGCACAAGAAACATCGCGAGCAAGGGGTGGTGCCCCATACCTCGATTGATACTGAGGCCCACTGGACCAAGTCGGGCTGGCACGGTTGGGTCTACGGCTGGAAGCTGCACTTGGTGGCGGCCGTGGCAAGTGTCTGGATTCCCTTGGCGGCAAGCCTCACCCCCGCGAATACGGCCGACAACGAAGTGGCCCCCGACCTCTTGCGTCGGTTGCCGCCAGATACCCGCTTCGTGCTCGGTGACGTACATTACAACGCGCCCAACGTGCGCGAAGTCTGCGATGATGCGGGCTTGATCCCGGTGACGACCCAATACGGGCCTTATCCGCACACGGATGATGGGGTGGAGGTACGTCGCGTGTTCCATAAGCTGCGCTCGCTGACAATCGAAAACTTCAATGAGCATTTCAAGGGTATCTTTGACGGGCACGGTCAAGTTCCCACCAAGGGTTTGGCCAACACGAGCCGGTTCGTCTTGGGAGCAGTGTTTGTGTATCAACTGGCATTACTATATCGCTTCGAGAATGGCCTAGACCCAAACGTCGGGCTGAAAGCCTTCTTGAAAGCGGCCTGATGAATTATGACCAGGCCTCATCTAACCTTGAGGTCCATGGCGGCCCACTTGTTGGCTGAGGAGCCAGCTTTTGCGAAACGGCCGTTCCCTATGGGTTCGTTTATGTACACGTCGCCACTTCGGATTTTCAAATTGAACCCACACGCAGGATTGGTACACACCCAGGCTTTGAAGTGGATCGGTGCAGACTGCGCACCGAAATCTGACAAAGGAACTAGATCACCATCGTTACACTGCCGACACTTAGGAAAATTCGCCTCCACTAGACTTCACCCCTAAAACGAAGATTTATTCAGTTAAGGCCTTGCCCACCACTCATTGCCCTTCTTACCGCCAACAGAAGCGCCTCTATTGTGAAGGGCTTCACAACCCAGTGCACCCCCCAACGACTGTCCAGTCCGTTTCCATCCGGAGCCGCATCGCACAGCACAACTACTGGCACATTGTCTCTCCATCCCGAAGCTAGCAGAAGCTGCACTGCCATTACGGGATCACAGCCCGGCGGCTCGGCATCCAGGAGGAGCAGTTCGCTATCAAGACCTGCCCAACGGTACTGACACGCGCGGCCCAACGATGTGTTTTGAACCTCGTATCCTCTTCTCCCTAAGTTGGTGGTAACGAGGTCCACAAGCAATCGGTCCTCACTTAGCACCAGAACCCTTCGGCCTAACACGCTACAAAATACTCCAGGTGGAATGCTGTCGGGAGCTCAAAGAATAGTCCAGCCTTTACCAGGATAGCACTCGTCGCATTGACGAATCCATTAACCTTGGGCCAGAAAAGTGAACAATACGTGAACAAAACGACCAGAAGAGCGAGCGTCAACTAATCGGAGGGGCGGAACCGATAGCCGGACCTGGGCTCAGTTAGGATATAATAGGGGTTGTTAGGATCACACTCGATTTTGCGGCGCAGGCGCCGAATAAAGACTCGCAAGTACTCGACCTCAGTCCGATAATCAGGGCCCCATACGCGGCTCAGTAGCATGCTGTGCGTCATCAGCTTGCCAGAATTCACCGCGAGCTCGCGCAAGAGGGCAAATTCCGTGGGCGTGAGCCGAACTGGATTGCCTCGAACAAACACAAGCTGTTTCTCGAAGTCGATACGCACTTCGCCGCTCTCGAACTCGGGAGGAATATTCGGGGAAGCGAGGGAATCCCCTCCCGACCTCCGCATTAGCGCTCGAATTCTCGCCAGGAGTTCTTCAACCGAGAAGGGCTTGGTCAGATAGTCGTCGGCCCCCAAATCAAGGGCTTGGACCTTATCGTGATCACGTCCAAGAGCGCTCAACACAATTATAGGTATGGTGGACCATTCACGGACTCTTCGACACACCTCAAACCCGTCTATCTCCGGCATTAATATGTCGAGGACCATCAAATCAGGACTCTTTGCTTCCAGGAATGCCAGAGCCTCCGCCCCATTTCTAGCCGTGAATACCTCAAATCCCCGGGCGACGAGATTTGACCTCACGAACGTGAGTATCTCCTTCTCATCATCCACTACTAGCACCGATATGCGTTTTCGCATCCGCTATTCCTCTAAAGCCATCTCTCCGTCCAGCACCGGAACACTGAACGTGAATGTTGACCCTGCTCCCACAGCGCTGTCCGCCCATATGGAGCCACCGTGCGCCCTCACGATGCCCTGGCAAATCGCCAGGCCAAGTCCTTTACTGCCCAAATGCCGCCTTGGTTGATCTCGTGCAGAACCGAATTTGTCGAAGATACGCGGCAAGTCGGCGGGATCGATTCCAATCCCGTTGTCCGAAACAGACACAAGTACAGATGTATCTACCAGGCGAGCGCTCACCCTGATGGCACCCCCTGCATCGGAGAACTTGACTGCGTTGTCGAGTAGATTCATTAAGACCTGTTTGAACCGGCCGGCGTCGACAGGAACAAGCGGCAATCCTTCAGGCACGTCGACCGACACCACGCGGTCAACGAGCATCTTCCTGGACTTCTCAAGGGCAACCTCGATCAGATCCTTGACATTGCACCAGCTCTTGCTGACGCTGAACGAGCCGGACACAATGGATGAAACGTCGAGGAGGTCTTGAACACGACGCGCGAGCCTATCAGCCTCCTGCCCAATAATTCCCAGAAATCGCTGCTGCTCTTCCTGCGTCCACTCCACATCGTCTTGCATCAGCGTGCTGGCGTAGCCTTTTATCGTCGTTAGAGGCGTCTTCAGGTCGTGGGAGACCAGCGACAGGAAATCACTGAGGCCAGCCAGCCTAAGTTGCTCACGCATAGCTCTTGTTCGCTCGAATAGCCGGGCATTCTCAAGCGCAATCGCCAGCTGCGAAGCAAGCGCAGACAGTAGCTCAGTCTGCTCCTGCCTCGGCAGGCGTGCTGGATCGAGCACTGGCAATACAACGTCGAGCACTGCAATGGATTTGCCGCCAGCAACGAGGGGAACGCTCATCATCGAGACCGGCCCACCCTCAAGCGACCGGATAATGGCTTGCGGGTCCTTCGTCACATCGGGAACAAATTCGGCCCTCTGAGTAGAGAACACTCTTCCTGTGATGCCCTCATTTGGCGGAAATCCTGAGGCAGGAAACACTTCGCGTCTGCCCAAGACCTGCCGGGGTATCAGAATACCAGCCCCCTCGTCGTACACTGCTAGCATAGCTCCGCTGCCGTTTACGAGCTGGACCGCCGCTTGCAATACTTTGGCCTGCACCTCGTTTGCCTCCGGAGTCGAGTCAAGAAATCTCGCGCATTCCATAAGTGTGTGGAGTTGACTCGCCTTCTGCTGCAGTTCGAGCTTCATCTGCCCGCTAGTGGCAACGCTTTCCCGATACCCGCGGACATGCTCGCCGAGCAGAACCAGCGCAAACACGACGTAGGCGCCCAACTCAGCCAATCGAGCGAAACTGATTCCGAACCAGTTGACAGGGTCGGGCAGGAGCTGAGCGATGCGAATGAGCCCAATTGTTGCCAGTACGATCGATGTGGCGAATATCAGACGGTTCGAACTACAGTGAGACCGCAGATTGAAGACAATTCCCATAACGCAACAAAAAGCGATGCTAACTCCGAACCAGCGTCCATACACCGGATGGCCAACCTCACTTGGCGATAGCCCGTCGCCAGGGTTCTCAAGAAAGCTTCCAAGCAGCAACGCACCAGCCAAAACAGTCACAACACCGACCACCAAGACAGAGACTATGCGTCGTTGGTCAGGAGTGTGCTCTCCAGCGAGGGCAAGCGGAAGGAAGACGAGCGGGACAGCAAGCACGTACTGGCCCACTGAGGAAAGATCATCCAACGTCAGCGTCGAGAGAACGAACTCGGCAGGAATGGACCCCTCAGCGCCAGCAATGGCGGTGATACAACTGACCACGCTAGTGCTGCCAAAGGCCGTGGCGATGACGAGAGGGTAGCGTACTCGCTTGATGCGGGACAACTCGACACTGAGATAAGCAATGCTCAGGCCTAAGAAGGCTGCGAATGATTCCAGAGCCACACCAAGCCACGGAGGAAGTGGCTGCGACCGACTGATTGCGACGTCAACCGACAAGAAGGCCTGAAACGCTAGAGCGGGCGCCAATGGACCAAGGAGCAAGAGGCGGTCGCCTCTGTCTCCTACTCCAGGAACCCTCACGTCAACCGCGCGTGAGTCAACATCTGCAACGAGTGTCCCAACGTGTGGCTGAGCTTCCATCTGCTCCCTCTTGGCAAACATCTCACAGCAGCCGACCTGGAACACGGCTGGCTCCATTGTAGATTGCCAAGTAAGGCGTGTCAACAATTAAGGTCAACGTTGCGTTGCGCGGTCGATCATCTCCCTCTCGCCCTTATAGGCAAGAGCTTTTCTCGCCTCGTCCTGGGAGAACCACCTAACCTCGGTGACCTCCCAGTCGTGCAGCTTGATGTCACCGCCGACACACTCCATAAGGAAGAAGTGGACAGTCTTGTGCACCCTGGCCCGGTCGCGAGGGGAATAGAACCAGTAGTCTACATCGCCCAATTTGCGAAGGATTCGAACCTCAAGGCCTGTCTCCTCCCTGACCTCCCGTACTGCCGCTTCCTCGGGCGATTCTCCCGGATTCACCAGTCCCTTGGGAAGGCTCCAGACCATTTTGCCTCTGAGATCCTTGTGTGAGGTGAGCGCCACCTCCATTCTGGCAGCGTCTCCTCGCCTGATTACCACGCCCCCTGCCGATACCTGGCTGCGCACTCCTGGTTTCAAGGTAGACTCCACCACTCCATAAGATTCAGCACACTTTACACTCATAGTAACACCCGCACGGCTCTCTGCACAACCAGAATTCGACCCAATTGTCGGAAAACTGGGGGATGGTTCGTAGGAGCAGGGAGATAGGGTAACAATGTCAACTGCGTGCGAGGTTCCCCCTACCATCCATTGGCTCGATTGTTAAAGCATCTGTGAACCATCCCAAAACTGGCTGACCCTGGCACAGAGATTGCGAGGAATGAGCGGCAAGACGCCAGATGTTGGCCCGTAAAAGGGGCACGCGCCTTCTCAGCCATAGATGGAGGCGACCATGATTAACGTTTACGTGACACTTATTGGCATTCCAGCCCAGGGAAGCGCCTCTAAAGCCGTTAAACCTGTCACCCAGGAAACCTGGCCACCAATGGCAGTTGAAGTTCCTGAGGGTGCAACAGTGCGCATGTTGATGGAACGTATGCGGCAAATGGGAGCATCCACCGAAAAGATTCAGTTGGCTCTTGTAAACGGAACGCAGGTTGGTGACGATGCCGTGTTGAATGACAACGATGCCGTGGCATTGATTGGACACGCGGGTGGGGATTAGCTCCCCCTGTGCGCGGCAAGTGGCCTGTCACCTGCTTCAATTCGTAGGCGCAAACCTCAATGTAGGTAGAGCGAAGGAGGGGGCGAGAGCTAGCGAGGCATCCGCCCCCTTAGACTTAGCAAGATTGCACGTTCCACTTGCACCAGGACTGCTATCCTATGACTCTCACCACGCTGTGCAGCTGCTAGGACGGGTGTGAGGCATACCGGAACCTTAAGCCAATAAGCAGGAGAAACATTCCGGCCGCTACCAGCAACATCTGGAAGTCGGTGCTAGCCCAACCATCCCCAGCTTTAGGCAGTTCCTGAGGAACCTGCTGTTGTGGGGGCACCGCCGGCGCAAATGGCTGCAGTTCAGTCAATGCCTCTACCAACTCACCTCTTACCGCCTCGGCTACGCTCCGTATGGTTCCACTGGAAGCTGTCTGAGCCTCCTGTCCAGCGCTTATGGCTGCATTTAGATGGTCGATAAGCGCGCTGATTCGCGATCGCTGCTCATCAGTCGTGGCCAATTCGGCAGCGGCTTGGAGATCGGCTTTGGCCGCCTGAGCCTCGCTAACGGCCTGCAGCACCAGAGTCCTGGTACCCTCTGGGGTCTCTGCGACCTCAGCGCTCCTAATGGTTTCCACTGCCTGCGTGTTGGCAGCCAAAGCCGAACGCAGTTCGCTGGCCAAGTCCTGAGAGTGCACTGGCGTTGCGTGCCATAAACCGAGCGCCATAAGACTGGCCAGTATCACTGTCAGAGCCTTCAGTCTAATCATTCTTTTCCTCCCTTCCACAACACTTCCTCTTGGCCTATCCAGGGGCCAGATGTGGAGGTAGCAAGATCAGTGCCCATTGAAGAAAGGGAAGGCTCCACGTCGCTCATCGCGCTGAGACCCTGTGCAGTAATCCCGGCCCGTGGGCGCAAGTCTCGCCAGATGAAGTGAGGGAGGTGACAGCCGCTGCTGCGAGGCTAGCGCAACTTAAGCACTTGCCCGGGCAGCAGGAGGTCCTCGTTGCCCAGGGCGTTCAGAGACACGATTGCCTCAACTGACATTCCGTACTCTGCTGCGATTCCGGATAACGTGTCGCCGGGCTGGACCGTGTGCTCTCGCGGATTGGAAGCGGCAGTGGAAGCGCTTGCCGCATCCTGCGTCAGGCGCAACTCCTGACCGACGATAATCTGGTCGGCGTCGGAGAGACCATTGAGCCCGGCCAGAACCTCTGTGGGTATCCCGTAACGGTATGCTATGCCACTCAGAGTCTCACCACTCTGTACCACGTGTACCTTCGGCTTAGCCTCCGAAGCAGGCGGAGGGCTCGCCTGATCTGGCGTTAGCCTGATGCGGAGATTGTCCCCGATTCGCACTAGGTTCGGGTCAGTAATGCCATTAAGCGACTGCAATTGTTCCACTGTCGTGTTGTAAAGCAAGGCTATGTCGCTGAGCGTTTGGCCAGCCTCGACTCGGTGAAACTCCGACCCTGATTCGGCCTGGTCCTCCTTGGAGCCATCCGCGGAGCCCGACCTGGAAGAGAGAGATTTCGGAGGCGCGTCGTCCCGCAACTTGATCACCTGGCCAACCAAGATGTTGTCCGGGTCGGTCAGCCCGTTTATCTCGATCAGCGCCTGCTTGGTGACGTTGAACCGTGCAGCGATTCTCGTGAGGGTATCGCCTAGAGACACTGTGTAGCTGGTCTGAGACGGTGCGGCAGCAGTAGCCTGCCCCTCGGGCTGGGAAGTCGCTTGTGGTTTTGGAGGAGGCGGGGCAGGACTTGGCGCTGGAGCAGGCGTCGGTTGCGAGCTAGAAGCGACCTCCTTTAAAGCTTCCGGTCCTGCCACGACTTCGTACCGCACCCGAATAGCCATCTTCTTGGGGTCATCTAGTAAGGCGAATGCCGCATAACTGAGATCGAGCGCGTGGCTGAAACCGCCTCTGTCTCGCACCTGGACAACGACACTCTTCCCATTGGCAAGGTTGGTCACTTTGAGCCAGGTGCCGAATGGAAAGATATTGGCTGCGGTTGTGGTGGGATCGTTCATGTCGTAGATTTGGCCGCTCGCCATTACGTTGCCCTGGAAGCCTGGACCGTACCAGGTGGCGATACCTTCGTCCGCAAGTATGGGCGTGGCGGCTGCAAAGAGGGAACCGGCGATGAGGGCAATAACAGAAAGCGCTCGGGGTATCGGCCGCAATTTCCTTTGCCCAACCTCCCTTTTCTGTTCTCAGGCTAGCAGCCGCCTGTATCTTAACAGATGCGAAGCAGGCTGTCAATCACCCTTGCTGCCGCTAACCTGAGCAATTAGGGCTATAACGAGCTTGGGAAGTGCCACCAGCTTTACCAACTGGATTCGATGCAGACCGGCCCGAATCTACTTGTTCCGTCGATTGCCCCTCTCACGTATGCCCAGTTGCTCAGGTAGCGAATCTTGCACCACGTGAAGAACTTCCCCGCAGGGTTCAGCTTCGCGCAGGGGGCGAAGTATGATAACCCCGACCAAGCCAGCGCCAGGGCGCTGGCCGCCAAGAAGGGAATCCCTGCTGCAGTTAGGGCCGAAAGTATGCCCCCTACCACGACTCCCCCCAGCGAGATGTGCATCAGATGAAAGGACCCAACGTGAATGATACCTTTCGCAGGGAGTGGCAGGCTGATGAACCTTGGCCGTCCCAATTGCAACACGATTTCGAACTTGTTCTCCGCGTGTTTCGCTATCAGCAACGGGTGGCCGTACCCATATCCGTACCACTGGCGCAGGAAGCTCTCGAGGGATACTCGATGCATATGCTTCACGATCGCGCTTTTCACGAAATAGAGCTTGTATCCCAGTTTCAGAACGCGAAGTGAGAAGTCTACATCCTCGCCTGTTGGCTCGTTCCAGAACTCCCCGCCTGCTCTCTCGATTGCTGATCTACGGAATGCGACGTTCGCGGTAGCAAAGAACGGCGAGTACGTCCCACCATTCACCTCGTGCGGAGAGCTATCCACGACGCCTGGGAAATATCCGCTTTCCTTCAGCCCACATCGACCGGTGACACTCAGAAAACCTACCTGCTCACAGTAAGATTCGGTCTCGTTGCCAATATCTGTCCGAAGAGTGAGTATCTCGCCGCCTACCCCTCCTATCTGGGGATCGACGAGGAACGGATGGAGAATTTCCCACACCCAGCTTGGCTCTGGTGCACAATCTCCGTCAGTGAACAACAAGAACTCGCCCGTCGCCACCTTGAGGGCACTGTTGCGGGCGTGCCCAGGAGAAGCACAGTCCACAACCTCCACTAGCTTCCCAAAGGGACGCTTCTCCAGCCACGCCTTTGCCACGGCTAACGTGCCGTCCGTGCTCCCTCCATCAGCAAGGATAACCTCCATCTTCTCCCGCGGATAATCCAGCGCATCGATATAACTCAGAGTCTTCTCTAGAGTGCGCTCAGCATTGCGTATGGGAATTATGATCGAAACGCTAGGTGCGAACTCACTGCCAGACAGTCCGCCACCGTCGACGTTATTCTCAGACACTGTGCAAGTCCTCCATGTGGTTATGTCTAGTTAATGTTACCTGCGGCGGCAAGTTCCGTCAAGCAAAGCTTTCAATTCAGCGTGAGCCATGCTAATATAGCATTTGGCTCAAGTCGATCTGCCGAGTACATCCTGGCTTCAGTTCAAGAGAGAATATGGAAATTGCGCCTAATCTATTTCGCCTCCAAGTCCCCATCCCGAACAACCCACTTGGGCACCTCAACGTCTACGCTATCCCCGAGGAGGACGGCTGGACAATCGTCGATGTAGGCATTAACGCTGAGGAGGTCTACCGGAGCCTCGTCGACCAGATTCGAGCCCTTGCAGGAGACGTCACGAGCATCAGAAGAATTATCCTCACGCACTGGCATCCCGACCACTTCGGGCTGGCTCACCGGATCAAGAAAGAGTCGGGGGCGCGGATCACGATGCACGAGCAAGACGTAGCTCTTCTGAACTACGTCTTCTTCGACAGGCCTCGAGCAGCTGGGAGCTACTTCAACTACCTTCTCGAGAACGGGGTGCCTCGCGAAGAACTGACCGACATCGACCCGCCTCCAGCCGAGCAAGTCTTCGGCCTGAGCCTCCCATTTAAGCCTGACGCGACACTTCGTGGAGGCGAAAAACTCCGCATAGGCGGGTTCCTTTTCGACGTGATATGGACACCAGGGCATTCTCCTGGCCACGTGTGTCTTTACGAACGCTCGGAGCATATTCTCATCTCCGGTGACCACGTCCTACCATCCATAACTCCAAATGTCAGCTACCACCCTGAGATGGACGCAAATCCACTTGCAGCTTTCCTGAGTTCGCTGGACATTCTGGCGCAACTCGACGTGGCGCTCGTTCTCCCAGCACACGAGCATCCCTTCAATGATCTGTCCGGCCGACTGGTCGAGATTCACAGGCACCACCTCGACCGCTGTCTGGCAATTTTGGGAGCCATAGGTGATTCGGCCAAGACAGCGTACGAAATATCTTCGGAGATAATCTGGGCCGAGGGCGAGATGGGGTGGGCCGATATGCCGGAGTTTCACAGACGTATGGCGGTGGGGGAAACACTCGCCCATCTCCGCTACCTGCGTTCTGAGCACAGCGTCGACGTCGCTGCGGTGAATGGCAAGCAGGTGTGGAGGCGGGTAAATGGGACGTCTACACGAACCCTTGCTTGAGTTCCCCTATAACTTCCTCCACCAGAGGGGTTGGGTCAGTGTCCTGATCGTCAAGTGCCTGTGAAGCTTCTACCACCTTCGATGCAAGGTGTTTTGGCATTCCCCCATAGACTGAGTAGTACGAGCCCGCCCGGCGCTGTAGCCTGAACCGCAGGCGCTCGCGGTGCGGTTTTCTTTGATACTGCGCGATTTCCTCTAGGATTCTCGGCTTGTCCCCGGGAAGCTTTCCTTCCACTTCCCAAAGCAGATTGGACATCTGGTCGCTGGTGAGATAGGATTGGCAGTTCAGCCCTTCGACCAGCTGCCTGATCTCCTCAACGACTCCGTCCTCGTCCAGTTGCTCGAATTCCCCGGCGGCCTCAATTTCCCCCAGTTCCGAGTTCCGGCGAACGATCAAGCTCCTCAATCTGATAAAGTCGGGGCCTATCTGGTTCAACGCCTCGGCCGTTTCCCTGGCGTGGCACTCGGACCATTTCCTACCACCGAGTCCCGGCATCACGTATTCTGAGAGCGATATCCCTGCGGCCACAATCTTCTTGCCAGCATTGATGTGCTCCTCAGCCGTAACGCCCTTCTTCATGAACGCCAGAACGTCGTCGCAGCCCGACTCCATCCCGATGTGCAGCCGCATCAGCCCCGCCTCGCGCAGTGCCCGAAGCTCCTCCAGGGTCCTTTGGGCCGCTGTCTTAGACCGGCCATACGACGTGACTCGCTCGACGGTTGGGAATGTCTCCTTCAAGTAGTTCAGCACCCGCACAAGCTCCGACGGACGCATAATTATAGCGTTGGCATCTTGGAGAAACACCGTCCTAGCTCCTGAGGACAGCCAGTTAGCCACGCTTATCAAGCAGTGCAACCGCGCAGAGAGTTCCTCCTCATCGGCTGCTTGCCTACCGTAGATGCTGGGGTATTGGCTAATCGTTCCCTCGATTACCTCCTGGGTAATCCTTCCACCACAGCCCAGTTCCCAGGAAACCTTCTTGAGCATGTCCGCGATGGCTCTGGCCGTGTCAATGTCGCGCAAGACCTCCTCCACGCTGCGGTACTCGAACCGCCGGCCCCGGTACGTGTTGCAGAAACGACAGTGATTCCAGGGGCAGTTTCGATTTACGCGTATGAGGAGGGATCTATCGTTGCCCTCGCTAGGCGGCCTTATTGGCCCCATCTCGAAATGGTACATCAGGTCTGGTCTCTATGGCTACAGATCGCTGGCAATCGCTAGGGCTCTTTCATTGTCCCCCTAAGCGGCGGCAAAGAGTCTCACGGCACGCATGCCGAGATTCTTCCCTCCGCTGGCTGTTCAGAAACTTGACGTTTCTATGCCTTGCACAAGGTCCTGCGACCCTGATTTACTCAGAATGACAGCCGACCGGGACTTTTAAGAAGCTCCGACCAATCGCATTATAGTCAGTTTCACGTTTCTCAGCAACGTGCTCATTCTGGGATAAGGAGTTCATTCCGAGATATGGATGTAATTCGACTGGCCGCGCGCTTTATCGAGTGGTTGAAACCTGGTATACTGTGCTTGTGGCCTATTCAAGAGCTATGCATTCACGGGAAGATTCGGAAACAGGCGCTGAAATGGCAAGTCTGCCTCTAACAGAAACAATGCCAGGCTCCAGTCGATGAGAAGCTTTAAGAAATTAGGAGACGACGGGCAGACGGACCTCCTCTATGGTGGAAGAATTCTGAAAAGCAGCCTTCGCGTCGAGGCGTACGGAACCGTCGATGAGGCCGTCTCGGCTATAGGTATCGCCAGAGCGCTAACGGGCGATGAGAAGATACGCAGCATCCTACTCAAAATCCAACGAGAACTGTTCACGATTGGAGCAGAACTGGCCACCGAGCCAAGCGAGTACGATAAGCTGGTTAAGCGTTTCGGACAAACCACTCCGTCGATGGTTAAGGCAATCGAGGAGACCATCGAGGCATACGAAGAGACGACCGAGATGCCGTCGGGATTTGTCGTCCCCGGGGCCAACGCGGTTTCCTCCCATCTCGACCTCGCGAGAGCCATTGTCCGCCGAGCGGAGAGGCGGTCCGTCGAACTGAGGGAAAAACAGGGGCTGGTAAACGAACAGGTTCTTCGCTACCTTAACAGATTGGCCGATCTGCTCTTCTTGCTGGCAAGAGCGGAGGAGCGGGGGGCCACTACCTTGCTGAGGGAGCCACAGGTACACGATCAACAGATCCAGTAAGGATAGTGAGCAGCTAGGGCCGGTGGAGGCGCGCAACCTTGCGCTAAAATCCTGCTGCAGATGCCCACTGGAATGGCCCACAGCGACCTGCATCCGACTGTGGTTGCTGAGCGTGGCTATCGCAGCAACCGACGAACATCTGTTTCCGGTCGTCAGCACCCTTATTCGCGCGGTATGTCTCTGCACTACTGCCTTTGACACGTGAAGAGGCGCGACCGCGCGCCATGTTCATTGCTCGGCTGCTGGCAGGCGCAAGTTGACCACGAGTGCAAGAGACTCTATAATGTATGAAGAATCCAGTGATGGAACGGACGATGAAGCTCGTCCAGTGCGGCCAAGAGTGGCTGCAATAAGGTCTCGCCGACTCAGGTGGCTGATAGCTTCTACAGCGCGTGGCGCGTGGAAGCTTTTTTTCTTGGCTTCACCCTTAGGCTAGGTAGCCCGGCCAGCGTTTGCGCGCGGCTGGCCAAACAAGTGCGCATCAACACGTTAAGGAGGTAGTGATCCATGGTCACGATCGAGAAGGTAACCGCGAGAGAAATCCTTGATTCGCGTGGCAACCCGACGCTCGAAGCTGAGGTGGAGCTGAGCGATGGGGCGATGGGTGTGGCCGCGGTGCCATCAGGAGCTTCCACTGGCACGAGGGAAGCCCTGGAGCTACGCGACGGAGAGACCGGGCGTTACAGCGGCAAAGGTGTGCGCAAAGCCGTAGCTAACGTGCAAGATATAATTGCCCCGGCTCTCAAAGCAGAGAACCCCTTCGATCAGCGGCATATCGACAGGAAAATGATCGCTCTCGATGGCACTCCCAACAAGTCGAAGCTCGGAGCCAACGCAATTCTTGGCGCCTCGCTTGCCGTAGCCTACGCTGCCGCTGCCTCGCTGCGGCTTCCCCTGTACCGCTACATCGGCGGCATAGTGGCCCACGTTTTGCCCGTCCCGCAGATGAACATCCTGAATGGCGGCAAGCACGCTGCCAACTCTTCGGATTTTCAGGAGTATATGATAGTCCCAGCTGGCGCGTCTTCGTTTTCGGAAGCCTTGCTCTGGTCGGCTGAAACGTACCAGGCGCTGAAGAAGCTCCTCAGCGAACGGGGCCAGGGCACTACTGTGGGGGACGAGGGAGGTTTTGCTCCAACGCTCCGCTCAAACGAGGAGCCCATCCAGCTTATCCTCGCCGCCATCGAGCGGGCCGGGTTTAAGGCCGGCGAGCAGATCTATATCGCCCTTGATCCGGCGGCCTCGGAAATCTACGAGAACGGAAAGTACGCTCTAAAGAGAGAAGGGAGGGAGTTGTCCAGCGAGCAGATGGTTGACCTGTATGCCGACTGGGTGGCAAAATACCCGATCATATCCCTTGAAGACGGCCTCGCCGAGAACGACTGGCAGGGTTGGGAGCTTCTGACAAAACGGCTGGGCGACAAGATTCAGATCGTCGGCGACGATATTTTCGTGACCAACACCGCGTTGATCCGCCAGGGCATCGAAAAACGAACAGCTAATTCGGTGCTTATCAAGCTAAACCAGATAGGCACTTTGACGGAAACGCTAGAAGCGGTGGAATTGGCTCGCAGCGCGGCGTGGACAACTGTGATCTCGCATCGGTCGGGGGAAACGTCCGATACGACCGTGGCGGACCTGGCCGTTGGGCTTAATACCGGGCAGATCAAAACTGGCGCGCCTGCTCGCGGAGAGCGAGTCGCCAAGTACAACCGACTGCTGCGCATTGAGGAGGAGATTGGTGAGGGAGCCAAATTCGCGGGGCTCTCAGCTTTCCGAAGGCCAGCCAAATAGAAAAACCTGACGAGCCGTCGTTTCGCGTGAGTATGGAGCTTGACGTTGAGTGATCGGAGGGCGAGGTGAATGGGGAAAGTGGAGGACATCGGCCGCGTTAGCGACCTAGCTCACCGGGTTCGGGCGAACGTCGAGCGAGTGATTGTGGGCAAAAGCGATGTGATCGAACTTGTCCTGGTAGCCCTCCTGTGTGAAGGCCACGTGCTGCTGGAAGACGTGCCTGGGATAGGCAAGACGTTGCTGGCGAAGACGGTAGCAAGGAGTTTGGGCTGCACCTTCCGTCGCATCCAGTTCACGCCCGATTTGCTTCCCTCGGATGTCACTGGCGTCTCCTTCTTCAATCAGAAGCGCCAGGAGTTCGAGTTCCGCCCTGGCCCGGTTTTTTCTCAGGTTCTGCTGGCCGACGAGATCAATCGGGCCACGCCGCGCACGCAATCGGCGCTTCTGGAGTGTATGGAAGAGCGCCAGGTCACGTTGGAAGGAGAAACGAGGACACTGCCGCGCCCGTTTCTCGTGCTCGCCACCCAAAATCCTATCGAGCTCGAGGGCACCTTCCCCCTGCCGGAGGCGCAGCTCGACCGGTTCCTTCTCAGGCTCTCTCTGGGCTACCCATCGGTCGAGGAAGAGAAGTCTATCGCGAGGCGATTCCGTGGCACGAGCCCGCTTGATGCATTGGAGCCGGTGGTTACCGCCGAAGAGCTTCAGGCAGTGCAGCAACTTTGCCAACAAGTGCACATCAGCGAAGCCGTCGAGGACTACATCGTGGGAATCGTACGTGGCACGCGAGAGCACCCGTTGGTGGAGCTTGGCGCCAGCCCTCGCGGTACGCTTGCCCTCAACCGCACGGCACGGGCGCTGGCCGCCATTAGCGGGCGAACTTTCGTTATCCCAGACGACGTCAAGCGACTCGCCCCCGCCGTCCTCGCCCACCGGCTCATCACCAGCGCACAAGCGCGGCTCCGTGGACAAGCACAGGGACAGATCATCGACGAGGTGATCGAGTCTGTCTCTGTGCCGGTGGAGGAAGAGGCCGAAACGAAGGACACGGTCTCGTCGGGCAGGTAGCGCTATGTCTGGAGAGGTCTGGTATTACGTGATCCCAATAATCTTGCTGGCCAGCGTGCTAACGCATAACGGCCTGCTCTTTGTCGTCTCCCTCGCGCTCGCGCTGACCCTCGCCATCTCCCGTCTTTGGAACCAGTACTGTCTGGAAAACGTCGAGTACCGGCGCTGGTTTAGCCAGGAAAGAGCCTTCTTCGGTGAGGAGATCGAGTTGGTGGTGGAGGTCGTCAACCGCAAGGTCTTGCCTCTCGCTTGGCTGGAAGCGGAGGACGAGATCCCGCGTGCGCTTAAGCCCCTGAAGGGCAAGGTCGTGGCCTCTCACAAGCCCGACCGAAGCCTCCTGATGAACCTTCTCTCCTTGCGCTGGTACGAGCGCGTCCGGCGTCGCTACCGCATCCGCTGCGACGTGCGCGGCTACCATTCCTTCGGGCCAGCCAAGTTGCGCTCAGGTGATGTGTTTGGCTTTCATTCGAAAGAGAGTGCACTTGCCGACGAGGACAAGCTCCTCATCTATCCGCGGGTTGTGCCGCTCTCTCATTTGGGGCTGCCGCCGAAGGACCCCTTCGGCGACTTGAAAGCTCGCCAGTGGATCTTCCAAGATCCGCTGCGCACTATCGGAGTGCGCGAGTATGTTTACGGCGACAGTCCTCGGAACATCGACTGGAAAGCCACGGCCCGCACCCAGAAGCTGCAGGTGAAGCTCCACGAGCCGACGACAACCTACCAGTTGGTAGTGTTCTTAAACTTGAACACGTACGGCCCGTTTTGGTGGATCCACGCCGTGGACCCGGATGCGCTGGAGTTGGCTATCTGCACAGCGGCTTCAGTGGCTAACTGGGCTGTCGGACAGGCCTACCAGGTAGGACTGTACGCCAACGCTACTATACAAGGAACGGATAAGAGAGTGAGGCTGGCTCCCAGCCGAAACCCGGAGCAACTCACTCATGTCCTGGAAGCGCTAGCCATGCTGCTTCCCTTCGCCACGACGCCTTTCGAGACGATTCTGCAGGTAGAGAGTCGTGAACTACCATATGGATGCACTTTGGTGTTGGTAACGGCAGTGCTTGGCGAGGAGATTCTGGCGCAATTGCAGACGCTGCGGAGAGATGGTCACAGGATAGCCATTCTGCTGATCAGCGATCACGCGCCGCAGCTAAGGCTTGAGGGCATCGCCACTTACCGCATCGGCAGAGAAAGAGCCTGGAGGGACTTGCGTGATCTCGCCGTGGGCGCCATGCCAGGTTGAGGTGCGGAGGTTTGCCAGAATGATAGTGCACTGCCCCAAATGCTGGGCTGAAAACCACCCCGGAGACGAAGGTTGCCAACGCTGCGGCGCTCCTCTGAAAGCGGAGCCAGGAGAGAATTTCGTCGATAAGCTAATAGCTGCTTTGGGACACCCGGAACCGCTCACCCGTCGACGTGCGGCGTGGATTCTAGGGGAACTGCACGAGCGGCGCGCACTGGACCCTTTAATAATGGCGGTCGAGACCAGCACGGACCCTGACCTGCTTGAAGGTGCCGTAGAGGCGATGGGCAAGATCGGCGACGAGAGAGCAGTAGACTCGTTGGCAGGGCTGCTATCGAGATCTTACCTAAGCGTTAGGCTCAAGGTGGTCGAAGCGCTGGGACGCATTGGAGGGGTTGGGTCAGTGAACCTTCTCCGCTTGGCTCTACACGACTCAAGTGTTTGCGTGCGTGAAGACGCGGCCAAGGAACTGCGCAAGATCAGCGCGGCCTCCGAGCGAGAAACTGGCGAGTGAGATCAGCGAGGCCGCACACAACGGAATTGCAACAGCGAGAGGGACGCAAAGTGAGCATCAAACCCCTTAACTGGTCGAAGATGATACTGATGCCAGTGGGGCTAGCGGCAATAGAAACGTGCTGGGTGTATCCCTGGTCCCTCTTGATGGGCATCCAGATGCAATCAAGCCCTGAAACCGGGGTGTTGGCAAACATTTCGAGGGCGAGCGAGGGACGGCCGTTGCTATCCTCGTTGAACATCTTCGAGCTTGTCATTTTCAGTATAGCGGCCACTCGAGTCACGCTAAGACAAAAATGGTCTCTAGCACAAGCCCGCTTGGCCCTCGTATCGCTTGGCCTCGTTGCCGTGCTCCTTGCCCTCCACGCCGACCAGTACGGATATGCGGCGCTTATCGGTCCGGCGTGGCTTACCGCGCTTGCTAGCGAACTACCGAACGCATTAACTCATCCCTCAGTCGCGGTCCTGGCCTCTGCGCTAGGTGTATTCTTGTGGTGGCGAGGTATTGCCCACGGGCGGGACCGCCTCGACTTTGACAGCATAGAAGGAACCTTTAGACTCGGCACTGTTGCATTGGTAGCGTTTCTGCTATTCGCCGCAGCGAGTGCCCCGGTCTCCTACGACCGATTACAAGCGAGCATTGGCGTGTACGTAGTCGGCTTCTTCTTGCTTGGCCTCACCTCGCTCTCTATCGCACGGATCGAGGATATCCGTGAGCAGAGTCGCGCTAGGGATGACAAGCGCCTGGTTGTCGGTCGACACTGGCTAATCGCTGTTTTTGGCGTAGTTGTCATCTTGCTGATTCTCGCGCTGGGAATTGCGCAGATACTATCGTTCGACGTCATTTCTTTAATAGCCGATCCGATCCTTAGGATACTGGGCGATATCGCATGGCTATTGCTTTACGCCTTCGCCATACCGATGGGCCTGTTGCTGGAAGTACTGATCTCGCTTGTCAAACTTGTCTGGCATCCAGGCACGCCGCAGCAACCTCCGCAGCCGCCCGATATGACCTTTCTCGATCAGTTACGAAAGGGAGGGGCTGAGAGCCGTCTGCCGCCCGAGGCGGTCCTGGTCCTCAAGTGGATAGTCATGGCGATGGTGGTCTCGGCGGCGATTGTGATCATATTGCGGGCAGTGTTCAGGTGGCGGGAGTTGGAGCGCGGCGACGGAGTGCTAGAGGAGTATGATTCGGTTTGGGCGGACAGTTCGCTAAAAGCAGTTATCCTGGCGTGGCTGCACTCGCTCTACAGACGGCTAATTCGTGCGCCCCTAGCGACACCTGGGAGCACGCCCGTGATGTCAGAGAACACGTGCGAGCCAGGCTTGGCGACCATCAGACACATATACCAGCAACTCCTGTGGCTGGGCCGGTCAGTTGGGCTACCTCGGGCAAGGTTCACGACCCCGTATGAGCACCTGACGCGGTTGCAGACGGCACTGAGGCCCCGTGACGATCTTGCCGCCATCACCGAGGTGTACGTAAAGGCGCGCTACGGACCAGAGCAGCCCTCAGACGCTGAAGCTGCAGATGTCCGTGCCAGGTGGGAGAGAGTGCTGGCGTCGGCAAGGCTGCTGTCTACAGAAAGGACGGAGCAGCCGCAAGAGGCGATGGGAAGCGGCGGCGATGGCAAAAGGAGTCCTTTTGACAATCTACCATCATCTTGACTACAAAACATTAGGGAGGCAAGACCAGTGAATAGCAACTCGACGGAGATAATCCTGGTGCGACACGGCCAGACGGAATGGAATCGCATCGAGCGATTCCGAGGGCGAGTGGACATTCCACTCAACAACACAGGGTTGGAACAAGCTCAGGCCATCGCCACAAGGCTCGCCAAGCTAAGCAAACCAGCGATGATCTACAGCAGCCCTCTCGAGCGATGCCTCAAAACGGCAGAGCCAATCGGCAAAGCGACGGGCGCACCAGTGCAGGCGCTGGATGGAATCATCGATATCGATTACGGAGACTGGCAGGGGCTTACGCCAGAAGAGGCCGAGAAGCAGTACCCTGACGTGTATCGCGTTTGGCTGTCCGCGCCGCACAAAGCCGTAATTCCGGGGGGTGAGACTCTCGACCAAGTAAGAGCTAGGGCGCTGGCAGCTCTGGAGCAAGCGGCCCAGCAGCATCTGGGGCAGACTATCATCCTCGTCTCACACAAAGTTGTGTGCAAGGTTTTGGTATGCGCAGTGCTCGGACTCGACAATTCACATTTCTGGTACATCGAGCAAGATAACGCGGCTATCAACGTCTTCGAGCGGAATGGGCTATCCTATCTCGTGAAGTCAATCAACGATACTTGCCACTTGGAGAGAGTAAGATAGCCGTGACCAGACTCTTGCCCCTGCATGCCTGACCATCCCGAAACCACTTGGGCACGAAATCTGCACGGTTCGTTTGAGGGTCAGATGTGCTTGAGAGTGTATTCTTACTATTTCTCAGCCTAGTCCTGATTCTCGGCGCGTGCGAGCTTTTCATCAACGGCCTGGAGTGGACCGGCTACAAACTGAAGCTGAATGAGGGTGTCGTAGGTAGCGTCCTAGCGGCGGTAGGTACTGCTCTGCCCGAGACGATGATCCCTCTGATCGCCGTTTTCTTTCAGAGAGACGGAGTTCACGGCTCGTCTGTGGGCATAGGTTCAATTCTGGGAGCGCCGTTCATGCTGGCCACTTTAGCCATGTTCGTCAGCGGTGTTACGGTAGTCATTCTAGCTCTGCAAGGACGGCGGAGCCTGAGGCTGAATGTCAACACGGACATACTCGGCCGGGATGTACGGTTCTTCGTCGCGGCGTTCGGCGTTGCCGTCGCTGCTGCCCTGGTGCACGGTGTTGCGTGGAAGCTGGTAGCCGCGGCTGTCGAGATCGCGCTGTACTGCATCTATGTCTACAGGCACGCTACTGACGTTCACGAGGCGAAAGAAGATGTGGATCTGGATGCTTTGCATTTCGCTAGAAGAGCGGCCGAGCCACACCTGCGAATCGTGTTGTTTCAGGTGCTGTTCGGGATAGCCATCATCGTCTTGGGCGCATATCTCTTTGTTCAGAACATCGTGGTGATTTCTGAAGAAATTGGCGTGCCCGCCCTACTGCTTTCTCTGATAGTCGCGCCTATAGCTACCGAGCTGCCCGAGAAATTCAACAGCGTACTGTGGATCAGCCGGGGCAAGGATACCCTCGCGCTAGGCAATGTGACCGGCGCCATGGTGTTTCAAAGCGCAGTACCGACCACTCTGGGTATCCTTTTGACCAACTGGGCGATAACTTCCGAGAGCATCCAGGGGTTTGCCAGCGTGGCAATCGCCTTTGCCTCGGTTTTCTCGGTGTTCGGTCCGATGCACTTGTTCAACAGGCTTACTGCCACTATGCTCCTCTTCGGCGGGTTCTGGTACGCCTCCTACTACGTTTACCTGCTTGCGGCAGGACACCTTTGAGTCGTCGTGGAAGAGGAGTAACATCCTGTTACATCTGAACTTCCGCATTAGTGGCAGGCTTCCGCAGAACATTCTCGACACCGTCGATATCGCTTCATTAACCTCTCGAAATCGTGACGGGCCTCATTTTGGTCGCAGATTGCGACCCTGCAATTAGTCCTTTAGGTCGGTCCCGCGAAAATCACCGATACACGCCATATTCCTTGGCACACTGAATCATGGCTCGAAGGTTCTCTGCTTTTCCCTGCTCAATGCCTGCGCCTGTAGCCAGAATGAATCCACCACCCTTCCCAGCGGTTGCAATCAGTTGCCTGCAATATGAGGTTACGGCTTCTGGAGTGCCCGCCTGCATGAGCGTGAGGGGAACGTTGCCCTTTATGCACGCCACGTCGCCCAGTATTTCCTTCGCACGAGCAATATCGGTTTGGTCGAAGTGCCATATGGTTTTGCCCTTGGGCAGGTCGCGTATCACTTCCAGGCGTGTATTGTAGCGCCCCTCGGCGAACAACTCTGGCACGAGCCCCTCCTCGATCAAGCCCAGGATCACTTGGCGCAACGACGGCCAGTAGAAGGTCCTGAACTGCTCGTCTGACATGAATCCATCTGCGCCTTTGTGCAAGGGCATCATTACGATTGGGCTCCCAGTGGTAGGCCCCGATGCACCCAGACGAATCATCATTGGCACGACGCGCTCGATCGCTTCCAATAACTTGCCTGGTCGCCTGAACATATCCAGCATTACCTCGCGCGTGCCCCGGAGCGTGTCGCCGATCACGTCGAAAGGAGCTTTGGACATTCCCCGGGAAGCGCGCGGAAACCCCAGTTCTTCCAGCTTCTTGTCCGCCTCGGCAAGCCTCCGCTGCCATTTGAGGGCCTCGCGCCCTGCCTCGGCAAGCTTCTCCAGTGCCGCCTGCATTTCCGGAAGGCCGTACCTACTGATGTTCGGGGGCGTCATAGGTATTTCGACCACGTTAGTCAGGGGAGACAACAAAGCAAATGGTTGTAGCGACCCCATAATCCGCGGCAGGTAGGTGCGCATCCAGAAATCCGTCGGGTCCTGGATCAACGCATCATAATCTTCGGCCTTCATATACTGCCCTTCAACGTACTGATAGCCGTGGTTCGGCGAGACCCCGTGGCCCGGCCAGTTGTATAGCCTGTAGTCCAGGATCTCCAAGACTTTGCCCGGCAAGGCACTGTTTACGCTGAACTTCACGTCGGGCTCAAAGTCTAGGACGCACTTAGTCCAAGCTGCGACCGCCTTGTCAGGATCGTACATGACTTCCTGAGGGGTGAAGCCGGCATAATAAGCAGGATAGAAGCCCACGTGCGGGATGACAGGCACACGATCTGGCGTCTTTTTCAACTGGATCGCGTCGACGATGCGGGTGACGCGACCTTTGTACGCAGCTTCGGCCTCTTTAGAGACAAACTCAACTCCTTCCGGCGATAGCCAGGAGGCGAGTCTCTTCTCGAATTTCTCTTCTGGAGACAGCTTCTGCCAGTTCTCTTCCATCGTCAATTCGCTCCCACCCATCTCTTGGACAGCGTCACCGCAGCCAACGCGTCGCTCCCGAAAGCATCGGCACCGGTGTATTCCCGAACCGTGTCATCAATACCGCCGCCACCGATCATAATCTTCACCCGGTCACGCAGCCCGGCGGCACTTATAGCTTCGACCGTTGCCTTCATCGAATCGTAAGCCAACGTCAGAAGGCCGCTCATTCCAACTACTTGGGGCTGAAAATCCCTTATGGCCTCAACGAAGCGCTCCTCCGGCACATCAATACCGAGATCGCGGACTTCGAAACCATTCACGTCAAGCATGAAGGTCACGATATCCTTGCCGATGTCGTGGATATCGCCACGCACCGTGCCGATCACTACCTTTCCCAGACGCTTGCGGTCCTCGACCTTGGCTGCCATCTGCGGCTTCACCAGTTCCGAGATCCTTTTGAGCATCTCGCCAGACATAATCAGCTCAGGAAGGAAGTAGCTACCGCTCTCGAAGCGCTGGCCGACAATGCTCATAGCTTCCTGACAGAGTTCCAGGATACGCGCCGCGTCCTCGCCACGCTCGATCATCTCCTCCACTAATCTGAAAGCTTCGTCTTCCCGCATGTTGGCAATGGCTTCGACAAGTTGATTGGGCATAGTACTCCTCTCCTTAATCTTTCTCGCCCTCCGGCGCTCTACCGCGAGCAGTGAATAGGGTCGTTGAAACGCAACGGCCAGTTATTGTGATCAGGCTCAGCCTGCCTGCCGCAGGCCTAGACAAGCCGACTAGCAGGCCCTACATCGTCCACGGCTGCTCCTAGTGTGGGCGAGGCTGTGACCCCTGACGAAAGCCACGATGCGCTTGAGCCAGTATATAGCGCGTGTCCCCATAGCAGGTACCTACGGGATCCCCTGCGCCTGCCACCGCACAAATAACCCAAAGCCTGCGGCGAACGTCCTGCGCTTTACTCTGCGTTAACGCCGCGCGCCTTCGGCGCCTCCAGCCCTATTGATAGCACTAATCTATGGCCGTTTCCCTGGTGGTCCAGCCGCATCCCGCCACATTCTAGCTGGTGCAAACGAGAAGTGTCAATACGTCGAATCGGCCCGAGATGCATCTTGCGGTGCCCCACTTTGTGTAACGAGCTGCACGCGTCGCAACGAGACCACAGATATTGCGTGGTTTCGTCAGTGTCAGCGCAAGATGTTGTGCCCGTGGAGCCGATCGCGCGGGATACTTGACCATAATTAGCAAAAGTGGGGTACTGCAAGGAGATGCATAGCTTGACGTGCTGTTAATCAAGCGCTATCATTGCAGCAAGTTTCCTGTCCTCCTCAGCCTCCGCTGGCTGTGGCAGGTGGAGCGAGGGGTCCAGGAGTGCGCTAAGCGGAGGCGCCTCCACTGTAGTTGCCCTAAACTGCGTCTTGAGTGGCGTCAAAAAGAGGCGCCAACCTGCTCTATTGGCGCCGTAGTGACACAAAGGCGCTGGCAGGATCAAAACAGGAGACGAACTGACGCCAAGAAGGTGCCGTCCAAGGCGCCCGCGAACCTACTGCTGGTACCGAATGCTGGTTGCAGTGCTTGGGGGGTGCATTGTGAACTCTCTCAAAATAGCGGTGCTGTTAATTGCGGGACTGGCGCTGGCGTTCGAGATGGGCGTGATTGTCGGTGGAAACGTGCTCGGCCCTGCCGCCGTAACTCCCTCCTTCACGCCGACAGCCACGGCCAGTGCGCGACCGGCGGCCACGGTTACTAGGACCGCCACACCAACGGCCGTTCCAACGGCAACCGCAACGCCTACGGCCGTCCCTACCCCGACCAGCACGCCGACTCCCGTTGCTACCATCGGTGCGGCCGGAACGCTGCCCGCCGCCACTCCTCGGCCAATCCACACGCCCACACCCCCCCAGGCCAACAACACCACTCCCGCTCCAAGCACTGCAACCACCCCGGTGTCTACTGCGTCGCCGACGCAGCCTGCATCGACTCCAGTGGTTACTGGAACGGGCGTTGCCCGCCCAGTAGGTGAGAACGCGGCCGTGCTTCGTGAGGAAGCATCCACAACCTCCAGGGCCATCGCGAGCATACCCACGGGAACTAGAGTGGAAATCCTGAAGATAGTGCAAGGCGAGGCCATAGACCCGGTCGAACCACGATGGTACTGGGTAAAGTACGGCGACAAGACCGGCTATGTCTACTTCAAGCTGATTGCTCCAGCCGATTGACTGCTACCAGCAGTCTATCGCAGGACTAACCTGGCGCCTTTTGGATGGGATCAGGTTAACCGCAGGCCCGCGAGGACCGCAAAGGAATTGCTGATAATCTCGGTGTTCTTTGCGTCCGTTTCGGCTGAACCGTACCCAAACCGGCAAGCTCTGTCGGTTATCGGCCACAGTCAGAGTGGCCGCCTGCTGCACGCTATGTTCTCCTATCGATGTGGTGTACCTCGGTTGCCAAGCTTCGCAGCAGGAACGCTAGGTTTGCCGGCCGCTCAGCTAACCGCCGCATCAGATATGGATACCATTGTTCCCCGTACGGCACGTAGACGCGGAGCCTGTAGCCTTCCCGTGCCAGCAGCGACTGGAGGTCTCTTCTAATTCCGTAGAGCATCTGGAATTCGAAACTCCGTTTGTCCAGACCGTTAGCTCGGGCGAACTCCACCGCGTGCGCGATCATTTTCTCGTCGTGAGTCGCGATTGCGTGGTATTGGCGGCTGGAAAGCAGGATTTCACTGAGGAGCGCGAAGTTGCTATCGACGTCGCTCTTGTGGCGAAGAGCTACCTCGGGGGGCTCACTGTATGCGCCCTTGCATAGCCGTGCCGTCCCGTTGATAGACACTATTGACTCGACATCCGCACGGGCACGATGCAGATAAGCTTGAAGGGCTAAGCCAACGTTGTCAAATCTCGCGCGAAGCTTCTCGTAGAGCTTGATGGTACGCTCAGTATAATCCGAGCTCTCCATATCTATCCACACGAAGTTACCATAGCTGGCGGCCTTTTGTACCACCCGCTTCAAATTCGTGTATGTCAAGTCGTCTTCCAACTCTAGCCCCATTTGTGAGGGCTTCAGGGAAATGTGCGACTCAACACGGGATGAGGCTATTTCGTCGAGAATGTTCACGTACGTCTCCACGACCTGAGCAGCCTGCTCTCGCTCACGAACGTGTTCCCCAAGATAGTCGAGTTCCACCGCGGCGCCGCGCAAGTTTAGCTCCCTGGCCGCGGCTATAGCACTGTCCAACGTCTCCCCCGCGACGAAGCGAAGTGCCATTCGCCTCCCGATGCTGCTTCGAGTGACTAACCGCCTAAACGCAGGGTTTCCCGACACCGCTAATACAACTGCCCGCCACATCCACTGGCCCTCCTGTGATCTGACTCCTTGTTTGAGTTCTTCCTCCACCCAGACGACTGGCGATAATCGCCCTGTGTCACAAGACGGAGAGCAATTTCCTGACCACCCTCAACTCGGAATCATATCACAAGTAGCTCTCCTGTGCCGGGGGCACTGTCCGCACCCAGCACGCCGAGATGACTAAGTAAACTGCGGCCAGCAGTCGTTCATCGTGTAGTATCCGTCGGTCTTGGACTGTTTTTGGGTATCGGAGTCGCACTTGGAGTGGAGGTCGCCGCTGCGGTTAGGAGCAAAGTCGGCGTCTCAGTTGGCGACGGCGTTGGAGTCTCGGTCAACGCCGACGTTGGCGTACGAATCACGTTGGGGGTGGGTGTAGAACTAGGCATTAGGGTCGGAAGCGGAGTCGGCGTCTCCGCAGCAATGGCGGTAGCCACTGGCGTTTCGGTAGACGTTGCCGTCGGTGATTCGGTTGGTGGGAACCGCGTCGGCATTGCTGTGGCGCTCCCAGCAGGAGTGGAGATTTGGGTGGGCATGGGTGATACGCTGGGAACTACCGTCGGAGTTAGCGTAGCGGTTGTTGTAGCCGTAACACCGGCTGCAGCCGTGCCAGTGGGCACGGGCGTAGACGATTCTGGGTCCACCAGTTTCACCGTATCGACACCCATAAAGGTGAACGTGCCGTTTTTGGCCTCACCCGAAACCGCAAAGACGACTTCAGCAGGCGCGGTTATGTCATCCACGAGCCCAATCACCTGTGACCGTTCGAACGTGATCTTGAGGTCGGGAATGCCGTCTTGGTCAGCGTCGCCTACCTTTGGCTTCCCATCCGCTGTAGCTCCTCCCGCACAGGGTTCGAGAGGGTCGGAGGCCAGGCAGAGCAGCACAGTGCCGACATCTATTTGGGACGCATCGTACCCGCTAGGTAGCTCGACGAGGGCAGTTATTGAGGATCCTTTGCTCTTCTTTTCCAGGCTCTTGGGAGTGATCTTCACCTTAGCTGCGATGGGCGGGACAGTGGTGGGCGTTGCTGTGGGAGTGGGGGTCATCGTCAACCAGCGGCCGACCACGAAGACATTGCTGGTTGATACCACTCGATCGCTGAAGAGCGCGTTAGTGCCCCTTTTCCCCAGGTCTAGTCCTGAGACAATGATAGTACCGCAGGCTATGAGCGCGACGATGATCCCTGCGATTCCACCTCGCCCGAGCACGTTGCCTGCACCTCCCCTGCCTGCTACTCAGGAAAACGCACCTGTACCAGCCCCAATTTGCTGCCGACCGCAAAGAGAGCTGGCCAGGATCGCCGTTACCACAGCCACCACTGGCTGTCCTACATTTAATGGCCAGTCACCGCGCACAGTGACTCGTAAGAACTTGCTTTTCCTGCAGAGGCCAGCGAGCTGGCCTCTGCAGGCTTGACGACCGATAGTATTAGGACTGCCTTGCGGACACTAACGCTCGTCAATCCTTAGGTGCGGTGTGCACCTACTCAAACTGACTCAGGTCCTGGGCGCCTGTAAACGAAATGTCCATAGTCAGGCTTTTTCCCTGGTATTCATTGGGCGTGTCCTCGGCCAGTTTAAAAGCCATCTGGAGTGCATACAGGCCGTTCGCGGCTATGGCTGGTGTACCGGCCGGGGTTATGTCGTAGGCATCACCGGTCACGGCATCCGTAGTCTTAACCACGCAGTTGCCGAATTCATCAAGCTTCATCTGCTTGCCGGTAGTGGAGAGACCACAAGTGCCACCCGTCGGAGGGGTCCCTTCGCCCCATCCCACTATGTAGCTTTGCATAAGCTCCTTAAGGGTGAGTACGTTGTCCCCGTTCCCGACGAGGGTCTGATAGTGCTGAGCACTTCCGAGATCATCGTTCCACTGCCCTCCGACATACTCCTTCATAGCGACGACCTGTATATGGTCAGCTAGGGCTTCGGCATAGTCAGGCCAATTGCTTCCTTTCTTCCAGTCAATTCCTAGATAGCGCGCGTCAATAGTGCCGGTGTTCTTGATGTAGACTGTGTCCGTGAAGACCATTCCCGGCGCCCACCCCGCAGGCGAATGCCACGAAGCGGTTACCGTGGTGTCTGCCCAATTGGCATTGTCATTGCTGATATCCATTTTGAGCGTGCCGGCGGCGAACACGTTCTCGTCACTGACCACTGTATCGCTGAAGTAGGCGAACGTGCCACTACCGATAAGCCCTAAGACCAGGGTTATAGCTATTACTGAAACCAATATCCTTTTCATCTCCTGCTCCTTTAAATGGTTCTGAGTGTGAAGTTTATGTCGTGATGTGAAATCCAGGTTCTCACATTGGGATGATCAGGAAGTGCCTGCAACTATACAGCTAATCGGCCGGCGTATTGCTTTCACCGCCCACTAGCCGCGACTTGCGCCTGCCTCTCTCTTCCTCAATCCCGTGCAATAGATCACGAATCAAAAGCCCCACAAGCGCCGCCGTTGGAACACCCACGGCAACGAAGTACGTTAGTTTGTTCCTTGCTGCGCTGGCCAGATACCCGAGATAAGGCACGTAGGCTATCGCCTTAGCGACGAACTCGGTGCTGGAAGTCACGAGTTGGCCGTCTGCCTCCTCGTTGGCGTCGCCCTTGGTGCGAAACCACTGCCTGCCACCCTGCTCCTGGTTCACAATCTCGATCACACGATGTGTGATCCGATGTTGCCCGGTGTCGAACGTGATGATGTCACCAACTTGAACATCTTCCAAACGCACCGGCACGGTCACTATCACGCCACCTACCGGCAGCGCCGGTTCCATACTGCCCGACAATACAGGGTGAGTGTTCCACCCAAAGCGTGGGCCAACGAGCGCGAGGACCGCCATGACGACAACCAGCGCTACGACTCCGGTGGCGACCCATTCCAGCATTTTTATCAACCTTCTCACGGGTAACCTCCTAGCTGGCAAGCCTTGAAATGCGTCTGGCGGGGAACACAATCCCCACAGGAGCTTGCCCATAAGCCTGGCAAGCGTGGCCGATTTGACAGGGGGTGCAGAACGTAGTAAAGTGGTATTGGGACCGCCCTGTCAGAGCTGCCCAGGCGCCGCAAGGCGCAGTGCACCTCCCTTCAGATGGTTTCTGGAATCCATCGCCCCGGCCAAGGTAAGCCGATGGTTTCCAGGTACGGCGAGGGTTCGCAAGGATAGGCCTCTGGTCGGGCGGCCTGCCCTTTTTCTCAAGTCAACCGAGGCATTCCCGACCGATCGATGGTGCGGAGCTTCTCACGCACCGCCGAGAGTCCTCCGGCTATGGATTGGCGCCGTAACCGTTTGGCATCGTTTTGGCCAAGAACTCGTGTACTCCGTCAGCAGTGCCCTGGTCCATTATCACCTCGAACTGGCCCCATATCGGATAGCCACCCTCACGCCAGTAGGGGCTGTTCTCCAGTTCAGACCCAACCCAGACTATTTTGTAATGCCACCTTCTCCCTACCTAGATCTCGGCAAGCACCACCTCCTTCCCAGGAACAACAAACCGGCCATCAAACCTGATGGCCGGTTTCGCCACTAGCTCCCCGAGGCCACAGCGACCAATCTGGGGCATATCCTCGTCCCCATATTCCTCGGATCTACGCTTCCATCAGTAGTTGAGTATCCTGTTGTGAATTACACGCTTTCGGTTGGTCGGAGAGCGAGAACCTGGACCCGGTCCTGGCTTCCCTCGAGGTGCGATGTACCACCGATAGTTCCCTGCCACGTCTTTAAGCTCGCGCTTGCTGCCGTCCAACCTCAGACAGCAAATCGACGACTGCAAGTGGCATTCTTGCCGCACAACGACCTAATCTCGCGTAACGGCCCTCCCGACCCCACTCCGCCAATGGCCCAGCCCGTGGTAATTGCATCTATTCTAAAGGGCCGCCGTAAAAACATCGTGAAAAACGCCTTATGTACGTACAACCTCTGGTCCGAATGCCTCCACTACATCTTCAGTTCGGCGGCACACCTGGCCAACCAGCTACAACCTGGTTGGCATCACGGAGATCGCCCGCGTCTCTGAACCGCCGCTCTGCACGGCTCAGGTAATGGTCAGCGATCTCGGTACAGTCCCGCGCGAGGGCGACCAAGCCCTGCGCCCAATCCAGCCAGGCAAGAGTGAGCTTGTCACCAGCATCCACGCTGGACTCCGCGCGGCGACAACATTCGCGAGCGAGCGTGGCTCGCCCCGCGCGAGCCAACGCGACAGCACGCCGGGCGCAGAACGCTGCCACCCATCCCGGCCACCCTCGGGCGCGCGCACAGCGCACGCCCACCGCTGACCACGCCTCCGCTTCCCGCTCGAGTCCAGCGGCCAGTGCCTGCTCGACAAAGAGACTGAGCGAGGGCAGAAGGATGTTGGCAGGGGTGTCGGGTATTCTAGCTCGCAACCACTGGGCCACGGTCTTTACGACCTCTCGCTTTCTGTAGGGCTTGCGCGCGAACAGCGATACTAGATACGTGCCAGCCTCAGGAGCGACCACGCTGCTCCTGAACGCATTTGTTCTTCTCTCTTTGGCTAATCGCCTGCCCTGCCGGTGCCGCGCGACCAACAACTCAAAGTGGGCCAGCCACTCCAGAAGGCGAGTCCGCGGGTTGGTCGCCGGCATCAGTTTTGTAAGCGCTAGAGCCTCGCAGAGCAAGGAATCGGCAGCAGCGAGATTTCCGGCTCGCACGCACAAGACGGCCTTATGAACGAGGTACCCAAGAACTTGCTGCGGATCGTCGCAGTAAGGCACGCACGGGCCTACTTCCTCGAAAAGGGCAGCGGCCTTGGCTAAGTGGTGCATATCGCGGTAGGCAGTGGCCAGTAACACTGTGAGCCAGGCCTTGGCACTCGCATCGCCCACCTTGAGCGCAGCTTCGATTCCTTCGGCAGCTACGACGGCCAGGCGCTCCACTTGACCCATAAGGCGACAGGCATCCGCCGCAAGGCAAAGCCCGCGAATCAACTCTGGGTAAGGTCCAACCGCGCGATAGTGGGCCAGAGCTGGTTCCAGGGCAACTAGCGCATCAGCGGCGAGTGCTTGGTCGGGCCAGCTCAGAAGCACCTCAGCGGCGATCAAGCGGGCCCTCGATTGCAGGGCCTGGTCGCCAACGCGGCTGTAGGTCTCTAACGCAGCCTGAACGGCAACCTGAGCGAAGGATAGGTCGCCTTGCTGAGCCCCTGCCCTCGCGCTAGTCAGCAGCAAACGTGCGTTGCGGAGGGGGTTTCTTGACAGCCGAAGCTTCCTTGACGTATGCAGATTTCTCCTGCCGTGAGGCACTTCCCGTGATGGACAGCGCGCGACGGCCGCCCCATCCGGTGCAGTTTCACCACCAATCCCACTGTCGGTAAATGCGTGAGAATGCTCAGTCAATGTAGGAGAAGGCGGTGTACTGCGGCTGGTAAGCTCGTAAAGGAGCTCTACGGTCTCCTCGCTCGGAACCGTATCGAGTTCTGCTTTCAGAATCCGGCGGCACTCCTCGAACTGCTGAAGTGCACGTGACGGCTGGCCCATAGCTGAGTAGATACGCATGAGCGCCCGGTAGGCTTCTTCGTCAAGTGAGTCAGCAGCTAGCCACTGGCGGGCGTGTGATAAGGCAGCTTCGTACAGACCAGCAGAGACTAGCCGATTGACCAAGGTGCGCCGCACGCTGAGGTGCAAGTCTGCTAGACGCAGGCGCTCGGTTCGGCACCAGTCGGCATCGAACTCTTGCATAAACTCACCGGTGTAGAAGGACGCGGCAATCACGAGTGAATCAAGGCCGGTCCCAGAGTCAGCAAGACCCTCCCACGCGCTTTGCTCAAAGGCCCGAGCGTCCACCCAGCAAGGGAAATCCGGAGACACACGCACGGCATCGCGGCGGAACTCCAACATATTCGACGGCAGTCCACCATCCCTCAGCGCCCTACGCAGCGAGTGAAGCGCTACACGCAAGCTCGCAGCTGCGCGATCTTCCTCGCTCTCGCCCCATAACATTCCTCGCAATTCCTCGCGCCGCACCCAATCACCCTGCCGCCATATCAGGTAGGCACTCAGCAAACGCACTTTGGCGGTAGGCAACAGGATGTCCCCCCTGGGCCCCTCTACGCCCACATGCCCTAGAAGACGCACTCTCAGCATCTCTGACACGGTATCGCCCCACCTTGATCTCTTAACTGAATTACCCTCAGGTGCACTGTGTGGCCCACGAAGCCCTTCTTACTCCTGTCAGCAACGGTCTCACTGAGTCTTGAGAAGAATTGGCTCGTCCTTCTCCGCAAGGCACGGCCCAAGCATCTCAGCTGCACGTACACAAATGGCTGTACCAGCAATTTGCACAAATCTGAGAGCCCGGTGTTCTGGGGAATTCTCCCTCCGCTATCGCCGCCAGGGCGGTTTCGCTTCGAGCCCGAACCTTATCAAGCTCGTCGTCGTCGAACTTCAGTTCCAGGTCCCGACCACCCTTCAGAAAGAACAGGTGGGCAGATACCCTCTCCACCGGTACACGCCGAAGCTCTCGGACTGCTAAAGTGTATAGAGCGAGCTGCTGGCGGTAGACCGCTGCTGCGCTTTCAGAAAAAGCGCTGCTTTTGAAATCCACGATTTCCCAGCGACCGTCAGGCAGTAAATCCAGACGATCGATTCGACCACGCAACCACCCGCGATCGAGCGATAACCTGAAGGGCCATTCGACGTAGGTGGCCTGCCTGCCCCCGTACACGCTCTCGCGGAAGCTGGCCACCAGGTCCGCCACTACGCTGTGTTCGGACCATCTCCGAGCGTGCTGGAAAGATCCAACGAGTTCCTCAAAGCGGGCTCTTAATTCATCGTCCTGGGTGCCGCGTTCCTCTTCTTCTGGAGTCTTCTGTTCGTCGTCGGTAACAACAGCCACGTTCATCGGACGGCTTAGCTCCTCGATCCAACGGTGGACTTCACGTCCGACCCTGGCGCCTCGCAACGGCCGCGACGGCAGGCAGTCCAGGTACGCAAATCGGTAATGGCGCGGACAATTCCAGTACAGCAGCAGGCCGCTACAGGACAGTTCGATCTTTTCGATTGGCTCCCCCGATGCCGGCGCTACGGCAAGCGCCGCTAGGTGCGCGTCCACATCCGCGCGAAGCACCGTCCAGCGGCCGTAGCCATCCCGCCTAGCAGCGTTCTCAATCCACCGACGGCAGTCATCCTCGTTTAGCAGGAGAGATTCCAGGCTTGCGTCGCCGTTTTCTGACCCCTCGCCTCTAGAGGAAGCAAGAGCGCTACGTCCGACCAAGTTCGGGTTTTCAGTAGGGCACTCTTCCGCACCCTCGTCCCGAGACAGGCCGCTAGACACGACGATATCCCAAAAAGGGGAAGGCTCGCGAGGCTTGATCGTGCTGCCGTACCAATGCGCTCTGGTAAAATACAGTTGCTGCTGGGCGCGAGTTATCGCTACGTAGAACAGCCGACGCTCCTCGTCTAGCTGAAGCAGTTTCTCCGCTTCTTTTCGCTCGTCAAGCGCTCGCTCGAGATCCCGCGCCGTTCTCATCTGACTGAAATCAATCCTCGGATAACAGTCGCGATCACCCCGCAGCTCGAACGGAATCTCATACCACTTATCGCCCTGGTCGCGCAGCTGAGTAGGGAAGACGCTATCAGCCAAGCCAGGGATGAAGACGATCGGAAATTCCAGTCCCTTAGCCTGATGGATGGACATCACTTTGACCGTGTTGCTATCCTCGTCCACCGGTCGCACCTCGCCTTCCTCTTCTCCCGACTCCAGAGCGTAACGCACCCAGTCGACAAAGCCAGCGAGGGAGACACTCTCGGAGCCCTCTCCTACCTGGCGGGCCATATCCTCGAGCTTCTCCAAGTTGAGAAGGGCCAGACGGGCGTCAAATCCCGTCTGGGCCCGAAGCTCGTCCCGATATCCAGTGCGATTTATGACGTGCGTGACGAAATCCCCAACTGTGAGCCTCTGGCTGGCCTGTGCGTACTCACCAAGCTCTGCCCTGAGGTTGATAAGCCGGGCGCAGGCTTCGGCAGAGAGACCCGGGACCTCTTCGCAGCTCAGCACGCCGTCCAGGAGATGGAGACGGGCCGCCTCTGGCCTTCCCTCATCACCACGCCTCTTGTAGCCGTTCTCTCTCTGCATCCACTGCCCGAGGTGGAAAATATCCCGCCCGGAGATTCGCAGACGGCGTGAGCGGAGAATGCGAGCCACTGCTAGGTCATCGGCTGGGTTTGTCAGCAACAGGAGGTAAGACAGTACGTCGCGGATTTCCCACCGGCCGTAGAATCCGGTGCCCCCGATGAGCTCGTAGGGGACGCTCGCCCTTTCCAGTGCGCGACCGATGGGCTCGAATAGGCTCCGCTTCCTGCAGAGCACTGCGAAAGCTCCGTATCCACGCTTCCTGCCCTCAGTTTCGCGCGTTTCAGGCTCCAGCTGGCGGATCTTAGCGGCTATCCATTCAGCCTCTCGCTGGTCTGAAGCGGCCACATAGTGGGCAACCGTCGCCCGCCCCTGCGCTCTCTCTTCGTGGTAGCGAAGCTCCTTAGCGTGGCGCGCTCGCACAGTGGAGATCGCGAGGTTGGCCAAATCCAGAATGGGTGGTAATGAGCGTCGGTTCAGAGTTATGGGCGCGCATTTCACCTGCCCTGGCTGGAAGATGCTCTCCTCAGGGAAGCGCAATATGTTCTGGACGACCGCGCCGCGCCAGCGGTATATCGCTTGATCGTCGTCGCCAATAACCATTACCCCGGGCCGGTCGGGGTCAATGAGCTCCATCAGCAGCGCGCGCTGCGCGTAGTTGGTATCCTGGTACTCGTCCACGAAAATGAACGGGAAACGGCGCCTGTAAGCATCGCGGACGTCGCGGCATTCTCGGAAAAGCCTTGCCGGCAGGTAGAGATGATCGCCAAAATCGATGAGGCACTTCTCCTGTTTAGCCAAAGCATAACGCCGATATGCAGCGGCCACCTCACGTATCTGGTTCCTGCGCTTCTCCATATAGTTGGCGACCGCCGGCTCGAGGGTCGATGGTTCCAGTGACGCAGCGTACCGCTCGAGGTCTTCGGGGCTAATCAGGTGGTCCTGGCACTGTGAGAAGACGTGAAGAAGCTGGCCAAAGACCGTGCTCGGTGTACCTGTGGAAACCTCAATGGTGTCGAACGAGAGCTCATCGAATATCGAGGCCAGAAGTTGCCAAGCCGCTGCCGCGGTCGCTACGGCTGGCACTCTATCGAACCCAAGGCGCAACAAATTCTCACGGATCACCCTCCCACCAAACGAGTGGAACGTTCCCACGAACGTCTCTCGTGCCACCATCCCTTGCCCCAACTCCCCCAGAATCCGCTCCAGGCGCTCGGCCATCTCCGCTGCCGCCTTTTGCGTGAAAGTCAGGGCGAGCACCTGATGAGGGCGCACAGCACCCGAGGCGATGGACTGTGCGATGCGCTGGGTAAGCACTGTTGTCTTGCCAGTGCCAGCTCCGGCCAGCACGAGGAGAGGTGTGGGATGTGTTAGCGCCAAATACTGCTCGGGAGTAGGTTTGAACGATTTCGCAAACGTGGCACTACTCATCGCTTCCCTCCCTCTCTGTCTCGGGGCAAATCCACACGAACGGGCAGATGCGGCAGGGGTTTCTGCGCAAGGCGCGCTCTAGCTCCTCCTGATCTGAAGGAGGTATGATGTCTGAGAGTGCTCTGTGAGGAGGAAAACGTTCGGCCAATATGGCGTCGGAGTAGTAGGAAACCCTGGCCGAAAGCCGCTTTCGACTTTCATCGTTCGGCACGTAACTGCGTTTCCCGTCGGCGCGCGGACCGATTCCTTTCAGGTAAAGGTAGCTGGCCCGCCCAGGCTGTCCGAGAGCCCTCAGTTTGTCATCGTGGAAGAAGGCCAGATCGTAAAGCGCCAGCTGAAGATCGTTTTCGGCGTCTGCCTTGCTCATAGCCTGGCCTGTTTTGTAGTCGATCAGCTCCAGTCTACCATTCGGAAGGTGATCGACACGATCGATATAACCAGTGATTCGGTGCGGGCCAAAGTCAAAGCCGAAGCCTATTTCCACGGCCACAACGGAGTTTGATTGCCCATAACGCGAGTAGTACCTGTCGAGCATCTCGCTCAAAACCTTTCTCGCCTGCTTCGCTATGGGGCGATAGCGGAACTTGCTCTCGTCGAAGTGGTAATCCAGCCTCTCCTCGAGGGCCTCTCGCGTTCGCGGGAGCGTGGACTCGGGGCCATGGTAATCTTCGAGCACTGCATGTAGAACGCTACCAATGGTGAGCGCAGGCCCTTCAGTCTCACCCAGGCACCAGTGGTACCCGAACTGATAGGACAGTGGACAACTCCGATACGTCCCGAGGCGCGAAGCGGAAAGGTAGAGCCGCCCATCCGGATACGGCGGCGCTGCTCCGGATGACTCCGCGACGTTGGTCCACCACATTTCCGGACGCACCGCTTCCCTCCAGCGTTTGCGCATCTCCTGAAGGCCGTACAGCGCCTGGGCCTGCAACAGCGGATCCTCCGATCGCAGCGCACGGCGGTAGTGAACCACCGTGTCTTCAATGCCGGCGGGCAGTTGCTCATCCGTGTTGCTCGGCATTACCTCTACCTCAGGATTATCCAAGACCTTGGCAAGAAAACGTGAGGGCAGCCGAGGCATCTGGCCATCGGCATCACGCTGGCTATACGATAGATATAATCCACGGCGAGCCCTGGATATTGCCACGTAGAAGACACGCTGCTCTTCGGCTACGTGATCCGCGTAGCAAAGCGCGGACATTCTAGCAGCAGCTTCGGCTGCATCCAGGTTAGTGTCCGGCTCTCGGTCGGAAGCAACGAGTGGGCGAATATCCAGCGAAGGGCTCTGCGACGGAAGCACACCCTCCACAAGAGCTGGCAGAAAAACCACATCCCACTCGCGTCCTTTAGCCTGGTGCACGGTTGTCACGGTCAGCCCCTTCTTGCTGCGCGCGAACGACCACAACTGGTCGAAAAGACCGCTGTCTACGAGCGAGATAAAGCTATCCAGACTGAGGTAACCTTTCTCCTCTTCCACGCTCTCCACCTCGCTCATCAGAGCAGCATAGGCCACGGAGCTTTGACCTCCCGAAAGGGCATCTTCGCGGAAAGCTGGAAACAGACGCCAGGCTTCCCAGAGCAGGCTCGAGGCGCTCCGGGTCGACACCCTGCGCAGTGTCGCCAGGCAATCAAAGAACGTAACGAGAGCGGCCCTCAACTCCGCCCGCAACGCCAGCCCCTCCAACCCATCCCACTCCAGCCGATTCAACTCCCGTCCCGCCAGCGCCACCGCCCGGCGAAGCTCCTGGAGGCCGAAAGGCGGTAACCCAGAGATTGGGGAATCCAGGACGCGCAAGAACAAGCCCTCATCGCCCGTTTCTGCTCCCGGTTCGCTCAAGGCTTCTTCTCGAAAAGCCTCGACTACAGCTGAAGCATCGTCAGGGTCAGGCGCAGTCGTACGACCTGTTGCGTAAATGTACCGCAGCACGGCGATTGCCCCTCGAACCAGAGGATCGCCTCCCACGGTCTGCCCGCCCTCACCCTGAACGGGCAACTTTCGCCGTCCAAGCTCTTTCGCAATTAGCTTGGCGACGGGCGTGGCGAGGCTGCGGAACAGAATAGCAATCTGGGTCGGCTGGATGCCAGACTGCAAGAGGCTTTCGATCTCGGATCCTATCCATCGCGCTTCCTGAGACGGGTGAGTGAACTGCCGCAGGACCGCGTATCCGGGCTCGCGATCGCTCCCGCCAGTTCGGCTTGGGCCACCATCCTGCTCCTCGTCTTGAGTCCTCTCCCAGAGGGACGCGCTGTATTCTACAGGCCGAATGGCCACGCCTACACTGGCTATTCTGCGCCGGCAACGGTGGTCCTCGGAAGAGAACACCACACGGGCATCGATGCGCCGCGAATAGCCCAGAAGGTGAGAAGGAGTACCGCCTCGGAAGCTATTCGTCGCCTGGGCTGGATCCCCTGCAACGAGCAGATCGGTGCCTTCGCCAACCAGGTGGCTGACGATTGCCATCTGAGCGAAGTTGGCTTGCTCGAACTCGTCAACCAGGATGTGGCGATAGGCGCGATGATAAATGCCAGCTACGCTCTTATTTGTCGACAGGAGTTCAGCGACTGTGGTCAGAAGGCATCCGAAATCAATAACGCCCGCCAGGCGAAGACGCTCCCGATATCCAGCAACAAACGCCACCACATCCT